>Ga0307379_10010615_pt1 | contig 12173 bp, 8 predicted proteins | sample UN2MG_FD_202237 | JGI IMG/M metagenome (GOLD analysis project Ga0307379, IMG submission 202237) | Soil microbial communities from Risofladan, Vaasa, Finland - UN-2 | ecosystem: Environmental > Terrestrial > Soil > Coastal area > Acid sulfate soil | place: Finland: Risofladan, Vaasa | collected... | reverse complement strand
AACGTGGGTTGACTATATAGGTTAGCCCGGCGGAAGGGTTCGGTCAATGAGAATCGCGGGCGATAGGTTGTTGTTCGTCCTATAGTTATGGAATGTCCGGACGGTTTGCTCTCGGGCCTGCCGATGATATGATCGTAAATGGAGCTGTTAATTGTCTCCAGAGGAGCTACGCCGGTGAATCGCAAAGCGATCGGTCACTTGGCCGCGGGCGTCGTCGCATTGTTGTTGCTGATCGACTCGGCCACGGCGCAGTATGAGTACCTGGGCAGCAGGACCCTGGCGCCCTCCACCTACGTTGGCAGGGTCGGCCGTCCTGGAGGATTCCGCACGCCGCAGGCGGTGTTTCGGCCGACTTGGGGGGGAGCAGCAGCCACGTTGGGCACGGGCGCACTCGGGGGCCGCTCGGGTCTGGGGGGGGTGATGCTAACCGGCTTGCCAGCGGCGGTAACGCCCGGGCAACCGGGCGTGTACGTCCGCCCGACTCCAGGACTCTACGGGGCGTCCACGGGGAGAACCGCCCCGCGCAGTCTGCTCAGCGGGATTAGCAGGTTCAGCAGCGCGATAAGCTATGGAACGCCGCTGACCCGCGCGCAGTGGAACTACCTGCCAGAGCCGACGACCCCGCTGTATGCCGCCAAACCGCAGCCTTCCGTGTTTCATGAGTTCTTCGGTCTCCGGCCGAGCGAGCCCTCGCCGACCGAGCTTGACGCCGCGCCGATCGAGAGCCTCGCGGCCCTCATGCAGGAAGACACGCAGCAGCGCGTGCGCGAAATGGAGTCGCGCGCGCAGGAGTTCTTCAAACAGGCCACGCGTGCGGAGGTGGAGGATCGCCAGGAGAAGCTTGCCAGGGCCATCGACCTGTTCCAGGCGGTCAACCAGCTGGACAAAGAGGCCTACCTGCCCTCGCTGCTGACGATCCACGCGGCGATCGAGCGGGACCAGCTCCTGCTGGCCAGCCGAGCCCTGTTCACGACAGTCCGGCGACGCCCAGAAGTGTTCGGCGAAGAACCGGACATCCGCGAGTACTTCGGCGATCCGAGCCGGCTGGAGACGCAAGCGCGCAAATACCTGCGAGTCGGCGACGACAATCCCGAGATTCCGCAGGCGTACGCACTGCAGGCTTATTGCGCCTGGGTCCTGGGCGATCGTGCCCGGGCAACGCAGGCGTTGCGACTGGCGGATGAGAACAGTCGCGGGGAACGGGAGCACGGGCGCATCCGGACGTTCAAGGCGGCCCTGGAAGCCGCCCTCCGATGATCAATCACCGCTGCCGCCGTGCGTACCGGCGGTCAGGGCACGGGGCGGGAGCATCATCGCCGAACAGCTGATAAGCAGCGCGCCGACAGGTGCACACTCGGATGGATTCAGACAGCCAGTTGACGAACAACAACGGCGGATGGGCCAACTGGGCGCGTAGCCATCATCTGCTTGTCAGCGCGCTGGCGCACATCGGCCTGTTCGCGGTGGCGTGGCTGCTGGCCTTCGGGCTGGCCTACAACTTTCAGCGCTATGAAAGCTGGTTCACCCTTTTCTTCCTGCCGTTGTTGCCGGCGGTGCTCCTGGTCAAGCTGATCGTTTTCGGGGCGATGGGCCTGCACCGTGGGTCGTGGCGCTACGTCAGCATGCGAGACGTGATCCACGTCACCGGGGCGGCGTGGCTGAGCTTCGTGTGGATCTTCGGGATCTACTACGCCCTGGTCAACGCCGAGTTCGTCGTCCAGACGGCGGCTCGCTGGCTGGGCGTCGAGGGATTCACCTTTACATTTGATCCGTTCGGCGGGCATGATTTCCCCGATTCTGTCCTGCTGCTCGATTTTGCCGGGACGATCGCGGTGGTCTGCGGAGCACGCATCTTGGTGCGTCTGTACCACGAGGAGGTCGAGCCGGTCGCGGACGGGGGTGCCCCGAAGCTTCTGATTCTCGGGGCCGGTGATGCGGGCGCCACTGTGGCCCGCGAAATCCTGCGCATGCCCGTGCTGAATTACCGTCCGGTGGGCTTCCTTGACGACGACTCGGTCAAGCGGGGCGCGCAGATCCACGGCATCGAAGTCCTCGGCCCGATCAGCAAGCTGAAAGCGGTGTGCGAAGAGTATGGCGTGGACGAGATCCTGATCGCCATGCCGTCGGCGACCCGAGCCGAGGTTCGCCGCGTGGTTGATCTCTGCCAGGGCGTCAACCTGCGTTTCAAGACGCTGCCGGCGCTGGCCGACCTGATCGCGGGTCGGACCCAGGTGCAGCAGATTCGTGACGTGGACATCAATGACCTGCTCGGTCGGGCGCCGGTCACGCTGGACGAGGACGAGATCGCCAAGTTTATCCGCTCGCGCGTGGTGATGGTCACCGGGGCCGGGGGCTCGATCGGGTCGGAGATGTGCCGGCAGATCGCGCGTTTCAAACCCAAGCGGCTCGTGCTGGCCGAACAGGCCGAGCAGCACCTGTTCGACATCGATCGCGAGCTGAAGGCCAAGTTCGGCGAGATCGACATCGTCCCGTACATCGCCGACATCGGCGACCTGCGGCGTATCGAGCGGGTGTTTTCCACCGAGCGTCCGACTGCGGTCCTGCACGCCGCCGCCCACAAGCACGTCCCCATGATGGAGCACAACCCGGGCGAGGCGATCAAGAACAATATCCATGGGACGCGGGTGATTGCGGACGCCGCCGCCCGCTACGGCTGCGAAAAATTCGTCATGATCTCCAGCGATAAGGCCGTTAACCCCACCAGCATCATGGGATGCACCAAACGCGTCGCCGAGATGTACATCCAGGGGTTGAGCGAACGCGGCGACACCCAATTCGTGTCGGTGCGCTTCGGGAACGTGCTCGGCAGCAGCGGCAGCGTGATCCCGATCTTCAAAGAGCAGATCGCGCGCGGCGAGCCCGTGACGGTCACGCATCCGGACATGGTGCGCTACTTCATGACTATTCCCGAGGCCGCGCAGTTGGTGCTGCAAGCCGCGTCGATGGGCCGCGGCGGAGAAATCTTCGTGCTCGACATGGGCGACCCGGTCAAGATCGTCGATCTGGCCCGCGACCTGATCACCCTCTCGGGCTTCCGCCCGGAGGAGGACATCGAGATCACCTTCGTCGGCATCCGCCCCGGCGAGAAGCTCTACGAGGAACTGGCCATCGAGGGCGAGGACGTTTCGCGCACGGCGCACCCGAAGATCGGCATCTGGCAGAACCGGCCGGTGGAGTGGGAGGCCCTGCTGGAAGCCATCGCGGGCTTGCTCGACCGGGCGGATGACCTGTCGCGTGAGGAGGCGCGCGGCAAGCTGAAGAAAATCGTGCCGGTGTTTCACCTCGAGCCGCCGCTCCCGCCGGCGGTTCATCCTCCCCCCGCGACCGACTCCCAACCCCCCGCGGCAAAGAAGCTCGCCTCGGCCTGAGCCCACTCCACAGGCCGAGCGGATATGCACTTTCGGCCACCACGGTTTATAGTGTGCGGGTGATGCGCAAGCGAATCATCGTGCTCGGGTCAACCGGTTCCATCGGTCGCGCGGCCCTGGACGTGGCCGCCGCTCTGAAGGATCAGGTGTCCGTCGTCGGCCTGGCCGCTCATCAGGGCTGGCAACTGCTGGCCGAACAGGCGCAGCGCTTCGGCGTCCCCGCCGTCGCCATCGCCGACCAGCGCCACTATGACGATTTGAAACGATCCTGTCCCGCCAGCACGCGCATCCTAGGGGGAGCGGAGGGCCTGGTTGAGTTGGTGAAGACGACCGAGGCGGATTTCGTCCTCTCGGCGATTGTGGGGGCCGCAGGACTGCCCGCCACGCTCGCGGCCGTGGGGCGGGGCCTCGACGTCGGGCTGGCGAACAAGGAGTCGCTAGTGGTCGCCGGTTCGCTGATCATGCCGTTGGCCCGCCAGCACGGCAGCACGCTGATTCCGGTGGACAGCGAGCACTCCGCGGTGTTCCAAGCCCTGATGAGCGGCCAGGCCGGCGAGGTTCACCGGCTGTACCTGACGGCGTCGGGCGGTCCCTTCCGCACCTGGTCGCGCGAGCAGATCGAGCGGGCCACGGTGGAGCAGGCCCTGCGACACCCAACCTGGTCGATGGGCCCGAAGATCACGATCGACAGCGCCACGATGATGAACAAGGCCCTCGAGGTGATCGAGGCGACGCACTTGTTCGGCGTGAGTCCCGATCAGGTGGAAGTGCTGGTGCATCCCGAGTCGGTCGTGCACTCGATCGTGGAGTTCTGCGACGGATCGCTGATCGCCCAGCTCGGCACCCCTGACATGCGAACGCCGATCCAATATGCTATGACGTATCCGCAACGGGTGCCGGGCATGGCCGCGCGGTTGGATTGGCATCAGGCGCGGCGTTTGAACTTCGAGCCGCCGGACGCCGAGCGTTTCCCGGCCCTGAGATTGGGTTACGAGGCTGCCCGGCGCGGCGGGACGGCCGGGGCCGTGCTGAACGCCGCCAACGAGGCGGCCGTCGAGCGCTTTCGCGACGGGACCATCCCGTTTAGGGAGATTACCCGGCTTACGGAGCGGGTGCACCGCCGACACCGGAGCGTGGATGAGCCCACGCTGGCGCAACTGATGGAGGCGGACGCCTGGGCCCGGGCAGAGGTTGATGGATGCATGCGTGGTTAACCGCTTGGGCGGGAAGCCTGGCCGCCGCTGAGGCGAGCCCCTGGTGGTACAACACCCTGATGTTCCTCAAGGTGCTGATCGGCTTCTCGATCATCATTTTCATTCACGAGCTGGGCCATTTCTTGGCCGCCAAGTGGGTCGGCATCCGCGTGGACCGCTTTTCGGTCGGGTTCACTTACCGGCTGTTCGGCTGGCGCCGCGGCGAAGGCTTCACCCTGGGAAACCGCCCCAACTACAAGGCCGAGGAGCTGGACGAGAAGGGCTACGGCGAGACCGATTACTGCTTCAAGCTGCTGCCCATCGGCGGCTACGTCAAGATGCTGGGACAGGACGACATCGTCATCGACGAGAAGACGGGCGACGTCCAGATGACCGACGACCCGCGCGCCTTCACCAACCGCCCGGTCGGCCATCGCATGATCGTGGTTTCCGCCGGCGTCGTTTTCAACCTGCTGTTCGCGGCCGTCTTGCTGACATGCGTCTTCCTGCTGGGCAAGAAGATGGAGGCGCCCGTTGTCGGCCAGGTGCTTCCCGATGGTCCCGCCAGCGGGAAGCTTCTGCCGGGCGACCGCTTCATTTCAGTCAACGGCCGTACGGCGGATTCCTTTCGGGACATCCAGGTCGCCACCATCTTCGCGGACGGCCCGCTGCACTTCCGGGTCGAACGCGACGAGAAACTGCTCGACGAGGAAGTCGTTGTCGAGCCGCAGATGGACGACCGGCTAAAGATCCGCACGATCGGGGTAACACCGCAGTTTACAACCACGCTCAGCCAGGACGGCCGGCCCGTGGGTGACCACCCCAACGTCGAAAAAGGCGACGAAGTTACGCACGTGGATGGCAAACCGGTCGAGTCGGCGCTGGATATCTCGGAGGTCTTTGCCAACAGTCGGGGGAGGATCCTCGAGGTCATGGTGAAACGCTGGGACTCCGGGGATCGCGACACGCCGCCGCAGATCGTCCGCTGTGCCCAGCGCGCTTACCTCCTGGTCCTGCCGGCCGATCTGCCGGCCGAGCGCAGCGGCTCGCTCACCGACAACTGTCACATCCTCGGCATGCAGCGGCGGATCGCGATCAGCGCGGTGGAGCGTGGCGAGCCGGCGGACGAGGCCGGCTTCGAGTCGGGCGACGTCATCGCCGAATGGGGAACTGTGGCCAACCCCTTGTATGAAGAGATCATCGACAACATTACCGCGAACCCGGGCAAGTCTATCCGCGTCCTGGTCGAGCGCGACGGCTCACCCAAAGAGCTCTTCGTCACTCCCGAGCGGAAGTTCAAGCTGCTCGGGAAAGGCAAGCCGAAGGTCGGCCTGGAGTTCAACTCCCAGGCCGAAGAATTGCGGCCGGTGGTGGCCGCCGTCGTCCCCGGCACCCCTGCCGCCGCCCTGAACATGCCGCGCGGGTCGCTCATCCGGGCAATTGACGATCAGCCGGTCGCGACCTGGTTCGACGTCATCGAGATCCTCAAGGTGGCCGCGGGCAGGACCGTCACCGTCCGCTACCGCACCGGCGCCGAGGAAGCAGTTGGCTCGCTGGCAGTGCCCGGCAGCATCGTGAACGAGCTCGACTTGCCGCCAAACACGCAGATTCTGGCCATCGATGGGAAAAGGAGCATTTCAGTCGCAGACAGCGACGGTACAACGCTTGAGCTGACCCTGCCAAACTATTGGGCCGTGCGCAAGCTGCTCGAGAGGAAGGTCGGCCAGACGGTGACCGTCCGGTTCATCCGGAGCTTCCGCGCGGAGCCGGAAGAGAAGAGCTTCACCGTCCCCGGTGACAACCTCGATCCCTGGCAAATGCGGCTTATCTATATGTGTGACCAGCACTTCGAGGTGCAGACCCACATCGTCCGCCGCAGCAACCCGCTCAGCGCGCTGGGGATGGGAGTCAAGATCGCCGGCTACCAGGTGGTGGAGGTCTATGACTTCATCCGCGGCCTGGCCAAGCGCAACGTGGGCGTCCGGCACGTTGCCGGCCCGGTCGGCATCTTCCGCTTTGCCATCGAACGCGCCAAACAAGGTTGGCCGGAGCTGTTGTTTTTCCTCGGCTTCCTCTCGGTAAACCTGGCGGTGCTGAACTTCCTGCCGGTGCCGGTCCTGGACGGCGGCCTCATGATCTTCCTGATCATCGAGAAACTCAAAGGCAAGCCGTTGAGCCTCAAGGCGCAGATGATCAGCACCATCGTTGGCCTGACGACGATCGTCCTGTGCATTCTGTTCGTCACGATTCAGGACATCAGCCGTTACTTCTAGCAGACTGCGACCGATCGCAGGTGACGACCGTCCTGCGGCTCGTCGCCGCAACAAGCGGCGAACGACCCTCGCCAAGAGCGTTGCCAGCCAGTGTGTCCGGGTGAGCATCGCTTGCGTGGGTGGCGTGTCATTCCGAGAAGCGAAGCGCCGCGGAATCTGGCCTCGGTCGCGCGATTGAGCCAGATTCCTCCGCGCGTCCGCCATCGGCGGATGCGGTCGGAATGACATCTGGACGTTACCCACTTTCCTGACGCTCACCCGTGTGTCCCCCGAATTCCCACGGCCCTTTGAGACTATGGGTGAGCGCGTTATACTGGTGTTGAACTGGCTGGCGGTGCGAGGCAGGGGCGGGACCAGATTCAATCGCGATACACCGGGGAGAATACAATGAAGTTCTCACTCAATCTCACTGTGCTCGTCGGCCTGCTGCTGCTCCCGGGAATAGCACGGGGGGCGGGCTTCGATCAAGATCGCAATGGTGGGTGCCCAGGCGACGTCGACGGCGACGGTGATACCGACCAGTCTGACCTGGGTGTGCTGCTTTCGGTTTGGTGCTCGCACCCAGGTGACGCCGACTGGAATGCCAATGCGGACCTCGATGGCGATGACCACGTTGGTCAGGGTGATCTGGGTATCCTGCTGGCTAACTGGGGCTGCATCGGCGTCACCCAACTGGAACAGCTGACGTTCACGGGAGCTTCGTTCCACGACGTGACTGTCGATTGCCCCTCGGGCTCCTGCCCGGACTACGGGACACCCCACTGGCTCGACAGCGACCTCGACGGAGATGCGAACGACCCAGCCGACCACAAATATCCCGTCGCCTACACGCGCAACACCTACGTTTCGATTTCCGACCTGAGATTCGCCGTCACCCCTGCCGATCTCGAGTTGCAGGACGTGCCGGTCGTTGGCACGGGGCCGGACGGCATGCTCTTTGCCGGAACGGGTACGGTCTCCAGCGGCGAGCTGGTCGTTACGGACACCTTGACGTCCGAAGTTCCGCTGCCCAACACGGTGGCGTACTACGGCACGTTCGATATCGACTGGAACGTAGCCCTGGACGGTAACCGCTTTTTCCCCGCCGGCACGAGCCGGAATCGCGTCTACGTGACCTACGACGATCCGATGGGTGGTCGGCTCGAAAGCTACTTCGACATCAGCACCCAGGCCGCCCACGGACAGGGCAACGTAGAGGACACGATCGACGCCATTTGGGCCGAGTTTACGGATCTGCACGTCGAAAACGTCCACGGCGAGGTGCTGGGATACTACCGCGGAATTCTCTGCGCTTCCGATTGCACCGTGTACGACGCGCCGAAGCTGGTCATGTACCTCAACGGCCAGTGCGGCGCGTGGGCCGACCTGCTCAGGCAGTGCTTCCGCACACAAGGTATCGGGGGGGGCTATTGGATCACCATCGAGCCGATAGCGGATGAGGGCCTGCTGGTCATGAACTACGACTTCGCCGGTGAAGGCACCAGTGGCTGCCAGGATTGGCCGTATCGCTTCGACAGTCCGTGCGGCGGGCCGTACTGGCCGGGCGGACCGGAGTGCACTGATGCCGACGGCATCCCCGGTCAGGACGAGCCGAACCCGGCCAGCTATTTCGGGCGTCACTTCATCGTGGAGATCAACGGGAAGTACTACGACCCGTCTTACGGAGCGGGGCCGTACGAAGGCACAACCAACCAGGCCAACCTGCTTTGGGAGCAGAGCGCCATCGACGGCTACCACGGATACTGCGGCCCCTACCACGCTGCCCGCAAGGACGCCTATGAAGTTCGCGAAACCTGGTTTCGGTACTAGGAGCCACAGCATGTTCACCTCCGGCAACGTTATTCGGTACAGCAGCCTGCTTGCTGTGACGTTCGCGACGGCAAGCGCCAACGCCCAATCGCCCAAAACGAACGCGGACCAGCTCGTTTCGAAGATCACAGTATTGCCGCGTTACAACCAGTGGACGCTGATCGAGCCCGAGTTGCGGCCGGCACTGAAGAAGGCCGTGCGGATGGCGCCCACGCAACGCGAACATCTGGTGCGCAGCGGCACGCCCGCCGAGCGCGGCATCGGCATCTTCGTGGCCGACCAGCAGGGAGACATCGCCGCGTTGCTCTCGTACGCCGACCTGCTGGTCGACCGGGAATTGACGCTGCCGTTCGCTCAGCCGACCGCGCACGTCGGCCAACACGCCCAGCGCGATCAAACCGTCGCGGAGTATCTGACGGCAGCGTACGTGGAGTGGTTCGGAGTGGACGTCGACAGCTCGCCGGCCCGCTTCAAGCGTTTGCTGGCCGACGTGAGCGACCCGGATCGCCTGGTGCGGCCCTGGATCGTCCGGCTGCGGCGCGCCGCGGGCGACGCGAAGCAGACGGCACAGCTCAAGAAGGATATCAACGCCTTGCCCGAGGAAGTCCGCTGGGCGGTGCTCACCTTGGGCTACAAGAACAGCTTGTACACGCGCGAAGAAGCCCGCAGACTGCTCGCGAACCTGTCGCGCCCGACGCGCGCGGCGATCGTCGCCGGGGCCGACCTACTGCCTGACGAGCCGCTATTCCACATGAACGAGGGCGTGCTCCGGCGGGTTGCGCTCGAGGAATGCCGTAAGCTGCTGAACGCGCCACAGCCGTAGCGGTTGCTGCATGAATATGCGCAGCAAGACGCCCTCGCCCCAGTGCGTCAACAGGATGTCTACCTCGGATCGGTCGGAAACTTCGCCGAGGGCCCACTGAACTCACCCGTTTCGCCGTCAGCGGCGGGCTCGAATCAGCCCCCGAACAGCGGTAACTGGCGGGTATGATTCCGGTCACTTTCGAGTCGCGACTTGCACGCGCACTGGTCGCCGCTCAGTCCCAGGCGGGCCGCCGTCTTCTCGAACAATTGCAGAACGCCTTCCCAGTAAGCCCCGCCGCCTGTCATCCGATAGCCGAAGCGCGAATCGTCCAATTCGCCGCCACGCATCCCGCGAATCAGGTGCTCCACCCGCTTGGCGCTCGCCGGCCGGGCGCGCCGCAGACGCGAGAGGAACACCTCCTTGACATTCCCAGGCAGTCTTAGCGGCGTGAGCGAAGCGTCCGAGGCCCCGCACGCGACCGCCTGCTCCAGCACGCGCGGAATGTCGCGGTCGGTCAGTCCGGGGATCACCGGCGACACCAGCACCGCGACCGGGACCCCGGCCTCGTGCAAGCGGCGCATGGCCTGAAAGCGGCGTGTCGGCGGCGGAGAGCCCGGCTCGAGCCCACGTACCAGCTCGTCGTTGACGGTCGAGATGCTGAACCACACCCGTACCGATGCCCGGTCGGCCAACGCCGCCAGCACGTCGGCATCGCGCGCAACCAGATACGACTTCGTCACCACGCCCACCGGATTGCCGAAATCAAGACACACCTGCAAACAGCGGCGGGTGAGTCGGTACACGGCCTCCAGCGGCTGGTAGCAATCCGTGACACCCGAAAACGCGACCATCTCCTTGTGCCAGCCCCGCCGTGCGAACGCCCGGGCCAACAACTCGGCCGCGTTGACCTTGACCGTAATCTTGCTCTCGAAGTCCGTCCCCGCCCCGAGGCCCAGGTACTCGTGCGTCGGCCGGGCGTAGCAGTACGCACACCCGTGCTGGCAGCCGCGATAGGGGTTGAGGCTCCAGCGATAGGGGATGTCCGGACTCTCGTTGTGCGAGAGAATCGAGCGCGCGTGTTCCTCGTACACCTCGAGCTTAGCGGCCGGTGGTGGCCCCAGCCACTCGCGGTGTTCGCGCACAAACGGATTGGGCGGGTTCTCGACAGGCCGCATCGCATCACTGAACAGCGGCAACTATATTCGGATAATGTTAGGAATGCAAGCAGGAAGGCAAAAGAAGCGGCCGTGTCCCGCGCGGAACACGGCCGCCGTTGTCCTTCCCGACTCAGCGGAACCGGCCTACGGCCGCTCGTCGTCCGGCTGGCGGTCGCCCCGGCGCTCACGCTGACGCTCACGCGCGCCCTCGCGACCAGGCCGCTCAGGACGACCCTGCCGGCTAAGGTGATTCTCGAACTGCTTAGCCTGCTCGGCGTCCAGGATGGCAATGATCTCGCCCTTGATCTTTGCGGTCAGCATCGCGCGACCCTCGCGGTCGCGCCGCTGGAGTTCGCGCTCCGCCCGCAGGGCCGCCTGCCCAATCTCGTTGAGCTGCTTCTTCTGGTCCTGGTCCAGCTTCAGGCGTCTGGCCGCGCTCAGCAGGGCGCGGACATCAACGCGACTGCGCTCGCCGCGTTCGCCGCGCTCGCTCATCTCCTCGCGGAACTGAGCCAGGATTTCCTTCTGGTCGTCGCGCAGGAACTTCTCCAGCTCCGCGAAGAAGTCCTCCAGCATCTCACCTCGCCCCGGTCGCTGTTGCTCCAGTTGGGCTCGCAGCTCCTCGGCCCGCGCCTCATCGCCGGCTTCCATCGCCTCACGCAACTCCTGCATCAGCGGCCGCAGCTCTTCCCTCCGCTGGCGGCGTTGCCCACCCTGTTCACGCAGGTCCTCGAGCAACTCGTCGTACAGCTCTGCCTGTTGCTCGTCGAGCTTGAGGCGGTCACGCAGCTCTCTGAGGCTCTCCATCGGGTTGCGTCCGCGCTGCATGCCCTGCATGACCCGACTGCGGAGCTGGCTGAGTCGCTCGAGCTGGTCCTCGCGCAGAATGCCTTCCACCTCACCGAAGAACTCCTCCATGAACCGGCCCCCGCCGCCGCGACGCTCACGCATCTGGGCGCGCAATTCCTCGACGCGCTCGTCGTCGCCGGCCTCGCGCGCGGCCTGCATCTCGCGGAAGATCTCGCGCATCTCCCCGCCGCGCTGGCGGGCCTCACCCATGCGTTCGCGATACTCGGCGACGATGTCTTCAAACTGGGCGCGCTGCTCGTCGTCGAGCTCAAGCTGGTCGGGCATGCGCTGCATGAGTGCGCCGATCTGCGGCCCGCGGCGCTGGTCGCCGCGGCGCTGCCCTTGACGGCGCATTTGTCGTCGGTCCTGCGGTCGATCCTGGGGCTCGTCCTGGGCGACAGCGGGCAGGACGAACCATGCCGCTAACAACGTCAGTACACACGCCAATCTCATTTCGGTTCTCCTTAGAGCTGATTGATGCGGGATATCATACGCGCTAACCCATTGGCTCATAAGGCACAACGTCCGAAACGACCCCGGCTTGCCACGTACACCGAAATCACCGGCACAATTGTCCCATACGCGAGCCGCCCGGTCCTTGCCAGCCCGCCGGTGGGCGGACAGCCCGGCTGCCGTCGGATCGGCGGACCCAGACTTCGGCAGCGCGTGACGCGCAAGCCTTTGCAAACAAGAGTGTT
>Ga0307379_10010613_pt1 | contig 12174 bp, 7 predicted proteins | sample UN2MG_FD_202237 | JGI IMG/M metagenome (GOLD analysis project Ga0307379, IMG submission 202237) | Soil microbial communities from Risofladan, Vaasa, Finland - UN-2 | ecosystem: Environmental > Terrestrial > Soil > Coastal area > Acid sulfate soil | place: Finland: Risofladan, Vaasa | collected... | reverse complement strand
AAGGTACTGGTACATGCGTGACATTCCCCCGCAAAGGCAGCGGATGTAGAAAGAGAATACGCGCTGGCCATTTGGATGCCTCCGACGGATCAATGGCCAACTGCAAGGGATGAGGGGATGGACGTAACGCATTGCCATTCGCGTCACCGCGCTTTTCAACGTCCTTCAAGTTTTGCGGGGGTGGTGGCTCCTGCCGTGGCTGTCACACTGAACAGCCCGGGGTGTTCCGCGGTTGGTCTCGATTCCGCCCCCCCACCCCGGCCTCATCCTTCCCCATGCCCGACCCGAGGCGCGGTCTAAACATGGGACTTGCAGGCGCAGTCCATTCAAGGTAAGCTTCCGCGATGGCCGACGCCCGGACAGGAAAGGTTGCACACAGCATGAACTATCTTCGCACCGGAATGCGCATTCCCGTTGAACTTCCCGTCGAATTGCGCTGGAAAAGTCCTGCGGGGAGAACCCGCTCTGCCCAAGGCACCACGGTTTGCATGAGCTGCAACGGATTGTTCATCACGACGCCTGCCCGGCTGCGCCATGAGACCCCGATTACTGTCAGGGTCGCCCTGCCCGCCGCGCTCACCAGGACTCCTTTGGAAATCGAATGCCAGGCACGAGTTGTGCGCCAGAGGCAACCTGTGAGTCCGCCGGGGATTGGGGCCATCATCGACGATTACCGTTTCCGGCCAGCAACGCGACCCGCGTGACATCCGCCCACGATTGAGGATTTCGGGGCGGTTGACATACCTTGCGTTTGTCGTCCCGGACTGCATGGAGCCGGCGAGATTGGGTGCGCCGGCTGATGTGGCGGTAACGGCCTGACCTGCCGGGAGACAACGGCGGCTGGAGCTTACTGGATGGGAAGAGCGCGCGCCTCAAAGCGCAAGATTCGCGTTCTGATTGCCGACCGCGAGGGTGTGTTCCGCCTCGGGCTGAAAAAACTCCTGGGGCTGGAAGACGACCTTCGCGTTGTGGCTCAAGCCGACGACCCCTCCCAACTGCCCGGACTCGCCGCGAAGTTCAAACCGGATGTGCTCTACGTCCAGGCGGAGATTGCAGGCGAAGATCCGGAAGGACTCTTCGCACGGGTGAAACAAGCTTTTTCACGCGCCAGAATCATCATCACAGCTTCTTCGCTTGGGGAGGGCGACGCCGTGCGGTTTGTCAAGGCCGGCGCCTCGGGCGTGATTCTGAAGTCCGTGGACCCGGCCATGTTCGTCAAGAGCGCGCGCAAGGTGGTGGAGAACGAGGTCTGGCTGCCCAAGGGGCAGTTTGCCGAGCTGGCGAAGCTCGTCGACCAGCCCGCAAAGGGTTCGGTTCGCCCCGCCGATACGCTGACGCGCCGGGAAAAGGCCATCATTGGTTGCCTGATCCAGGGTCTGCGGAATCGCGAGATCGGGAAACAACTGAACATCACCGAGCAGACGGTGAAGAACCACCTGCGGTCGATCTATGACAAGGTGGGAGTCTCCGACCGGCTGGAACTCGCCCTCTACGCCATCCACCAGAAGCTCGAACTAGCCCCTGCCTAGTGCCGTTCCAACTAATTCGACCTAGACTCTCGGTGCGGCTCGAACGATGTTGCCAGCCGGAACCAAGGTGTAGAAGAAGGCCCCAATAAGTTGGAACGGCACTAGTCTCACACCTCGAAGCTCCTTCGGCAGCATCTCTCCGGTGAGAGCCGGGGAAGTCTGGGGGAGTTCACTTGTTATCCGTTGCCTGTTGTGAGGCGAAGAGACCAATCTGGGAGGCGGCGGCCGCCTTGCGACGGGCGGATGCGGTGCGCGCCGGACCGCGCCGGGCCGCGCCGTCGGAGATGGCCGCAAGGACCTCCAATCCGGTCAGGGCGCTGCGAGGGATGAAAATCCGGAGATTGTTGGAGGAAAGGTCGGCGGGAGTAATCAGAAAACCGCGAGCGTCGAGCTCCAATAGATTATTCGCCAGGATTCCCTCCAGAACCTCCTCGTCTTTGAAGGTCAGGCGCACCCAGAGGCCATCGAGCCTCGGGCGGCGAAGAAAGGCCTTTCGCTCCGTGTAACCGGGGTCACCCTCAAAATCCCGAACGAAATACACGGCTTTGACAGATTCGAGAGGAACGGCCAGCACGTGTCCTTCACGGTCAAGGAGGTCAACAGAGCTTTCTCCCAGGAACGTAGCCGGGTTGACGTACCCTTTGACGAGCTCCTTGTCGAGCTTCCGCACCACGACTTTTTTATGCGTTGAGTGAGTAGCCGTCACCGTGGCAACCCGCCCCTGCTGCTAGAGTGTTTGCGAAATGCGACTTGGCCGCAGAACCAGCCTTGTGCTAGTATTAGGGTTGGATTGCGACCTGTCAAGTATCTCGGCGACCAGTCGGAGCGCCGTTCTTGAAACTTATTCGTATCCTGTTGAAAAATAGCGGTTTATATTTCATGTATTGTGGTGTCTCTGCCCATGGAGTGCAAGTTTTCCGGTCGGGGATTATCTCACCCTGTGAAATGATTCCCAAAGTATGACCTTTCCACAATCCGCGAAGGAGAGTATGGCGCCGGAAACCTCAAACCGGCCACCCAAGGCCGACGGAACGAAAGAGGCCAGGAAAGCGCCCCTTCTTCACGCTTCCAATCCCTCCCGGAACCGCACGGCTCACGCAGCGGTTTACACGGCGCCGGAACTTGATGCTTTCCTCAATTTCATTCGCGTTGAAAAGGGCCTGGCTGCCAACAGCATCGCGAGTTACGGCCGGGACCTGCGGGGTTTCCTCGAGTACCTTCGCCACGAAAAGATTTACCTGCAGGAGACGGCGCGGGAAGATATCCGCAATTTCCTCGCGGCCCTTTACGGGCGTGGTTTGAGCGCGCGTTCTGTGGCTCGCCATCTTGTCTCGCTGCGGAATTTTTTCCGCTTTCTGGTGAAAGAAGGGCAACTTGAAGGCGACCCTACGGCCGAGGTGGACGCACCGCAAATCGGCCACAGTTTGCCGAAGCATCTTTCCGCCGAGGAAGTGGAAAAACTCCTGGCCCAGCCCGACGCCTCCACGCCCCAAGGCTTGCGCGACAAGGCCATGCTGGAACTTCTTTACGCCACGGGCATGCGGGTATCCGAGCTGGTCGACCTGCGCTGGGAGGACCTCGAACCCGACCTGGGGATCGTCCGCTGCCGGGGCAAAGGCAGCAAGGTGCGATTGATTCCGGTGGGGAAGTCCGCCCTGCGAGCCGTGGAAGCCTACGTGCGCAATGCGCGCCAGAAGTTGGCCAAGGGCCGGGAAGTCCCGTATCTTTTTCTCAACCCGCGCAGCGGCAGGCTGTCGCGGGTCGGGTTCTGGATGCTCATCCGCCGCTACGGCCGTGTGGCGGGCATCGCCAGCCCGCTCGCACCGCACGTCGTGCGGCATTCCTTTGCCACGCACCTGCTGGAGCGCGGCGCGGACTTGCGGTCCATCCAGTTGATGCTGGGTCACAGCGATATCTCCACTACGCAGATTTACACGCACGTTTTGAAGGAACGATTGAAACAGGTGTACCAGTCACATCATCCTCGCGCCTGAAGCGGAATCTCGGGGCGGGAAACGGACGCGAAACACTAAACTCATGAGCGACTACAACTTTCTGATGGAGAGCCGGCTTTCGCCGGAGCAGTACCGGGTCCTCAACCATCTGAGCCGACTGGCAGCCACCCAGGGATCGAATTTCTACCTGGTGGGCGGGGCGGTTCGCGACCTGACGTACGGCCAGCAGGTGATTCGCGATCTCGACTTCGCGGTGGAAGGAAATGTTCAGAAGATCCTCCGCCAACTGAGTCCCCGCGGCAGACGGAAGGCCGCGGCAGATGCCGCCCCCGGCGTGAGCGTCGAGCATTTGCGATTCAACAAACGGCTGAACTCGGCAGAGATTACGTTCGAAAACGGCGTGCGGGCGGAAGTCGGCATGTGCCGCAACGAGTTTTGTACCAAGCCCGGCCGCCGCCCCGAAGTCTACCCGGCGATGATTTTCGAGGACCTGAAGCGGCGCGACCTCTCCATTAACGCCATGGCTGTTTCGCTCCACCCCAATTCGCGCGGGCTGCTGCTGGACCCCACCAACGGCGCGGCGGATATCGAAAGGAGGGAACTCCGAGTTCTGTACAACCGGAGTTTCTCCGAAGACCCTTCGCGCATCTACCGCCTCCTGCGCTTGGGGGCGCGGCTGGATTTCAAACCCGAAGAGCGCACCAAAAGTCTGCTGGATTCGGCATTGGAGAATCGCTTGTGGCAGCGCCTCGATCCTGAAATGCAGGCACGCGAATTGAACGCCATTCCCCACGAGGAGAATCCCGCGAGGGCGCTGAAGGCCCTGGTTTCCCGCGGCCTCCTGGCCGGCCTCGACAAGAAACTGCCCGCCTCCAAGATTCCCTACGAAAGCTTCAACAAGGTCCGCACGGTGGCGCAGAACATTCCGGGCGCCGACCCGTTTCTCGTCAACTTCCACTGCCTAGTCGAGCGGCTGGGCGGCAGCCAACGGAAGCACCTGGCAAAGAAGATTCTTGGCGATGCCAAGACCGTCAGGATGGCTCTGGGGCTGGAAGGAGCAGCGCGCAAGCTGGCCCGCATTCTCTCCAGTTCCAAAGCCGCGCTCCCCAGCCAGGCGTACAGCCTCCTGACCGGCCAGCCGCTGCCGCTGCTGCTCTTCCTCCTGGTGAAGTTCCCGCAGGCCAAAATTCAGAATCGGGTGAAGAACTTCCTCTTCAAGGCTCCGCTGATTCGTGCGCGGCTGCCTCGGGCCGAGCTCCAGGCCTTGGGCGTGAAACCCGGGCCGAAGTTCGAGAAGATGCTCGAACAGGTGTTCGCGGATCAATTGGACGGCAAGCTCAAGACCCATCAGCAGGTCACCAAACAGTTGCGGGCGCTGGCGGGCATCAAGGAGCCGCCTCCTAAACCCGTGAAACCCGCCAAGAAGGCGGCCAAGGCCGAGAAGAAACCGCCGGAGAAGCTTGCCCAGCCCGCCAAAAAGAGCAAGGGCAAGACGAAGAGGTGAATCTCCCGCGTGCGTGGTCGCGTGAGGTGAGTGCTCCCCACGAAAACCATCATTTTTTCTGAACTCCCCTAGTGTTTTCATACACCTAGCGGCTTTGCTTTTGCGTTTTCGCGCATTTGGCGGTGATTGTTGATGCTCGCCCGCCTGCCCGGCAGGGCTCGATTATCCCGTCTCGTGCCTCCAACTTCTGGCCTTGGGGCCTTCAATTCACTATTGACAACTCACCATCCCTGTCCCACCGCAGAGACGCAGAGGGCGCAGAGGCGTTGCCTGCCTTCTGCTTTCTGTTCCTCCCATTCCCACGCTAGCACATCGCCGTGCGCCCATGGCGAACAGTGAGAACAGCGAGACAGATTTTTTCAACCGGCTTGTTTTCAGTAGAGTAGCGGGCCGGCGCGGCGATCGCGCCGTGCCCCTTCTTGACCCCGTGCCGTGGATACCCAAGCGTGGTGCATGGCTCGCCTTGGAGCCTTGCGGCTGTGCAGTTGGTAGGGGAGCACCTTTACGGTGCTCCCGATGGGACACTAGTTGAACAGGCGGGAGGGGCGCAAGGCCCCTCCCCTACCCACTCCGACCCGCGCTTCCAGAACCTCCTGCGCTGCATGAATTTTCCGGAGTAGCGCCCACCTTCAGGTGGGCACTCACGATGCCGGCCCAAAGGCCGGCGCTACACCGCGCGAATCTCCCGGAGTAGTCTCGTGATGGGGGGTACCCTTTTGGTGCACCCGCATATTGATGACTGGCGGGGTGCAAATCCCTCCCCCACAAGAGCATCGTCGGATACAGGGTTGTGAAGGCAACATCGGCCCTGCGCCGCCAAAGCGGGCGCTCCCGACCGTGCCCACCTGAAGGTGGGCGCTACAGCCGCTGCCGCGGACGATTTTCTGTTAGAATGCTTGGCGATGGTTTCAGGGAATTTCGTTCATCTGCACCTTCATACCGACTACAGTCTGCTGGACGGGGCGTGCGAAATCTCCAAGGTCATGGACCGCGCCGCGGAGCTGCGCATGCCCGCGGTGGCCATCACCGACCACGGGAATTTGTTTGCCGCGGTGAAGTTTTACAACGCGGCGCTGAAGCGGGGCATCAAGCCGATTATCGGCTGCGAGACCTACGTTGCCCCCACCAATCGCTTCGACCGCTCGGCGGACTCCGACCGGCCAAACCACCTTGTCCTGCTGTGCGAAAACGAGCGCGGCTATCGGAACCTCGTGAAGCTCGCCTCCGCCGCCTACACCGAGGGCTATTACTACAAGCCGCGCATCGACAAGGACCTGCTGGCGCGTCATTCGGACGGCTTGATCGGCCTCTCCGCCTGCCTGCGCGGGGAAGTGGCTTCGGCGCTGCTCGAAGACCGCTACGAGGCGGCGCGCCAATCCGCCTACGACCTTCGGGACATCTTCGGCAAGGGCAACTTCTACCTGGAGCTGCAAGATCAGGGCATCACTGAGGAGCACAAGATCAATCCGCAGCTCGCCCGCATTTCGCGCGAGACGGGCATTCCGCTGGTGGTGACCAACGACTGCCACTACCTGAACCAGGCCGACGCGCGCGCCCAGGAAGTCCTGATGTGCATCCAGACGGGGAAGATACTCAGCGATCCCAACCGGATGAAGTTTCCCACCGACCAGTTCTATTTCAAGACCTACGAGGAAATGCTCAAGGTATTCGGCGAGATTCCCGAAGCGCTGGACCGCACGGCGGAGATCGCCGAGCGCTGCAACCTGCACCTCGAGAAAAAGCAGCACGTGTTTCCGCACTTCGAGGTGCCGTCAGGAGAAACGCTGGAAAGCTTCTTTGAGAAAGTCACGCGCCAGGGTTTTGATCAGCGCCGCGCGCGGCTGGACCGGCTGCGCGCCGAGGGGCGATTGCGCAACCCTCTGGAAGCCTATGAGGAGCGCCTGGAGCGCGAGATCGAGCTCATCAAGCAGATGCGCTTCGCGGGTTATTTCCTGATTGTCTGGGACTTCATCCGCCACGCGCGCGAGCAGTGCATTCCCGTGGGGCCGGGGCGCGGTTCGGCGGCAGGAAGCCTGGTCTCCTACTCGCTGCACATCACGGATATCGACCCGCTTCAGCACGGCTTGCTCTTCGAGCGCTTCCTGAATCCCGAGCGCATCAGCTTCCCCGACATCGACATTGATTTCTGCATGCGGCGGCGCGGCGAAGTTATCAGCTACGTAACGGAAAAATACGGCCGCGAAAGCGTGAGCCAAATCATCACCTTCGGGACGATGGGGGCCAAGGCCGTGATCCGCGATGTGGGGCGCGTGCTGGATATGCCCTTCGCGGAGGTGGATAAGATCGCCAAGCTCGTGCCCAACGTATTGAATATCAGGCTCGAGGAGGCGATTGCGCAGGCGCCGGAACTCCGCCAGATGAAGGAGCGCGACCCGCGGGTTGCGGAGCTCTTGACGATCGCTCAGGGCCTGGAAGGGTTCTCGCGGCACGCTTCCACCCACGCGGCGGGCGTGGTCATCTCCCCGCAACCGCTCGAGGAAATCGTCCCGCTTTACAAGAGCAACAAAGACGAAATCACCACGCAATACGCGATGGACGACCTGGAGAAAATCGGGCTGCTGAAGATGGATTTTCTGGGTCTCACCACGCTCACCGTGCTCGACGATTGCCAGCGCCTGATCGAGACAACGCGCGGCGAGAAGCTCGACCTCGACCGCCTGCCGCTCGATGACGCGGAGACTTACGCGCTACTGGGGAAGGGGCTCACCTCCGGCATCTTCCAGTTTGAAAGCCGCGGCATGACGGACATCCTGCGCCGCGCCAAGCCCAACCGCTTAGGCGATCTCACGGCTCTGAACGCGCTTTACCGTCCGGGGCCCATCCAGGGCGGGATGATTGACGACTTCGTCGCCCGCAAGATGGGACGCAAGGAAGTCACCTATGAGCTGCCGGAATTGAAAGAGATCCTCGAGGAGACTTACGGCGTCATCGTTTATCAGGAACAGGTGATGCAGATCGCCGCCAGCGTCGCCGGCTTCTCGCTGGGCGAAGCTGACGTTTTGCGCCGCGCCATGGGCAAGAAGAAGCACGAAGAGATGGTGGCCATGAGGGAGAAGTTCCTGGCCGGGGCGCGCAAGAACAATGTCCCCGCCCGCAAAGCGCAAAGACTCTTCGACCTGATGGTGCAGTTCGCGGGTTATGGCTTCAACAAATCGCATTCGGCCGCCTACGCCCTGATTGCCTATCAGACCGCCTACCTGAAGGCGCATTACCCGGTGGAGTTCATGGCGGCGTTGCTCACCTCGGAAATCGGCAATCAGGACAAGCTCGCCCACTACTTGAACGAGTGCCGGGACATGGGGATCGGAATCTTTCCGCCCGACGTGAACTCCAGCGACCGCGCGTTCACCCCCGACGGAGGCAGCCTCCGCTTCGGCCTGACCGCCATCAAGAACGTGGGTGAAGCGGCCATCGAGTCGGTGACGGCGGCCCGGAAGGAACTGGGGCGCTTTGATAATCTCTTCCAGTTTTGCGAGAATGTTGACCTCCGGCTGCTGAACAAGCGCGTGGTCGAAAGTCTGATCAAGGCCGGAGCGCTGGATTCGCTCGGCGCGCGGCGTTCGCAAATGGCGGCGGTGCTTGACCGCGCCATGGAACTCGGGCAGAACCGGCAGCGGGAGGCCTCGAGCGGCCAGCACGGACTCTTCGCGGGCGGTGGCGAGCCGGTCGAGTCGACTCGCTTCGAGCTGCCGGATATCCCCGAGTGGCCGGAGACGGAACGCCTGGCCGGCGAAAAAGAGGTCCTGGGGTTCTACGTCACCGGACACCCGCTGGAGAAATATCGCGGGCGACTGGCGGCCCTGACCCGGCACGACAGCTCGTCTCTGGAGACTGTGGAGCACGAATCCTCGGTGACGCTGGCCGGCATCCTCACCACGTTTCGGGTGCGGCCCAGCCGAAAAGGTGACCTCTGGGCCAGCGGAACGCTGGAAGACCTGCGCGGCACGGTGGAGTTGCTGGTGTTTCCCAAGGCCCTGAAGGAGCTTCAGGGTGTGCTGAAGCTGGAGGCGACACTCTTGATCAAAGGGCGGGTGCGACACGAGGAGAATGCCAGGCCCAAGGTGGTGGTCAACGAAGCGCGTCCCCTGGAGCAGGAGGTAAACGGGGCGAAGCCCGAACTGCTGGTTCGTGTGAACCTTGCCCAGGCGCCGGAGAACCTGGCTGCGGAGTTGGAAGAATTGCTCGCCGCTTACCCGGGTGAGAATCCCGTGGTTTTTGAGTTGACGCGTCCGGGTGATTTTGCGGCACGCTTGCGGCCGCGCAAGGCGCGCGCCGTCAAGGCGGAAGGGGAGCTGCTCGCCCGCCTGCGCGAGCTGTGCGGCGAGGATGCGGTCTTGCTAGTTAAACAAAGTTAGCGGATGATGGAGGCCCTTTCGATCCTCCCATCCGGCTTGGGGGGGTCTCCGAGAGCGCTCTCCCGTGCGGTGAAGATTCCATGGCGAACCCCGGCGGAAAGCTCGCCGACGAAATCGAAAAGCAGATCGCCGAGCTGGAGAAGGCTCCGGAGTCCGTGGCCAGCCGCGAGGAGATTGACCGTCTGCGGTGGCAGTTGGAGGCGGCGCGGGATAGCTCCGAGGGCAAGGAGAAAGACGCCTGGGCGCGTGTATTGCTCGCCCGGCATCCCCGACGGCCCTACACCCTCGATTATATCGAGATGCTGTTCAGCGATTTCGCGGAGCTTCACGGCGACCGCCGCTTCGCCGACGACCCGGCCATCGTGTGCGGAATGGCGCGTTTCGACGACCGCCCCATCATGGTGGTGGGCCACCAGAAAGGCCGCGACACCAAGCAGAAGCTGCTGCGCAACTTCGGGATGCCCAAACCCGAAGGCTACCGCAAAGCGCTGCGCCTGATGCAATTGGCGGCGAAATTCCGCCTGCCCATCATCAGCCTGGTGGATACGCCGGGCGCCTATCCCGGTATCGGCGCTGAAGAGCGCGGCCAGGCCGAAGCCATCGCGTACAACTTGAAGGAGATTCCCAAGCTCCCGGTTCCCATCCTAGTGGTGATCCACGGTGAAGGGGGGAGTGGCGGCGCGCTGGGCATCGCCATCGGTGATACGGTGCTGATGGAGGAGAATGCCGTCTACTCGGTGATTTCGCCGGAAAGCTGCTCTTCGATTCTCTGGCGCGACTGGGACCACAAACAGGACGCGGCCCGAATCATGAAAATAACGGCCGAGGACCTCCACGGCTTCGAGATTGTGGACCAAGTCGTGCCGGAGCCCCCCGGGGGCGCCCAAAACGATCCCCAAAAGGCCGCTGAACTCCTGCGGCCCTTCATCCGGGAGGTTCTGCGCCAACTAGAAGCGCTTTCAGTTTCAGAGCTTCTCGAGCGCCGGCACCAACGGCTCAGAAAACTCGCTGCATTTGTGACCGAGACATAAGCCCAGCATCTCCTCGCACCCTCATCTCGGGCCCGGCATCCAATTCCTGAATGATTAGCATCGTCATTCCCACTTACAACGAAGAGAGCGTTATCGCGCGCACCCTCGCCCATTTGAGCTGCGCACGGGGCAACTTCGAGGTACTCGTTGTCGACGGCGAAAGCACGGATGGGACGGGAGGGAAGGTCGAGGCGTTGATCCCCACCTTCCCGCGCCCGCTGCGGCTGGTTGCGGCTCTGCGCAATCGCGCCCTCCAGCTCAATCACGGTGCGGAACTGGCGCGCGGCGACACGCTGCTGTTCCTTCACGCCGACGTCGTCGTTCCGCCGGACGTGATTGAGGCGATGGGGCGAGCGCTTGCCGCGCAGACGCTCTGCGGCGGGAATTTCGACTTGGCGTTCGAAGGCGACTCTCGGTGGAACCGGTTTTTCACCTGGGCCAATCGCGCCCGGCGCAGATTCGGAATCTACTACGGCGATTCCGGAATCTTCGTCCGCCGGCGGGTGTTTGAGCGGCTGGGCGGATTCAAACCCATTCCGATCATGGACGACTACGAGTTCGTGCGGCGTATGGAGCGATTCGGCCCGACACTATGTCTCCCGGTCAAACTGAAAGCGTCCGACCGTCGCTGGCGCCAGCAGGGAATTCTTCGCACTCTGCTGAGTTGGATTCTGGTGCAGTCCCTGTTCTCGATGGGCATTCCTGCCAACTACCTGGCTCGGCTGTATGCGCCGGTTCGGGAAGAGAAGGCCACCCCTTTGCTGCGCCCAGGGCATCCCCGCCCTGAGCTAGGACAATAAGAGCGCTTGCGTTTCTCGGTGTGAGGACTGAATGCTCTCCTTCTCGAGTCGCAGCGCGCTGATGTATGCAATCGGGCCGACCCACGAGGCGCGAGAAGAGCACTTTCGACAGCAGAGACGCCGTCAAAATGCCCGACCCAGCGGTTTGACGCAGGGCAGTTTTTTCCCTTGACAGGGTGGGGACGGCATGTTATTGGATTAGCGTGCAAACGCTTACAGACAGCGAACGCTTGCACCCTTAGGTAGGCAGTTGAGGTCTTCGCTCTGAACCACAACTGAACGCGTTTTTTTGGATTCCCTTTCTCCTTCTCTTGCGTCGAGGTAAGCGGATCGAAAAAGGAGGATAGTTATGAGGGGAAAGATCATTTCCCTTGGGCTGTTGGCCCCATTCCTTTTTGTGGGGCTTTTATGGGCGCAGCAGACCGACCGAGGAACAATCACCGGCACGTTAACCGATGAGAGCGGTGCCGTGGTGCCGGGTGTTGCGGTCACGGCTGTTAACACGGCTACAGGCGTGGCGACCTCGGCCACGACCAACGACGTGGGACTCTATACCATTCTGAACCAGCCCGTCGGAGGCTATTCTGTTTCGTTCACAAAGCAGGGCTTCAAGGGGCTGGTGCGCGACGGCATCACGGTGTCAGTGGCGCAGGTGGTGAGACTTGATGCCGTTCTGCAGGTGGGTGCGATGACCGAGAGTGTCACGGTCACCGCCGAGGCAAGCATCCTGCAGACGCGACAAACTGAACTCAGCACTACGATGAAGGGCCAGATCGTCACTGACCTCCCCCTCTCGATCAGCGGCGGCCGCCAGCTTGAGCTCTTCGCCCTCGCCATCACCCCGGGCGTGGAAGGCGACACCTGGACCACGCACGTCGGCGGCAGCATGGCGTTCACCAAGGAAGTTTTGATCGATGGGACTTCCGCGGTGATCCAGATCGGCGGCCACATCGGCGAATCCAGCCCCACCATGGAAGCC
>Ga0307379_10010612_pt1 | contig 12175 bp, 7 predicted proteins | sample UN2MG_FD_202237 | JGI IMG/M metagenome (GOLD analysis project Ga0307379, IMG submission 202237) | Soil microbial communities from Risofladan, Vaasa, Finland - UN-2 | ecosystem: Environmental > Terrestrial > Soil > Coastal area > Acid sulfate soil | place: Finland: Risofladan, Vaasa | collected... | reverse complement strand
AGGGAGGCGCGTTTTTTTTTTGTGCAGGGGCTTGACATGGAGGGGGTTTTGGGGATAATCTTGGGTCGGAAGAAGGTCAGGTCCAAGGTCCAAAGTCCAAGGTCCAAGGTCCAAGGTCCAAAGTCCAAGGTTAAGAGGCGGAGTTGAACGTCGAACATCGAACACTGAACATCGAACATCGAACGGAAGAAGGTCCAAGGTCCAAAGTCCAAGGGCCAAGGGCCAAGGTCAAGAGGGGGAGTTGAACATCGAACATCGAACATCGAACGGAAGATTGGCGTGGTTTGTTGCGGGCGCTGGGCGTGAATGATGAGGAGGAATTGGCTATGGCTGTGTTTTTGATCATTGCGTTTGCGGGGTTGCTGTTCCTTCTGATTTCGGCGGTGTTTGGCGGGGATCACGGGCTGGGCGATCATGATGTGGGTGATCATGACGTGGGGGGCGATCATGGCGATTTTGGGAGCGGGCCGAGTCCGTTCAGCTTGCGGATCATTTCGCTTTTTTTGGCTACGTTTGGGTCGACGGGTGCGATTGTGTTTCACGGGACGCAGTCGTTTTGGATCAGTACGGCGTCGGCGATGGGGGGCGGATTGGGCGGGGGTTACCTGGGGCTGATGCTGATGCGGTTCTTCTGGTCGCAGCAGGCCACGTCGTCGGTGAATTCGACGGATATGGTGGGGCAGGTGGCTTTGGTGAAGACGGCGATTCCGGAGGCGGGTGTGGGGCAGGTGAGCGTGGTGGTGAAGAATCAGCGGTTTTATCCCGTGGCGCGCAGCACGAGCGGCGAGGGGATCGAGGAGGGGGCCGCGGTGCGGATAGTGGAGTATTACGGTGATTCGGTAACGGTGGAACGCTTGCAGAAGTGAAAGGGGTGTAACTATGTTTTCAGCAATGATGCGTATGACGGTTTTGGCGGTGAACGGCGATGGCGGGTCGAACACGCCGTGGCTGGTGGCGTTGGCGGTGCTGGTGATCGTGATGGCGTTTTTGTTTATCACGAAGATCGTGGCGAATTTGTATGTGAAGGTTCCACCGAACCGGGTGGCGATTTTTTACGGACGCAAGAGGACTTCGGCGGAGGGTGTGTCGGTTGGGTTCAAGGTGGTAACGGGCGGTGCGAAGCTGCGGTGGCCGATTTTGGAGAATGTGACGTTTCTGGATTTGAATGTGTTTTCGATCGATTTGTCGGTGATGGGCGCGCCGAACAAGGATGGCGTGCTGGTGAACGTTCGCGGTGTGGCGAATGTGAAGATACTGTCGGACGAGATATCGCTGATGTCGGCGTGCGAGCGGTTCTTGGGCATGTCGTTGAAGCAGATTCAGGATATCGCGTTTAAGAATCTGGAGGGGCATTTGCGTGCGATTATCGGGCGGCTCACGGTTGAGGATATCGTGTCGAACCGAACGAAGTTCAACCAGGAGGTGTTGCAGGAGGCGGGTGAGGATCTTCGCAAGCTGGGGTTGGGGGTGGACGTGTTGACGATCCAGGAGATCGACGACCAGTATGGTTACATAAAGGCGTTGGGTCAGAAGCGGACGGCGGAGGTGGTGCGCGATGCGACGGTGGGCAAGGCAGAGGCGGATCGCGATGCGACGATTCGTGCGACGACGGCTCGGCGCGTGGCGGCGGAGACGGAGAACGAGAACCTTGGTTTGATAGCTCAGGCGGAGAAGCTGCGTGACGTGCTGAAGGCGCAGTATCTGGCGGAGGTGCAGCGCGAGCAGGCCACGGCGGCGCAGGCTGGGCCGCTGGCGGAGGCGGAGGCTCGCAAGGCGGTGGTGTCGTCGCAGGTGGAGGTGGAGCGCGTGCGGACGCTGAAGGAGGCGGAGGTGGCTCTGGCGGAGGCCGACCGCCAGGAGAAGCAGTTGCTTGCTACGGTGGTTCGGCCGGCGGAGGCGGAGCGGTCGGCTGCGATGGCTCGGGCGGAGGGCGAGCGTATGGCGATGATCAGGATGGCAGAGGGCGGGCAGATGAAGCTGGAGCTTGAGGGCCGCGGCACGGCGGCGGCGATCAGGGCCAGGGGCGAGGCGGAGGCCGAGGTTATCAGGCTGAAGCTTTTGGCGGAGGCCGAGGGTATTTTGAAGAAGGCGGAGGCGTTCAGGCAGCTTGACGAGGCCGGGCGGATGCTGCAGGTTTTGGATGCGGTGGGCGATATTCTGCCGCTGACGCTGGAGAAGCTGGCGCCGGTGATGGGCGAGATTGCGAAGCCGCTGGGGAACGTGGATCGGATTTCGATAGTTGATTTCGGCGGTGGTGCAAACGGTGCGCCCAGCGGTGTGAGCCGTTTTGCGCAGACGGTGCCGGCGGTGCTCGCGCAGTTGTTTGAGTCGATGAAAGCGGTGGGGCTGGATCCGGCGGAGTTGCAGAGGTATTTGAAAGTGAAGGACGAGAAGAAGGAGCTGGGGGCATCGCCGGAGTAAAAGAAGGGCCGAGAAGAAGCGCCGAGTGCCAAGAAGAAGTGCCGAGTGCCGGGGTGGCATTTTGATCGCTTGTGCCAATTGCCTCGGTGCGGCCGTCTAAAAGGCTAACGCGGACGAGCCGCAACCAATCAGGGCTGCTTTACGCAGCAACTGATCGCCGATCTGTAGGGGCAAGGCACCGCCCTTGCCCTGGGCGGGGCAGGCCCCCGCCCATACACCGACCGCGCATTTGACGCGCATTTGTGCAAGATATTTTCCGTAAGAGCCTAAAAGGCGAAAGCCTGGGTGAAGTCTAAAAGGCCAAGGCTTGGCCAAAGCCTATTCCCGGCCTCTGCATGCCCTGCGATTTTCACATCAATTCCATTTCTACAGTTCCTGTGTGATGTGCACCTGCTGCAAGCGTTTTTGCGGCCAAGTGTTTTTACCTAAAGGTTTTACGTGCTGTTGCCGATATAAATCCAACGGACGGAGTCCGATGACGGTGGATTTTTGTCTCTTGAAAGCAACGCCGGGGATGTTGCGTTTGGTGCACAAGCATCAAGCGGTTTTGTCATGGCGTCTGCTTTTGTCGCCCCGCTTTTTCAGGCGTGCGACTGCCGGAGATCAGGATCCGAGTCGTCGGTTCAGCGTGTCAGGGCTGTCGGGGTTTTTCAACTGTGCAATGAAGGGGCGTTTTGGTAGTGAAATGAGAAGAGGAGACGTTGCTCTGCCATGAGCGGCCCGTGAAACGGAAGGGGCGCTTGTGGAGAGGGAGCAGAGCCGGCAACCGCGTTGGAGCAGACGCTGGTGCCGTCGAGCCGCTGCGATGATCCATTTGCGGCCAAGGATGGCTGCTTGATCGTTTGTTAGTTGCGTTCGACCGCGATTTCGCCTTGGGGAAATCCTGATGCTCGGCCTCGTCTTGGGGTATTGCCCGCTTCTCATGGACGGGATAAGTCGTTTTCGCGCGGCTGGCGGCAGCCGCGTTGAGATATACAGCGGCAAGCCAGACTTGCTGCGGCGGCTGCGAGACCGCAAGCTGCCGACGCCGGATGTGCTGTTCTTGCCATCCGTGAAGAAGCACGTCGTCACCGCCGACTTCATCGGCCGGATCAGATCGATCTCACCTGGTTTATTCATCATCGAAACAAATATGGAGCGCGCAAGTGCGGCGAGCGGCGCCGACGCGACGCTACGGCTTCCGGAGGAGGCGGAGCGCCTTCAGGCGGTGCTGGCCGAGGCGTGTGCGGCGGGCGAGCCGCTGGCCGCGGCCGTTACCGAGCGACGCGATCTCGAACGGATGCTGGCGTCGGCGCAGATCAAAATGCAGAGCGTGCTCGACCAGCTTTCCGAGGGTGTGGCGGTGGTGGAGCCGGGCTGCACGATCACGCGGGTGAACCGCAAGCTGGTGGAGCTGCTGCACCCGGGGAATGGCTCGGCCGAGGATGCATCGGGCTTTCTGGGGCGGCCGTGCCACGAGGCGCTTTGGGGGCTGCCAAACCGCTGCGCGAATTGCCCGAAGACGACGGGCACGCGTTTAATGCAGGAGAGCCGCACGATGGAGGCTGGCGGCAAAGCGATGCAGCTCGATGTGACGGCGTCGCTGATGGCGGATTCGGCGGGCAATGCGGTTGGCGTGCTGGAAACGGTGCGCGATGCGTCGCCGCGGTTGAGGCTGGAGGCGCGGCTGATCGAATCGGAAAAGATGAAGGCGATCGGTCTCATTGCGGCTGGAATGGCGCACGAGCTTCGCAATCCGCTGGCTGTGATCAGCACCACGGCGGAGTGCGGGCAGCAGATGACGGACGACGCGGACGTGGCCGAGAGCTTCGAGACGATAATGAACGCGGTGCAGTCGGCCGACAAGGTGATCCGCGAGTTGTTGAATTTTGCGCGGCCGGCGCCCGATTATTTCCAGCCGGTGGCCATAGGCGAGCTTTTGGCTACCACGATGAGCATGGTGGCGGCGCGTGCCCGCAAGCAGGGCGTGCAGATGGAGATCGATGCACCGGATTCGCTGCCGATGGTGCACGCGGACCGCGGGAAGCTGCAGCAGGCGCTGCTGAATTTCATGCTTAATTCGATCGATTCGATGCAGGAGGGCGGGTCGCTTTCGCTGGCGGCGTGCGCACGCGGCGGCGGCCTTGAGATAACGATCGCCGACACCGGCTGCGGGATGTCGAAGGAAGAGCAGGCGCGGTTGTTCGAGCCGTTCTTTTCAACCAAGCGCGGCGGCGTGGGGCTGGGGATGTCGGTGTCGAAGAAGATAATCGACTCGCACCAGGGGCGCGTGGAGATCGACAGTGCGGCGGGCCGCGGAACGGTGCTGAAGGTTTTGCTGCCCGCTCGGGTGGCTCCCGAGCGAAGGGCGGTGGAGATAGCTTGAGCGGACGGGCCGGCATGGATGCCGGGCCTGCACGGGCGGCTGCATCACGTGTTCTTTAGAGAGGTGTGCATGCACCAGAGAGTAAGACCGGTTGAGAAGGCGAGCGGGCGGCCGCGGATTCTAGTGATAGATGACGAGCCGGAGATGTGCCGTTGCCTCGAGCGATGCCTGGGGCTGCTGGAGTGCACGTCGGAATCCTGCACCAGCGGCATAGAGGGCCTGGCGAGGCTGGAGAAAAGGACGTTTGACCTGGTTTTCACCGACCTGCGCATGCCGGGCATGAACGGCGTGGAGGTAGTGAAGGCCGTGAAGCGGCTAGCCGCTGGCACGAGCACAATAGTGCTCACCGGCTACGGCACAATCGGCAGCGCGGTAGAGGCGATGCACGCCGGCGCAAACGATTACCTCACCAAGCCGTTCAAGATCGACGAGCTGCGCGCGGCAATCGAAAAAGCCCTCGCACCCCAGCGCACGGGCGGCGGCGACTCGCCCGGCGGCGACCTCATAGGCCACAGCCACGCGATAAAGAAGCTTCGCGCGCAGATCGAGCAGGTGGCAGCGGTGGCGTCGACCGCGCTGATCTTCGGCGAGACCGGCGTGGGCAAGGAAGTGGTGGCGAAAGCCATCCACTCGCACAGCGACCGCAGGATGCGGGCGTTTGTGGCGGTTAACTGCGGCGCGATCCAGGAGAACCTCCTCGAAAGCGAGCTGTTTGGCTATGAGCGCGGCGCGTTTACCGGAGCGGTCGAGATGCGGCGCGGGCGCGTCGAATCGGCAAACCACGGCACGCTGTTTCTCGATGAAATCGCCGAGACGAGCCTTTCGTTTCAAACCGCTCTGCTGCGCGTGCTGCAAGAGAAAGAGATATCGAGGATCGGCGGCAACGAGCCGATCAAGGTGGATTTCCGCTTGATCGCCGCGACGAACAAGAACCTGCAGCAGCACGTGAAGGAAGGGAAGTTTCGCGAGGACCTGTATTACAGGCTGAACGTCGTTTCGCTCACGGTGTCGCCATTGCGCGAGCATCGCGAGGACATTCCGCTGCTCGTGGAGCATTTCACGAGGAAGCACCGCGCGAAGGTGAACAAGGAAGTGGCCGGCGTGAGCCCCGAAACGATGATGCTGCTCACGAATTATTCCTGGCCGGGGAATATACGGCAGTTGGAAAACGCAATCGAGAAGGCGATGGTGCTCACGGCCAATACCATCATCCAGGCGTCGGACCTGCCGGCCGAGGTGACGAGCGGCGATGCGGAAATCGCGCCCGGCGATTGCCTGCACGCACCGATGAGGGAGGCGAAAGACACTTTCGAGAAGAGCTACATAGAAACAATCCTCCGCGAAGCCGGCGGCAACGTGTCGGAAGCGGCCCGCCAGGCGCGTATAGCCCGGCCATACCTGCACGAACGCATCCGGAAGTACGAGATCAATCCCGAGCAATATAGAATGATGTGAGAGCGGGCGCGTATGCCTCGTCCGAATCACGGCCGAGGGCGGCCGTGCCACATCAGCGATATGCCTGCCTCGGTCAGTGGCCGGCGGCGGCGATAGCATCGAGCCGAGGGTTCATTTCTTGCGGGCTGGGGTGTTCAGCAGGTGGCGCTGGGCGAGCTTGTCGCGGTCGGTTTTTGCTACGAAGATGCGCTCGCCGGTGCGGGCGTCGATGCCGGTGTGGTAGATGCACGACGACCACGTCATGGGGCAGGGGTAGAAATCCTGCACGTCTTCCGCTTGCAGCCCGCTGCGAGCCAGGTAGTCGGCCAGTTCGCGCATCTCGGCCATTCCGCAGCCGGGATGGCTCGACATGAAGTAGCAGACGATGAACTGCCGCTTGCCGAGTTCGTTGTTGATCCTGTCGAATCTCTTCCTGAATTCCTCGAACGCCTCGATGCCGGGCTTGCCCATCAGCTTCAGCACGTTTTTGCATACGTGCTCCGGCGCTACGCGGAGCCGCCCGCTCACGTGATGCTCGCACAGCTCGCGGAGGTAGCGGTCGTGCGGGTCGGCCAGGCAGAGGTCGTATCGGACGCCGGAGCCGGTGAAAACTTTGCGGACACCGGGCGCGGATCGCGCCGAGCGGAGCAGTTCGATGAGCGGCGTAGGGTCGGTGCGCAGGTTTGGGCAGGGCTGCTCGGCGAGGCAGCGGCGTTTGCAGCGGCGAGGCTGGCCGGTGTGCTTGCAGCCGGTCATGTACATGTTTGCGGTGGGGCCGCCGATGTCGCTGATTACGCCGCGCCACTCGGGCAGCGTGGCGAGCGTGGCGATTTCGCGGAGGATGGATTGGCGGCTGCGGCTTTGGATCACGCGCCCCTGGTGAAACGTGAGCGCGCAGAAGGAGCAGTCGCCGTAGCAGCCGCGGTGGCTCTGGATGGAGAACCGCACGGTTTCGAGTGCGGGCACGCCTCCGGCGTCGTCGTACATAGGATGCCAGCGCCGCTGGAACGGCAGCTCGTGCAGGCGGTCCAGCTCGCCGGTGGCAAGCGGCGGCGCGGGCGGATTCTGCACCACGAGGCGCGCGGTTTGGGGGTCGTCGCCGTGCGGCTGCACGATGGTTCGGCCGCCGAATGCGTCCTGCTCGTCATAGATGGTTTTGAATGCTTCGGCAAACATTTGCGGATCGGCGGCGCATTGCTCGAACGAAGGTATCGTCAGGTCGTTCCCGCCGGGCTGCCAGCCTCTTGCGCTGCGCGCGTAGGCGGTGCCGGGGATGTCGCGAACATTGTCGATGCGTTGCCCGGAATCGAGCCGCCGCGCGATCTCGATGATCTGCCGCTCGCCCATGCCGTAGACGAGCAGGTCGGCCTTGGCGTCGAGCAGCACGCTTCGGCGAACCTTGTTTTCCCAGTAGTCGTAATGCGCGAGGCGGCGGAGCGATGCCTCGATTCCGCCGAGCACTATGAATGCGCCGGGGCACGCCTCGCGGATGCGGCCGGCATAGACGATTGCGGCGCGGTTCGGCCGCAGGCCGGCTTTGCCGCCGGGCGAGCAGGCGTCGTCGCGGCGGAGCTTGCGGGCAACGGTGTAGTGTGCGAGCATCGAATCGACGTTTCCGGCGGTTACGCCGAAGAAGAGGCGGGGCCGCCCAAGCCGGCGGAAAGCATCGGGCGATCTCCAATCGGGCTGTGCGATCACGCCCACGCTGAAACCTTCGGCTTGCAGCGCGCGGGCGATCATCGCGGCGCCGAACGCCGGATGGTCTACGTATGCATCGCCCGTAACGATGATCGCGTCGAGCTGCGACAGACCATCTCTGCGAATCTCGTTGAGCGTGATGTAGGGAAACGTCATAGTGGAATCAGGTGGTGCCGGAGCGGCAGGCCCGGCTGCAAAAATCGGTTCTTGCGATGGATGACTGAGCGGCAGGAATGCGCCTCGAAGCCGCGAGCCGGCGGTGTTTGACCGGCGCGCCGTGGGTTCAGAATCCGCCCCCAGCGAACGGACTATCTCCGCCGTCGGAAAACATGGTCGGCCATAGCCGCACGACGCGGCCGGTGTTCAGCGGTACTTCGGCGTGGCGAGCTGCCGTTTGCCTTTCCGGCGGCGGGCGTTCAAAATCTTCCTGCCCTTACGCGTCCTGGTGCGTGCCAGAAAACCACTGAGTCTTTGCTTCTTTATACGGCTGTTACGGACTTTAACCTTCATTGGTTCACCCCTTATGAAACTACTTCCGAATCTGTTATTATAGCAGATTGTGCGGGCGGAGTCAATCCTGAATTTCGCGATGTGTGCGGGATGACGGAAAACCGATATGAATGCTCGAAGGAAAGCAGACGCGGCGGCGCGTAGCGTGGGAGCCGCGGTCCAGCCCCGGTGGCGCCACATCCTGCCGGCGATACCGGCTGGTGCTTCACCGATGCCGCATCTGCCGTCGGTCCGAAGCTTTGGAAAGCATCAAGCGCGTGGCGCTACCGCAACATGGCGTCCAAAAATAGCACCATTGTTGCAAGTGATTGTGCGGATGGCACTTACTGCGTTTCTACCGGCGAAACGCCTCGGAGCATGTCCATCGAAGGCAACGGTGCTTTTCATGAGTTCAGCTCGATTGTACATCACGCCAGGAAAACGGAAAACGTAACTACAGCAGTATCAAGCACTTACGATTCTACACGTCGATTTCTGCACTTGGTGCAAGCCGTTTGGCATCTTTTTTGCACTGTGATATACCGAAGTGCAAGCCTACCGGAGTACAGGGACACTCAGGGGCTGAAATATAGTTGGCAACGCCGGTGACTTGCATCGGAGGTCCGCAATGCAGCGCCAGAAGAGACAAGAGGCGCTCCGCGGTGATGCTCTATTCAAGGGCGTCGACCGTGCGAGATTGCCTGAAGATCTCGAGCGCCAAGACCACGCTCTAGATGCCGAGCCGGCCAAGGTTCTCATTTGCCCGGCCACGCCCGGCGCAGATGTACTCAAAGCCGCTTTCGACCAACACGACTGCATCACCCGCGAAGTCATCGACCTTCCCGAAGTTCTGCGTTCGCTCAAATCTGAAGATATCGACGTCGTTGTACTGATGTACCCGCTTGACGAAGCCGACCCCAAGGCCGGCATACGCGCCGTTCAAAGCATCAAGAGCTGCGCACCCGCCACCGAAGTGGTGCTCTACCACCCGTGCGACGTAACGATCAGCCTCAACGATTACTGCGAGTACATAGTAGCCGGCGCACGCAGCTTCGTAAACGAGCACACCTGCGGCTCCGCCGCCGAGCTGGCCCGGCGCGTCAACGACTGCGCCGTGCTGAAACGCCGCTGCAAACAGCGCGAGATCGAGCTCGACGCGCAAGACATACCCGGCCGCTTCGGCATTGTAGGCAGCAGCCCCACGATCAGAAAAGTATTCAACCACATCCAGAAGGCGGCCGCGCTCAGCGACGCCTCCGTGCTGATCTCAGGCGAATCCGGCACCGGCAAGCAACTGCTCGCGCAGGCCATCCACAACCTCGACGAGAAACGCCGCAACCACCCGTTCATCGTGGTAAACTGCTCGGCCATCACGCCCACATTGGCCGAAAGCGAGCTGTTTGGCCACAAGCGCGGCGCATTCACCGGCTCGGTAGACGACCGCCTCGGCTATTTCCGCGCGGCCAACGGCGGAACTATTTTCCTCGACGAAATCAGCGAGATGGACCTGAGCCTGCAGCCGAAGCTCCTTCGCGTACTGCAGGAAAGCCGCGTCATGCCCGTTGGCGGCGACACCGAAGAAGAGATCGACGTGCGCGTGATCGCCGCCACAAACCAGGACCTCGGCGAATGCATCAACCGCGGCGCATTCAGGCTCGACCTCTTCCAGCGGCTCAACGTGATCCCCATCGACGTGCCGCCCCTGCGGGCACGCAAGGAAGACATCCTTCCGCTGATCAGGCATTTCATCGCCAAACACGCCAGCCACTACCACGGCACCATCGATCACGTGGATACTCGCGTGATCGACGCGATAGCCGCTCTCGATTCCGAAGGCAACGTGCGGCAGCTCGAAAACCTCGTGCGGCACGCGCTTCTCACCAAAGAGGCGGGCGACAGCCTGGAGCTGAGCGACCTGCCGCGAAACGTCATCACCAAGCTCCTCTCTGCACCCGACCAGAACGGCGAGGCGCTGGTGGCCGAACACCTCCTCGAACGCGTAACCCGCGATGGAATGTCCCTGCAACAGGTGCTCGATTATTGCGAGCAGCTTGTGCTCGAGAAGGCGCTGGTGCAGAACGGCCACAACCAGACGAGGACGGCTCAGCTTCTGAAAACCACCCCTCGCACGATCTTCAACAAAATACACAAAAAGGCATAACCGCCTGGGCGCGGCGGCCGGCCGTGAGGCAATCGCCGCCCCTGGCCGCGGTCGGCGCGGAAAAAGCTTGAGCAACACCTTGCGTCGGTGGAGCATTTCCGCATGCCGGCCTGCTCAACCTTTCCCGGCTCCTCCTTATTGCAGCCCTATGGCCTGCTGGCCTCTGCATGGCCGCGCCCTGCATCGCGGCGCCCGCGCTGCCAGCCGCCTCGTCTCCGGCCTGCTGCTATCCGACGGCGTAACCTCCAGAGCCCCGATGCGGCGCCGGGCCGCGGTCGGCAACCTGCCGCTGGCCGGTGCATGACCGCTGTTTCGGTGCCTTGATGGCGTCTTCATGCGTGTCATGACCTGCATGACCCACCCACACCGCGTATAAAACGTTTTTGGTGTTTTTCCGCGCCTGCCCGTGGGCGCGGAAATGACCAAAACGACGGCAGACGGCCGTGGGCGCGCAGCTTGAGGCGGGTTTCAGGCCGGGAGTGCGCAGCTTGACGCACGGGCGTTCAACAGACACAGCCGAGGGCGGCTGTGCTACATGCAGGGAGGCCGGCGCCGCGGGTGGGCTGTTTCTGAAGGGGGAGGTCCAACAGCGAACACTGAACATCGAACACCGAACATCGAACACTGAACATAGAACACCGAACATCGAACACCGAACATCGAACACCGAACACCGAACACTGAACATCGAACAAAGGAATTGCCTGCGCGAACTGTGAACATCGAGAGAGGTGCGTGCGCTTCTGGGGGCCTAACACCAGATGGACTCCATGTACCTTATGGACAATGGACGGTATTGGACTCTGATCGGTTTAATCTGCGTAATCTGCGTAATCTGTGGATTTCTCCTTCTTCCGGCTCTGCCGGGAGTGTGCGCCGGAGGGCGTTTTTCCGGGGGGGGGCCGGGCGGGGGAGATTCTTCCATAACCGCGTATAATGTTCCTTATACGCGGTTAGAGAGGGGTATGAGGGGCGCTTCTGCGGCCGGGGCGGGCGGTTATCGAGGGTTTCCACCGCGTATAAAACGCCCCAAGGGCTTTAAGAGTCCAAAGTCCAAGGTCCAAGGTCAATGGTCTAAGAGGCCAAGATCCAAGATCAGTGGTCTAAGAGGCTGTGTGAGAATTCAAAGTCAGAATAACGGATTGGCTCGCCCAGCAATCATCGGCTTCTTCTGAATCCCGGCTTCTGACTTCTGGCTTCCGGCTTCTGACTTCTGGCTTCCGACTTCTGGCGTGCTTTGGCCAGGCGTGTCCGCTCAACCGGATTCCGTCAGCGTGCGAAGCCGGAAACACCGGCCGAAATGCCCGGGCTGAAACCTCCCGCGTGCGACTGCGACGGCCGCGCTTTGGATCTTGGACCGTTAGCAAATCCCTCGAGGATTTGCTAACGCCCCTGCATCACACTGCGTGCCAGCATCAAATCCATGATGTCCACCTTGCCGTCGCAGTTCAGATCGGCCAGGCGGGCGGCGGAGCTACGGCGCGTGCGGTTGCCGCCCGCTTGCAGCGGGCTTGGGTAACCTGGGGAAATCGCTTGCCTTTGCTTATCATTGGGCGCTCCTCGGCTTCACTTGCCGCCGGATCGCCTTCAGGGCTTTCCGCAGACGC
>Ga0307379_10010611_pt1 | contig 12175 bp, 16 predicted proteins | sample UN2MG_FD_202237 | JGI IMG/M metagenome (GOLD analysis project Ga0307379, IMG submission 202237) | Soil microbial communities from Risofladan, Vaasa, Finland - UN-2 | ecosystem: Environmental > Terrestrial > Soil > Coastal area > Acid sulfate soil | place: Finland: Risofladan, Vaasa | collected... | reverse complement strand
TCTCCCCGGCCCGCTCGATCCACTGCCGTGCAGCACACTCATTGATACCTCCCCCCACATGCCTCTCCACCTGTTCACCATCTACTCTCAACGTCCAATGCGGCACGGCCGTGACTTCGTATGCTCTCGCCATCTGAGGAAACTGCCCTATGTCGTTGTAGTAGATAGGGAGTCCCTCCCCCTGCATCCGCAAGATCATCGGCTTCAGAGCTTGGCAAGGACTGCACCAAGCAGCTCCGAAGCAAATCAACTCGATCCGATGAGCCGACAGTTTCGAGCCATCGAAAGTTTCAACTGGCAACCGAGGATAACGCATGATCGACGCGGCCACGCTCGGGTGAGGGGACGGAACCGGCTTGACCGCTAGCAACAACAGCAGCATGATCCAGTGCATGGTCAGCCCTCCGATTCCGTTGCAACGCGGAAAGCATAGGCACCGTAGTTCCACACGATCTTAGACTTGGCCAACGTCCCGAATCCTCGATCACCCCAATCTTCGCTCCAACTGTTGCAGTATTCAAAGCGTCCCGTGTCCAACAACTTCGTGGCCCAGATCGCATGACCGGAATAGCCATAGTAGACAGGAAACCCCAGCAAAAGGGCTGTACCAAACGACTCCCAATTTCCGATCGACCACAGTTCGGTCAGTCGATATTTGAGAGCATCTTCGTAAGCTTCCTCGCTTGGTTTCGCCCGCCATCCTTTATCCCGACCATAGACAGCCTGTGAGCACACGCCGTACTTCTGCGCGAAAGCTACGTTGTCCTGGAGGGAGGAGCCCTGATCCGATCCGCCCGAAACAGTATGATAGGCGAACCAGGGATTCAGCTTGACCGGCTCCTGTCCCGCCTTGACGCGAGACGCCATGATCGAGCCAGACATACCCTCTGAAGCACACGAACCTACGGCGTCCTGATCCAACATCATACCGTCGGGCACGAAACGCCGCATGTCGACATCGTCTTCGCCCCCAACAAGAGCCTGCCATTCGCTAGTAGGGATCAGACTGAAGTCGGCCTGGAATGGTCGGCACTCGGGCTTCGGCAACCGGCAGGCATGAATCAATCCCTTCGCTCTCGGCTTCCAAATACCCGACGGCTTGCCATCAGGGTCCACCGCCTCAGATAGTGGGGGGTTGTCCAACATAGCACACTCAGCCGCCAGCAGTGCCGCACTAAACGCATCTCCTGGAGCATTCCCCCTTACCCGGCTCTTGTAGTCGGCTATCAGTTCCAAGTAACGGGCCTGTTGCATCGCCTGCCGTTCGTCGTATTCTTCCCTGCTCATTGGCTGCCTCCTTTCGCTGGTAGGTACTTGCGGACCAACTTGATCACCTCGTCGATGTCATCAGGCAGCGGTACATTGAAAGGAGCCTTGCCATCTTGCGACACCAGGAACAGGTGAGGCATCGACAAGTTCTCTTTTTTGACCAGCTCGATCCATGGCCGGGCTTCTTCCGCAATCTTGCCGTCTGGACCCTGAACGTCCTTGTCAAACAGCCGCCAATAGAATCGGCTGTCCAAATTGCGGATGCGCTCGCTCGCCAAGACCTGTGCAACCTCTGGTCCGTAGCTGTCCAAATCGTCCGTCTCGTAGATCACCACGCCCCAAAGCTCGTCGACGGGGGGTGGAGGGGGTGTACCTTCGACGGTCAGAGCCACCAGTCTGGGAGTCGTGCCCTTGCCGTTCGTCACGTTGACGACAGTCGCTACCGCCGCATGGAACCCGGCAGGCAAAGTCTTGGCTGCCTCGTTGAAAGACAGGAACACCTCCGTAGATTGCCCTGCCGCCAGCACGCCGGCCACCTGGCTCGCTTGCAACCAAGGAGCCGTCACGTTCATCGACCAGTTGACGTTCCCCTGTCCCACGTTCGCGATAAGATAACCTTTCGTGGGCGGGGTGAACGGTCCGCCCGGTGGTCCACGAGAGCTGAACGGACCGTCGGGTGTGACCTCAATCATCGGATCGGGTGGCGGAGGAACCGGACCCGATCCAAATCGGACCCCATGAGTCACCAACTGAACCGCTGTACCATCCACTCCAGGCATCGCGAACGCTACCGCGTAGTCACCAGAAACGTTGGCCCGTAAGTCGAGCGTCAGCTTCCAACTCAAGACGGGGATCAACCTGAACCCCAGTGTCACGTCGAAGTCAACGCTTTTGGACTCCGGGGGTTGCTGGACGCGCATCGCAATGCTTCGCGTCCACGCCAGAGCCTCGTCCAGAGACTGGGAAGAGTCGATCGGGGGCAACCCCAGCACTTCCAGATGGACGTACTCGCCTACGTCGGCCTCGCTGGGACCGTCGATGGCCAGCCCGTCAGTTCCCGGGATCTCCGCCGGCAGCACCGTCGTCGTTCTGGCCGTCGGCAAATCCGACGCCGCCAACTGGCCATACACCGCAGCAGTCAGAAGGAGGACCAGCAGAGGCCCCGCTCGCATCGTTCTGTTCATCATCTTCCTCCAATGCCTCACGCACCGATTGAACCGGCACGTTCATTGCAACGGCAAAAGCCTCTTGCCAATCCATGCTACGGCTCCAGCAGCTCTTTGCACAGCGCTTGCGTCGCGGTGCTCAACCGTGCAAACTCATCCTTGAGAATATCGATCAACTGCTTCAAGATCGTGCCCACGATCTGAATAATCGCCGCCGCCTCCGGGAACAACGTGCACAGCAGATTTACCACCCAGTCGATCACGATCTTCCAGTCCAGGTCTTCAACCTGTTTCCCCCGGAATTCGCTCTTGATCGACTCGGTCATATTCCCCTGATGCATCCCAACATTTGCCATAACTCCAGCCGGAGTCAACAGTATGATCACCCTGGCCAGTTCGTCTTGGAACCCGTCGATCCATGCCTCGATCGAGTCCCCGTCGGTCCAGTCCGGCAGGTCGATGATGGCCGACACCAGATCCAGAATCGCCTTCACCAAAAGAATCAAGTTCCCCATCGCAATGCTCCTTAGAGAAAATGGTGAGACAGTAACAACACACTACACTTGACTTTTCTCGAAATCTGTCCTGGGGGGATTGCTCCCACGTCCCAAGGCATCCCGTATTTTGCCGAAAGCCGGCGACACCTCTTCCCGAACCTCCAACTTCTCGCACACCTGCTCCATCACGTCGCACAGGTATCTCCCCGCCTCAACCAATCCCCCGTGGACTGAGATGCAGTAGGCGTGGGTGCACGCGATATGTTGAAACTCCTTCACGTACAGGGCTTCCCTCGACGACGCCCGCTGCTTGTGATCCTCGATGCTGGCCGCTATCCCCTGCGCCGTACGATCTATCGACTCCTGGATGTGTCTGCTGCTCGCCAACCCCTCCTGGTGTGCCTTGAGAAATCCGCCATCCCCGTTTTTCCCCATGAGGAACTCTTTCAGAATGCTCATCAGGTTCCACAGGAAAAACCCTACACCCCCCAAGACCGTGCCGACCACCGCCCCCACGAAGCCAAATTCCCCCCACTCTATCTGAGACAGCAAATTCATCATCGAACGCTCCTAATCGTGGAAAGAATTTGGGCACCGCCAACCAAGTCGACGAACCAACGAAGACAACCAACGCCTGATTCCCCTCGCCGTCGTCTCAGAAGCTTCCTTGTACAAATCTTCAATGATCTCATCAACCAGTGTGATCGGGATGAATCGCCAGACTTTGAAGAACGAGTCCCAAGTTGCTGCTCCACGGTCTCCTTGCCGAGGATCTGGCTCATCGGGACGAATGGACAACCGACGAAACGCATACCGGGAACCATCTATCAAGAGCAAGAACAACAGATGGTCCTTATCGTCCATGCCCCGCTGCTCACACACCCAGACGGTTCCTATGCACACATCAGCCATGCCGAACCTCCACGTGCAGTTTGGCAATCCCAGCAGCCAACAACATGGCTCGTCACCCCATTTCACACTCCCTTGAAAAGACGACGCTTCTTCTCAAGCAGGGTCTTCCGCTGCTCCCTGTTTCTCTGCTTCTGCTCTCGCTCATGAGTGCAAAAACAGATGTCTCCATTCATCGTACATGCCAAAAGTACAGCCCTCTCCACCAGTTCCGACCCCGTCATTTTGTTCCCCGCCTCGTAGATTCCCGTGAACAGTACGAGCATGGCAGTCAACTGCTCGCAACTCAGGCCCGCATCCAAAGCACCACGCAGTCCACAGATGAACTCCGGCGGGAGACTTTTGCACTCTACCTTGTCCGCACTGGCCACAGCTTCCAACATTCTCTCCGTCGAACTCTGCTTCTGTTGCTTGCCCATCCCTGCTTCCTTCCCCATTATAATAGGAGAACGAAAATCCACCTAGTCGAATTTTCCGTCTCAATTCTTCCTCTTTCACTGGAAATCCGGAAAGTCTAAATCTTTCCTGCCGGCCGACCGATGCAACTCTTCTTCCTCCGTCTCTTCGATTCCAGCCAGCAGGTCGTCCAGAAAAGGATCCAACTTCCGTGCCTTCATCACATCTCCCACAGACAACTCCTCGGAATGGAAGAACTTGTCCGACACTTCAGGAACAAGACCTCCGACCAGTTCCACCGCCTTTGGCAAGCAGATGAGCAAAGCCGTGCCCACGTCGGCATGTCCGTGCTCGTCCCGCAGCGATTCGATTCTCACCTTGTCCGGCGGAGTGTGCTTCCACGTGAACTTGCCCAAATCTCGCCTGAGGATCTCGCTCTGCGGCGACTCCAAGTAAGGAACGCTCTTGACGAATGCTTCAGCCATTTCTTTCAGACTGCTGCCAGAGAACGTCACTTGCTCCATCCCGATGCCGTGCACTCGCAACTCCTGCTCGAAGTGCCATGCCCCCTCCGCCGGATCGTAGCCGAACCAAAGTGGCAAAAACCGCCGATAGACGCCGACGATCTCCCGCTTCACTTCTTCCAGATCCACTTGCTTGAGTCCTTGACTGTTCCGCAACGTCGGCTTCAAGTCTCGAAGATATGCCACCCGGATTCGTCTTTCTATCTTGTTTGCTGCCAGTACAACTATGCCGGAATGATCCTTGCTTCGACCTAAATCCAGCCCCGCCACGAAAACCCAGTCTTCTTCGTCCCCTTTCATCCATTCCAGATCCTTGCGAAATATACCATCTATCGCTTCTTCGGTGAGAATGTCCCCCTTGCCGCTCGGCCAGTGACCACCGAACAATCTCGCGAACTCGGACGGCAAGTTGATCCTCTTTGCATCTGCAATATCCTCGTCATTCAACCATGGAGCCTTCTTTTGCCAGATGTGCATGTGCCAACGATCCGGCTGCTCCAATGCGTTCTGCTTCCACTTCTCTGCCTTCGTTCCCCGGTAGCCGGCATTGGTCGAAACGATCATCACTCCGCGTGGCACACCGGCCGCGTTGTTATAGTGCGTCTCCATCACTTCCCACTTCGCCACGTGCACCAACTCGTTCAGCACCAGCAGATCCGGAGTTTCGCCATGAGCCGAAGATTTGTCCGATGCCTCGATCATCGTCGTTCCGAGTCCATTGACGCTCAAAATCTTGTTTCCCGTGATTCGGATGAATTCCTTCAACCACTCGTTGTAAAAAAGGATGTCTTCGGCTCGATGCTTGATGATGCCTGCTTGCTCCTTGTCCGCCGCCACGATTTGGCACAAAGTCGGACGCAGCGGAAACGCCATCAACCAAAGCAAACAGACGGCCAAATCATTGTCCTTCGACCCCTTCTTCGTCCTTTCCAACCAGAAACGACGACAGGGAGGCACGTCCCCGATCCGCACGGCGCGAAGGCTCGGGGCCACGTCCGCGAAGAAGTCTCGCTGAAACGGCTCGATTCCGAGACTCTCGTACTCCTGCATCGCATCTTCAAGCATCTTCGGCCCGGAGGCGGACGGAATGACCAAAGTCCGAGCAAACGCGAGGAAGTCGTTTCGAGTATCGACCGCGATGGCTTCGGAAAGCTGCTGCTCGGTAAAAGGCAGAGAAGTTTGCAATTCCAAATCATTTGCAGAAAGCTTATTCACCTCATCTGCTCCCAGCCTGGTTCAAGAGCAAACAGGTCATCAACCTCCGTGCCCCCGTTCACCGCGGCAATCGCTTCCGCGACCTTCTGGCCAATGATGTATCCAGTGCGAAAAGCACGAAGCAGCATCTCGCTGGGCGATTCCTTTGCTCGCTGCACTGTGGTTTCGCCGAGTGCGGTTCTGAGCCAGTTTTCCGCAGCCGTCAGGGCCGGGTCGTCGTCATATTGAATTGTCTCTCCCATCACTCCTCCTCCGCTGCCTTCGCGGACGTTACTCGACTCCATCGTTCGTACCACTCGTCGCGCTCAACTGCCTCCCGTGACAACGGCTCTGGATTCTCGACTGTCCCGCCAGCGTTATATCGCTCGGCGGCAGTCATCGCCGGTATCGTGCGCAGCAGGTCGATTGCCTCGGTCAGTTCATCGGCCGCCGCTCTCAACTGTGCCGCCGTGGCGGGGAGCCCATCCCGGTCGGACCGTTCGGCGAGGCAACGTAGAAACTGTACGTAGCTCATTGCTTCTCCTTTCCCGCGTCTGCGGCCTTGGCTCGCATGTACTCGACGAATCGCGGCCACTCCGCGACGAACAATTCAAACGGAACGGTCGCGGAGACGCTCTTGTCGGGATACCGCGCCTCGTTGTTGTCACCAAGGTACACCGTGCCGTCTTCGTTGAGCCGACACGTAACAGTGCTCCCATCCTTGTGACCATGGTGGACTTGGAACGTATCGGCCGGCACATCGAATTTGCACTGCTGTTCCTGGTAGATTGTCTCTATGCTCGGAGTCGGCATTTCATTCCTCCTCGCCGCGTCTGCGGCTACTTTTTCCCCAGCCCCCAAAGCCTCCCCAGTCTCGCATAGACCTCGGGCAAAGCCCTTCGTCCGTCATCTTCGTAGAATGCATCCAAAACATCAGAGTGCGCCAGAAAATCATCCAGCAAGGCGATCGAATCCATGGCATGCGTCCGTCTCACCCGCAGATAGATCTTCCGCATCATCGTGTCAGCCTTGTTGCTCTCCGATACCTGGAGACTGTACACCGACCGTAACCGACGATAGAACAAACTCGGCAAGACGAAATTACCCTCTGCGTCCTTCAGCCGCCGCATTAAGAGCGGAGTGCACGCAAAACAGGGAGGTAGGATGCTAGGGCTCCTCTCCTCTTTCAGCAATCGCTGATGCATCGGAGTGCCAGGGAAAGCATAGACGGGAGTGATGTTCCACCACACTCCTGGTGTTTGCTTTATGGACCAGCAGAGGAGATCCCAATCTGCCCGTGATTCCCCGTCTGCTCCCACCAAGAAATTCGCTTGGACGTAGGGCACGCTCTGCTGCAATGTTCGCAACTCCTCCACGACATGCCAAGCCCGATCCATCCCGGTTGCAGAGATCCCCAGCTTATTCCCGTAATTGCGGAATGACTCAATCCCGCAAGCTACGAACTTGATCCTCTTCTCCCGCAACCGCAGCAACATCTTCTCCTCCGTCGCGTGCCGCAGCTCCATCTCGACGACATGCGAATTCTTTCCCGGTGTGATCGCATCCAAGTACCGTCCAGCCCTTATCCCCCAATTCGGATCGTGCCAAGCCACCATTCTTCCTCGAAACTGCTTCTCGGCATATTGCAAATCCTCCTTTACCCGCTCCATGGATAGCGGAGAATACTTTCGATCATGCTCCGTGCAGAAATCGCATGCGTTTGGGCACCCCACCGATGCCAGCATGGGAACCAACTGCCAGCTCCGAAACCTAGTCCCGAACGTCTTATGGACGAACTTGGCCCGTCTCTCCAGCGAAGGCAGCTCATCGATGTCAAACGGGACATCCCATAGAAAAAATTCATAATCTCCCCCACCTGCAACGATCTCCAACACCGCTTCTCGATCGCACGACTTGACGATCACATCTGCCCAATAAGCGATGCTCTTCATAGGAGAGCTTGCTGCATGGGGACCGCAGGCCACTATCTTGAGATTCCAGAGGGGCCGTCTTCCCGGTCGTCCTCGCAGAAGATTGCTGGCCTTCCGAGCCAACCCCGATGTTCTGCCCGTGCAAGCGATGAATACAGTGTCGCAATCATTCGGCAAGAATTGCTCCAACGGCCCCACCCCGCAGTAGATGCGATAATCCACCTCGTAGCCCGCGTCTTCCAACCAGCAGGCCACGGCCTGAGGCATCACCGAAGCGTACCGAGTCGCGAATGCCTTGTTCCAGCGGTGTCCCCAGTTTGTTACAGCAGGGACTCCCACCAGCTCCAGAATCCCGATCCTGCGTTTCATGCACTCGTCTCCTTCTGTATTCCCGCAGCCTCCGACGTCGAATAATGTTCCCGTGCAAGCCGCCAAAACATGCTTCCCTGCTCATCACTTATTTTGATCGTGCCTCTTGGTCCGATTTCACAAACTAACCACTTGTGACCAGAAGGAGACCAAACGTGATCGTCCCAAAGCACGACTTTGCCATCCTTCGTCTTCGGCAACTTGTCTATGATCTGCCGCTCCCATTCTTCCTCTGCAACTTTCTCTACCGGCTTTCCGTCACTCGGCATAGGCTCGACATCCATGCCATACACAGACTCCTCTTCTTCCGCCTCAAGATGGCTTGCAACGACAGAATAAGCGCAGGCAAGCGCAGTCTCCAGCTGGATGAGCGGCTCCACGCCTTGCAGTTTCTTGATCTGCTCGAGGACGGCCGTGTACGATTGGAATTCCTCATGGCAATAGGCCGCGAAACGTCGCCTTTCATTTGGGTCTAACAGCATCGTCTTCACTCCCCAGGTTTTTGGACAATGTCACTTCCTTCCCTGTCCCTATTATCGTCTCTCTCCACGATCTCCGCGTCCAGAACCTCCCCATTCCCGCCCTCCTTCAGTTCCAGCAGCAAACGACGAGCTCGAATCAACAGCTCGGTCGACGCTCCCATCAACGGATTTTGCATGCCATCCGCTTCCCCTCCCTGGATCAAGTTGTATTGCTGGATCCTCGTCGTTCTCCGCTCGGGGTGCATCGCATATATCTTCGCCTTCTGCTCCAGAGCCTTCAGCACCACCAGCAAGTGCTTCGAATCTCCAGACCGGGCATCCATCGTATATCCCTCTCCGTCGCATTGATCGCAGACAGTCCCGTCCTTCTGCTCTCCCAATCCCTTGCACAGCTTGCAGCGAAGCCTCGCTCTCCGGCTGATCTCAAACGCTTCCAGCGCCTTTCCGATCGTTCCCTCGATCTGGAGCAGCGTGCGATCGACTTCTTCTTCCCTCTGCTCCTTGACCGTTTCCGCTATCCCCACCTTGATCCTTCTCATCAAGCGGCCGACGACGGAGTCCGGCACCCCGTGCCTCAGGGCCGCTTCGTGATAGGTCGACCACGCCCCGGACAAGTATTCTCGCTGGAGCTTCTGTTGCAGCTCTCTTTCTTCGGGTTTCGTCAGGAGGTAGTTTCTTCGCTTCGTCGACACGTCTTCTTTTCTGCTCCCAGAGTTTATGTTTTGGTGGTCCCCCATCATGGGGGTCTAGTCCCTTTGGAACACCTCCGGCAGGATCTTCTCCAGCTCTTCCTGCAACGGCTTCATCACTTCTCGCATCTGCGGATGCGCCTTTTGGCTCGTTCTCAACCGGAGCACGTGACGCCATTCTCGCAAGTTCATCGTCGCCACGATCTCCGTCTTCAGCGAGTTGGGCAAGACGGAGCGGGCCTGCTGCGGAGACCACCCCATCCTCCGCAAGTCCCGATAAGCAATCTCTGCCGTCCGCATCGCAGAAAGCCACCTACCGACGCTCTGTTCCCATGTACTGTCAAATGCTTCGTTTTCCATCTTTTCCGGCAGCTTTCCAATCCACGGCGGAATCACGAAGCAGACGTGCCCGCCGGAGTAGTCGCACCACCTGGTGCTCTCCTGCGAATAACTCGCGATTCTGTGACGCACCAGCTCGTGCGTGACTCCACGATCCACCACAAACTTGACGGAGATGGACGCGTGCTCGATCACCGACTCGTGCCCGCTTTCGATGATCCTGTTCGCGAACGCCGAGGCAGAATCTTCGGTGATTCGATCTTCCGACTTGTAGCAAATTCGTCCGGCAAGCTCGATCTGCCTCAGAACTGCCTTTCGATCAATCGGCGTCAGTATCTCGAAACTCGGCCTGATCAACAGCATCTGTCACAATCCTCCAATCTAGTCGGCAACGCTGCCGATTTCCTCGGTGTCGGGATCGATCTCTCTCTGCCGCGAGATCCGATAGTTGCCCACCGGCAAGGAAATCTTCCCGTGCTCCTCGTGACTGATCGTCGTTCCCGTCGGAGCTGCCAACCGACGCTCGAAACCATCTCCGAACACTTCGGCATCCTCGGCCTGAGCCACGTGAGCATGACCGGTCGCCTCGCCTTCCGCAAGACGCTTGTCCGTTCGCTTCTTCATTTCTACACTCCTTCTAAGCAATGCGAGCAGGCCACCGCTTCAACCGGCCGGCCTGCTCCGGTACGATGATCACGTCGCCATGCAGAAACCAATCTGCACCGGCATCGTCGTCTACGTCCTCTTCACTTCTGTTCAAGCGAAAATTCATCGCTTGCTCGACCGTTTCGCACTGAACAGGCACGTATTCTACGTGAAGCACGCCGGGAAGCGAAGGATTCGGCATCTCCAGCACGCGCCTTCGCACGTTGTCGCCACATCGCATTTCGCACAACCGATATCGACAGGACCAAGCTTCCGAATACGGCGTGGCAAGCGTCACGGTCTGCTCGTGGATCAACATGGCTCCCAAGGCATGATAGATCCGATCCAGACCGACCTTCCGCACGAACTCCCGCCGCACTTCGGCGTTCTTGCACTGGCAGATTCTGGCAGGTGCAAGATCGACATCTTTTGTCTCTGCCAACCATTGCGGAACCCTTACTCCGTTCAGATACCAGAGCGTCCATCCATCGCGGAACTGAACTGCCGGACCACCATCACAATGCAGCACGCCGTACTTTTTCGTCCATCGCAGGCAATTTGGTCGTGCCGAAACAATGCAGATTTCAGCATACGGCCAGGCCCAGAATGCTGAGCATGCGAATTGTTCATACAACGCCAGCTTCAACGCGGCTTCTTCCGAATACCGCACTCCAATGTATCCGCAGAACCGATAGAAACACAACCACCAAACAGCCGATCCCCAAACTGTCAAATCCGGCAACGAATCCCGCAACGAATCCCGCAACGAATCCCACAACGAATCCCGCAACGAGATCGACAACGAATCCTGCAACGAATCCCACAACGAATCCCACAACGAGATCGACAACGAATCCTGCAACGAGATCGACAACGAATCCCACAACGAATCCCACAACGAATCCCGCAACGAATCCTGCAACGAATCCCACAACGAGATCGACAACGAACTCCGCAACACGCTGACTGCTAAGCTGCTGGTAAAGGGCGACTCACACCAGACGAATATCGGTTGTTCCTTTCCGATGAAGCCGTACATTCGACTGATCGCATCAGCCGCTTTTGCCCTGTCGATCGGATCAGTGCACGTACCGATGTCCCAGTATCTGTCACGCCACACAGACACTTCAGCTTCCTGCTCTGATGACAGTCGTTCTATTTTAGTTTTCACCTCTCTTCACCTCCATCACCTTTCCCGCGGCAAGCTGCGGATCGTGCGTCACCAAGACGAACTGCATCTTCGTCTCATCCGCCAGCATTTCGATCAATTCTTTCACCCTCGGTCGCAAATTCCGACTGACGAAGCGAAACGGTTCGTCCAACACCAGCAACTTTCTCCTCGACGGACGAGACAGCGACAAGCAAACCAATCGAGCGGCGAACGATGCCACGTCCACCACCCCGCCGCCGGATGCCGACATCGGATCGATCTGACTCCCGTTTCTGGCGAACAACATCTCAGCTTCCGTTCTTCCCCTCTTTTCGACGAAGACGAGCCGGAACTCGTACGGATCGTCGAACACCGCCTCCAGGCAGCGGGACACGACTGAGGCGATCTGGCCGTGGGCTCTCTGCTGAACGGTCGAGGCCACGACCTGGAGCAACCTTCTGGCAGACTCGGCATCTTCGGCCTTTTTCTTCGTCTCCCCGGCTTCTTTCCTCGACTCTGACAATCGCTGACGGGCCCGGGATTCGGAAGCAACGGCTCGATCAACCAACTTCTTCCAGTTTCTCACCCCACTTCTCCGCAAACGCATCCAACTTC
>Ga0307379_10010608_pt1 | contig 12176 bp, 11 predicted proteins | sample UN2MG_FD_202237 | JGI IMG/M metagenome (GOLD analysis project Ga0307379, IMG submission 202237) | Soil microbial communities from Risofladan, Vaasa, Finland - UN-2 | ecosystem: Environmental > Terrestrial > Soil > Coastal area > Acid sulfate soil | place: Finland: Risofladan, Vaasa | collected... | reverse complement strand
CGAACGATGCACGCTCGGTCGCGATTGCTGCGTTGCGCACCGACGGGCTCGCCCGTGTCGGTGTCGATGAGCACGCCCAGGTGTTGAAGCTACTTGCGAAACGACACCGCGATCTGGGTCGGCTACGCGGCAAAGCCGCGTGTCGGATCCATGCGTTGCTGATGGAGCTCCAACCCGGCGGCATGGCGCAGAGAATGAACGTGACCAGGGCAAACGCCCTCCTCGACGAGGTCGTGGTCGACACCGAGATGGCAGCACACCGCGTCGGTGTCGCTCGCGAGTTCGTTGCCGACCTCGCCCACTACGAAGCACAGATGAAGACCTCCAAGGCGCGGCTGCGTCACGCGATTGCAGCAACGTCGACATCGTTGACCGACATACGCGGCGTCGGTGTCGTGACCGCCGCGATGATCATCGGCCACGTCGGCGACGTCTCGCGCTTCAAGTTACCCCTGCGAGGGACGCGAGTACTACGACCGCAAACGCGCCGAGGGCAAGAGCGCCAAAGAAGCGATCCGGTCGTTGAAGCGTCAACTCTCCAACGTCATCTACCGGTCACCCATCGCCGACGCTCGCCGACTCGAGCAGTGATCGGCAGGCCCGGGAGGACAATCAGGAACGACACGAAATCCAGCGTGACCGGCTCAACATCCTGAACGGCCGGCTCTTCGGATCAGTCACTCCCGGACCCGACAACCAACCCTACGACGCCACCTCCGGCAACGCCAGAGGCACCCATCGACGCGCCCGCACACGCCCGAAAACTGGGGGGTTGACACAAAGAGGCTTCGATACCGGGCGGAGTGGGCCTACCGGGTTGGATCGCGCGACGTGGCTCCGAACCGCTGGTTGTCAGAACCGCGAGGTGAACTCCTGGAGGCCGTCGCCGCTCAGGTCGTCGAGTGCTGCGGGACGGCCGCTGACCGCCATCAGCAAGGCTTCGGCCGGCCCGGACACCACAGCACCATCTCCGCCCGACCAGTCGATGTCGGTGGCCTCGAACCGCAGGTCGGCGATGCCGCCTTTCGGGTGAACGACCTTTGCCTTCTTCGTCATCAAGAAACCCAAGACCTGCTCGGCCACCTCGGGCGGCAGCGTCCAAGACAGCCCCAGCGGGCGCCCGATGTCGCGGCCATGGACGACGACATCGAGCAGCGGAGCCTCAGGCCCGAGACCTGGTGGCGTGAAACGGTGCTCGGCGTTGGCACGCAGTTCGTCGACGATGTCGGATGTCGATCGCTGAGATGCTTCGGCGACGGCGATCTTGGCGTTGGCCCGGTTGAAACCCCCCGACGTGATCACCTTCAGCATGAACTTCGGCATGGAGGTGTGGAAGGTGGTCGTGAGGTGGGCGGCGGTGGCCTTGACGGTCCAACCGTCGCACAGGCTCGGTGTCGACCACTGCGTCTCGGTGAAACCTTCGAGTTCGTCCGCCAACCGGCGGCGCTCATCGGCGACATTGTCCCAGATCGTCATGACGAACGACCGTAGCGGGTCTGTCCGAGCGCGAAGTCACGACACGATTGCGCGAGAGCGCCGGCCGCGCCAGAACCCTGCTTCATGAGGCGCTTCGAGGTGAGCCTGGCTGGACGGTAGCCGATGCTCTGCATACGGCCCGGGCTGGTCTGAGGCGATAATCACCGCTCGTCAAACCGGTGGGTCGCAGCGCCTTGCAGCGCGATAACCGGCGAAGTAGTGCGGCCAGGACGGGGCTACAGCCAGCTCATAACGCGATAACCGACCGCGTTCGGCTGGCGAGCCGCCGACGCGATTATTGGGCGCCGCACTTGGGCCTGATTCATGCTGGGGGTGCGTTTCGGCTGTTGTCGTAGCGTTCGGAGTGCCGGTCGGTGGGCTCGACTTAGGGCCTGTCGCTCTTCGGGGTTGACCTCATAACGATGTGTCTGCCGGCCGGTGTTCTGATCCGGGGTGTGGCTCGAAAGAGGCGCGAGCTCAACGAACCCAAATCAGGAGTGCCCACCTCGGTTCCCCGTCACCGAGAGGAAGGCATGAACTGATGACCATCATCATTGGCATCGATCCGCACAAGGCGTCACACACCGCCGTCGCGATCGACCACACCGAGTGTGTACTCGACGAACTTCGTGTCCGAGCCTGCGCGGCTCAGACCGATCGGTTGCGGTCGTGGGCGGCACCGTTCCCGGATCGGGTGTGGGCGATCGAGTCCGCACGCGGGCTCGGCTATCTGCTAGCTCAGCAGCTCGTCGCTGCGGGAGAGACCGTCGTGGACGTCCCAGCGGTGTTGTCGACACGCACCCGATTGTTGGGGTCGGGCAAGGCACAGAAGAACGATCCGAACGATGCCCGCTCGGTCGCGATTGCTGCGTTGCGCACCGACGGGCTCGCCCGTGTCGGTGTCGATGAGCACGCCCAGGTGTTGAAGCTACTTGCGAAACGACATCGCGATCTGGGTCGGCTACGCGGCAAAGCCGCTTGTCGAATTCACGCGTTGTTGATGGAACTCGAGCCGGGTGGGATCGCCAAGAGAATGAACGTGACCAGGGCAAACGACCTCCTCGACCAGGTCGTGGTCGACACCGAGATGGCAGCACACCGCGTCGGCGTCGCCCGCGAGTTCGTCGCGGACCTCGCCCACTACGAAGCGCAGATGAAGACCTCGAGAACTCGGCTGCGTCACGCCGTTGCAGCAACGTCGACGTCACTGACCGACATACGCGGCGTCGGCGTGGTGACCGCCGCGATGATCATCGGCCACGTCGGCGACGTCTCCCGATTCAAGTCAGCTGCGCACTTCGCGAGCTACAACGGCACCGCCCCGATCGAAGCATCATCGGGTGAACGTCGACGGCATCGGCTCAACCCGCGCGGGAACCGGCAACTGAACTATGCGATCCACGTCGTCGCGATCACCCAGCTGCGCTACCCGTGCGAGGGACGCGAGTACTACGACCGCAAACGCGCCGAGGGCAAGAGCGCCAAAGAAGCAATCCGGTCGCTGAAGCGCCAGATCTCCAACGTCGTCTACCGGGCACTCATCGCCGACGCACGTCGATCGTCCAGCCAGTGATCGGCGGGCCCGGGAGGACAATCAGGCACGACACGAAATCCAGCGTGACCGGCTCAACATCCTGAATGGCCGGCTCTTCGGATCAGTCACTCCCGGACCCAACAACCAACCCTACGACGCCACCTCCGGCAACGCCAGAGGCTCGAACCCTCGCGCCTCATCCACCCTCAGAAACCAGGGCTTGACACAAAGAGGCTTCGCTATCGGGTGCCCTTCGGTGTGGCATCATCGGGGTCCCGATTCGCAGGGAGGCGACGATGGCAGACCAAGAAGATGGGCCGATCACCATGATCGGTTGGCTGTGGCTCGAGCCGGACGGTGGCGCTGAACTGTTCGCCGAGTACATCGCAACGGCTCGACCGATCCTCGAGAAGCATCTCGGGCAAGAGTTCGTCAGCCAGTACTGGGAGCGGACCGCAACGTTAGGAGGCGACCTGGACCCAGACATCGTTGCGATCAACGACTTCCCGAGCGAGGCCGCATTCATGGCGGCGATGCAGGATCCGGACTACCCGACGCACCTGCTCGAGGAGGCCACGACGCGTGTCGAGGTTGTGCAGATCCGCAAGGGATAGACACCTTCAGATCTACTCGGCACCAAGCCGCCCGGCCTGATTCTGCGGGTTCTCGAGACCGGGTTGGCGGCGGAGATGACCGAGCATCTCGGCCATCAACCTCGTGGCGCGTCGGCGACGGGGAATCGTCGCAACGGCCGGTCTCGGAAGACGGTGACGACCGGTCGCCTGATACATCTCGACCATGTTCGAACTGCTCGTTCGCCTGGCTCGGTGCTCGCGCCCGCTCGGCCTCGGCGAGCGGTTGGACTCGTCGGCCCGGGCATCGAGAGCAGTGGACTCACTGACCGACCCGGGACCGCCGCCGATCGGTCCGATGATCGAGTCGGCGGAATGTGTCAGCGCGACGTGATGAGGTCGGCGACGGTGCGCTGGATCGAGGTGTGCAGCGCCAACTGCGTCTCGGTGCGCGTGATGCCGGGCAGTTGCAGGATGCGCTGGAGCACGTCGTGGAGGTGCTCGTTCGATCGGGCGACGACGCGCAGGTGGAGGTCGCCCGGACCGGTGACGGCGTGCACCTCCAACACCTCGGAGATCGCATCGAGCCCGGCGACGATGTTGGCGTCGCTGCCCTGTGCGATCTCCAGCGTCGTGAACGCGAGCACCCCGAAGCCTGCGACGTTCGCATCGAGGTCGGGCCCGAAGCCGACGATCAGACCGTCACGCTGGAGGCGGTCGAGCCTGGCCTGCACCGTGCCCCGAGCGACGTCGAGGCGGCGGGCCATCTCCACCACCGGCAGATTGGGCACCGACCGCAACAACCCGATCAGGCGCGCGTCCAGTTCGTCCCATGCTGCCCGGCTCGTCTGACTGATCATCGTGCACACTCCGACAGGTCTGTTGGCATCGAGACTAGACAATCTGTGCAGGCGGAGGGCCAACTGTTGATCGCTTTGTCGTGCTCCGTGACGATGCAGAGATGACGACGCTCGACGTGACCGCTCCCGCCACCCGCCTGAAGGGATGGGACTCGCTCGAGTTCTACGTCGGCAACGCCCGCGCGATGGCCGGGTTCCTCACCGCCGCGTTCGGCTTCGAGATCACCGCCTACGCCGGCCCCGAGACCGGACGTGACGACATCGCCTCGTATCTCCTCGAGCAGGGCGACATCCGCTTCGTCGTCACGGCAGGCCTCACCCCCGACTCGCCGATCTGGACGCACGTGCGCGAACACGGCGACGGCGCCCAGGACCTGGCGTTCGTCGTCGACGACGCAACCGCCACCTACGACGCCGCAATCGCCCGGGGTGCCCGATCGGTGCGCGAGCCCTACGAACTCACCGACGAGCACGGCACGCTGCGACTCGCGGCGATCGGTACGTACGGCGAGACCAAACACACCTTCGTCGACCGCAGCGACTACCGCGGTCACTACTGCCCGGGGTACGTCACCACCGGCCTGCCGCCCGCACCCGCCGGCCTGCCGCCCGTGGCGCTCGACCGCGTCGACCACGTCGTGGGCAACGTCGAGGTCGGCAAGCTCGACGAGTGGGTCGCGTTCTACGAGGACGTGATGGGTTTCCGTCAGCTCCGCCACTTCGACGAGCACCAGATCGCCACCGAGTACAGCGCGCTGAGATCGACCGTGATGACCAACGACGCCGGGGTCACCATGCCACTCAACGAGCCGGCGGACGGGCTCAAGCGCAGCCAGATCCAGGAGTACCTCGACACCTATCGCGGCCCGGGCGTGCAGCACATCGCGCTCGGCACCAACGACATCGTCCAGGCGATCAGCGGCCTGCGCGCCCGCGGCGTCCGCTTCCTCGAGGCGAACGCCGAGTACTTCCACGACGTGCGCAACCGGCTCGGCTTCCTCGACGTGCCGTGGGACGCGATCGAACAGCTCGGCATCCTCGTCGATCACGAGAGCGACGGCCATCTCCTGCAGCTGTTCACCGAGCCGATCACCGACCGTCCGACCGTGTTCATCGAGATCATCCAGCGCGGCGGCGCCACCGGCTTCGGCGAGGGCAACTTCAAGGCACTGTTCGAGTCGATCGAGCACGAGCAGGAGCGCCGGGGCAACCTGTGAGCGGCCGCCCTCGCCCGGCCGTCCTCGCCCTGCCCGGCTACCGGCCCGGGCGCTCGGCCGCCGCAGCCGCGGCCGAGCACGGCATCGCCGACGTCATCAAGCTCGCCTCCAACGAGCTGCCGCACGGTCCGCTGCCGTCGGTCGCTGCCGCCCTGCGTGCCGGCATCGACGACGTGCAGCTCTATCCCGATCATGGGGCGGTCGGGCTGCGCGAGGCGATCGCTGCGTCGCTCGGAATCGGCGCCGACCACGTGACGGTGGGCGCCGGCTCGGTCGGCCTCCTCCAGCAGCTGGCGCTGTCGTACGTCGAGCGCGGCGAGGGCGTCGCGTTCTGCTGGCCGTCGTTCGAGGCGTACCCGCAGTTCGCCGCGCTGGTCGACGGCGAACAGATCCGACCGTCGCTGCGACGCCAGACGTTCGACCTGGAGTTGCTCGCCGACGTCGTCGACGCCGACACCCGCCTCGTGCTGATCGCCAACCCGAACAACCCGACCGGCACCGTGGTGGGTGCCGACGAACTCGCGGTGTTCGCCGCGGGCGTCCCCGAGTCGTGCCTGGTCGTGATCGACGAGGCCTACGCCGAGTTCGTCACCGACGCGCGGATCGGCGACTCGATGCAGCTCGTCGAGCGCTTCCCGAACGTCGTGCTGCTGCGAACCTTCTCCAAAGCCCACGCGCTGGCGTCATTGCGCGTCGGCTACGCGATCGCCCGACCCGAGGTGATCGACGTGCTCGATCGCACGCTCGTGCCGTTCGTCGTCAACGGCCTCGCCCAGACCGCGGCGATCGCGAGCCTGGACGCCACCGACGAGATGCGCGAGCGGGTCGCCGGCGTCGTCGCCGAACGTTCCCGGGTTGCCGCCGCCCTCCGCGAGCGCGGCTGGATGGTGCCCGAACCGCAGGGCAATTTCGTCTGGCTTCCCGCCGGCCCGGCCTCGGCCGACATCGGCGTCGCGCTGGAACGGCTCGGCGTGGTCACCCGTGTGTTCGCCGGCGTCGGCATCCGCGTCACGGTCGCCGACCGCACCGGCAACGACCGGTTCCTCGACGCCTTCGACAAGGTCACCGTCGACGTCGAACCCGATGCCTGGGAGCTGCCGACCGGCGACCTCGCCGTGCGGGTCGCGGGCGAACTGCGACGGCTCGACGACGTGCTCGCCCGGCTCGTCGCCCACGGCGATCAGCCCGGCCGGGCGGGTCTCACCGCAGCGGACGACGCGACCGGAGAACGGTGGGACGAGGGTCAGGTCTGGGCGCATCTGGCGGAGTTCGGTTCGTACTGGCGTCGCGAGCTCCGACTGATCGTCGATGCGGGCCTCGACGGCCCGGTGCCGTTCGGTCGAACCAAGCGCGACCCGCACCGGATCGCGATGATCGAGGCCCACCGCAGCACACCGGTCGCCGAACTCGCGGTCACCGTGCGGTGCGACATCGCCGCCTTCCGGGCCGACCTCGCCGAGCTGACACCGGCAGACTGGTCGCGACGGGGACTCCATGAGACGCTGGGCGAGATGGATCTCTGGCGTTTCCTCGACCACTTCGTCACCGGGCACTACCTCGAACACGCCGAGCAACTCGAGGGGCTCCGCCATGGGTGACAGGGCCGACACCTGGGTCGACATCCCGGACGGGTCGCCGTTCCCCCTGCACAACCTGCCGTTCGGAATCGCCCGACGCGACGACGGCACCATCGGCGCATTCGTCGCGATCGGCGACCACGCGCTCGACCTCGCCGACGCCGTCGGCACCGGCCTCCTCGCCGACTCACCTGCCGAGTACGGGTTGCTCGACGCCGGCGGCACGCTCAACGGGTTCGCCGCAGCGGGTCGGTCGGCCCACGCGGCGTTGCGCGAGCGACTGACCGAACTGTTCACCGAGGGTCGCCACCAGGCGCAGCTGACGCCGTGTCTCGTGCCACTCGACGAGCTGACGATGCAGCTGCCGGTCGCGATCGGCGACTACGTCGACTTCTACTCCTCGCTCCACCACGCCACGAACCTCGGCCGGCTGTTCCGTCCCGACGGCGAGGCGCTGTTGCCCAACTGGCGTCACATCCCCATCGGCTACCACGGCCGTTCCGGCACGATCGTCGCCGACGGTACGGACATCGTGCGCCCCCACGGGTTGCGCCTCATCGACGGCGAGCCCCGGTACGGACCGACGAACGCCCTCGACATCGAACTCGAGGTCGGCGCCGTCATCGGCGCGCCGTCGCAACTCGGCGAGCCGATCTCGACCGCCGACGCCGAGCAACACCTGTTCGGGCTGTGCTTGGTGAACGACTGGTCGGCACGTGACATCCAGGCCTTCGAGTACCAGCCGCTCGGGCCGTTCCTCGGCAAGAGCTTTGCCACGTCGATGTCGCCGTGGATCGTCACCCTCGACGCGCTCGAGCCGTTCCGGGTCGAGCCGACCGAGCAGGATCCGCCTGTTGCCGACCACCTGCGCACCGCCGGCCCGACCGGGTTCGACCTGCACCTCGAGGTCGAACTCGACGGCCAGGTGATCAGCCGGACCCGTTTCGCGGACATGTACTGGACGCCCGCCCAACAGGTCGCCCACATGACCACCAACGGCGCCAACGTGCGCGCCGGCGACCTGTTCGCGTCGGGCACGGTGTCGGGCCCGACGCCGGGCAGCGAAGGCAGCCTGATCGAACTGACCTGGCGGGGCGACAGACCCCTCCACCTGGCCGACGGATCGACACGGACGTTCCTGCTCGACGGCGACACCGTCACGCTGCGCGGCTGGGCGGGCGCCGATCCCGCTACACGCATCGGCCTCGGCAGTGTGACCGGCACGATCATCACCGCGAATCCCAATGCGAGCGAAGGGAACTGAGATGCCCTACTACCGATCGGTCGGCGACGTGTCGGCCAAGCGCCACACCCACCACGTCGACGACGAAGGACACCGTCTTGCCGAGGAGTTGATGGGCCAGGAGGGGTTCTCGTCGAACTCGTCGCTGCTGTACCACCGCCGTTCGCCCTCCGCGCTGGTCCGCATCGAGCCGATCGACGCCGCCATCGCCGACGCCACGCCCGACGTGCCGTTGACGCCCCGGCACATCCGCACCGGAATGCTTGACGGCGCACCGGACGCCGACGCCGTCACCGGTCGCCGAGTGCTGCTCGCCAACGACGAGCTGGAGGTCGCCTGGGTCAACGCTCGCGACGACAGCGCGCTGTACCGCAACGCCGTCGGCGACGAGCTGGTCTACCTGCAGCACGGCGATGCCCGCCTCGACTCGGTGTTCGGCCGCCTCGACGTCGGCCCCGGCGACTACGTGGTTGTGCCCGCCTCGACCACCCACCGCTGGATCGTCCGCGGCGACGGGCCGCTCGGCATGCTCGTCATCGTGAGTCGCGGGCACGTGGCGCCACCGGCGAAGTACCTGTCGCGCTACGGGCAGTTCCTCGAACATGCCCCGTACTGCGAGCGAGATCTGCGGGCACCCACCGAGCTGGTGATCGTCGACGACGACGACGTCCGTGCCGAGGTCGGACCGGAGGGCGGTGTGCCGGTCCTCGTGCGGAATCGTGCGGGCTGGTCGTGCCACGTGCACCGTCACCACCCCTTCGACGTCGTCGGTTGGGACGGCTGCGTCTACCCGTACGCCTTCAACATCGCCGACTTCGAACCGATCGTCGGGCGGCTGCACCAGCCGCCACCGGTCCACCAGACCTTCGAGCTGCCCGGTGCCGTCGTGTGCTCGTTCGTGCCGCGGCTGTTCGACTTCCATCCTGACGCGGTCAAGGTGCCGTACCACCACGCCAACACCGACTCCGACGAGGTCCTCTTCTACTCCGCCGGCAACTTCATGAGCCGCGCCGGCTCGGGCATCGACGTCGGCTCGATCTCCTACCACCCCGCCGGATTCGTCCACGGGCCGCAACCGGGCAGCGTCGAGGCCAGCCTCGATCAGACGGCGACCGAGGAGGTCGCCGTGATGATCGACACGTTCGCCCCGCTCCGCGTCACCGACACAGCTCGCGCAGCGTCCGACGAGGCCTATCCGTTCACGTGGTCGCGTTGAGTCTCGCCAGGCTCGACGCGAGCAAGCGGGAAATCGACTCGTCGGTGGCGGTGTCGTAGAAGCTGCCGACGACGTCGACGACGTGCTGGAGCGACTGACCCTCGAACAGCACGGGCTGGTAGTGGTCGATGTCGTAGGGGGTCGTTCCCATCTCGACGATGTCGATCGGGCGGATCTCGGCGTGCTCACCGAACCACTCCAACTCTCCGGGTGAGCTGAGCAGGCCGGCACCGTAGGCCTTCGTCTGGCCCTGCTCTCGGACGACACCGAACTCGACGGTGAACCAGAACACGTCGGCGATCAGCAAGCGTGACCGCTCGTCGTCGAGGCGTCCGACCACCGCCCCCGTCATCCGGTGGAGCTCGGCGATCTCGGGGCACGCGAGACAGTTGGCGTGGCCCATCACCTCGTGGATGACGTCGGGTTCGGGGGTGTAGAGCGGTGACCCATCCCACCGCAGGTACTGCGTCGACGGAAACAGCCCGCGGGCCAGCGCGGCGAAGAACTCGTCGGCCGGCAGGAGGCCGGCCGCCGCCCGGTAGCCGAACCCGGTGAGCGGACGCAGCCGGGCGTCGACGTCGACGAGCTGCGGCACCCGGTCGGTCGGCAGGCCGAGCCGCTCGCGGGCGCTGAGCATCCCGGCGGACGCATGAAGCTCCCACAGTGGCCCCAGCGACGCGGCGACTGTCGCCCACACCTCGTGCTCGACATCGGTGTACTCGATGATCGTCGGCGGCGCATCGAGCCCGGCGGCAAGCGAGGCGATCTCCTCGCGGCGTGTCCAGTACGAGGCCGGAGCGGTATCGACCTCGAAGGAGGTACTCATCCCACGATGGTGCCACGACGACGATGATCAGTGGTCAAATCCTTCGAAATGCAGACGATCGTCGGTATGTGCCTGCTACTCAGATACGTTCGTGCACATGACCGACCTCGATCACATCGACCGGCGGATGATCGACGTCCTCCGCGGCGACGGGCGTCTGAGCGCCCCGGCGCTCGCCGAGGCGGTCGGCGTCGGTCGGGCCACGGCGTACTCCCGTCTCGACCGCCTCGTCGACACCCACGTCATCTCGGGCTTTTCGGCACGTGTCGACCCAGCCGCTGTCGGCCTCACCGTGTCGGCGCTGGTGCTCGTCAACGTGCGCCAGGGGTCGTGGCGGGACTTGCGCTCGCAGCTGAGCTCCCTGCCCGGTGTGGAGTGGCTCGGAGTGGCCACGGGACGCTTCGACTTCGTCCTGCTCGTGCGCGCCGATTCGCTCGCCCACCTCCGCGACGTCGCGCTGCATGAGTTGCAGCAGATCGACGGGGTGCGTTCGGCGGAGACGGTCGTGCTGCTCGACGAGATCGATCGCCGGGATCGGCCGCTCTGGAGTTGATGCGCTGCGCCGATCAGGGGGCTCGGGCCCCAATCGGCCAGTGGAGATTTTGCACACAAAGAACGCGGAGAGCGGGGGTCGGGGACCCGAGCGACAATCTCGTCCGAGAACGCTGTACCTCCGGCGCACTTCCGGCGCGCTGTGACGGCTTGGCGCTCGAGTTGGCCACACGTAATCCCAGTCGCTGTTGGCAGCTCAAGGCGTCGCTGGCCGAAGGGATGATGGGGTGCCCGAGTTGGGCCGCGATGCGGCGCGTCCACCCGGGCGTCGACCGGATTACGGAGCGGTCCTTATGTGTACGTCCTGTCGAGCATCATGCCGGATCTTTCGCTCCCGGCCCACGACAGCTCAGGCGCCGATATGAGCTGCTTGGCGGCGCTGCGGCTGGGAAGAGGCGCGCCACCGTGCTCAAAGTGCGTCGAATTGGGCAAGACTCTGCTGATGTCGACGAGCCCAGGTCGCACCGGTACAGATCTCGAGCCGTCCGTGCGAGCGATCGCTACCGAGGAGGCGCTGTCGGGTGTCGTCCGTCTCGACCTCGACGATGAGATCGCCGCCGAGGTGGCGTTCGGACAATCGCACCGCGGTCTCGGCGTCGAGATGACGACCGACGCGCAACTTGCGATCGCGAGCGGTAACAAGGCATTCACCGCGTTGGTGGTGATGAGCCTCGTCGAACAAGGCGACCTCGCCCTCGATTCGCGTGTGCGCTCGATCCTCGGTGACGATCTTCCGCTCGTCGACGATCGCGTCACCGTCGAGCACCTCCTCGCGCACCGGTCCGGCATCGGCGACTACCTCGACGAGGACGTAGTCGAGGATCCGGATGCCTACCTCATGCCTGTTCCCGTCCATCAACTCGTCACCACCGACGACTACATCCCCATCCTCGACGGACATCCAGCCAAGTTCACGCCCGGCGAGCGGTTCGCTTACTGCAACAGCGGCTACGTGATCCTCGCCATGATCACCTAACGCGTCTCCGGACGGTCCTTCCACGACCTCGTCGACGAACGAGTCTGCAAGCCGGCCGGCATGGCCGACACTGCGTTCCTTCGCTCCGACTCACTGCCTGGCCGAGCAGCGCTCGGCTATCTCGACG
>Ga0307379_10010606_pt1 | contig 12178 bp, 22 predicted proteins | sample UN2MG_FD_202237 | JGI IMG/M metagenome (GOLD analysis project Ga0307379, IMG submission 202237) | Soil microbial communities from Risofladan, Vaasa, Finland - UN-2 | ecosystem: Environmental > Terrestrial > Soil > Coastal area > Acid sulfate soil | place: Finland: Risofladan, Vaasa | collected... | reverse complement strand
AGTTGGCATGAGTGTCCAGCTTGACTTCAACAGCGTCCACCTTGGTCTCTATGGATGTTACCTCTCCACGGCTGGCTAGCTGGGAGGCTTCGTGGGCGGCCAGAGCTGCTTCATGGGCCACCAGGTCCGCATCTACGTCATCAACCTTGGTCTCGATGGATGTTACCTCTCCACGGCTGACTAGCTGGGCGGCTTCGTGAGCGGCTAAGGCGGCTGCAAGCGCAGCCACTTCAGCGGGAACAAACCTGAAGGTGACTATCTTGTAGGGGACGCCAATGGGCACCTGCCCGCCCTTGAAGGCGGTGGCAACGGTAGTCTCACCGGTGGCGTTATTGAAGTCGGTGACGTCTCGGCTATCAACGAGCCGGGGTTGGCCAGGGTAGATAACCGCCATCATCGAGACGAAGGAGCCGACCCCGGCGCCGGCCAGGCCAGCATCGGTGAAGCTGGTGCCGCCAATATTGCCGGCAACGTTGGTCACACCCTCCCGGGCTACTGTTGATTCCCAGAGGGACTTCTGTTCGTCCGACGGTGGCCTTTTAGCCATATTATGCTCCTATTGTAGCCACCACAAGTACATCATCAACGTCTTCAATAGCCTCCAGGTTCTCAACAAGCACCTTCATCTCAAATGCGTCGGTCTCATATACCTTGGTCTCTCTAATAAATTCCCCAGCAGCAAAATCGGGATTCCAGACGTCAAAGTCCTCAGTATCGTAGATTGCTCCAACGATATAGTATTCATCGTTAGTGTCCCAAAGGTTATCAATGCCGCCAACAAGCGCGGCGGTAATTGTATTCAGCGTGTTTGCCGTAATAGCCCCAGTACTACCATCGGTTACATTAAAAACTGTCAGCCCAATCAGCTCATCAGCATTGCCAAAGTGGGCAGCGGCATCAGTAAGTAGGGCGACTCCCATACCACCGGTGTGGAGGCCTGAAGCCAGGTCGGTATACGATGTCCTTATATGAAGCCTGATACCAGCAACAGCGGCGGCGTTATACAATGCCTCAATAGTCAAGGCCAGAGTGGCCGGGCCGTGCGCGAGGTCAATATTGACGCAGTCACCCAGAGTGGTAGTGGTCGCACCGGCTATGGCGGCTTCATCGAGAACCGTAAGGGGTGTTTTATTCCCCGGGCTGGTGTCAACCGGAAGCGGGTTGGCCGCGGAGATATCAGCGCCGCTGCCAAAGACAGCCCGTAGTATGCGAGTGGCTACCTCTTCCAGCATTTAACCTCTACCCCCATACTTAGCCATACTGTAGTAAATAGTTAACCCACCACACTTGGGACAGACTACCTGTGTGACCTCAATGGAGACTGTCTGTTTATAACCACAGTGCTTACATGTTATTTCCTTTACCGTTGGAAGAGGCTTAGAGCCTACTCTTTCAAGTAGGACAACTACTGTACACCCTCCATATAAGTCACCGCCACCCTCATTGGTGATAAAGAAGTTGAGGTTATGCTCGGCTGCTGCTAGGGGGTCCAACATACCAGTTGACAGTGGAACTACCTCATTTTCATAGTGAGTATTTCCGCTTCCGACCTGCCATAAGCAGCCACAATTTTCCCCATCGAATAATATCCAAGCCGATACATCTTGACTGGGCTTCACTATCAGTGCAACGATGACCCCATAGTATCCTACGGGAACTGTAAAACCGGAGGTATCTCCTGTCTCACCGTTAATGATTGTCTGACTGGCCCCCGCTGCTAGAGGGTCAACGAAATAGGGGAATGGGGAGGCTGCGGTAAGAAATGTAAGCAGGCCAATCTTTAGACTTTCACCATACTTGAGCCTAAGGCCAGCTCTTACTTGCCCTGAGGATACCTCCTTGGAGTAGTCTGGCTTGCCTATTCCTCGTATTGGTACTTCAAATGCTGGAGCCATTATTCAACTCCTATTATCACGAAAGTGCAGCTTATTGCATGGGGATTTCTGGCGTCCCCGTTTCTTCCGATCATCCAGAGTCCCTCGCTCTTACCAATAGCCTCACTGACAGTAAGTACGGGAGTGGCATCATTCAGAGCTGCGTAAGTATCCACCTCGTTAGGATAAATCCAGATGTGGTCGCTGTGCCCTACTGCCATGTCTACCAGGGCGTTACAGCCCTCAGGCCAATGGGGAATGATCTGGACAATCCTGCCGGTAAGAGGAGAGGGTTTCGAGGTTCTATCTCCTGTTCCGGGCTCCAGGGCCAGCCTCAGGTTTACATTTCTCGTCATTGCTACCATAGGCTCCATACCCTCCCTTTCCAGGAGCTTGTCGAGGGCAAATTGAGCCTGGGCGACCTGCCCGTGGACATAGTCCACCCTCTCATCAATGTTGGTCAGTTGGTCAAAGGGCTGACTGCGGTCGGGGTAGGCCATGATGTTAACCTCCCCTTATTTGAAGTCCCAGGCCACTGTCACAATACAGTTGGCGTCAGCCGTTCCGATAAGAAGCTCCAGCTGCCCCAGGATCTCCATATCCTTCAGCTCATCCCGCATGGATACGCAAGCTGCCATAGAGACGTTTATGCCCAGGCGGTTCGCTGTTGTTACTGCCGCAGCCGCGCCATTGCTTGCAGAAGTTGTAAACCGATCCACGACAGTGATGATCGCGTCCTGTGCCCCCAGCACATTATCTACCATAATCAGGGAAGGGATAATCTTGGCGTTTCCCCTTTCAGCGGCAAAGACGGTGATCAGCCCCGGTGCCACCATAGTCTGCGTTAAACTAGGCATGTTCCCTCCTGTTCTCTCCTACTCCTGCTATTTACCACCGGAGCTCGGAGTAGTACCGGATCACCTTTGCCAGTCTCAGCTGTTCAGCATTTGGCGCGGCTATATGCGATAGCCGGCACTTGTTCACCGTGAAACCCAGTACGCACTTCTCGAAATCTATTCCGGTGTCAACGAGGACCCTTAGAATGGTAGGCTCTACATTCTTGACGAAGTACATGAAGATCCTCTTGTCCTCATAGGGGCTGTCTTCCGGTTTCCGGGCACCCAGGTAACGCAGGGTGGCCGAGGTTGGACTGGGGTTCATGCCGGGGGCTTCCAGCCGGGACAGGGCCTCAGTGGCGGGGATGAAGAACTGTGTCAGGTAGTTCCCGGGCTTGAAACCCAGGATCACCTCATAGAGGGTGCTGACGTTCTCGGGGTAAAGGTTCTCTCCACTGGCGGCGTTGGAGAGGTCCACGTCCCGATAGTCGTTAGTAGGCAGGGTGTGAAAGACATCGTAGGGAACTTCGTTGGTTTCGGCTATCTGGAAGAACCTCCCCCGGACGGGGGAGAGCTCTGCTGGCCAGGCCTCGGTGAACCTTACGTAGTAACCTTCCTGGAGGAGTTTGGGCACTCCTGGGGATACAGTGGCCAGCGGTGTTGGTTTTAGTTCAATCATAAGAGCCTCCCAATTCTCTTCTCTCTCCTGGAGAGGTAGTTTGGTTCTATTACGTTTATGCCCCTGCCAGGGCAGTACTTATCCCGGTGGCAGTTGGGACTGTTGAGAAGCTGTCGGTTGTTGCATTACTGCCCTCTGGGTATACTCTATCCTGCGGACAAAGAACTTGTGACACCCCTCCTCCGCACAGACATCCCAGAGTACTCTCATTACGGGGAAGGGTCGGATAGTTCCGGGAAGCTGGAGGGCAGTGAGCTTCTTCACGTCCATGAAGGGGAGTTCCAGGACCCCCAAACCGGCTGGGAAGGAGTCTTGACTGATGACTCCCTGCTCCTTCAACTCAGCTACGTATTCGGATACCAGCCCTCGCTCACTTCCACAATCGGGGCATTTGTCGTGACACTCGAGGGGTTCTTTCTGGTGGCCATCGCCATTCATAACCATAATTCTCTCCTCTTTCTTTCTTCTTTCTCTGAGGAGATGGGGGGTAAGGTAAGGCTACCCTGCCCCCCAAACTCTTTTCGTGCTAACCTGTTTACCTTAGGCGAGTGTTACGTAAGCACCGTCCTCTGCGGGCTGGTAGTGGATTACCCAGAGGATCGTCCCCGTGGAGGTCGTTGCGCCACATGTGCAGTCTATGGTCTCTCCGTCAGGAATCAATATCGGCTGTGTCAGGCAGGGCACTGGAGGCCCTCCTACATCCAGAGCACCTCCGGCAGTAGCCACGCTGTACCTCTGCCCCACCAAGTCACCGTCAATGTCCACTGCAGTAGCGATAAACGTGCCTCCAGTTGTATCGATGCTACAGTTATTTAGGCCAGCAGCGATGGCAAAAGCAACAACTTCGCCAGCAATCGAGGTCAAGAAGATATCACCAACCGCAGTGAACATGGGTGTCGTTGCCCCAAGGTATATCTGTGCCGGCCTTGCTAACCGTATACCTAGTCCTGCTTTATCCCACCAAGCCATGATTTACCTCCTCTAAGGAATACTTCGAGTTTTACGCCAGCGCTACGTAAGCCCCCTCCTCCATGGGATGGTAACGTATGGCCCACTGGATCTGGCCGTCAGTTGTGGGGCCGACAGTGATGGTGATGCCTATTTGGTCCGTATCCCACAGGATGATTGGCTGGTACAGGTCAACGTGTGGAGGAAGCACAACCAAAGCCCCTCCAATGGTGGCTACGCTGTACCTCTGCCCCACTGCGTCTCCAGTAATGGCCACCGCAGTGGCAATGTCAATCGTCTCCGTGACAAGGCTACAGTTAGTACACCCGCCATCAATGGGGGCCACCATTACCTCACCGATGATTGAGGTTAAGCAGACCCTACCGACCGCGGTGAACATGGCCGTGCCGACAGCATCGGGGTAGGTCTGTGCTGGCCTTATCAAGGGGACTCCCAGTCCTAGCTTATCCCACCATGCTGGGCTCATATTAAACCTCCTCAGGGGCTGGTAAGCCCCGGGGCGCTATTCTCTTCGCTTACTCGCTTACCTTAGGCCGCAACTACGTTTGCACCATTGTCGATCGGGCGATAGAAGAGGGTCCATGTTATATCGCCGGCGTCGACAGCCTCAGTGGTCAGGTCGATTGTACCTATCGGGATGATGAGACCATTCACCGTCATACCGGGAATACTACCGTGTGTTACGGCTGGCAGCAGATTATCAGTTGGTATTCCGGTTAGGCCAACAACATCCCCGATTTGGTATACGTCAATGTTGGTGTTTGCACAGAGGTCAGTAGCAGTAGCGGTAGTCGGGGTCGATACGAGCCTGGTATTGACAGTGGCACCAGTTCCGTCTATCGCTACATCTATCTCCCCCACCAGCAGGGTCACCAGTACCTTGCCTACTGCTATGGTGAACAATGCTTCAGAGGCAATTTCTTGCGTAGCCCTTACGACCCGGATGCCTTCTCCTAATTTATCCCACCATGCCATGATCAGCCCCCCTCTTGGTCTGAGGGGAGAGGCGACCCTCTCCCCTCGATTCCGTTATTTACCTTAGGCCGCAGCTACTGCAGCACCGGTGTCGAAGGGGATCCATTTGAGGGTCCACCTGATGCCGGCTGTAGCACCGGCTACGTCGCAAATGAGCCTGATTGCCCCTATCGGGACGATGACGCCGAAGGTCTGACCTTCCACGGTTGCAGAGCTAGCCGGGGGAATCATCGCGTCGGTGTTAACACCGGTAATGCCCAGAAGGTCCCCTATGGCATAGGTGTTTACAAGAAGATTGGCACACATGTTACGAAGCGTGCCGGCGGTCGGGGTGGCAATGAGGCGAATACTGGAAGCGGTGACTACCGCTGCGGTAACTTGACCCAGGATCTGGGTGACGAGGATACGGCCACCGGTGATGGTGAAGATATCGTGGGTATCTGCGATAAGTTCCTCAGCAGCCCTCTCGGTGGTCTGGCCAAGGGCTCTTCGCCCCAACCATATTTCTCTGAGCCATCTGAACCATACGCCCATGTCTCTAACCTCCTAAAGTTAGGTCTCAGCCCCCGGTTCTCCCGGGGGCTGGCTCGGTAATTACTTACCGGTCTATGGAAAGCTACCTAGCTTAGCTTGTAGCCAATGCTCTCATGGCGGTGGACATCTTCACCCAGATACCGATCGGTCTCACCTCGTCCTGGCCAGCCTGGTAGTAGCGAACACTGATCAGGCCCGTTTCCTGGGGATAGAGGAAAAGGGGCTGTTTCAGCTCACAGATAGCGTCCCCGATAAACGGATTGGCCACCTCGAAGTCGAGGTTCTGGACATTGTATTGCTGGGCCAGGTAGGTGATCTGGAGGGCATCGACACAGGGGGCGGCGGCCGGGTTGGCAAAGCCAAGAATGGCAAGCCCCTCGGTCGTAGCCATGGCCAGGGCGGCATGAGCATTAGCACCCAGGAGGTCATCTGCGATGATGAACTGTAGTGTCGCCGCCACTACTATGGCCCTTATCCAGCTTACACGTGGTCCCTGTGTTGCCGGGGGCGCAGCGGCCAGGTCCGGGTCGCCGAACTGCTCAGCCCTCAGGAGGAGAGCATCGAGCTGCCGGCCGGAGCCATTGGTACCCTTGAAGCCCGAGGCCGACTCCGTGTTGACCACCCTGATGAGGTTGGCCAAACCCACGGCGTTCTTGGCGAAGAGGGACTGGACCAGGGGATTCTGGAGCTGGAGAGCGATATCCAGTTCATTGCCAAAGATCTGGATATCGGCGTTTTCGATCTCTGACATCTTGTGTTCCCTGGTCTCTCCCGTAGGGGTGATGGTCTTGAGCATCTGCTCTGGGATACGCCCGGTGGGCTTGTAAAGATCGGCGTTTACTAGTGCTTGAACAACTGAAGTGTTAGCCATGTTTACATTCCCCTCCTTGTGATTACTTCCGGCATGACCCCCACATAAGGTGAGGGAACGTACTCCTGGTAGGTCGCTCCCCGATCGGCCGGTATTCTCCTGTCAACAACTGGCCTCCCCCTATCGTTTACGGGGGTTACCGTAGCTGAGGTGACCAGCGGGAGCCCGGGGATAGCCGGGAGTTCAGGCAGCTCCGGAACCGCTGGCATCTCCGGAACCTCTACCGGGAAGTCGGGGACCACTGGTATCTTGCCGACCACATCCAGTAGAGTCGTGGAGAGCTTCGGGGCGCCTGCTGGCAATTTGGCCTCGATCGCTGCGGGGTACTTCGTTGCCGCTACTAGCACCTGCTTGATATTTGAATATCCTGGCATAGTCCAACCTCCTACCCGGTTACTCGACGGATTTGATTTTTGACACCCGCGACGCTGTCCATGATGCCCTTGCCGACGCCCTCGACGATGCCAATACCGGCGTGGACGGTCTGCCCCACAGCCTTGACAGCGACATCAGGCAGTACTTCGGGGTCATCCGGCAGGCGGCTCTTGACCGTCTCAATGTTACCCCGCACTTCCGAGGCGAAGGTGGTGCAGACGCCTGCGACGTTTTCGGCCACTCTCGCCGGCGCTTCCGCGATTTCAAGTGCGCCGTCGGCCACTGAGTCCACAATAGTCTTGGGGTCAGGCATTGTGCCCATAAGGTACCTCCTTCTCCGGAGGAAGCAACCTCAAAGAAAAGAGGGGGGAAGCCCTCAGATCACTCCGAGGTTGCTTCCCCCCTCTATGATGCCTAAAAATTGTATACTGGTTCTTACGACTTGTCAAGCAAGGTAGTCAAGCAAGGTAGGGGAATAATGGCGGTGGCGGCAGCGGGAATGCCACCTTGGGTCGTGCCTTCACCCTGGCCATCGGGTTTCCCAGCAAAGATGCGTTCCTGGCATTGAACCTGAGACAGGAGGCTATCAGCTCGTCCTCCTCCACCGCGGCATTTCCCAGTAGCTCGGTGGTCAGCACCACAAAGGCGTCCGCCGCCACCTTGCCGTCCAGGATGGTGTTTACGCAGTCAACGATTGGCATCATGGCCGGCGCTGCGAACTTGTCGGACCAGGGTGTCGCGGCCGAATCGGCATCCATGACCCACACGAGGTCCTCAAGGAAGCCGATATAGCTGTCGGCGCCGGCATTTATCAGCGCGGGGCCAAGCTGCCGGGCGGTCTGGCAGGAGATCAAAACTACGACCTTACCCTGGACGTCCGGTATCGAGGAGAGATCAATGAGCACCTGGTCCCTGTAGCCGCTGAATCGGGCCGGGTCTCCATGCCCTACCCCTATGATCACATCTCCGACTGCCAGAGTGGAGAATAGGGCTTTACGGTCCAGGGGTCCCACCAGCTGGGGAGGGCCGGTGCGGGGTACCACGTATCGTATCAGGAAGCCACTGGCGCTCCTGGTAGGCAAATCGTGCAATGGGAGCGCCAGCATCAGTCTCCTCCCACAATCTTTCGCATCTGCTCGAAGAAGGCCGGATTCGTCTCCAGCTCCCGGGGGATGTCTCGGAAATCGACCGCCGTCGGGTATGCTTTCCCCAGGCCGAGCGACACGAGGGTTGGCCGGGACCTCTGCCCTAACGCAGCGTCTACCCTCTCGTACTCCCTGAAGCGCTGGGCGGCCTCTCTCATCGCCTCCGGGGTCGCCGGCTTGCGGAGTGCCTCTTTCAGTTCCTCAAACTCTTTGCTCATACTTTTTCAAATAGCCCCGTATCACAATCCAGGTAATAGTCTCCGAAACCTGGAATAACGGCGTCGGGGTTGTAGTAGTCAAACCACTCGAAACCAGGAATGCTCATTACCTGCCAGAGTATAGTGCGATCTAATTTAGCTACCACCGCGGTGACATATATAGGGAACCAGTAAAGCGATAAAGTATTCCACGTTACCATGCCATCGATACCCATGCTTGGAGAGGCTTTTGTAGCTTTCTGGTCGTGGCTATGTATGTTGATTTTCCACATCTCACTGTCAGGAGGCGGGTTTTTCAGCCTGATACCGAGTGTTGCTGGCGGTGCCTCCTCAACAATGCTAATGACATCGTTTACATAGTTATAAAGATCCGGCCCAGGAAGGTTAGTCATCTTGACATACATGTCATAGCCAGTTCCTAACTGAATAGCTGTAGTTATGGGAATATCTACGTTGGCACTATAAGTGGTCTTTACAGGAGAGGAGGGGATCGGCGAGAGAGTTACATAACCAGCTACCTTTTCAGCAAATGTTGCTCCCCTGATTCCTATCGCAGCATAAAGCCTGGCTCCAGTATAACCTGGCCCGGCATAATCAAAATATACCATGACCCGACAAGTATCACCCACCTGCAGCTGAAGCACCTCAGGTGGGGCTGCCAGGGACAACACCTTTAGCACCATGAGTGGCTCCTCCTATACCTTGGCGTAGCTGACGATAACCAAGTTGCCGATTACCGGCTCCTCCGGCTCTATCACGATGATGTCGTCGTAGTAGGGAGAGAAGATATCCGCTCCGGGGATGTCCACCAGCTTGGTGTATAGCCCGATCTGTCTGTCGGAAAAGCCGCGCGGAACCACCAGGTCGATGTCTGAAGGCGCTGTGGAGACATCAACACCCGGCGAGGGGCTGTCGGGAATTGTGAAACTACGGTGTCCGAAGACCATTTCATCGTGGGGGTCGACGCCCCTGAAATACATCGCGGTACGGAACCTCCCCGTCATCGGCGGGCCTTCGTAGCGAAAAGCGCTACGAACCCTGACGGTATCGCCTACCCGCACCGTTATCTTCTCTGGGGGCACTGCCATATCCACTATAACTGTCTTGGCCATACTATGCCTCCTCGACTTTGCCGTAGCTTACTATCTGGAGTTCGGTGTATTTGCCGTGTTCCTCGACAGTGGTGACGCTCATCATATCGCTCTGGCCAACGACCGGTGGGACGCCGATCACCGGCAGGGACAAGGGCGCCGGTGTAGCCACAACGGTCACCTCGTACTTGCCGGCTTTCTCCGGCTCCCACTTAATGGTAAAGTCGCCCCCAATCGGTATTGCGAAGCCACGCTCATAAGTGGTTTCCTCGAGTATCTCGGGCTTGTACCAGTCCTTCTTCTGGATCTCAGCGTAGAGAAAGGGTGGAGGACCAATCTCCCCGGCAACTGTGGCGGTCCCCTTGATCTCGTAGGTCCTGCCAACAGTAACCTCAGCCGGCAGCGGCGTGGTTATTTCTATCTTGACGAGGTCCATCATTTAATCCTGCTCCGGAGGAAGCAACCTCAAAGAAAAGAGGGGGGAAGCCCTCAGATTACTCCGAGGTTGCTTCCCCCCTCTATGATGCCACAAAATTGTATACTGGTTCTTAAAGCTTTTGGCCGGTTACTACCTCGAACTCTCTCCTGAGCTCCTCTCTGAGTCCGTGCTTGGGGATGGTTTCCCAGGGCGGCTCTTCTCGAAGGCGCTTGATGGCACGGGTAAAGAATCCTGGCCAGGACACGTCCCAGCTCTCAGGTAAGGGCGGGCCCTCATCTGGAGGAGTTGGTCGCAGTAGTGTCTGAGCAACTAAGAGTGCGGTATTCCCTTTCCCAGGCATATCACCACCCTCCTCTTCACTTTCCAACCACAATTTGAACCCGGTCGGTAAGGATCTCGAATGGCACCAGCCCGGCCCTTATTTCTACCGCAGTTTGCCCATCACTGTCAAGTGTTAGCCGCCAGTCATCGGTGCTGAACGGGCCGATGTGGTCGGTCTTGCTTATGTACTCCACGGATGAGTTTTGGCGGATAGTCACGTACACGCCGTAGGGAAGCGGTATTGGCAGCCCATTCCTGACAGCGAATAACACGTGGCGCCCATCGAAGGCAGGCTCTTCCTCAACCGGGCCGTAGAACTTGAGTATCGGCTGCGGCGGTCGAGCAAGATACTCCGCCAGCTTCTCTCCGGGTGAGCGCGGTCTGTCAACTTCAACCAGTTGGAGCTTCGTCACTCCCCCCTCCAGGGCCAACACACTTTCAGGACACGGGGCAGAGGTGGCCCTTCCTTTGGGTGGCTTGGCCGTATCTTGCTCGCGTGGCGTTCGACTAGGTGCCCCATCAGTAGATCGCCCCTGGTGATGTCATTAACCTCACCGTGGATCGTCTCACCGCAGAGAGGACAAACTACGCTGGCCTTAATCATAGGAGCCTCCCTAATATCTGGGGAGTGTCAAAACTCGCTATAGATACACTCCAAGTGTTCGCTCGCTTCGAGCATATTCGGTGTCGGGTAAGCTTGCTTGCCCACAAGGTCGATGCCCAGGTCTCTCCACACCAGTGTTACCAAAACTGTGCACAGGACAGAGTCAGGGCTCAGCGCGGGTGGTTGGAAACTCAAAAGTCGCCCGAAATGAAATGCGAGCCACCATACAGCGATACCGGGGACTGATGAGTAAGCATAGAAAGCTCGCCCATAGTTATAAGCAACCCTCTCAACCAAACCCGCATCCGGCCTGGCTACGGTTTTCACACGGTATATCCTGATCGGGATATCGGCGTATATTTTGTTGAACAACCCGACAGATGTTCCCTTGGTCATTAAGGCTTCAATTACCTCGTAATCAGGAGGCCCGGTATCACTTAAAATAGGGCGAACCACCAGGCCCCAGTGGATGGTCTCAGCATTGAGAAAAGCGGAACAGATCTGCCCCAAGGGTTCACGGGGCGATGTGGCATATAAGTCTCCAGGCAGGAGTTCTGGCAATATCCTGTTGTTCACCGGCACACCCTCTTAACTCTCTCACTTCTGCCATGGCCACTTTAGCCCCAACTTGCGCGGCAAGGGGGGGCCCTGTTCGGGTGGCATCGGCATGAGGTCATTCACTGTCTGTCCCCTGCCCAGCCTTTCAAGCGGGGGTGTCGAACCCTTGCCGAAAATCCTTTCGTGGACTGACTTTCTTTTTGTATCTGTACGCGTCATAACTTCACCTCTTCTTGAGTTCATCGAGCAGCTCGGGTTTCGTGTAAACGAAACGCGGGAGCGGAAGCCCTTCCCAGGGCAAACAAGGCCTCATATCACCCAGCGTGAGATCTGGGCCGGTCTTTGTAGCCACTCTATAGGCAACGAAAGTGGCCAGAGCACTGGTGCCTCCGATAAGGAATACTAGAGCCCCGGTTGCTGTCCCTACTACCACATCACTCCCCTTTATTTTTTAGTAAATCGCTCACGTATTTTGTCAACTGGGAATGTTAATAAATCTGCTATTGCTACGGGTGGCACAGCTAAGATAGGAAGAAGCACACCAATAAGAAAGGCCTCACCCGGGTCTTTAGTTAGCTTCACGTCGTGGTCAATCGCCCCTAATAATTCTTTAGTTCTCTGAAACGGCTTAGGCATTCACTCCCCTTTCAAGCTGCTGAGGAAGTCGATTACCTCTTTTGGCGCCAGCT
>Ga0307379_10010604_pt1 | contig 12178 bp, 9 predicted proteins | sample UN2MG_FD_202237 | JGI IMG/M metagenome (GOLD analysis project Ga0307379, IMG submission 202237) | Soil microbial communities from Risofladan, Vaasa, Finland - UN-2 | ecosystem: Environmental > Terrestrial > Soil > Coastal area > Acid sulfate soil | place: Finland: Risofladan, Vaasa | collected... | reverse complement strand
AAGATTTTTTGTACGCGGGGGTAGAGCTCCTCAGAGGTTATTAAAATTTTGGCATCGGAATTTTGCAGTCGGTCTTCTAAGGCTTGAGGACCGAAAGCGGAAAATAAAGTTCCGGCAATCGCCCCAATTTTTAAAATCCCTAAAAAGGAAAAATATAGTTCCGGCAGTCGCGGAAGAAAAATGAAAACCCGATCCCCCTTTTTAACCCCAAGATTTTTAAGACAATTGCCTACCCTATTGGAAAGCAACGAAATTTCCTGAAAAGTAAATTTAAACTCTTCCTCATTTTCGCCTTCCCAATACAAGGCGATTTTATTTTTACGGCAGTTTTTGGCATTAACATCAACGCTAATACAGGCAGCATTAAATATTTGGCCGCTAAACTTTTCCGCTTCTTTTTTCGCTTTTGACCAAGAAAAGTCCCGGTAAGTTTGCTCGTAATCCTGCAAATTAGGTTTGTAAGATAATTTTTTATCAATGATTTTCTGTTTCATACTTAAATTAGGCCATTTTGGGCCCCAAGTTTTGTAATCACACTGCTGCTGTTTTTAGCCCCAAAAAACAAAGCTTTGGCAACGGAATCGGTTTTCAAATACTCACCTAAAAATCCGGAGGCAAAGGCATCACCGGCGCCCGTGGTATCAACGATCTTTTTTGCCGTGATAATCGGCTGATAATAAATTTTTAACGGCGTGTAAGCAAAGCTGCCCTTAATATCATAAGTTACTACAAGCAAGGGCAAGTTTAATTTTTGGCTAAAATTTGTTTTACTAAAATTAAAATCAGGAGCATTGCCGCCGAAAATGTCAGCCAGCTCATGGGCATTCATGTGAACGATATCAGCTAAAGCAAAGTAAGGTTTAAGATAGTCAAAACCCTTCATGTATTCGATTCCGTGTAAGGACATAAAAATCTTTAAGCCGTCCTTTTTCGCTTGCCTTAAGAAGGCTAACTTGTCTTTTTTTGGGCAATGGGCCAAACTAAATAAAACAAACCAATTCCTTTTTACCATTTCGCGCAAAACTTCACTGTTCAGAGTTAAAAGGTCAGCGTCGGAACGATAATTAATGATGGTACGTTCACCAGAAGGGGTAAGAATAATACTTGAAATGGGAGTTTGTTCCGCTTTAAACCTGATAAGATTTGTTTTTATTTTTTGATTTTTTAAATAACGAATGATTTGGTGGCCAAAAGGATCATTAGCCAAATGAGACCAAAGCATGACGTCAAAGCCTTGTTTCGCCAAAGAAATGGCCGCGTTGGCGCCGCCGCCGCCGTAACATTGGAAAAACTCGTCAGGAACATATTTGCCGCCAAAAGCAAGCGAAAGCCGACCCTTTTTCTTTCTCTCTTCAAAAACTTTACCTTTAAAAATCAAATCAACAACCGTGTTACCGGCCACAAGAAGTTTTGGTAAATTACTCTTTTTCATAAATTTAAAGGTTGACTATCAATATTAAACATTTTATCATATCAATTTTTTATCTACCATTGAAGAAGGAATTTTTATACCAAGCAAAGACAATATCGTCGGCGCAATCTGGCATAGTTTCCCTTTTGGTAAAAAAAGATTTTTGCCTTTAAAAAATTTACTGACAGCAATAAAAGGAACGGGGTTAGTTGAATGCTTAGTATCAGTCTTGCCGGTTTTTAAATCAATCATTTCCTCAATATTTCCATGGTCAGCCGTAATTAAGCATAAACCATTTAATTCAAAAATCTTTTTTATGCCTTTCCCCAAACATTTATCAACTTCTTCGCAGGCCTTAATACCGGCCTTTAACACGCCGGTATGACCAACCATGTCCGGGTTGGCAAAATTAACCAGAATAAAGTCATAAATCTTAAGGTCAAGCCTACTTGATACTGTTTCGCATACTTGGGGTGTAGACATTTCCGGCTTTAAGTCATATGTTTGCACCTGGGGAGAAGGTATTTCTACCCAATCTTCATTGGGAAAAGGTTCTTCCCTCCGACCGTTAAAATAGTAAGTGACATGTCTTTCTTTTTCCGTTTCCGCAATATGCAGTTGGCGTTTACCGTTTTGGGAAAGCGTTTTAGAAAGACAGTCTTCAATAACATCGGACGGAAAACCAGCTAAAACCGGCAGGCCTTTTTCATAATCGGTCATAGTCACAAAAAGAAGATTTAAAATTTTTTTTGATCTTTTAAAAGTACTGATTTTTCCGATAGTTTGGTACTGTTTTTGGCCAAAAAGTTCGGCATAAGGGTCAAAGCTGGCCTTTTTGACCACTAAGTCTTCGAAATCGGAAACCACAAAAGCTTTGGTTAGCTGCCGAGGCCGATCAATCCGGAAATTAAAAAAAATTACCGAATCATTATCCTCAATGAGGGCTCGGGGCCTGCCATTTTTGGTAGTAATGATGAGCGGATCGAGAAATTCGTCGGTTTTCCCTCTTTGGTATGATTGCTCTATAGCCTGCTGATAATTTTCCGTCAGTAAACCTTTTCCCTCGGTCATAGCCTCATAGGCTATCTGGGTTCTTTCCCAACGGTTATCCCGATCCATGGCGTAGAAGCGGCCCATGAGAGTGGCTATTTTACCCACGCCTAACTTATGCATTTCTTTTTCTACTTCCATCAAGTATTGGCGGCAAGAATTAGGGGGAGAATCGCGACCATCAGTAAAAAGGTGCAAAAAAGTTTTTTTCACTTTTTTTTCAGCCGCAATTTTTAAAAGCGCAAAAAGATGTTCCAGACTTGAATGAACACATCCGCTGCTTATTAAGCCTATTAGATGAAGTTGGGAATAGTGTTTTTTTACTTGCTTTAAAGCCGCTTCAAAAGCTAGATTTTTGAAAAAAGTTTGATTATCAATAGCTTTATTGATTTGAGGTAGTGCTTGAAGAACGATTTGACCGGTGCCGATATTTAGATGACCAGTTTCACTATTACCGTCGTCACCTTGAGGAAGCCCGACTGCATTTCCTGAGGCTTCAAGCTCTGTGTGAGGAAATTTTTGCCAAAAATAGTCCATGTTGGGAGTAGAAGCCAGGTTAACCGCGTTTCCTTTGTGAGGTTTAGCCAAACCCCAACCGTCAAGAATTATTAAAACGAGCGGTTTTGGTAAATAATTTTTCATTGAGAATTTAATTCTGAGGCAATTTTCGCTAATCGGTTATATTTCACCACTCTTTCGCCTCGGGCCGGAGCGCCAAATTTAGTATAATCAGCTCGCATAGCGACGCTAAAATCAGCAATGAAATCATCATTGGTTTCACCCGAACGATGAGAGATAATTATTTTCCAATCGGCCTCTTGAGCGGTTTTAATAATTTCCACAGTTTCACTGATGGTTCCAACCTGGTTTGGTTTGATCAATATGGCGGTAGACGCTTTTTTGGCAATGGCTTTTTTAAGTCTTAAAAGATTGGTGCTAAGTAAATCATCAGCCACAATTAAAGTATTGGTTCCTAAAACTCTTGTCAACTCAACCCAGCCTTCCCAATCATCTTCTTGCAACGCATCTTCTAGGCTAAAAATATTATATTCTTGGTTCAAACTAACATAATAACTAATCATGTCTTTACGATTAAAAGGTTGTTCCCTGTCCTTAATTTTATAGTGGCCATTTTGATAAAAAAAATTAGCGGCCACATCCAAACCTAAAAAAACTTGATGACCAAGAGTGTATTCGACCGCTTTAATGGCTTCAATTAAAATCTCTAAAGCATCCATATTGGTAAAAAGGTTGGGAGTAAAGCCACCTTCGTCACCAACACTATGAATAGCGCCCCGATAGATCAAAACTTTTTTCACGGACTGATAAATTTCTTCACCACACTCAAGTGCCTCGATAAAACTTTTGCTGCTAGTGGGAATAATCTGAAACTCCTGGAAATCCAAATTACCGGCTCCGTGTTTGCCGCCATTGATTAGATTAAAAATGGGTACCGGTAACGGTGTTTGGTCGTTCGCTAATTGATATTTGGCTTGAAGATATTTGTAAGTGGGCATTTTGTACGATGCCGCCGACGCTTCGCAGACAGCCTGAGAAACGGAAAGAATCGCGTTAGCACCTAAATGGGCTTTATTTTCCGTACCGTCAAGAGTAATAAGAAGTTGGTCAATATTCCCCTGTTGAGAGGCCTCTTGACCAATAATTTTGGGGGCAATAATTTTGTTGACATTAGCCACGGCTTTCAAAACTCCCATGCCCGCAAATCTATCGGGATCTTTGTCCCTTAATTCCATGGATTCATATTTACTGGTAGTAGAACCGCCAGAAGGAACCGAAGCAACACCCAAACTACCGTCTTCCAAATAAAGTTCTGTTTCAATTGTCGGATTTCCGCGGGAATCAAGAATTTCGCGCGCTTTGACTGCTTTAATCTTCATTTTTGATTTTTACTTATGAACATTTACTCTCCTTTTTTCGGCTTCGTAAATAATTTCCCTTGTCATTTCAATCATATCCGGGCTAACGGAAACTGAATTTATTCCCCAGTTTACCAGCTTTGCGGTTAAGTCAGGATAAATTGAAGGAGCTTGGCCGCAGATAGAGCAACTAACTTTATGTTTTAAACAGGTTTTTATGGTTTTTTCGAAGAACCATAAAACCGCTTCATTTCTTTCGTCAAAAGCTTCTTTAAGCTCGCTATTATCGCGATCGGCCCCTAAAACAAGCATAGTCAGGTCATTTGAGCCAATAGAAACGCCGTCAATTCCCACCTCAATAAATTTTTCCAGTAAAACGACATTGGAGGGAATTTCCACCATCATCCATAGGTCAAAAGAGCCTCCTCTAGTCAAACCGCTTTGGTTAACCAATTTTTTAACCTCAGCTAATTCCTCAACTGTTCTGACGAAGGGAATCATTAACCAAAGATTTTTTAAATCTAATTTGTTTCTCACTTTCTTAATGGCCTCAAGTTCTAATTTGAAAACATCGCTTTGGTGAAGATAACGGAAAGCGCCGCGAAAACCAATCATCGGATTTTGCTCTGCTGGCTCAAAAAATTTACCACCGATAAGATTGCCATATTCATTGGTTTTAAAATCAGTGGCTCGATAGATAACTGGTCGAGGATCAAAAACGCGGCAAAATTTAGCTATTCCTTCAGCAAGCTTGTCAACAAAAAAAACTTGTTTTTTATCTTCAATCAGTTTTTTAGGATGATATTTTATATGCTGGGAGATCATAAATTCCGCCCTCAGCAAACCGACGCCATCAACATTTCTTTTTGCGATCGTTTCTGCCAAATCCGGTTCGGCTAAGTTTACGTAAAGCTTAGTCGCTGTTTTCAGGTGAGAAACCGAAACTTCACTAGGAAATTGATTTGTGGCAAGAGGGGAAGTTTCTTTTTTAAATTGGCTTGAAGACGGCGAATATAAAGAATTTGTTTCCGGGCTTCCTTTGAATACCTCGCCGGTGGCGCCATTTACAGTAAGAACGAGCCCATTTTTTATTAAGTTTGTCGCTTTTTTTGTACCAACCACACAAGGAATACCCAGTTCTCTTGATACAATAGCCGCATGTGAAGTTTGGCCGCCCTCATCAGTAACAATGGCTACGGTTTTTTTCATCGCCGGAACAAAATCCGGGGTAGTCATTTTGGTGACCAAAATTTCTCCATACTGGACCTGATTGATTTGACTCGGAGAATTAATGAGCCGGGCATAGCCGGTAGCTATTCCTGGTGAAGCCGGATCACCTTTAACGATTAGGGGTAAATTTAGGGTAAATTTCTTTTTTTCAACCGGAGATTTTTGGTTTAAAGTAGTCACCGGCCGAGTTTGCAGGATATAAGTCCGGTTTTTTTCCAAAGACCATTCAATATCCTGCGGGAAAAAATAATGCTGATGAAGTTTTTTGGCCAAACCAGCCAATTCAATAATTTTATTGTCAGTAATTTTTTGCCTGCGTCTAAGCCTTGCTGGCACTTTAGTTTTTTTATTTAAAGTGCCCACTTTAATTAATTTAACTTGTTGATCGTTTACTTGTTTAGCGATAATTTTAAGATCACTTTTATTTACTTCATAGTGATCGGGGGTAACCAAGCCCTGAACAATCATTTCGCCAAGGCCGAAAATAGCCTCGATAATAATTTTAGTTTTGTCATTAGTAACCGGGTCTAAAGTAAATATAACTCCGGAAGTGTCAGATTGGATCATTTTTTGAACTACCACCGCCAGGCCGACTTTGAAATGATCAAACTTTTTTTCTTGTCGGTAAAATATTGCTCTTGGAGTAAATAAAGAAGCCCAGCATTCTCTGACTTTGTTTACCACATTGGCTTCACCTTTAACATTCAAAAAAGTTTCTTGCTGTCCGGCAAAGGAGGCATCCGGTAAATCTTCGGCTGTAGCTGACGAACGGCAAGCAACTAAACAGTGTTTTTTAAATCTCCCGCCAAGTTGCTCGTAAAAAGAAATAATTTGTTTTGCTAAGGTCAACGGAACTTTTCCGCTGATAATCAATTTTTTGATTTTCTGGGAAGCATCATTGAGTTGCTCCGGATCACGGGCATCAACCGGCTCTAAAATCCGTTTTATTTGAACATGAAACTTATTTTCGGCAAGAAAATCAAAGTAGGCTTCGGAAGTAACAATAAAACCTTCGGGAACGGGAAAACCTGCTTGTACCATTTCCCCAAGGTTTGCTCCTTTCCCTCCTACCAAAGGAATATCATCTTTGTCAATCTCGTTAAACCAAACAAGTTGTTTTTCGTTATTATTCTCGAAATTTTCTTTTTTGTCTTTCATCAGGCAGATTTAATAAAGTTAACCGAAATTAAGCTTTCTTAATTCTTCTTTAAAATAATCAACCCAGGGAATTTTATTCGGGTTAACATTATTTAGAATGGCCAGATAAAAGCTGACATAAGCGTTAAAAATTATTGTATTGAATGCCTGACTAACCTTGTCTTTTCCCACAACTTTGTAATCGAGAACTTGATAGCCGTTTTTTTCAATGACCTTTTGGGTAATTTTATATCTTATCTGGTTGGCCCTATCATAAAGGTCGGAAAGGTAAAACAAAAAAATGCTAAGTTTTTTAAACTCTTTAGGAAAGCCTAAACCTTCCATGCGGTGATGATTAAGTTCGGGAATATAATGAAAAGTGGAGTTGGCTTTGGCATTTTCGTTGAGTTGGTTTGCAAAACCGTGAATTGCCCCGTTTAAAAATTCTGAAGAAACTAAAAGAACAAATTTATCTTTTAGTTTTAGAGACATTTGCTTGGTTTTGTTTTTTTGTAAAGGAATATTTTGCTGGTATTGATTAAAAAGATTTTTTACGCTTTTCTCTATTCCTGAAAAGGAAACTTCTATTAACCCGCTTTTTATTAAAAGTCCCAAAGCACCACAAACCAAATAACCGGTTCCGGTTCTTGGCTGATGGCAAGGATTGTATTTTTCTTTAAAAACATAACCAAAAACGTTTTTTTGGTTCAAATAGTTTGCAAGCTCACCATTATTAGCTAAAATCAACAATTTACTATTTTTTGCTAAAGCTTCTTGAGCGCAACTTAAGGTCTCTGCCGTAGTTCCTGAATAAGAAACTGCCAAAACTAAAGTCTGTTCATCAACGTATTTAGGCAAATGATAATCACGAACGATTTCTAAAGGGACCTTGATTTCGTCAGCAAAAAGAGTTTTTATTATTTCTACGGAAAAGGCAGAACCACCCATGCCGGAAACAATAATATTGGCAATTTTGTTTTTTAAGGATGAAAGTTTAAGTTTTTTTGTTTCTTGCAAAACCTGAAGGCATTGTTGAGGAAATAGTTCAATTGATTCCAAAACGCCTTCTTTATCCAATTTTTTAATTGTTTGCAAATCGTCTAGATTATTCATTTTTCTCCTTTTAGAACTAACATAACTTTACCATTTTTCAATCTCAGAAAACAAGTGGAATTTTTTTAGAGGAAGTTAATACAAAATTAATTTAACTTCGTGTCATTCCAAATATTTCTTAATAGGTTGGCCATACTTTTCTTTAAAAGCTTTATCTACTTTTTGAAGAGGATTACTACCTAGAAAAGATATAATACTTTTTAATCGTTTACCACGCTCTTTTTTATTGGACATATTCTTTAAGTCTGCAATCTCTGATTCAATCTTAAAATAGTTTAATTTATCGTCTAATGGTAGCTGCCAAAATAATAAAAAACCACGGTTAGGAAAATCTACATCAACAATTTTATAGCAATATTTCATGAAAGCTTTTTCCAAATCTAATCTTATTTTAGTAATCATTTTTTTGTTATCATCTAATTGTTCTAGATTAACTGGTTTACCTACCACTTCAAAATACACTTTTATTTTTGGTTCTGTACCCGAAGGTCTAACAGTAACCCTTAAACCCTGAGTATTATTTAAATCTTTAAACTTAAAAATTAAAACATCTCTGCTGGCTGTATCAGTCTCAGATAAATGTGGTTGAGGAGGCCCTTGCCAACGGTCAATTTTTTTAACTACATCAAAATCACCAAATTTACTTATTTTGTTTTTCCTTAGATAACCTTGTATTTTAAGGATTTTTTCTCGACCAACAGCCCCCAACATCCTAATTTCTGTTAAATAATCATGACAATAGCCATATTTACTATAAATTTCATTTAAATATTCAAGCAGGGTTTTGTTTTTGACTTTTAGTTCGCCTGCTAGTTCGCTAAGCCAGATAGCTCCACCGGCTGCGTCTTTATCTCTTAAGTAATTGCCCATTATTACACCATGACTTTCTTCCACACCAATAATAAAGTCATCCATTTTGCCCTGTTTTTCTAGCTTATTCATTTCATCACCAATATATTTAAAACCTACTAATAGGTTATCAATACAATGGACTTTATTTGCCTTAGCAATTTTGCTAATAAGAGAGTTTGTTACTTCAGTTCTTATTACGACACAATTTTTGTTTAACTTTTTCTTTTCTCTAAACTTAGTAATACCGTATTCAGTCAAAATGATAGCGATTTCATTTCCGTTTAAATAATGCCATTTATTATGGTGACGAACCATCAAACCAATCCTATCAGCATCTGGATCAGAATTAATAAGCAAATCTGCTTTGACTTTTTTAGCAAAAGGCAAGGAATTATCAAAAGACTGTTCTACTTCAGGGTTTGGAATATTAAAAGTCACGTTTTCAAAAGCTCCCGAAAGATTTTTAGTTTTTGGGTCTAGTAAAACGTTAAAACCGGCCTGTTTTAAAGATGGATAAAAAGAAGTTAAACCAGTGCCATGTAAAGGCGAATAAACAATTTTAGCCATTCTATTTTTGGAGAGAGAAAGAGAAACCACTTCATTGATATAAAGTTTATCAATCTCTTTACCTACGATTTTTATTAAGCCATTGGCTTTGGCTTGTTCAAAGTTCATTTTTTTAATTTCTTTAACATTTTTAGTGACTTCATCAACTAGAATTTGGTCTAAGGGAGGAATTATTTGGCCACCCGAAGGATCGTAAACTTTTTTACCATTATCTGTTGGCGGATTATGGCTGGCAGAAAACATATCTCCAGCAACAGCCTTAAGATGGCGAATACTAAAAGAAAGTTGAGGGGTACTGCGAATATCATCAAAAAGGTAAACCTGAATATCATTGGCAGCATAAACCTGTGCTGCTGATACAGCTAGATCTTTGCAAGTTAGGTTCATCACCGGATTGGGAATTTTATCATTATAAATGCCTTTTTGAGTAAATTTACGAACATCAAAGGTTAAGACTACGCCACGCTTTTTTGCTTTTTGCCCATATTGTTTTAATAAGTACTGAGAATGACCCTGAGCTGAAGACTGAACAGTCCATGTATTAATTCTATTTGGCCCGACACCAACTAAACCTCTTCTTCCACCCGTTCCAAAGGGAATAATTTGATAGAATTCATCTAATAAAAGATTCCATTTTTTTTGTTTAATTAAATATTCTACTTGAAGGATATAAGGTCTAAACTCTTCTTCGGTTAGCCATTTTTCAATAAACCTTAAGGCGGCTTTTTTATAACTTAAAGGTACATCTATTGTTTGAAAACCTTTTTTAACTAGATTTAAAAGTATGCCTGTTTTCATTGCGGGGCGAGCTCCAACGTTAAATATCCTACATATTTACTATTAATAAATCAAGATACCAATCTAAAGGCATCAGGCCACGGCCGGTTTTGATATCAATGTCTATTTCCAAAAGTTTTAAGTAAATTGACTTTAATTGATCCAAGGTAAAATTTTTTGCTTGATAAATCAGCTTGCCGATTTGCCAGGGAGCACCGTTCAGACCGGTTTTACCCATATCCTTGGCAATAATCAGCTCTTTGATTCTTCTTGCAATCATGTAAAAAACCATTTCCGAACTTTCTCCACTAATACTCTCCTTCATAAGGGGGAGTATTTGTGTTTGATTTCCCGGTCTTAATGAATCTAATAACTTAAAAATAATTACCGGTGTTTTAAAAACAAGAAACTGCCAGGTTTTTGGCAGCCAACGGATTGTTGTTCCGCTAATTTCCTTTGGTTCCCAAAAAATCACCCCTGGTTTAATAGGCTCTTTTTTTAGATATTGAATAAGGCTATCCTTTTCTTTTGATTTTTGTCTTATAAAAAGGTTTTCTATTATTACCATCTTTTCCTGGCCGAAAAGAGAATCTGACTCTAGGGTTTGAAGCAGCTTGTTTTGGTCAATGGTCTTACCTTCAAGTCTGATTATTTCTTTTTGCGTCGCTTGGGCTTCGGAAATCAAATCAGTTAATTTTCCTCTGCTAGCTACTTGATTGTCACCATAAATAAAAAAAATCATCTTTGAAACTCTTTAGATTTTACAGAATTTTAATGATTAATATTTATTTTTAAGTTTTCTAAATATTTTATCAACTGTCCGATTATCTATTTTTATTTTCCCCCTCCCCCGGTGAGGTAGGAGAGCGCCTGAAAAAGTTTTGGGGATATGCATCAGCTCGTGAATTAAAGTTTTAGTCTGTTCAGCCTTTGACAGACAATCAAATTTTTCTGACAAGATTTCAATGCAATAATGGGGCTTTACCTGAAGCGCTTTCTGCCAGATTTGCGGAAAGGACCAGATTCTGGCCCGCGCCCTGGACTTGGAACCAAAAGAACGAAAACAAACAATCTGGTTCGGTTTGATGTGAGGAAAGTCTATTTCCTGCAAAATTTTTTTTATCGCTTTTTGAATATCTTTTGCTAAATTAAATTCCACAAAAATAACTCCTAATTTTAAATTAGGCTAAATGCAAATTAAAATATTATAGTTTAAATACTTCTGCCTTTTCTTTGACTACCTGGTCAACCTTAAGACCAATAGAGTCGCCTTTTTTAGCGTTATTGACAGGCTTATGCTCTATCTGCATTGAACTAACCTCCTGGATAAGCTCTTGATCATCTCCGGCTATTTTTATTTTGTCACCCAAACTTAAGTCTGAACTAAGATCAACAATAGCGACGCCAAGTTTATCATAATAGTGAATGACGACACCCACTTTTTGATCAACCATTTATTTTCACCTCCCTCCATTTTTTTGGATTAAAAAAGTTTTTTTTGTTCTTCTTTGAAATTTTTTGAAACCGAGATTTTCAAATGATCAAAGGCTTTTCTGGTTGCCATTCTACCCTGTTTGCTTCGCTTGAGCATACCTTTTTGGATTAAATAAGGTTCAATGACATCCTCAACTGTTCCCGCATCCTCAGCAATGGTCGCGGCCAAGGTATCCAATCCTACCGGTCCTCCCCGGTAATCAATACACAAAGATTTTAGTAAATCGCGATCAACCTTATCCAAACCAAGATTATCAATTTCCAAAACTTTTAAAGCTTCATCCAAAATTTCCTCGTCAATTTTTCCCTCCCCTTTTATCTGCGCAAAATCCCTGATTCTTTTTACTAATCTATTGGCTTCTCTCGGTGTTCCCCTCGATCTTTGGGCCAATTTATTACAAGAAGGTTCATCAATAGGGATATTGAGGATTTTGGCTGACCTTTTAATAATATTAGCCAGCTCTTCGGGAATATAAAAATTCAAGCGGTAAACCGCACCAAAACGATCGCGCATCGGCGAGGAAATTAGACCAATTCTGGTAGTAGCGGCAATTAAGCTAAATTTTGGTAATTCCAGTCTAACGGTTCTGGCCGAGGGACCCTTTCCCAAAACAATATCCAAACAAAAATCTTCCATCGCCGGATAAAGCGCTTCTTCAACCACTTTATT
>Ga0307379_10010602_pt1 | contig 12179 bp, 6 predicted proteins | sample UN2MG_FD_202237 | JGI IMG/M metagenome (GOLD analysis project Ga0307379, IMG submission 202237) | Soil microbial communities from Risofladan, Vaasa, Finland - UN-2 | ecosystem: Environmental > Terrestrial > Soil > Coastal area > Acid sulfate soil | place: Finland: Risofladan, Vaasa | collected... | reverse complement strand
CTGAACGAAAAAGGAATAGAAGCAGTCGTTCTCGGCTTTGGCGGCCAGGAGGCCCACGCCACGCAGGAGCACATAGCCATCACCGATATGGAGAAGGCGGTGTCACTCCTGCGACACCTTCTTGCTGCCCTCGCGTGAAGCGCCGGCAGCGGCCGATCGGAGTTGCCTCCAGCAACGCACATGTGCCGACAAGAAGTTCCAGCTGTGACCATCTTCTCTGTCCAGTTGGCGCCCCGTGCCTACCAATGGCTTTCTAAAGAAGCAATATCAGTCCACCACATGATGGTCCTACAGGTGATTCCGAACAGGCATGGCTCGTTGTACTTGTAGGCTTGGCCAATCCGGAAGTTCATGCTCGGTACAAGCGGCCCACTCCTGCCCTGGGGTAGCCCGACCACAAATAGCGCCGTCGGCGGATGAACCATCGCTTGCCGGAGGTAGATGAAACTCGCAGACTCCTCTAGGCTTCCATCGCTGTCCGTGTCGAGCTTCAGGCTCATCCAGATGCTCTGAGCATCGGACACAGAGAACGTGTAGTCCAGGCTCCCACTCTGGAGACCTCCCTCAAATAGGAGCGATTTTCCGCCGCTGGTCGGGGTGGGGACAACTCCTAGCGGAGCCACCCCACCGCCCGTCGATCGGTTCACGTTCTGGAAGTTCCCGTCAGTGCGCAGTTCCAAGCGGTAGGAGTGGCTACTCGCCCATGTGGATCCGGCATTGACGGTGACGTGCCACGTGTCGGTGCCCCACACGAAGATTCCGGGCGTTCCTGCTATCGGCGGTCCGCTGGGAATCCCTCCCCACGGTGGTGAGGGAACCACCGAACTCACGGAGATCGGCTGTGTCGCACTGTGGCTTGCACCACCGTCATCGGTTACGGTGAGTCGCACAAAGTACGTCATGCCGCTTGCATAGGTATGCGGCACAACCGAACCCGAAGCGCCCCTGCCGTCACCGAAATCCCAGGAGTAAGAGAGGATTGACCCATCGGAATCGTATGATCCCGAGGCGTCAAAAAGAACCGTCTGCCCGACCGCCGGATTAGGGGGTGAGACACTGAAAACGGCCACCGGCGGCCGATTCGCCGTGATCCGAGACAACGCCACGTCGAGAGGAGTTGTCTGTCCCGCAACGATACTCACCTGGTGAGTAGTGCTCTGATACCCGGACGAAGAGAGCGATACGGAGTGCGTACCCGGAGAGAGCGGAATTTGCGCCGGCGTCGTGCCAACGACTATGCCATCGACGGCGATGCTTGCACCCGGAGGGAAGGAGTTCACCCACAACGTTCCAGTTGTTGGTCCAGAAGTGACAACGGTGAAATTCAAGGCGTCCTCGGCCCAGTCACCGGCCGGAACCTGCATCTGCATTGTTTGACGCACGGAGTCGCGGAACGAAATTGCGTTATAGCTCAGGGTTGCGAAACTGGTTCCAAAGCGTGTGGGGAAGTTCGGAAGGGGACTCGTCGCAGCAAAGGCATACAGCGTCTCATCTCCTACCGGCTCACTCACTCGCAGCGTGTATTGCCCCTCTAGCAGGGAGTGCCTTCCTGCCGAAACTCGACTACTCGGTTCGCGGTAGTTGGGGAACAGAAGCGTTACTCTACCGTTTGCATCCACCTCGCAGATGTAAACGTACGCCTCGCGGTTGATCGTGTAGTCGATCACGATCGGCTCGCCCACCTGATAGGTCTCCTTGGGCAGGGAAAGTCGGATAGAGAGCGCGAGGGACGGTAGAGTCTGGGTTACCGTTGCTTGAGCTCGGTCCGTCGACCGCTGTCCGCCGGCCCCAATCACAGTGAGGCTCACCGAGTAGGTCCCCGGCGAACTGTAGGAATGGGTGGTGGTTGTTCCTTGACCGCTCGCCCCATCCCCGAAGATCCACAAGTAGTCCGTGATCGCACCACTGGAGCGGGATCCATCGAACGTGATGCGTTCTCCCACCGTTCCCGAGTAGGGTCCGCCAGCTTCTGCAATCGGGGCCTGTGTAGATACGGTTTCTACCGCTATTTGGCGAGAGTTGTTCCCTTCGTTTGATTCTTGAACCTGATTCAGATCATCTACTGCAACGGTGAATGTCTCCGGACTTCGGGTCAATGGCAGCGAGAGGGAGACGGTGGTGGTGGCCAAAGCCGGAAGGTAAGGGAGGTATATCTGGGTGGAGGAGGCGGCGCCCATAAGCTTCACTCGAAACAGCGTAGCTGCCGCGCTCCCCTGATTGGTTATGGAAACGGTGAAGGTCACCGATTGTCCGATGTTCGGATGAAGCGGTGAGTATGAGAGATCCCTCACCACGAGATCCGGTTTCGCCGCGTCGGCTACCGTCACCTGCTGGGTGGTGGTGTCAGTGGCTCCCTGGTTATCGGTGACGGTAAGACGAACCAAGTACGTCCCGGAAGTGGCATATGTGTGTCGCACCGTGACCCCGAAACCGCTCGATCCATCACCGAAGCTCCACGAATAGACGTTGATCGTGCCATCAGCATCGGTGGACGTCGATCCGTTGAATGCCACGCTGGTTCCCACCATCAGCGAAACGGGTGAATAGGTGAAGGAAGCATTCGGGGCCTGGTTCGGCTGTGTCGTCACTGCGACCTGACGGGTCGTAGTATCGCTTGCTCCATCGTTATCGGTCACGGTGAGGCTAACCGCGTACGTCCCGGGAGTTCTATATGCGTGTTGCACGGTGACTCCAGAACCTCTCGATCCGTCCCCAAAGCTCCAAGAATAGGAGCTGATCGTCCCATCAACATCGGTGGACGTCGATCCGTCGAATGTCACAGTGGTTCCCACCATCGGCGAAACGGGTGAGTAGGTGAAGGCAGCAGTCGGCCCCTGATTGGGCTGGGTGGGAGGGGAAAGAAACAGGCGTCCCTGTCCGTAGGCATACGGGCTGCCCATGGCCACTGCCTGCAACAGGAGTCGGGCTCTAAGCGCGGGCTCAGTTAGTGACGGCTGCTGCGAAAGGAGGAGGGCAGCGGCTCCGGCTGCGTGTGGAGCAGCTCCGGATGTGCCCAAGAAGGGCGAGTAGGGATTCGTTCCGGTCGTAACATTGTCCGGTGCGCACAGATCAGGCTTTGCGCGGCCGTCGTTCGTCGGACCCTGCGAGCTGTATGACTCTTGCGGCCCCGTCGTGTAGTGGACGTGGTCAATCGCCCCTATGCTCACTACGTCGCCCACGTTCGCAGGGGCAAGGATCGAACTTGCCGCCATCGCAGGAGAGATGTTGTGATAGAGGTTGTAGATCTCAAGCTTCTTGGAACCTGACCCTTTGATCCGCACGGTGTAGGTTCCGCTCGCCGGGACCGTCGTGATGATCGACTCGGTCGGTTCTTCAGTCCCGGTCTGATGCTTGGTTGAAGAGGCAACGAGATTGCTGGCCGGGTCATACAGGTAAAGATCGTAATCACTCGATGCCTGTGGCCAGGCGTCCCAGGTCATGTATAGAACCACTTGTGAACCGCTCGCCGCATGGAAGCTGAGCGATTGATCGTGCCAACTATCGGTGTTTCCGTCGGTGAACGACCCCTCCCAATGGCTCTCTGCCTCGTTCCCGGCAGCGTTCACCCACAGCACGCCAGCCCGAATGGCCCTCTTGGCGATCTCGGCGATCGTTCCCGTGCCATCGTAGAAGTTGGTGTTGTACCAACCAAGAGAGTGATTAATGATGTCGATGCCGTTGTTCTGGCAGTAGGTCACCGCTTGATCGAGATCGACTTCATCGCCGATTTTAATCAGGTACAGTTCGGCCCCCGGGGCAATCTCATGCACAATCTCGGCGACTGCTGTTCCGTGGGTGATTCCGCTGGTAAGGCCGGTTCCGGTCAAATCGTGTTGGTTAACCGACGTGGGAACATCTCCGCGTGCTTGTGCCTGTGAGAGGCCCGCGAAACCAAGATCGATGATCGCAACCTTGGCACCGCTTCCAGTAATCCCAGCAGCGTGGAAAGCACCCGCACCGATCGCTGCAACCCCCTGACCAGTGACGCCAAGAGGATACGGGACGTAGGGCGGTCGGATAAAAGTAATCCCGCCTAGTTGTGCCGCGATCTGCTTAACCAAACCGAGAGGCACGCTGACCTTGATCAGGCTGGTGGTCGCTTCGATGGCACCACGATCGACTCCAAGGGCAGAGAGGGCCGCTACGTTGGCACTCGCCCGCCCCGGCAGGGATTCCAAAACCACCGTCACCGTTGACGTGGCAGAAGAGAACGGAACCCCGTACAGGCCCGCCAATCCTTCCAGCGTAGATCGTGCAGACTGGGGAAGCCTTGCCGTCATCTCTGCTGCCAGGGTCCCAAGCGCGTCCTCGGCTGCGCCGAGGAGGACGGCAAGAGAACCATCAATCTTTGGATTGTGATCGGCTCGATTGATTTTCGTCGTACGATAGTTCGCAGCCACTCCCTGAGGCGACACCGTCGCAGCGTCCTTCTCTGAGCCATCCGTGGCTTTTGCTGCCACTTCCAGGAACGTCACTGCTGCATCCCGATCCTCAGGCCAAGAAAGAACCGCGAGGAACCAGTCAGGCGCAAACGGAATCCATACCCCAACAAGCTTCCCGCCGAAGTACGTCATTGAGAGCGCATCTCGCTGAAGGCGCAACTCGTAATCCTTCAAGTCTGCCAGGTACGACTGAACAAGCGCTCCCCATCCTTCGTGAATCATAACCAGATGAAGCTTCTCGGTGCGCAGGTATTGTTGGATGACAATCTGTTGGGCGAAGTCGACTTGCGGATATGGACGAAACGAGACCCTCATCCCGGTCTCATCTTGAAACTCGGCAGCAACTGCAGTCCACAATTCACGCGTTACTTGATCGATGCCAACAGTGAGCGTTGATTGGGCACCGATTGGTATCGAAAGCAATCCAACAAGAAGTATCACCAACAAAACGAGTCGCTTCATGATGCCTCCAATTCGCTAAGGAGCAACTGGGTGAGGTTGATAGGGGGGCCTGACGTAGCTAACGGCATTCGAGCCTGCCAATTCCACCAAACGATGGATGGGAACAAGCAGCTTGGCGAGCTCATCTGTTTCACTCACGATATTTGCTTGGAACACCACAGGAATTGTTGCACCGGGGATCTTCTCCGCAACAACCTCCACATGCAGCCCCACCCGCGTGAGGTCTTGGGATGCAGCAGCCGCGAACCAGTCTTCCGCTATCGTAAGCCCGTACAGAGCGGAGTCGATCGCTACACCAGCAGGAGGCTCCGGGGACTTGTCTGCTTCTTTGGGGAACGCCCCTCCCCATTCCATTTGCACTTCTTCACCCACAATGCCTATTTGCTGCAATTCGCCAAGCACGGTAAGAAGTGTGTCTCCTTGTGGGAGATCCCGGTGAGGGCTAAGAAGGAGCGTGTAGCCAACTTCAGCCGGCCTCACCACGTAATCGAGATCCTGGCCTGCCATCTGCAAAAGAAACCAACTATGGTCGACATAAAGGAGAGAGTCGGCATCGAGGAGAATCTCCTCGGACTCATCGGTGAGATTGCTTCCCCGGTAGGATACTACCTGCTCGTCGCTTGCGACGATGACAGCAAGCTCTCCTTCCTTCGCGCTTTGAACAAGCGATTCAAGAGAGATCTCAATCGCTCCGATTGAAATCATGTAATACTGGGATCCGAGAAGATCAGACTCGTCACCGAGCAGGGTTGTTGTGCCGACAAGGGCGATCAGCAGGAGAACAACAAGCACACCCGTAAGTTTGAATCGACGTCTCATCAGAAGCCTCCTTTTTCTGGATGGATCGTCCAAAGATACACAAAGTCAAGAAGAAAGTTTCGTGGTCGATCCACGATGAGAGCCTGGAGCCCAGTTTCCGTTCTACGGTTCGAGATACTGAGAGAAGATATCCGAAAGGGTAAAACCGCAGGCCTGCTCAAAATGCGTCAGCAAGTCAGCACTGTGGGCAATCCGGAATGCGAAATCGCGATAGTAGTCGGCAAGGGCGTCGAAAAAGACGGCATCGCCGATCCTTCGGCGCACTTCATCGAGGAGAACCGCACCGCCACTATAGACAAACGAACTGTAGGAAGCTGAGTCGGGGAAGTCACTAAGTGAAGATGCGACTGTAAGCTCCGGATAGCGTGCGCGGGCGGATTGATACGAGGTCTGCCATTCCCCTATCGTTTCTTGCGCCGCGGCAGTGCCGTATGCCTCTTCAAGAAAAAGAGCAGAAGAGTAGGTGGCAAGTGCCTCGTCAAGCCACGGCTCCTCGATGACGTCACTGCCTACCACTGCGTACCACCACTGATGCGCGACCTCGTGGGCAACGATGATGTCAAAAAACGTGTCGGCTGGGCGCTCGCAATAGTCCTCGGCGATGAGAAGCAACCCCGGGTACTCCACCCCCGCCACCCTGACTAGCGGAACCTCAACCAGGTCGAGTTCGTGCAAGACAAAAGGCCCAAAGCACCGTTGATAGAGATCAATCGCCATCTTGGCCCGTACCATTGCAATCTCGCCTGCGCGGCTGTGTTGTGGAAGGAAGTTGGTACGCAGGAGCACACCGTCCACCATCTCGCTTTGTTCTAGGTGCCCATCTCCAACAACGATGACAAAATCTCGTATTCCCTGTCCGCTGAACCTGTAGGTGCGCCGACCGTCCTCATCCCATTGATCGGCGCCTCGTCCCGAGGTAAGGATGCTAAGCCCGGGATCAGCCGTCACGTCTACCGTGTATGAAGCCACTTCGCTGAAAACGGCATCGCCAATCTCGGCAATCGGATCGATGTTCCAGCCTTCTTCATCATAGACAGCAAGGATCGGATAGAAGGAGGCCAGTACCATGGCTCGAGAGGACGCAGCGTGGATTCCATACCCCGCCGATGTGCGAGAGTCTTCCTCCCGCGTGGCGGTTTGGCCGTTGAAATCCATCTTCAGTGAGATCCGTTCCCCTTGTTCAAGCGGCGAGGCAAGGGGAACCCACAGAACCGTGTTGTCCACAAAGGTTCTCGTCTCAACGGGTTTCCCGTCTACTTCGGCCGCTTCCACGTTGAGAAAGCCGTCTCCATAGATCGCAGGGACATTCGGATAGAGTCTGAAGAAGACCTCCTCAAGTCGACCGCCGGTCGTATTGAGGTAGTCAATCGTCTGCGTGCCACGGTATGTTCCTCCTGCAAAGTCAATTTCCAGGGTGATGTCGTAGTGAGCAACTTCAGCCGGCGGAAGAGGAAAGCCACCTCCCAAAGCAGTAGCGTGGCTCACAACAACCGCAACAAGAACCACGCCAACTAGCCGGTACAGTCTTCGACTTCCTGTAGAAGCGACGATTTCCATCCTTACCATGCTGCACGCAGACAATCTTGTCAGCAAGAATTACCAAGTATACCGAATCGCTTTTCAGGTTAGAAGGGTACAACGTCATGCCCACAAGCAACAGATAGCAGGGTTCGGCTAGCGATGCAGCAGATGCTCGGTCATTCTGGCCCATTTCCGAAGGTAGTCTGCTCGGACAGCTCCCCCGCTTTGTGTAGGGCCAACTTGGCGGTCAGTGGGCCGATCAGCTCATGGATGACCGTCGCACCAATAATCACGTTGAGCAAGACGTCGCTAAGGGAAGCAAGCGTAGGATCCTGCTTCATCGCTAGGGCCAGCCCAATGACAATCCCTCCCTGGGGGATCAAACCCCAACCCGTGTAGCGCCGCACTGAACGAACAGCTCGAGCGAGAGAGGCACCGGCGTAGGCCCCCGCCAGCTTTCCAACTGAACGGAAGGCGACGAAAAGAAGGACGACGGGGAAGAACTTGAACAGGATCTGAAAATCAAGGTACATCCCGCTGATGGTGAAAAACAGAACGAACACGAGTGGCTCCGCGTAGGTTTCAACAAGCCGGAAGATCTTGTCCCTCTCGTGACCGAAGTTGACCACAGTGACCCCCACGCTCATCGTCGCTAGGAGCTGATCCAGGCCAAGCAGGGTGGCGATGCCGTAGCACAGAGTAAGAATACCCAGGATGAGGACAATGAACAGACCCTCCTGTTCTCCGTGAATGATGTGTGACACCACGTGGAATACGATGCCAAGCACGATTCCGAGGAGAATTGCTCCGCCAATGCCAAGAAAGGGTGTGACAAGAGACGAAGCATGCAATGACACATGCGCTGTCAGTATGGCTGCAAGCATCATGGCAATGCTGAAGTTTACCAGTCCAAACGCATCGTCAAGAGCAGCGGCGGCCATGATGCTAAATGCCACTGGACCCTTCGCCTTGTACTGGTGAATGACGGCAAGGGTTGCAGAAGGGTCGGTTGGTGAAGCAAGCGATCCCAGAAGGAGCGAAAGAGGAAGATACGTCGCGAGGTAACTTGCATTCTCAAAGCGAATAAGAAACGGCAGAGTGGCCAGTGTTCCCAGGGTGACGGTCAGTGCTGCCAGCTCCGCCTCTCCCACAGCAATAAAGGCAACCCCCTTCCCTAGTTCCCGTAGGGGTGCGAGGGCTAGAGTGCCGCCAACCGCAAATGTCAGGATGGCAAGCGCGATGTTGGTGACCGGTTCAGTAGCTTGCACGAAGCTCGCCGGAACAATATGAAAAACCCCTGGATTAAGGAAAACGCCTGCAATAATGTACCCTGTAACCCGAGGAAGGCCAAGCTTCTTCACAACTTCTCCGAACGCAAAGCCGGAGGCAATCACGATTCCGATAGCAAGTAACGTGTTCATCTTCCCTCAATCGCGCAGAATGCCACTACGGGCCCCTCGCTCCGTTCGTTGGCTTTCCGAAGTGTAAACTCTCAGGATCATCCTGGCAATGCTTTCTGGCTGAACACACAACGACCACGAAGAGGAGCGATGTGGACTGCCGCATCCCTGCTTCAATCTTCCACGGCTCAGCGTGAGGGTTGACATTGCAACACTACCACAGTATCATGATTTATATGACAGGACGATGTCAGCAGACAGCTGACAAGACACAAGATGCTAAGAGGAGGAACAAATGACGGCAAAACGCTTTGGGGTTTTAGGTTTGGCGGGAGTCATTCTCGCTTTGCTTGTGGGATCAACTGCAATCGGCAAGACGTTGGTTATCAATGAGATAGCGTGGGCAGGAAGTGCGGCTAACGGGCAGGACGAGTGGATCGAACTATGTAATGTCTCGGACGAGGCCGTCGACCTTACCGGCTGGGCCCTTGCCTTCGGCGAAGTAGTCATTCACCTGGGAGAGGTTGGTGAGGCAACCAAGGAGGTGCGGCGAACCAGTGTGGAGCCCGGCGGTTTCTTTCTGCTTGAGCGGACTGATGACACGACGATCTCCGATATCGCGGCCGACCTGATCTATACAGGGACCCTCACCAATGCTGGAATGGTCTTGCGGCTGATTGATGCAGACGGCGTCGAGGTCGATACTGCAAACGCAAATCAGGAGGGATGGGCCGCCGGAAGTGATTCCACCGCTGAGCTTCCCTACGCCACCATGGAACGTGTGGATCCTACCGGCGTCGATTTCCCCGGAAACTGGCACAGCAATGACGGGGTGATTCGCTGCGGCAGCGACGCCAACGGGGAGACACTCAATGGAACTCCCGGAGCAAAGAACTCAGCAACCATCGTTGCGGAGACCGTGCCCGTCGTGACTCTCATTTCGCCTACGGAAAGCGCGGATGAACGTGCACAATGCAGCATCATCTGGTCGGCAGTCGATCCTGACGGCCTCCCTGAGCAATTGCGGATTGATATCTACCTATCAACCGACGGAGGGACCACTTGGGAGCCTCTGGTCGAGGGATTGGCGAACAGTGGAGCGTACACATGGGATCCTACAGCACTCCCTGACGGTACCTCCTATCAGCTGAAAGTAACCGCAACTGACAGCCAAGATCTCTTCGGAGAGGCAGTGAGTCCGGTTTTCGTCATCGCTAACGAACCCTAGACCAAGGCTCGCGGATCCCACACAGCTGTTTGATTTCGGCCATGCGCGCAAGAGTCTCCTCCTTGCCTGCCTGTACGGCCTCGGGAAGTCGTTCGAAGGCGAATAGGGTGATCGATGCCACGTCCGGTTGAAGGAGGACAAGGCGGCCATCGAGCCGTTTGCGTGCGCGCTCGAGCTGCACCGCTGTTAACTCTTGTGACGTAATCCGTTGTGATTGGAAGAGCACCTCAAAACTGCTGTCAACGCGGCGTGCGAGTTGTGCACCGGTATCGACGGCGATCACGATGTCGGCTCCCATGTCAATAGCCACCTCGGCCGGGACCTTCTCGACCACGCCTCCGTCAATCAGGTAACGACCAGCGTGGTCAACCGGCGCAAAGATTCCTGGAACGGCTGCACTGGCGGTGACCGCTTGATAGAGTTTCCCTTCCTTCAACACGACCCGCTCCCCGGACTCAACATCCGCCGCGACGACTGCAAATGGAATCTGAACATCGGAGAAGCTCTTCTTGGCCGTCAGCAGGGAAAAGAGTTCGTACATGCGGGCGAGGTTCTCCGGGGCGGTCTCCTTGCGCCAACTCGTTCCACGCACGTACTCCACCATCCCCCGAGCGATGGCACGCTGAACTTCACGCATGGTGTTCTCAGAGACCTGCAGGAGTTCATTGAGATCAAGATGGGAAAGCAGCCGAGCGAGCTTGTTGAGATCCATCCCCAGCGCCTTGGCAGCTCCCATCGCTGCCCCCATGCTGGTTCCCACGATCATGTCTACAGGAATATCGTGCTCTTCCAGCGCGATGAGTACACCGAGGTGGGCGAATCCCCGGGCTCCACCCCCACCGAGTGCAAGGCCTATCTTCCGCCGCTTTCGCAAAAGAAAACCCCCTTTGCCCGATCATAGTCGGGCAAAGGGGGCCTAGACAAGTCTCTGACTAGTAGGGCATCGGCGGCTGAGGCATTGCCGAAGCTCTCTCTTCTTCCCTGACCTCCGCAACCAAGGCACCGGTAGTGAGAAGCATCCCCGCAATCGAAACCGCATTCTGCAGTGCCGATCGAGTCACCTTGGTCGGGTCGATGATGCCCGCCTCGAACATGTCACGGTAGTCCTCCGCAATCACGTCGAAGCCCACTTTGGACTTCGACGCCTTGACACGCTCGACCACGATCGCCCCTTCAAACCCGGCGTTGTCCGCCAACTGTCGGAGGGGCGCCTCAAGGGCTTTACGAAGGATCTTTACGCCAACGGCTTCATCGCCCTCCAGTTTGAGGTCGTCCAGCGCCTTTGCGCCAGTGACTAGAGCCACGCCACCACCCGGAAGAATGCCCTCGTCGACGGCCGCCTTGGTCGCCTCGAGTGCGTCCTCCATTCGGTGCTTCTTCTCAGACAGCTCGGTCTCGGTGGGAGCGCCGACCTTGATCACGGCTACTCCGCCGGCGAGCTTGGCCTTGCGTTCCTCCAGCTTCTCTCGGTCGTAGTCGGAATCGGTCGTCTCGATCTGGGCGTCAATCTGCTCGATACGCCCCTTGATCGCGTCCTCCGATCCTGCACCGCCGATGATCGTCGTATTGTCGGAGTCCACTTTCACCGTTTCCGCATGGCCGAGCATGTCGAGCGTCGTGTCCTTAATCTGCATCCCGGCGTCCTCGGCAATCACCGTGGCGCCCGTAAGCACGGCGATGTCCTCGAGCATCGCCTTGCGGCGATCCCCGAAGCCGGGAGCCTTCACCGCACAGCTGATCAGCGTTCCCTTCAATTTGTTGAGGACGAGAGTGGTCAGGGCCTCGCCGGTCACGTCCTTGGCGATGACCAAAACCGGTTTGCCGCTCTGCGCCACTCGTTCCAGCATCGGGACGAGGTCGGCCGCGCTCTTGAGTTCTTGATCCGTGACCAGGATATGAGGTTTCTCGAGGAGGACCTCCATCTTTTTGGGGTCAGTGATGAAGTACGGGGAAATATATTCTCGGTCGAACTGCATTCCTTCAACGACTTCGTAGTTCGTCTCGATCGTGTCGGAATCCTCCACGGTGATGACCCCATCTTCGCCCACGGCCTCCATCGCATCGGCGATGATCTTGCCAATCGATTCGTCATTGCCGGAAATGGTGGCCACTTGTGCCGTCTCTTCTTTGGTCTTGAGCTTACGAGACTGTTTTTTCAGCGACTCAACGACCTTGTCCGAACCTTTTTCCAATCCCCGCTTGAGCTCCATTGGGTTCGCCCCGGCAGCAAGGTTCTTAAACCCCTCCTCGATCATGGCATGAGCAAGGATGGTCGCGGTGGTCGTCCCGTCACCGGCGATGTCGTTC
>Ga0307379_10010601_pt1 | contig 12179 bp, 14 predicted proteins | sample UN2MG_FD_202237 | JGI IMG/M metagenome (GOLD analysis project Ga0307379, IMG submission 202237) | Soil microbial communities from Risofladan, Vaasa, Finland - UN-2 | ecosystem: Environmental > Terrestrial > Soil > Coastal area > Acid sulfate soil | place: Finland: Risofladan, Vaasa | collected... | reverse complement strand
CTATGGCTGGGGAATTCGGTTGATCCCGCACGGTTGGCTCTATAACGTTTCCGGTTTGGATGCTATCGAAATTGTGATGTCGTCTGGAAAGCGATACCGAATCGGTACCGACCAACCCAACGAGCTTATGCAGGCAGTCAACGAGGCGAGGAAACTGGACACCTAACCAGGCGCTTTCAGTTCTTTGGGGAGCAAAAGCCGCACGAGGAGGGCTGTTCTCACGAGTCATGTTTCATATGGTCCCGTGGGGACGCGCACAAGGTCGAAATCGCGGATTATCATTAGAGGAGAGAGCTATGAGTATATCGAGGATGCCTCCCATTCACCCTGGGGAAGTTTTGCTTGAGGAGTTTCTCAAGCCTATGGGAATCAGCCAGTATCGTCTTGCAAAGGAAATACATGCAAGAGTGGCAGGTTGAGCCAGATGTCTAACAAGTCACTGCACCAGACTACGACTTACGCTGCGGCTGGTGAGTTTGGACGTTATGTTTTTAGAAACTGAGAATAAATTATGTATATTCTGTAAGTTATAAGAGGATAGTGCAAAATGAACAGAAGAAGAACAGACGGTGACGAAACGTGGAGCAGGCTTCTTAGCTGGACGAAAGGTCAAAAGCCTAGCGAAAGGCTTGTATCTCACATTCTGAGAGCCGATGGATATAAGTCTATAGATCCTTCACATCCATTAGGAGGGCAGGATGGGCTAAAGGACTTAATAACTATAAAATACAATATTAAATGGATAGGAGCCGCCTACTTCCCAAAAGGTCAGAAGAGTTTTTCCGAAATCAAGGACAAATTCAAAAATGATTTGAAAGGAATTGAGACAAATAAAGTAAGTGGAATGGTTTTCGTTACTAACCAAGAGTTAAATCTTGGAGAAAGAAGAGAGTTAAAGAAACTTGGAAAACCAAACACGATTGAAATTTATCATTTGGAGCGAATAGCAAATATACTCGATACACCAGAAAATTACGGTATTCGTCTTGAATTTTTGGACATTGAATTAACAAAAGAAGAGCAATTATCATTTTTTGCAACAAGAGATCAAAAATTGTTTCAATTAAGTGAAAAACTTGAAATGCTAATGACTGATTATAATGCATTCAAAAAATCATTCAAGTATAACGAGAGCACCGAGATTTTCAAAGAAAGGACTGAGAAGGAAATACATTCCATAATTGACGAGTTCACAGACAAAATTTGGTACGATAGACATCAAATGTTGAAACGCATGGTTGAAAAAAAGCAATCAAAAGTAGATCCTAAAATATGGAAAGGTGCCCTTCAGGCAGAAAAGATGCTCGAAGAAAAATACGGGATTGAAAATCTTGGCCCACATGGTGATTTTGAGTGGGGAATGCTCAATGGCAAGCTTTCTGCTCTTCGGTGGGTTGTTGGTTTCAAGTGGGATATGCTGGATACATAAGAAAACATAATAAGGCGCTGCACCTGACCGCTATTCCGCTGACGCTCCATAGCGGCAGGTGAGCTTAACGTTATGCATTTTTATAAACATATTGTTCTTATCCTATGAATCTCCTTGGTCCCTCGAATAGGGAATGAAAACCAATATCTATCATTTAAACCACCACAAACAATATCAATTAAATTAGCGACGAAGTAGGAAAATGAAAGATCGGTTATTTCATAAATATTGTAAAAATCATTATTGCAGTTAGTAACTGGTGGATCAAGCCTATTGGCATCTTGGCTTTTCCATTTGCGAATAAAATAGTCTTTATCTAATGATACATGATTGACTTTCTTAGCTGATTGACGAAGAGTATCATCTATTTGATTTGAAGAAATATTTCCATTGAATTGGAACGAAAAGACACCTAAAAATAATTTTCTATTACCAAAGGTATTTTGAATAGGTTGAAGAGCCTCATCAAAATGCTGGACTACAGATTGAAAAGTATTATTGCCACTTCCGATACTTGATTTTACCTCAACTATGCCTTTTACATTTTTCATAGTTGTTATTATAAAATCTCCTTCGCAGAAAAGTACAGGGTGGGTATTATCATAAATTATAATGTCAATTTGTTTGCTTATGTTATTTTGATTATTTGTATTAACAATAAAACCTGTTCCAACAGAAATATTTCTGGGCAGGAATTTGCGTAATATATTCTTCAGTATCGCTTCTTTATATCTTCCTTCTTCTCCCCAATGGTGACTACCTATTAAATTGCGGACACGATTTTTTACAACATTAAGCTCTTCGGTAATTGATTTTTGAAATTCTTTGGCGTCCATTATTTATTCCTTATTACTGCATAACATTTGCGATCAGGGGTTTAACCGCGAGTGTACACAATTCCGATTGAAAAGAATATTCAAGCAACCCCGAAAACTCCAAAAATAATCTGCGGTTAAATTCCTTGCATCGCGTAGTTAGGTGTTTCACTCGTTACCATTCTCTTTCCATTGGACATGGTATCTGATTAGGCTTTTTAGACCTGTTTCTTCTTCAGTTCCCAATAAATACATTTTTCCATTCACAAAAATACCTGGTCGGATACTGCTCCAGACTCTTGTTTCATAAACTCCATCATTGTTAAAAATATCGTATGCAGTAAATGTGTGATCATCTTTTTCCATTTTCTCAAATGTCTCAACCCAAAGATTACCCAAATCATCAATTATCATACGATTTGTGACTGTTTTCTTTTTTGGGAAAACGATTTGTTTGGCGAATTTCTGTCTTGGATTATTTTTCTTGAATCTAGAAAGATATATATCCGCATCCTTTTTTGTAAATTGAACTGGTTTGTACGGTCGGTCGATTATCCTAAACAATTCACCATTATGATCATAAACTTCGATTTTATATACATCATTTATACAATGAAATAGCCAATCTTTCTTAGAATCACCAACAATGATAGAACGCGGTGAATAAGGTGGATACATATAGAAAATCATATTATCAACAGGAAATTTCGTTGGATTTGCTAGTTTAAATTCTCCATATACGAACTGCACATTACCTGAATAGTCGTATTTTTTAACAAAGAGATGTTCTCTCTCATCACGAATGTTCTCACTTATTGTATATGTCGTGTCAGATGCAAGATATATGTAATAATGACGATTATCCCATCGATAGCTATTAATAAATTCAGATTCTCTATTAAAAATAATTGTTCGAATGTTTTGGTTATCTGTTACAATTAATTTTCCATCAGGTAAAATAAACATATCGCTGATAATTTGAAACTCTCCAGGACCACTTCCTCTTGTTCCAATTGTTCTTTGGTACTTACCAGTTCTGTCAAAAACCTTTATGCTCTGATCTGATTCATCGGTGATAAATATATTACCTTTATTGTCTACTCTGAAAATGCCAGGTTGAAAAAGAATTATTTCGTCTTCTTCGTTTCTTCCAGTAATTGTCAATTCTTCTTTGAAAACAACAGTCTTATTCATATTAGAAGGAATTTCTGTATTGTGTATATACGTAATACCGTTTACAACTTCAATATGGATTTGGTTTGACTTCTTGCTACATGAAAACAAAGTCAGACATACAACAATAAGCGATATTGATATTCGTTTCATTATTTCACCATATTTGCTAAAAGTGCAAAATTCAATTAATACTTTTTTGATATTCATTAACACCTAACGTAACGAATCAGCCGCGCGAGGTACGAGCATCGGCTTAATTTGCCTTGTTAGGCTTTTCCTAGCATTATATTAGGCACCTGAAATGATTGAAGATATGGAACACTATTCAGCCATTTACCTTCAACATTTGCTATTGCCTGCTGGATTAACAAAAACATTAACAAAAGATTACCGCTTGCAGTATCTGCAAACAGCCATTTTAAATCCGGGTTTTTCTGTCTTGTTTGCTGGTTAGTGAAACCTAAAGGAGTATTATCAAAATAGATGAATCCTTTGTTCAAGATGAATACTCCATCAATAGATGGAGAAGGAGTATTTATTCTTTGCTGCTCATCAGTTGGTAAATTACTAATTGTAACTCCCAAGCTTTGATGTATTTGAGGAATCCAACCATAAACTGTTGCCATATTAGCAGGGCCATCATACGCAACAACGTAGTTTAATACTTTCGGTGGTATGTAACCCGAATGAAAACTGGTTATTACATTTGGGCTTAAATTCTTGCTATATTGTGCGGCTTTAATAGACTGCTCTAAACCATCTTTGTCTAAAACGGACTTTACTTCAATAGTGGCTACGACTGACTCGATTAAAAATCCACCAATTCCACCACCGAAATCCAGTTTGGGATAGTTTTTCTTGTAAATAACAATATCAAACTGATTCCTCTGAACATTTGGAGCAGAATTTGAGTCAATTATTTCTCCTGTTCCAATCTTGACATTTTCAGGTAAATGGTCTTCGAGAAATTCTTTAATGAATGCTTCTCGTGGTGTTCCCTTATGTAAAGAATGGCCTGCATTAGCTGGCACTTTAGATATTGCCACCAAGGTATTTTCTTTTGCATCCATATGACTCTTTAGCATTCTGTTCACTCTTTTTTTTAAGCCTAACAATTAATATACTGCACGCTGTATTTTGAGAAAAATACAGCCGTAGAACCGTCTACATATTATAAATCCCTCTAAAAATATGCTTAATTTGCAGTAATATTTTATCAATATCCTTGTTATACAGCAAGCTGTATATCTGACGAATTAGATATCATGGAGGATTTATGGAATGGGATTATACAATTATTCCTTCAACAACAAATGTACAAAAGGAAAAACAAGGAAATTCTAACCCCGAGCAGCAATCAAGTACCTGGGAATATGTTCTGAGCCAATTTCATAAAAACATTCTTCTTCGCCATTATTCACCCAGGACAGAAAAATCATATCGGATATGGAGAGACCACTTTACCTTATGCCTTGAGTAGAAAATATCTTAATGCAAATAAAGAATGGGGTTGGCAACAGGGATAACCAAACAAGCCAATTGTCATACATTCAGACATTCTTTTGCCACGCATCTTTCAGAAGATGGATATGATATCAGAACTGTTCAGGAACTCTTAGGACATAAGGATGTTAGAACAACAATGATATATACACATGTCTTGAATCGAGGAGCTCGAGGAGTATTGAGCCCTGCCGACAGACTGAAATAGAAACCTGAAGATCCCTCTCAAATATTTCTTGAATTATTGTAATAAGCTTTGATAGTATCGGTTTAGGCGGCGATATTTGCTTCAGAACACTGACGGTAAAATGATGATAGTCAGGACAAAACTATTTATATTTAATACGTTATTCCCTGTTTCACTCAATCAGGATACCGCAATAGGAAGCGATAAATGCCATATTTGCACAGGCAAAACGGCTGTATAATATATGTTAGCATCTATAAATAATAAACGGTAATCAAATGGAATGGATTATAGGAATTGTTGTTCTTGTGGTTCTATATTACTTCTTCGTAATGAAAAAACACGGAAATCTTGATTTCTGGAAACTAGCCGCTAAATCCCCAGACTCAGCATATCAGTTATTCAAGGAAGAGGATTACTGGTTGGTTTTTGAAGATAAGCCGCTTGCACGTAACAGTAGTAACTTTCCACATGGCAAATGGGATGGTCCTTTTAAACTTTCAGTGCCAATGTTGGGAAGCAAAGTAATCACGGTATATGGCAAAGTTCCTGAGTATGTTCAATCTCAACAAAGATTCATGAAAAAACAATGTATCATGATTACATCAGCCGAAGTTATAAAATTGTTAGTAACGGAGATTGCTAATATAACCGCATCTGAACTTCTTCATGAATGCAAGGAAAGAGGCATGCGACAGGCTCCCTACCAAGACATTGGTTTAGACTCGAACCTTCCATCTTTCGATACGGGATATCATCTCCGATTCAATCCTGACTGTAAAGAAGAAGCCCTTTTTGAGATACTACAAAAAGATAGTTACGTACTCCAAGCTGGCTATCAACTTATTCTCCCGAAAGCACACAATAGGTATCAGCAACTTAAACAAATATTAGAATTTCATTATGGTGTGGGCTATCCTATAAATGTAGGAGAGATGGATATCCTTAATTATGGAAACGAGAAGACAACAGCATATCTTTCATATATAAAAATTGCACGAAATGAACTGGTAACCATAAGGGTTGGGAATAGACGCTTTTGGGATTAAAAGGAGATGCTAACAAGGCACTCCACCTGACCGTTTTTCCGCTACGCTCCATAGTGGAAGGTGAGCTTGGTCGTTAGCGCGGCCAATGCAAAACGAGGGTAGTTTGTCATTGGCAAAGGAGACAATGAACAATGTCTATTTATTACAAGCACGTACAGTTCGGCACACTTACGGTGTCACTCCTCGTCGCTGCCATAGTTCTACTCGCTCTGCTTGGATTTATCATAGAGTGGCATACTGTTACCATTGGAGTGTTACTGACCCTTCTAGTGTGCGGGGCGCTTTTCTATTCTCTCACCGTCGAGATAAGCAATGATCACTTGGGAATCCACTTCGGTGTTGGTATAGTCAAGAAGAGATTCGAGATCAAGGATATCGAGAAAGCCTATCCAGTAAGAAACCGATGGTACTATGGCTGGGGAATTCGGTTGATCCCGCACGGTTGGCTCTATAACGTTTCCGGTTTGGATGCTATCGAAATTGTGATGTCGTCTGGAAAGCGATACCGAATCGGTACCGACCAACCCAACGAGCTTATGCAGGCAGTCAACGAGGCGAGGAAACTGGACACCTAACCAGGCGCTTTCAGTTCTTTGGGGAGCAAAAGCCGCACGAGGAGGGCTGTTCTCACGAGTCATGTTTCATATGGTCCCGTGGGGACGCGCACAAGGTCGAAATCGCGGATTATCATTAGAGGAGAGAGCTATGAGTATATTGAGGATACCTCCAATTCACCCTGAGGAAGTTCTGCTTGAGGAGTTTCTCAAGCCTATGGGAATCAGCCAGTATCGTCTTGCAAAGGAAATACATGCAAGAGTGGCAGGTTGAGCCAGATGTCTAACAAGTCACTGCACCAGACTGCGACTTACACTGCAGCTGGTGAGTTTGGACGTTAGAAAAGAGATGATATAAAAAAAAGAATATTTATCGCATCATCCACAGAAGGGCTTGATGTTGTTTTTAGTTTTTCAGCATAACGCTTGAACTCAGCGGCACCGTTCAAGCGGCGTCCGTTGGAGTAATTTGTTAGATTTTTTTCTTATAGACATCTCCTCTGTGACCAATTCTAAGAATAAGGACATCATCTCCTAAAATTGCATAGATAACCCTATAATTACTGAATCGATATTTTCGAAGACCAGCAAATTGCCCTTTGAGAGCCGGATAAGTATCTGCTTTCTTTGAAAGCTCTTGCTCAATTTGATCTAAAATACGACAGGCCTCTGCCTTGGAAATCTTTTTCAGATCGCGATGTACCGACCTCTTGTAAATGATATTATAAGCCAAGGGATTTTCTCAGCTCTTTGCCTGAAACAATAGGATCTGTCCTATCATGGAGCCGGTCAAGAGCCACTTGGATATCTGCATAGGCATCAATGTAAGACTCCAACGCTTTTTGAATGATGTAAGAGCGGGGCCGTTCTGTTTCTTTGGCAATATTGTCTAGGTGATTGGCAAGCTCTTTGGGGAGTCTAACTGAAATTGCTGTCTTCATAAAATACCTCTTGATATCATTGTAATATATTGTATACAAGAGTTCATAGAAAGTCAAATATTATTTTAAGGAATCTAACAGATTGCCGATAACCCGACAAAAACATGGCGGCCAGTAATTTTCACGAAACCAACGTCCCCGATCGGTTTAACGAACTAAGCCTGAACCCGAACGTGTTTTTGTTCGGGTTGATTGGCTTGTTATAGGGAGCTCTCATTGCAAAATCCATCGACATAAATCCTTAGTCAAACGATCTCTCACAGAACCAAATCCGTGTGTTGCATGGTAGACCATGAAAGTTACATCTGTAGTTCCAGCTGATTTTAATGCTCTGTAAAATGGTAATAACATGTTATCAATAGTAACGCTCACGTCTTCCCAACCTCCAATCAGCAATATTGACCGGTTAGAAAGATTGGACGCATTTTCGATCAGACCATAAACATCTTGGTTCTCTGCCAATTCTCTTAGATCATCTAAAGGTTCGAAGCGAACTGGACCTTCAGGAGCTTTTGTTCTGGCCAAAGATTTAACAAGCATCTTGGAAAAATGTTCATCTTGTTGATAGTGGCGTATTAACTGTCCATGATCAGTGCCCGAAATAGAAAAAACACGTTGAACACTACTATCTGTAGCGGCGTAGATCAAAGACATTCCACCACCCCAACTGTGTCCGCCAAGCACAAGGCGATCTTGATCAATACCATAGCGTTCCAGATTTTCAGATTTTTGGCACCATTTCCAAACAGCTCCTATATCTTTTAAGCCATTTGGAAAAGTTGAGATACCTTCACTGTCATGCCAACCACGCGGAGCAAAGACAATAACATTAATTCCTGCTTGGCTCATCCCTGAACCTAGCCCAAGTACATCTTTCTTCCCCCCACTCCATCCAGGGACGAGAATAACTGTTGGTCTTGGGGAATCAGCAATACCAGTGAATATATGAGCCACCAGTTTAAACCCCGAGCTCTCAATAAGAACACGATTGAGATCACTCTGAGCTGAGCACGGGTTGGATATAACTAAAATTATTATTGCAATGACAACAAAGTTTATAATTAGTTTCATATAGTATACCTCCGTATAACGAAAAAGCTCACCAGCTGCTACGGAGCGCAGCAAAATAGCGGTCAGGTGGAGCGATTTGTTATGCGATATTCAATGATTGAGAACCTATAGTCTACTCTTTATCTTATCCAATCGCTTTTTTGCACTCGGCATCATGTTAAAAACCATTCCAAGTTTTTCGCAAGAGTATTCATCGCAATATGCACAATTATTAACGCTCTTTTCTTTGCCACATTTTCTTATCTCACAAACCTTACAGTAGCTAAAAATATTCTCGCCATCTGAATGGCATCCATCACAATTAATGTCGGCTGGTTTAATATCTGCATTGAATTGCTTTGACCAAAGTTTCGCTACCTCAGATCTTTTTTCATCATCATCATTTTTTGTAGCCAAGAATGCTCCACACTTATGGCAATCTAGTCCGCAGAAAGCTATCATTTCTTTCCTCCTTACTTGTTAAAGTTATTTACTGTCGTATAACAATTACTATACTGCATGCTGTATTTTGAGAAAAACACAGCATGCAGAACCGTCTAATTATAAATCCCTCTAAAAATATGCTTAATTTGCAGTAATATTTTATCAATATCCTTGTTATACAGCAAACTGTTCTAAAACTGACAGAAATGGTTTACACATGGAGCGATCTTTAATAATCTAAATGTTTCTTAATGAAATGAGATACTTCATGTTAAAAAATGAACTTCCGGATTTCTTTTAATACTTTTAGCTGTGATTTTCTGCTTTGGGCTGACTTTTGCCTCATTGGAGCTGCCTGGTCTTTTGAACAAAGCCTGTACGGCACAGTTCCTGCTTTAGAGGGGGATTCCCATGCTGACGAATCAACTGTTTTCCATACTGAATTGTTCATAAGCCATTACCACCTTCGGCTTATTGGATACATCTGCTTCGGAATTATGATCGTGCTAATCGCAGCTGGTTTTATAACCGGCAAAAGAGGGCTTGCATCTGCTGGAGCTCTGATGATATTTCTTCCCGTTTTTGCCCAGTTCGCTACAGTTATGTTCTTTCTCGCCGGGCTGGGGGTGCTCAATGTAGTATGGCTGCCCGTTCTGGATATTTCTTTTAATGCTGGACAGCTGGGAGATATTGCCTATCTTCCATATAGGCTGCTTGGGTCTCTCTTTTTAAAGATTGGAGTTGATATTCACTATCCGCTGGTATATTTACTGGTGGGAATTGGGCTTCTTCTTTTTATCATCGGCACTTTTACATGGTTTATCTCTAGGCCGCGAAAAAAAGATATGGCGGATTTCTGGATCTATAGGATTTCACGCCATCCTCAGTATTTAGGATGGATTCTCTGGAGCTACGGAATGCTGCTGGCCCTGATGCGGGTAAGATATCCCAAGAGATCCTGGGGCATTGCAGCCTCCCTTCCTTGGCTGCTTTCAGCGATGATCATTATAGGCGTTGCGCTTCTTGAAGAGCGAAAAATGAAGAAACAACTGGGAAACCAATATGAAAAATACAGTATGAAAACGCCTTTTCTCTTTCCACTGCCAAAGTTCATCTCAAGCATATTTACGATACCCGCGCGTCTTCTCTTTAAAAAGAAAATTCCAGAGCGGAAGGGCGAAATCGTGGCTGTTCTTTCTATTTACATTTTACTGTTTGTCGGACTTTCACATATTTATGTTCGTTCTCGAATGCTTCCCAAAATCCCTGAAGGAATAAACTCAATTGAGTCGGAAAGCCGCGCAGAGAAATATATCCGGGCCCTGCGACTGACTGACAACTGGCATTTCCGCCGCCCCTATGTTGAGGCGCTGGAAAAAATCGGTGAACAGTCAGTAATCCCTTTGATGAAACTTCTTAAAGATCCTGACCCATCGCTGCGCCAAATAGCTGCTTCTTCTCTGGAAAGAATCGGATCGCCTAGAGCAGTTGATGCTTTAATAGAAAGTCTTACTGATAAAAACAATAATATACGATACTATGCTGTTCGTGCTTTGGGACAGATGCGTGCCGAAAAGGCAGTAGAACCGCTTAGCATTATGCTTAAGGAGGAATCAGGTTTTGTATTCTACGCTGCAGCTGGTGCTTTAGGAAAGATTGGTTCACAGAAAGCCCTCGATCCTTTGATCGCAGCCCTGGACGAACCTAGTTACTGGAACCGCAAGGCAGTTGTTTCTTCTTTAGGAGACCTTGGTTCAGAAAAAGCAGTGGATCCTCTTCTCAATATTCTGGAAGAGGCGGAGCTAAATGTTCATGTAAAGCGGGAAATTATGGTGGCTTTCCTTAAGATAGGGTCAAAACAAACTGTTAGCGCTTTGAAGAAAGCCCTAAGTGATGATGATGCAGAGGTCCGGATCTATGCTGGGGAAGCGCTGAAAAGATTGGAATATTAAACCTGTGACGCCATACCAATTAAGCTGTTATGAAGGAAATTCCTATGCCAAGATGGCCCTTGTGGTATTTCAATGGTTTTTGCATGAAAAACTTGCTTTAATACATTTTCAATACCATTGTAGAAGTTATGTATCAATGTAGCTACACCTGCAAGTTCTAACTCTGATAAATCAGATAATGATTTAGATGGTAGGGAAGAGAGTTTTTTCTCTATGGCTTCATATTCAGCTTCAATGCGATTTTTATAGCTAGCCATAAAGTGGCACCCCTTCTTCTTTGACTAATTTGATAAATTTTGATGTATCAGATAGATCAATAACGTCAACTGGCTTGGAAAGCGCAAAAATAAGCTCACCATAATAGCGGAAAAAATCTTTTGGAGATATTCCTTCAACGCCGATATCGATGTCATGGCTTTCTTTTGATGTGTCTAGACTGGAACCGAACAACAATACCCGTTTTATATGGTATTTTTCCGATATTTCCCGAATTGTTTTTTTGTCTTTTTCCGTAATCATGGATAAATTATACCATTTATTGTAATTATTATCTCCTTTTTCATCAATCCACAGTATAAGGTGAGTCCCCTCTTTGTTCCATCACGGTTTCGGAGATGCTTCCATCTAACAATTATTATACCTATATTCCTATAAAGAAAAAATAAATACAGGATTTCCCTTTTTGGATTTTGTTAGGATATTGGGGTGATATTGGGGTCGGGCCACACTAACTGCTTGAATTTTAAGGAGTTAAACTGAAAAACGGCCTTAAAATCGGCCTTAAAGCAATGCTTTTAGTGGCAAAAATGTACGTTTAAGTAGATCATTCGATATTATTTTTAGAGCTTTTCTTAAAGTGCTTTTTTGGGGCCCAAAAAGGATCTTTTAAGGCAAAATATCAGCCCTTATTATATGGTATCTTTCCTGATATCTATAAGTTAGCATGGCCCGACCCCTTCTCGTTCTCGTTCAGCAGTTATCGTGTATTTTTTATTGTTCTCCTCACTCCACTTGAGAACTTCCGCCTGATAAAACCCACTTTCTGAACGAAAACAATAGCTTGCTATATAACAAGGATA
>Ga0307379_10010600_pt1 | contig 12180 bp, 6 predicted proteins | sample UN2MG_FD_202237 | JGI IMG/M metagenome (GOLD analysis project Ga0307379, IMG submission 202237) | Soil microbial communities from Risofladan, Vaasa, Finland - UN-2 | ecosystem: Environmental > Terrestrial > Soil > Coastal area > Acid sulfate soil | place: Finland: Risofladan, Vaasa | collected... | reverse complement strand
ATCATCCTCACCGTCGGCCTCGGATTCCTGCTCGAATACCGTCGCAGCATGGATGTCCGGGCCCTGTCATCGATCGCCATCTACGTGCTGCTGCCCTGCCTCATCTTCCATTCCCTCCTCACCACCGAGCTCACCCTGGGGGAGGCGCTCCCCATCGTCGCCATCCTCGTCCTCACAACAGGCACACTCTGGCTCCTCGGCAAGACTGTCGCTCGCCTTCGCCATCTCCACCGCGACGATGAAAGCTTCTTTCTGCTGGCTACCATGTTCCTTAACGCCGGCAACATGGGCATGCCGGTTGCCTACTATGCCTTTGGCCAGCAAGGACTCGATCTGGCCGTCATTGGCGTCCTCATCATGAACTTCCTGATGAACACCATGGCCGTCTACTACTCCAGCCGCCACCGGGGCGGCCGACGCGCCGCCGTCAGGACCATCCTCAGCCTGCCCACCCTCTACGCAGCAGCGGCCGCCCTCATCATGAGGGGCGCGCTTCACATCACTCTTCCCGCATTCCTCCTCGATCCGATACACATACTCGGCCTCGCCATCATTCCGCTCGGCCAGCTTCTGCTGGGCATCCAGCTTGCCAAGGCGCGGGACCGCGTCACCACCCACATCCGCGGTGTCATCGCCCCGAATCTCATCCGCCTCGTCGTGGGGCCGGCCTTCGCCTTCGCCTTCGCGACACTGCTCGGATTTCACGGCCTCGCCCCCAAAATCGCTATCCTTGTTTCGGGCATGCCCACCGCCGTGAATATCGCCATCTTTACGACGGAGTTCGGCCTCCTTCCCCGCCGCGCAGCCACCGCCGTCTTCACCTCCACCGTCGCCAGCTTCCTCACCCTGTCCGGCCTCCTCCTTCTCCTGTCCCGCTAGCCGCCCCATCCGCCTCCTTCACAACCCCTCCGGCTTCGCCTATAATCTAGGGGCGTCTGCAAGATGCCTGCTTGCTGACCACATGATCAAGGAGTGCATGCTATCGTGGCTCGTCGCCTGTCCAAAAGAGAAAAGCGTCTCGTTCTCGTCCTCGCTGCCTTGGCCGCGCTTGGCGTCGGGGGCCTCTCCCTCGCGCCCAGGGAGCCTCCAGGCGTGGAGGACGTCCTGGCATACTACGTGGATTCCTTCAGCCGCGCCGACCAGATAACCATTCGGTCGGCACAGAGCGATACTGACCCCGTGATTCTCACCCGCGACGAAGCGCCGGGCTTCTTCAGCCAGCTCTCGACACTGGCTCGATATGGCATTCCGTCGACCTCCCCTACACCCTACCCGCCAAAGTGGATCCTCGACCTGGAGCTCCCGGATGGTTCGCACATCAAAGACATCAGCGTCGGCCACCATCTCGACGCGCCCAAACAGCCTGCACGCGGTCAGATCTGGGTGATTCCGAACACGCCCAGCTCAGGGGAATTCCGCCCGCTCATGGTGGAGGCGATCGACCGGTATCTGGACGACCTCAAGGAGGAGAAGCCACAAGAGACAAGCGACTAGTCTCGCCTTTGCTCTTCTCCTTACAGCAGCCGGAAGTCCGGCACCTCCACCGGCGCCCCGCCCTGCTTCACCGACACCTCCGACAGCAGCCCGGGCATCGTGAAATCGAGCGCCCGGTATACATCGATCGGCGGCTCCGTGTCGTTCAGAATGCAGTCCACGAAGGCCCGCAGCGCGTGGTAATCGCTGCCCCCATACACCTCTCCCCTCTCCCCCGGCGTCCCCTCCCAATACCCCGGCAGATACTCCTGCTCGAAGTCGGATAGAGGCCGCCACTCCTTATGCCGCCGGTCGGCCCCCGGGCTCGCCAGGTGCACGCGGTGCGTATCCCCTGCATGGCGTGGCGCCTCATAGGCCCCCTTCGTTCCCTGGAGCGCCGCGTAGTTGTTCGTGCTCGGCCGCGGCGACATGGTATCCTGCCGGATCTTCACCAGCCCGCCCTTCGACGTCGTGCACAGCATAATGCTGGTGTCGTCGACACCCCTTGATGGCTCCACGTGCGCCCCCGTCCCCAGGCAGCTCACCGTCACTGCCCGATCGTCCATCCAGTTCAGCGCCGTTCCCAGCGGGTGCGTGATGTAGGTCCCACCCCTCCGCCCGAATAGCCACTCGTCCTGCCACCCGCCGGGTGCCCTCCACCCCCGGGACTCACTCACATAGTCCGCCTCCGCGTAGTACACCTCCCCGAACAGCCCCGCCCGCACCATCTCCTCGATCACCATAAAGGGCTGCATGTAGCAGCAATTCTCAGCCATCATGTACTTCGCCGAAGAGCCCCGCACCGCCGCCACCAGCGCCTCACACTGCTCCAAAGAGACAGCCGCGCTCACCTCGGACAGCACGTGGATCCCTCGCCGCAGCGCCTCCACACTCTGCGGCACATGCAAGTGTATCGGCGTCGCCACGATCACTGCATCGATTCCGCTGTCGAGTATCTCCTCGTAGCTCTCGCAGACGCGCGCCTCCCCCAGCCGTTCCTTGAGCTCCTCCACCCGGGCCGGATCCGGGTCGCATACCGCCGCCATCACCGTGTCCTCTCGTGCCTGCAGTGCCGGCACAAAATCGCTTCCCCGCCGTAACCCCGCAATCCCGAGCCTGAGCACCTGTGCCATTGCACTCCCTCCGAATCAAACACTGGTTGCGCCCGCTGCTCACACCAGGAGGCGTTGCCCCCTGACCTTCGCCGCAGGTCGCGTCCCCCCTTGGGCCAACAGAAAGGGCCGCGCCCTGAAGACACGGCCCTCTGCCTCACTGATCAGCGACCCTCAGCGGACCCCGGCGCGCGGGAAAGCCCCGATCCCCCACCCATCCCACACCAACACCGTCCGCCGCTTCTCATCCCAGCCCACCGACCCGCCCAGCAGCGTCACCGTTGCCTTAAGTGGAATCAGCGGATAGCCCGCCGCCAACTGCGGCGCCGCCTCCAGCCGAATCATCTGCCCGTTCACCAGCGCATCGGGGCAGCGGGGCGAGTAGAAGATCCGATCCGTTCCCCGCTTCACGACGAAGTAGTCGCGCCGCGGCCCCATCTCCATCTCGGCCCTGAGGGCCTTCACGAGCGGCCCCGCCGGCACCAGCCAGTCGCCCCGGACCCGCGTCGGACCGAGCGCCAGCTTCACCGGCTCTCCATTCACCACCACCTTCACTCTCGAGCCCACGATCGGCGTCGGCACCCCACTCGGCCTCTCCAGCGCCTTCCCCACCGCCTTCATATCCACCACCTGATCCAGCCCGTACTCCTCCAGCATCTCCCGGACACGCTCAGGCCACACCTCCCCGATCAGGTACGGGTCCGGGTAATGGGCCATGTACACCACCCCCTCCTCCGGCCAAAACCCAAAGACCACCCGTCGATAGACGATCACAACTGGAGTGCCGACGCTCACCAAGTCGTACAGCTCCTGCGCCTGCTCGGGGTACATCCGCATACACCCATGGGACACGTACAGCCCGACCGACGACGGCGCGTTGGTCGCATGGATCCCATACCCCTGGACCGAAAGCCCCATCCACCTGTCGCCGAGTGGATTATCCGGCCCCGGCGGCACCGGCTTCTCCTCCAGCGCCCAAGATGGCGGGAACCACGTCGGGTTCTTCGCCTTGTTGATGATCGTGAAGTCCCCCGTCGGCGTCTCCCACCCGCGCTTGCCTATCGCCGCCGGAAAAGCCCGCACCGGCCGCCCCTTCTCGTAGTAGTAGATATTCCGCTCGGCCAGGTTGACGACCACCCCCTCGCGGAACGAGAGCGGAGCGACGTGCTCCCCAGGTATCAAAAGCAACTCATCTCCAAGCAGCAAATCGCCGATATTCGCGTTATAGACGGCCGAGGCGCTGACACCAAAACGGCGCGCGATCGCGAAGATGTCTTCCGTGCCGTTGCGCGGATAGAGCTGGGGCTGTCCGAACACCGGCGCCAGCCGCGCCAGCGACCGAGACAGTTCCTCCTGCCCGCGCCCAGGCTGGGCAAGGGCGGTTAGGCTCGCCATGGCAATCGTCAGAGCAATTACAGACCGCCGGACCATCGTTCCGTCCCATCGCGCGCCGGAGCCGCTGAATTCCCCGGATACCGCACGATCTCTTCCATGTTTCCCGGAATCCGTTTCATAGCCCAGCTACCAGGGGACGCGTTCCGTCTTGGATCGCCCTCTGCCGGCCATCCAAGGGCGCATGGACACGCCCGCGGCAGATGCCGCCTTCACAGTCATATCGGCCCAAGCCGGACTGGTGGTATAATCCCAGTGGCCAAGTTGCCGGTGGGGATAGTCTTCCATTGGTTTTACCACGGTCCTTCGAAAGCAGCTCCCTCAGCGCCTGTGCGCCCGGAGCGGAAGGGAAGTTGGGATGATTCCAGGCCTTCTCGTCGCGAACGCAAGGGTGGTACGCCTGCCCCTGCTTGCCGTGTGTCTCCTGCTTTCCGCGGGGTCTCTCGCCGCCCTTGCGCAGCACGACGCGCCCCCGGCGCTCATCGTACTTGACACCAACGATTCCGCCTCCATGCGTGAAGTGCTGTCCACCGTCGAAGAGGCCGGGGGACTGCTGCGGCATTCCTTCCCACCCCACGTCGCCATCGTCGATCTGCCTGCCGAGGCCCAGTCGGCCCTGGCCGAAGAGCCCCGCGTGCGACTCATCTCCAGGGAGCACCTCGACCCGGCCGACCTTCCCCCGGAGTATGGCCGAGCCGCCCGCGACGCGGTCGCCGCCTGGAATCAGCTCTTTGTCCACCGCGAGGCTGCGGCCGCACCGCCGCCCGCCGGCCGCCCCCTGGTCGGCGATGCCCGCATTGCCCCCAAGCAGGCCGCGGCCCGACTCAAGGCGGCCGCGGCTGTCCCCGCGCCCCCCGGCGCGAACGAGTGGCAGACCAGCGAGTACCTGATGGGCACTTGTGCCATCTCCCTGATCTTCCTCGAGAGCAATGGAAGCATTGACACGAACACCGAGAACTGGACGAGCACCGAGCAAGCATTCGTCGTCTCCAAATGCCTCGGCGGGATGAACTGGTGGGCCTCCGTCTACCCCTACTCCGTCTCGCCGCTCTCCTTCACCTGGATTCACGAATACGACGTCTCGACCGGTTACGAGCCCATCACCCGCTCCTCCGACGATGATTACCTCTGGATCATCGACGCCCTCACCCACCTGGGCTATCCCTGCAACACCTCCACCTGGTGGGGCGCCCTTTACGACTACGTCAACGACCTGCGCGATGCCCATGACACCGACTGGGCCTTCGCCGTCTTTCTCGCCGACAGCAGCGCCGATGCCGATGGCGAGTTCGCCGATGGCTACTTCGCCTACGCCTACGTCAACGGCCCCTATGTCCAGATGACTTACGACAACGACAACTGGACCATCGCCTGGATGGACAGCGTGCTCGCCCACGAGGCCGGCCATATCTTCGGTGCCGGCGACGAATACTGCAGCCCCGGCTACTCCTGCTGCGATCCGAACGAGTACTACGGCTACCTCGACATTCAGAACGCCAACTGTAAGCAGGACCCGATCTGCCTGATGAATGACAACTCCTGGGCTGTCTGCACCGTAAGCGGAGAGCAGCTCGGCTGGCGCGACACCGATTCCGACGGCATCCCCGACATCCTCGACGTCCCGCCGACCGTCTCCCTCAACACCTACTCCCCCGACCCCACAACCGACGGCACGCCGACCTTCTCCGGCTCCGCCTCAGTCGGCTATTGCCCCAACAACAACTCAAATTACCCCGGCCCTGACGTCACCCTCAACCGCATCGCCAACGTCCAATACCGCATCGACGGCGGAGCGTGGCAGGACTGCACCGCCGCCGACGGCGCCTTCGACGAGGGAACCGAGGCCTACACCTTCACCACCGCCCTCCTCTCCGAAGGCACCTACACCTTCGAGGTTCGCGCGATCGATACCAGCGGAAACACGAGCCCCACTCCCTACCCCAGCGATACCCTGACCCTCGCTCCCCCGTGCGTCATCGTTGACGTCTCCGCCGACGAGCTCCTCATCCCCAGCGGCGGCACCCTTCAGCTTACCGCCTCTGTCACCGACACCAAGGGCCATGCCATCGTCTCCCGCTCCTGGGACGACGCCGCCGCTGGCGGCGTCTTCCTCCCCAGCGAAACCACCACTGGCCCCGCCTACACTGCTCCCGAGAACACAACCGGCGACGACGTGGACATCCCCCTGACCTTCACCGTCACCTGCGACGGTGTCCCCGCAGCGACCGAGACCGACTCCGTCAGCATCACCGTCACCTACGACTTCGACGGTGACGGCATGCCCGACTACTGGGAGCAGGCTCACGGCTTCGACCAGACGCTTCCGGGTGACGCTGCGCTCGACGCCGACGGGGACGGGCTCACCAATCTCGAGGAGTTCCAGGCCGGTACCGATCCCGGCCGTGGGGACACCGACCAGGACGGAATCCCCGATGCCTGGGAGATCGCCAACGGCCTCGACCCGAATGCTTCCACCGACGCCTCCTCCGATGAAGACGGCGACGGCCTTACCGCCCTCCAGGAATACGAGGCCGGCAGCGACCCCGGCAAACGCGACACCGACGAAGATGGCTTCAGCGACGCCGAGGAGGTCGCGTTGGGCAGTGATCCCGCGAACGCCGACGACACGCCGCAGCAGGGCACCTTCCCCGATGTCGCCCCGACCGGCTATGGGGACGACGGCGCCGGTCCCTTCTGGGCCTTCCACCAGATCGAAGCCTGCTACCGCGCCGGCATCGTCGGCGGCTACGATGACGGCACGTACCACCCCGAGATCACCGTCTCCCGCGACCAGATGGCCACCTACGTCTCCCGCGCCCTCGCCGGCGGCAATGAAAATGTCCCCGACGACTACCTGACGCCGTCCTTCATCGACGTGCCGACGACCTGGTGGGCCTTCAACTACATCGAATACGCGGCCGAACGGAACGTCGTCCAGGGCTATGACGAGGGCGACTACAAGCCCGGTCTGCTCGTCGATCGCGGCACCATGGCCGTCTACATCGCGCGCTCCATCGTCGATCCCACCGGCGACGATGGCCTCGATTCATACCTGCGCCCAATCGTCCCAAGCTTTGAGGATGTTCCGACCGAGTATTGGTCCTATAAGTACGTCGAATACTGCTACAACACCGGGGTCGTACAAGGCTACGGCGACGAACTCTACCATCCCGATGCCCCCCTCACCCGCGACCAAATGGCCGTCTACGTCGCCCGCGCGTTCCAACTGCCAATGTAGGACACAGGCGCATCTTCTGCCCCGACTCCTCCCTGTTCGGCAGAAGCCACCCCGAACCGGTCGACGCGGCCATCCGCAAACACATAGTTGGTCCCCCAAGTGCCGCGGCGACGCTACGTCCTCCGTGCCTCCGCTTGGATTATCCCCGGGGAGGGAACGGCACAAGCGGCACGGACGGCATGGGAAACGGCAAGCGGGGAGCGGGCAATGGTCCCGGCGGGAGGGGCGAAGGGCGCGGCAAAGGAGGCGAACGGCACGGGTAAGGGCATGGACGGAGGCCGAAACGACCGGCGCGAGAGGGCCTCCTCCCCTTCCTTTGCTTCCCTACAGGGAACCGCCTTCTTACTTGCCTTATGCTTATGTGCAGGCCGGTCGTTTGGGGGGACTCGGGCCGGTCGATCGGCCGGCCCGAGCGCGAACTTCTCGGCGCCTGGGCGCGTCATACCGAAGGGCTTGCCGCGTTGGCTGAGTCGGGCCGGAGGTTCAGGCCCGGAGAGATGAGGAGGGGGTGTCGCAATGCCGAGGCGGCGGAGGAGAGGCGGGCACTCGCTCATGGAGCTGATGGTCGTGATCGCGATCATGGTGACGCTGCTGGCGATCTCGACGCCCTATTATGTGAAAGCAGTGCGGATGGCGCGGGGGGCGGCTGAGGGCACGCGGTAGGCTGCCGCGGGGGGGCTTCGCACGTATGCGCGTGGGGCTCGCACGACGACTCGCGAGGCGATGACGCAGGGGACGATCAACCGGCTGCGAGAGTACGGGATTATCCTCGCCCAGGTCTCCGCCCACAACGCGCAAGACTTCTGCATCTACCACGGATTCTCTTGCATTACGGTTACGACCGTACTGCAAGAGAATCTGCTGTGTGAGCCTCACGCCGTGCGCGGTAGAGTTTCTTGCATTATGGGTGCTCCTGACCATAATGCAAGAAACTCTATACGAGAACGCCGTCGTCAACATCGGCGACGAGCCCTCCTATCGGCCGGCGGGCAAGCCGCATCCGGTTGCTACTCTGCGAAGCAGCGCTTCGCTGCGAAGCACGAGCTACCCGCCGATCAGCGCCATCAACGGCGGGCCGCCGTTCCGCCCGCGGTGCCAGCACGCCCTTGCGCCGTTCGTGGAGCGGCTGGCGACGGAGGGCTCAAGGAAGGCGGGGACGCTACCGCCGGAGGTGCTGAACCGGACGCCAGGGGCATTGCAGCGGAGAGACAGGAAGGAGTTTGTTGGGGGGAGCGAGAAGCCCTAAGTAGGCATTACGACCTGTGAGCTATCGCGCTGAGGCGCCAAAGCTAGGAAGGTCGAATAGGCAGGACGGAGGCATAGCACGATGTGTACCAGGAGGCGCATCTCTTCGTTAGCGACACTCACGTTGGCAGTGGTCTGCTGCATGCTTCAGCTATCCACTGGTGCTTACGGCCGTGTAATCGAGTGCATAAGTGTGGGCTACGACGGCTCGGAGTCCAACGAAAGCTCGCAGTACCCGTGTGTCAGCGGCGATGGTACATTCGTAGCATTCCACTCTGACGCCAGTAACCTTATACCCGGCGACACGAACGACCGCAAGGACGTGTTTATCTACGATCTGCTGACGGACGGGATTGAGCGAGTTAGCGTTTCGGCAGATGGTGACCAGGCAGACTACGGTTCCCGCAATCCCTCGGTTAATCACGACGGATCTGTTATAGCGTTTGCGTCGGATGCGATGAACTTCACCCCTCTTGGTGCTAATGGCTTTTCCGATGTGTATGTGCGTAATCGGGCAGCAAGTCCTCCGGAAACGAATATCGTAAGTGTTAGTTTCACAGGCGGCATGTCAGATGGGTTCTCCGGAAACCCCTCGGTCAGTGCAGATGGGCGTTTTGTAGCTTTCTATTCCGAAGCTACCAACCTGGTGCCCGGAGACACCACTGGTACCGCAGACGTGTTCGTGCGAGACCTGGAAACGGGTACCACGGAGCAGGTCAGTCTCAGTAGCGACGGAGTGCAGGGGAATGGCGGCTCCCTCTATCCGAGTATCAGTCCTGATGGCAGGTTTGTAGCATTTCACTCATACGCGGACAATCTTGTGCCGAACGACACCAACGAAGCTGCCGATGTCTTTGTGCGCGACCGTCAAACCGGCGAGACCACTCGAGTCAGCATCGCTACCGATGGCTCTCAGGGCGAGTTCGTCATCAACCCCTGGGGCGCACCGGACTCGCTATACCCATCCATCAGCTCAGACGGCCTGTACATCGCCTTTCAGTCTGAGGCCGAGACCCTCGTGCCCGGGGACACGAACACATGTGCAGACGTCTTCCTCCATGACCGCCCCAATGGAAAGACGTGGCGCATAAGCGTCCAGAGCGACGGAACGCAAGGGACGGGCCATTGTCTCCGTCCGGCCATGTCCGCTGATGGCTGGAGAATCGCCTTCGAGGCGACAGGCGATGTCGTGTTCGGAGGCGACACGAACCTGGAGGATGACATCTATGTCCATGACTGGGCCACACGCGAGACGACCACGAGGGTTAGTATTGCCTATGACGCGTCCCAGGCAGACCATCAGTCCAACAGGCCAAGCATCAGCGCCGACGGAAATGTCGTAGCGTTCCGTTCGAACTCGACAAACCTCGTTCCCGGTGGTAGCGACCTCCACTTCGACATCTACGTTTCGATCGTTGAGTGGGATGAAAGGCGCGACCCTGCAGAGACCCCTGGACTGCGGATCAAGGCGTTTACGGTATCCGATGTCGAGTTAGCGGAAGATGGATCGGTGAACATCCAGGTCCAAGCAACGGGGGCCACGGATGTGCAGATCAACATCCTTGGGCTGAGCCGCTCACTGCCGCCGGTACAGCTGACTCACACCGGCGGCGATACGTGGCAGGGAACGATTGACGGAGATGTGACCGACTGGGCATTCGGTGATCGGATGACGCTTCAGGCAGTTGTTGAGGATGGTTCGGGGCAGGAGACATGGGACGACCGGAGTGTTGTGGTCATACGGGAGCCAATCGTTACACCAGAGCCGGAGCCCCCTGACGATGTTGCCGTTCTGGATTCCGCGAATTGGGGAACTCTGAAAGGAGAACGGACTATCCTGTCACAGAGCCCCACGCTGTCAGCCGAACTTCGGATGAAGCTGGTCACCTATTGGCTTTTGGGTTGGGAAACATCTCTAAATGTGTGGCCAGCGGTAGACAAGTTCACTTCGGGCGTCTCCCTACAGCCTGCCGCCTCCGGCGGTGTGGGCGCTCTGCTTGCGCAGTTCGACCGTTTCGGCCCCGTGGCCGCAACGGCCTACGATGCGGAGTTCAGCGGGGTCGGCAGTTACGCGCGGTTCATGGCAGTGGAGGACACTTGGTTTGTGCTCTTGCCGGTATGGGATTTCGTCGCATCAGCAGTGGCCCTGGAGACAGGCCTTCCGAGCCTCTCTCCGGGTACCATTCTGGAGTTTTATGGCCTGTTCTGTGAGGCAAGACCAGTTAGGAATGCTCTGAGCAGATTCAGTCCGCCCCCTGAGAACGGTTTCGCCTGGGGCGCGGCCGCCGCCTACGCCGCCTATGACCTCTCGGAAATCGTCAGGAACCCGTATGACCGGGAATTCCTGAGAAGCGTTCTGGAGGCCATGCTCCGAGAGGCCATGCAAGACCCTAGTTTTGTCCTTGGTGGCTCCGCCTGGAAGAACATCTTTGAGAAGGTAATCGGGCCTGCGCTTACAGGATGGCATATCTTCGATCTCGTGGCGGACCACGTTGCCTGGGCAGCTGTGCATCTTGCTCACCTTGGTGAGGGCGGGCCACAGATAATCTTCCAGGCAGTGAGAATACCGAGCGGAATGCCTGCATTGGCCGCGCAGAACGCCTTCATGGGATTGGGCAATCTCAGAACCGAGGGGGCTGAGATGAGCTTCGACGTTCAGCCTGTAGGAGATGGCTTCGAGTACGAGTTCGATATTGCGAATACGGCCGGAGCCCCCCTCTGGGAGTTCCGGGTTGAACTCAACCCTGCAGCCCCACTGCCGGTCTCGATCTTGAGCCCGCCCAACTGGGAGGCGGAGGTGGTTTCGACTGACTGGGAGCATGCGATTCGATGGTTCACCCAAGGGACCGCAGGATGGGCGTCAGCTGACTATGGCAGCGCTACCATTCAGGAAGGAAACTCACTCGGCGGCTTCGGGTTCCAGACTGAGAACGAGCTGGATTCCTGTGTCTTCACCACCACCGACACCGACCTCCTTGTGGAAAGCGGACTTGTTTATATGCGCCCCGGATTGACGGCATGCCCTATCGAGTTCGCTCCCTCAGACGGCGAGAGGACAGGCATCCAGTACCATCTAGACAGAGAGGGTGTCGTCAACTTGGCGATTTGGGGTGACGAAGAGATCCTGAAGACTCTCGTTGATGATGAGACGCTCGCCGCTGGCGGTTACTCGACATCCTGGGATGGAACCGACAGCGACGGCCTGCTGCTTCCGCCTGACGAGTACGAAGTGCGGATGGAGATAGCCTATGGGGGATCCGGCCAAGCCACTCTAAGCGAGACTGTAACGGTGCTTCCTCTGGCGGTGGCTCCGCCGGAAGCTGACTTCTCCGGCTTGCCGACCAGCGGGGAGGCGCCGCTGCTGGTGAGCTTCACCGACCTTTCCACGAACTCCCCGACTTCGTGGGAGTGGGCTTTCGGCGACGGGAACAACTCCGCAGAGCAAAACCCAAGCCATGAGTACACCAGCGCGGGCGACTACACGGTCAGCCTGACGGTGACCAACGCCGGAGGCCAGGACACGGAGATCGAGAGCAACTACGTCCACGTCGATCCCCCGGGTCCGCAGCCACCGGTAGCTGACTTCTCCGGCTCGCCGACCAGCGGGGAGGCGCCGCTGCTGGTGAGCTTCACCGACCTCTCCACGAACAGCCCGACCTCCTGGTCGTGGAGCTTTGGAGATGGTGGCAGTTCCACCGCGCAAAACCCAAGCCATGAGTA
>Ga0307379_10010599_pt1 | contig 12182 bp, 17 predicted proteins | sample UN2MG_FD_202237 | JGI IMG/M metagenome (GOLD analysis project Ga0307379, IMG submission 202237) | Soil microbial communities from Risofladan, Vaasa, Finland - UN-2 | ecosystem: Environmental > Terrestrial > Soil > Coastal area > Acid sulfate soil | place: Finland: Risofladan, Vaasa | collected... | reverse complement strand
TGGACCGACAATCTACCTTACGCTGAGGATATGGCGCGCGTTCTGATGAGCCACGTTGACAAGGGATTATACTCCGCCCTTCCAGCCAAGCTGGTCCCTTATCGTGCCACCGTTGATCTGTTTTTCCAGGTTGCCGAGGAGGACCGGATCACGCTTTACATTCGTGCAGTCGCTCTGAGCCTTCGAGCCAAGCGGCGACCTGCTGCGTTTCGGCGAGCTCTTTGCGGCCGCACGAGTGAGTTCAAGCTGCGGGTGCCGACGCACTTATACGACGACTACAGCGCCGACCGGTTTACTGAGCCACTCAAGGCCCGTTTTCCGCTGAGTGTAGTAGCGGAGATCAGGATGCGCGCTAAGGCCCAGGATATGAGTATCAGCGAGTATATCCGCGAGGCAGTATATACTCGACTTCAGGAAGAAGGAGACTACGACTGATGAAGTTTGCACTTTACTTGTTTGTCATTGGCCTGAGTGTCAAGCTGCTACAGTGGCTGCACAGACTGCTGCGACGCCGGCTGGACCGCGATCCGGTATATCGCCGGACCTTTGACCCAATGGCCCAGGTTCCGCCTTCGGGGACCGGAACGCCTCGCGCACGGCGCGGCGAGCCCACAACGGGCGGAAAGGAGTAGCTATGTCGCTAGAACGTGATATCCGCGATGCTATCGTCAGGTCACTTCGAGCCCGAGGAGCAAGGCCGATCAAGTTCTACGGTTGCGTCTACTCTGAGGCAGGAGTGCCGGATCTTCTTATCTGTTATCGGGGCCGCTTCATCTTCCTGGAAACCAAGCGGCCCGGGGAAAAACCGACGCCGATACAATGTAACGTCATGGCGGAGCTCCGCGCAGCCGGAGGTTTCGGCGGAGCGGTCAGCAGTGTGCCGGAAGCCTTGCTATACCTTGACGCCGTCGACTCTGAAATCGCCTACATTTCTTGTCTTGAATCAGAGGCGTGCGCGTGATGGTTTACTTGCTGCACTTTGATCGGCCACTCTGCCACGCTCAGCACTATATCGGCTACACCGAAAGCGCTGAGACTTTGCCCATACGTCTTGATCATCACGCACACGGCCGGGGTGCATCCATTATGCGCGCTGTTACAGTGGCAGGAATAAACTGGCATGTCGTGCGAGTTTGGCCCGAGGCAGATAGATCTTTTGAGCGGCGACTGAAGGATCAGAAAAATAGCGCCCGTCTATGCCCCGTCTGTAATATTTTACTTGACATATCGCTAGACGTTCCTCTATACTCTTGTCTAGCACAACGAAAGGAGCTAATATATGCTAGCCTACAAACGCGGCGACAAGATGATCGCCGCTGAGAAATACACTCTTGAAAAGTATAACCTGACTCTCAAGGCTTATCTGAAGCAGGAGACGAACCGCGGAGTCAGCGATTGCCAGATGGCGAAGGAGTTCAATGTCAACCGGCATACTATAGCCAACTGGAAACGATTGACGGGCCTGATAACCGTCAAAAGGGCGATATCGCCCTATACAAACAAAGGAGATCTAGCATCATGAACAACACCGCAAGTCAGTTCCACGAGTCCAATACGGCCCTGCTTCGAGGCCGTATGGAGCTCATCGCCATCGAGGAGGAGATTCGCTTGCTCGAAAAGCAGCAGGAAGTTCTTCATAACTCCTTTATGGCCGACGTCTGCGACGTCCTAGACCCGGAGACATCGAAGCCGAAGTTTGGCAATGCCGAGAAGCGCAACGCCGAGGTTCTCATTCGGGAGACCAATTCTCCCGAGTGGACTAAGCTCGATGAGGCGATTTCCAAGCTAAGCCGCAAGGCAGCAGAGGTCAGAGCTAACAACTCTTACCTCGACTCCGATGTAAAGTATGCTTTAGCGACCGCGTTCAACGAGGATGACATTCGCGCGGCCGTCAATCGCATACTGCTTGAACGAGCCTCGGATGTCGCAGGAGAGCTTGCATCGGCCCTCGTGGACAAAGCGCAGCAGTTATCTGCATCGAAGTAGATCACACAACCGCCCCGCTGACAGCGGGGCGGCTATCGGAGAGGCGACGGATGATAACAGCAGCACACCCTAAACCTTGGCCGCATCAGATGGGCGCATTGCGCTTCACCTACGCGCGGCGAGGCAGCCTTCTGTGGTTGCCGATGGGGGCCGGCAAGAGCCGCATAGTCATAGACTACGCCCAGAATATGCCGCCTGGAAATACTTTGATCTTATGTCCTCTGAAAGTTGTTCCGGTCTGGCCTGACGAGTTCGCCAAGTATCTTGCTGAGCCCGGCCTGTGGACTATTCTACCATTGGACTCCGGCACAGTTGCTGAGCGCGCAGCCTTGCTCAATGTTCCACGTGAAACGAAGAACTTTGTTGCAGTGGTAAATTACGATGCAGCGCGGCGGGACCCGATGGCGAAGGCATTACTCGATATCTCATGGGACCGGATCATACTTGATGAGTGCCATCGCATCAAAGCAGCCGGAGGCAAGACAAGCCGATACGTAGCGGGACTGTGCAAGCCCTGTAAGAAGGTTATTGGCTTGAGCGGCACTCCTTTGTCTACAGGCCGGAAAGCCGCTCGTGGAAAGCTCATTGGCGGCTGGCTTGATATGTATGGTCAGGCTCGAGCCATAGCGCCGGGACTGTTCGGCTACAATCATCAGCAGTTCAAGCAACGATATGGTATATGGATGACACAGCCATTCCCTAAGTTGCTGGATGACGCCAACAAAGCAGAGTTCGAGTCTAAACTTAACTCGATCTGCTTCCACGTCGACGAGAAGGATCTGGCTTATAGCCTGCCGCTTTACACCGACACGGTTATACCAGTGTCTTTGCCCGCTACGATCCGGCAGTCTTACGATGCACTTGAGCGTGACTTCTTAGCCGTGATCGAGGATAGCACTATATCGGTTTCCAACGCTCTAGTAAAACAGCTTCGACTTCAGCAGATGACCGGAGGTTACTTTCTGCCGGATGACGCTATGCCACCGCCACAACTGTTGCACGGTTCTAAACTGATGGCCGCGATGGAGCTCATAGAAGACATCGGGCCGGAGGAGAAGATCGTTGTATTCTGTAAGTTCCGGCCCGAGATAGCGGAACTTGAGAAGCTTATTTGGAGCTCTTTCAAGCGGCCCGTATACCACTTGATCGGCGGGCTCGATACATCCGCGGCTTGGAAACATTCCAGCGGCGGTGTCCTACTTGTTCAGATCAGCGCCGGGAGCGAGGGAGTTGACTTGACGGCCGCGCGCTACTGCATCTATTATTCACTTTGCCACAGCCTGAAAGACTACCAGCAGAGCCGGAAGCGCGTTCACCGGCCCGGCCAGCGTTCCGTGGTTTCCTACTATCACTTGGTTTGCGAGGGGACTATTGACCGCGACATATACAACGCACTGAGCGCGAAGGAGGAGGTGGTAGACGGCATCAAGACTCGATTGAAGGCTCGTCACGGGGCCTGCCGTTTGTTCCGTTCTTAATTTTAATATCAAGGAGCTTAGTATCATGGCAACGAAGAAAAAAGACACAGCTACCAAAGAGACAGCGATCGCAACTATCGGCCCAGAGCTTTCCGGGTTTCCTGTCTTGAACCCTGCGGAGGCCGAAGAAGCCTTGGACGTCATCCGGGAAAACCTGGGAAGCGCAGGTTTCCAAATCGGGAACCTTGACCGAATCACAGTTCCACCAGGAGGCGGAAAGGTTTTCACAGTCAATACCGGCGATGCTGAGGAGTGTGTTCCGAAGCTTACTGGTATAATCGTTCTTGCTCCCGAGCAGAATGCTCTTTGGGCAAAGACGATGGAGGAAGCGCCGAACGATCCTCCGATCTGTTTTTCAGGCGACGGCATCCACGGCACCGGGGACCCGTTCGAGACGGGCAGTATCGAGACTCATCTGTGCGCTACTTGCCCTAAGAAAGCCTGGGGCACCGACTTGAAAGGTGGGAAGGGAAAAGCTTGTCGGGACCTACGGCCCATCTTCCTGCTGCAAGAAGGCGAGTATTTGCCCATAATAGTGCAGACACCGCGAATGAGCCTAAAGCGGCTGAGCGGCTACTTTACCTTGTTGGCCCGAAAGGGAATACCCTACTACTCGGTGGTCACTGAAATTGGCCTTGCTCAAGAGCAGAAATCCGGGACGCCGCTGTATTCTATCTTGACTTTCGCCATGAAGGCGCTTATCCCAAAGGAGCTTCGGCCCACTATCAAGGAGTTCCAAGGCGCACTTCGTGCCCACTCCTTCACGCCACCTATAGCCGCCGAGTTCAAGGAGGACGCCGGCAACGGCGAAGTTTTCCAAGAGCAATATAACCCGTTCACGGAAGAAGGAGAGACTCCGCCAGAAACATCTTGATCATCCGGGCAAATAGCAGTATAAGTTAGTATCACAAGCCGGGGAGCGCCATGTTCCCCGGCTAAGTTTAGGCCCGGAATAGCAGAGCCAGAAACCGAGGGGAAAGGTTGACACAGCAGACACTACTTACATCATGGTTCAACGGCAAGCCTGAGAGTGACCGCATACTCATCTGGCAGTTGGCCGGTAAGCGTTCCTTCTGGTATCCATCAGTCGAGGCGATACCTGCGGAGGAGTCGTGGTCCGGTGACACATATTTCGGCGTTGGCACGGCCGGGGCGGATAGTGCCACCGAATACGGCGCGCATCACCGGTGCCCTGCCGACAGGATCACGGGCATCGGCGGTTTGTGGCTGGACATCGACATAGCGAGCCCGGCGCACAAGAAGGGCAATCTACCGCCGAACGAAGCGGAAGCAATGCGCTTACTGACAGCGGCGTTCCCGGCTTTATCGCCTAGTTACATCATACACAGCGGTCATGGTTTGCAAGCCTACTGGCTGTTCGACAAGTGGTTGCCGATCAACACAGATGAGAGCAGCGCCGAGGCGAAGGCTACTGGTTTCGCCCGCGCGGTAGTGCAGGACTTACTACTAGCGTTCAACACGCACTGGCGATCCCACTGTGCAGCCGAAGGTTTTGACGCTGATTCCGTTTGCGACCTTGCACGCTTAATGCGACTTCCAGGAACAACAAACTGCAAACTACCCGGGGAGCCCGCGGGAGTCACTGGATTAGTTTCTAACCCTGAGCTAAAATACAGTTTCAAGGAGTTCGCCGCCCGGTTCTCAGCGCCGACGCAGTCTGCTGAGCCTAAGCCGAAAAAAGGAGCCCAGAGGAAAGCTACTCCCATCAAGGATAAGCCCAGGAAGATCAACAAAGACAAGTTCGTCGCGCTATGCGAGGCCGACCAGCGCGTCCTCCGGACGTGGGAGCTTGACCGGCCAGAGTTACAAAGCAAGTCAGCATCGGAGCTTACAATCTCACTAGGTAGATTAGCACATAATGCCGGGTGGACCGACCAGGAAGTATATGATCTGATGTTTCACTTCCGCGCGCGCCATCACTTTGATCCGAAGCCACACGCACTCAAGTTAACCTTGCAGAAGATACTTGCGACGCCGAGCGGCTTCAGCGATACGGAGGACGAAGCCAAAGAGTTGGAGGCTATCGAAAACAGCGCTACGTTCGCCGAGCTAGGCGAAGTTATTGGCGTCGAAATCGACAAGTTGACCCGCTACAACACGACTCCACCGGCATACATTATGCTCATCAAAGGCGAGCCCGTATGTCTAGGCACCATCGAGGGCCTGACAGAACTCAAAAAGTTTCGGAACACCGTTGCGGCCGCTACGGGCATACTTCCGAACAAGTTCAAGGCTGACGACTGGGATAAGATTGTTCGTAAGTTGTTAGCATTGCAAGATCACGACTTCGCCGGAGCCGAGGCGACTGAGGGCGGGCAGTGCATCGAGTGGATTCAAGCCTTCTTGAACGATGCACAGATCCATGCTAACCGGGTGGATGGAATAGCGGCCGGGCAGCCGTTCTTTGAGAATAACCTTGTTCACTTATCGGGGACCAGTTTACGCTCATGGGTTGCCATCCATCTTCAGGACCGCATCGACAGCCGCCGCCTTTGCTTAGTGCTTCGAAGCATCGGCGCTGAGCCCATCAGCATAGGGAACCGCAACGTATGGAAGATTCCGGCGACGGTTTGGGAGCGGAAGTAATGTCGATGCAATCGACATACAGGGCCGGAATGTCGATGAAACTGGAGAAAATCGACAGATGATCACCAGCAAACTAGGAATCATACAACTTACCCGCCCGGAGATTGAAGAAGCGGTTGCACAGCGACGCAAGCAGTGTCCAATGACGCCGGAGCGAATGATGAAACGACTTCGAGCCGAGAGGCAGAAGAAAAAGAAAAGGAGACAGAACATTGCCGCTTATCGCGTATAAGCCCAAACGCTTCAATGATACAAGTTGTGAAATGATTTCCAAGATCAACGAAGTGATATCAACTTACCAAGAGCAAGGTTTCGATTTGACACTTCGCCAAGTCTATTATCAGATGGTTGCGCGCGGAATCATACCGAACACCGATTCCGAATATAAAAAGCTAGGATGCTTGATTAGTGATGCACGATTAGCCGGGCTGATCGATTGGTATTCTATTGAAGACCGAACCAGGGGACTGAGAGGGAATACTCATTGGAATTCGCCAGGCGATATTATTGCAGCGGCCAGTAACCAGTATGCTATCGACAAGTGGACCGACCAAGGTTATTACGTTGAAGTTTGGGTTGAGAAGGATGCCTTGTCAGGCATCGTAAGCTCCGCTTGCGAACCGCTAGATGTCAACTATTTCTCATGTAGAGGCTATGTTTCTCAGTCGGAAATGTGGCTTGCAGCACAGCGCTTTATGGACCGGGCCGTAACTTACGGCCAGAAATGCGTCATACTCCACTTGGGCGACCATGATCCTTCAGGCATCGATATGAGCCGCGATATCGAGGCGCGCATCCGGCTCTTTTGGACTCACCACTATCTTTCGGACGCGGCAACCGACCCGGATGAATCATTCATTTTCCACCGGATAGCATTGAACTGGGACCAGATACAGCGGTATACCCCGCCGCCGAACCCAACAAAACTCTCTGATTCGCGCGCCCTATCTTATTTACAGCAGTTTGGTTCTCAGTGTTGGGAGCTTGATGCCTTAGAGCCAAGCGTAATAGTCCAACTCATATCGATGCATGTAAATCTACGTTGTGATCGAAAGTTATTTACCAGGCAAAAGCAGAAAGAAGCCGACGAAAGAGATGCGTTGACGTCAGTGTCTGCTAATTGGCCAACTGTAGTAGCACGTTTAGAGAAAGGAGGTGATTAACTACCATGCCGAAGCAACTGAAAATCGAGAGCATCGAGAAGGAGACTAATCCGAACAGTGGGCTTACGGACATACTGCTCGTGGACCGGATCATCGGACTGAGAGCCGAACTGGACCACAAGCGGAAGTGCTTGAAGGACTCACTTGCTGAGTTGGCTGAGCGCATCGAGGGACGCGGAAGCACGACGGAAACGATTGGCGAGTATCAGGTTACAGTGTCCGACAAAACAAAGTCGGAGCATGACCTGACCACTCTGCTATCGCTCAAGCCCTGCGTGTCCGAGGAGAAAATCGCGTCAGTCGCCTTGCAGATTCCGAGCTCAAAGCAGTTGAAAGAACTGTCTGAGCTTGGAGGCGCATCGGCGAAAGCCGTGATAGCTTCTTCTAAGCGCAAGATAGACACAGGCGAAAAGAAGGTCCGCATCTGCAAGCCGAAGCAACGCCGACCGCGGGGCCGGGGCCGTAGAATCTAACTCCGATCGGAGTGAACGGAAAGGAGGTGATAGCATTGATCAGATTTGCGCGATTCCTACTTCGGCTACTCGCAAAGCTAGCCGGGTTGCCCGATGTCATAGCCCGATGGCGTCAGATCATACCATTCGACAAGATCATCGGTTTAGTGATCGAGGCGGAGGAGATACTGAGCTTGACCGGAGATCAGAAGCGGTCATGGGCTGCTCAGCAGCTTCAGACCTGGGCACAGGGCAAAGGCTACCTTATACCGGAGAGCGTGATCAACTTCTTAGTTGAGGAAGCGTTCCACCGATGGTTAGAACAGAAAGGAAATCAGCCGCCTAAGCCACCCGGCTAGGATGGTCAGTTTGTGGAAGGAATCTCATCAGCCTGAGCGTTTAGGGGCGATCCACGACTAATCTGTCGTCTGAGCCCCTAACGCTCAGGAATCGCATCCTAGAGCCAAAAACGGAAAGGATAAAAGCAAATGGCAGTATTAACACGAAACGCCTGTAAGTATATCAGAGACCCAGACCTGTCGAATCAGTCCATCATTGACCTGCTCGATACTATAGACGCCTGGATCTTAGTCGCTGAAAACTTAGCCAAGGAAACCGGGAACATCTACAACCTGGACTTACTCCTGCGAAAAGCAGCAGAAGAACACGGCACGGCAACACGATGAGATTCTTTGGCCATCTCGTTATCCGCTGGCTGACCGCCCCACTGTGGGAGCCGACGCCACGACAAACAGACTGGACACATACCGCCATCGGACGCAGGCGCCCGAATAACTTGCAGCGCCGTATGATACGACCGTTGACCAGGCGAAGCCTTATCACGGGCCGCAGCAGAGCGCACCGCGGACGGCCACGAAGGCGCATCCGATGATCGAACATAGAGTCTACGGACCGCCCGGGACTGGACTTGACGGTTGCCAAAAATCGCAAGTGCTCAGAGCCAGGATGCAACAAGAAGCATTATGCAATCGGCTACTGCAAAAAGCACTACCAGGCGAATCGAAAGGGAGTGATGCCAACATGCCAGGAGTAATAGAACACCGTGTCTACGGACCTCCAGGCACTTGACCGGCAAGACTACATACTTATCCCGCTACGTCGAGAATGCCGTTGGACACTACGGTTCAGGCGGTGTCATGGTTGCAAGCTACACTACCGCCGCCGCCGCCGAAATAGCGCGGCGAGCCGTTCTTCCCGAGAATAACATCGGCACACTGCATAAGTTCTGCTATAACGCTATAGATAAGCCGCCAGTCGCTGAGTCCAAGGCTAAAAGCATCCGAGCGTGGAATGAGTATGCACCTGCTTATGCTATGAGTCTCCCCGGTTGCAGTGATATTCTCAACTCCGGCTTCGAATACGGAGACAGCGCCACTCCGGGCGATAACCTCATGGCACTTACCACCATTCTGCGGAACCGCCTTGTCCCTGTCGAGCAGTGGCCGGCCCACGCCCGTGCTTTCCTGGACACTTGGAGCGACTGGAAAGCACTAGAGGGAGTCATAGACTATACGGACATGCTGGAGATAGCCTTGCGCGACACGGAAACAGCGCCGAGGAATCCGGAAATTATCTTTGTCGATGAGGCCCAAGATTGCACCGCGCTTCAGTTCGCCGTCATCAAGAAGTGGGGAGCACACTGCGACCGGCTGATAATGGTTGGGGATGACGATCAGTGCATCTATCAATTCGCAGGCGCTACGCCTGAAGCATTCGCCTGTTCAGACATCGGGCCCAACGATCAGCTACTAGAGCAGAGCTATCGCGTTCCCGAAGCAGTATGGAAATACGCGACCGACTGGATCTCCCGCGTTCCCGACCGAATAAAGAAGCCGTATCTTCCACGGGCCGACGCCGCAGGCTTCGTCAAATCCTGCCCGTTGACCTGGAAACAAGGGCCGGAGCTAGTAAAGCTAATCGAGCAAGTGATCGCGCGGTATGAGTCAGTAATCGTCATAGCATCCTGCTCATACATGATCGACCCGCTACGCCAGGCGCTACTTGCCAGTGGAATACCGTTTCACAACCCTTACAGGCGCATCCGTGCAGACTGGAACCCGCTGAGCCTCAGCACCGGCACGACGTTTGCACAGCGCTTGGCCGCGTTCTTTGCCCTCGATATCGCCTACCCACCACGCGATTGGTGGACTCCCGACGAACTACGCGCCTTCGCCTCAGTCCTGTCAGCCAAAACTTGCTTCAACAAGGGAATGAAAGGCAAACTCGAATCAGATAATATCGAGAAGGTGGACCTCGATACCCTCAAATACTACTTCACTAACGAAGCAATGAACGGCATCATGAAATCTGATATCGATTGGTGGCAGGCTAACCTCGTGAACGATGAGGCGCGGCGCAAAGCCGCCTACCCGCTCAAAATAGTGGATCGCTATGGGAAACTATACCTCGATGCCGCTCAGTCGGAACCGGCCGTGACTATCGGCACTATCCATTCAGTCAAAGGAGGCGAGGCCGACGTCGTAATCATCTTTCCGGACCTCAGTCAACAGGGTATGCAAGAGTGGACCGGCAAAGGCCGCTCAGCCATTAGACGTCTGATGTATGTGGGTCTTACTCGCGCCAGAGAAGGCGTCTTTGTCTGCAAGGCAGCTTCACCCTATACATCCGACCTGTCGTAAAGACACCTCTGGTCAGCCGCGGGGAACAACCGGCAAGCTAGCGGCTTGCCGGCTTCCTCCAAAGCGCAGCCGTCTGGAGTAAGCTGAGGGCATACATGCGGAACCTCAGCATCCAGACGGCCACCCTCTAACACAGTATACTTGATACCTCGAGCATCAAGGAATTCACGTAGCACTCCGGCCTCGTCATCAATGAACGGGACTATCAGAACACGGCAACACTTTCCACACTTCCGGCAAACGCCAGGGAACGCCATTCTACTGATACCTCACCCGCATTTGTATGCTATCAATATCCACGACCGCCGGCACACCTTCTGTTTCTGCTAAGTGGACATCAAGCCCATCGAGCGCATTGATTATCGCCGCTGTTAGCTCAGCATCCCAAAGATCATCGATAGCACCAAACGACCGCCACTCACCAAACGACTCTTCAATAATGGCTTCAGCCTTCAGTTCTCCTATATCAGCGCCTCCGTGCCGCAACTGAGCTTTCAGAGAACACGGACTCACCGAACCGCCGCGATAGTATATCCTAGCTTCTAAGCCGAGAATAGTGCTTCCAGCAGGTATAGCGAAACCATACGCCATTCTAAGCCTATCGGTAACATCCGATTCTGCTTCAGCAGTAGCCCAATCTTCGTCTAAGCTGCCAGCGTAAGAAGGATCAGTCCATCCGCCCTTGGCGTCAGCTTCAATCTGTGTAACTGACTCTGGTTCTAACCAGTCAGTCCACTGAGGGATGGACGGCGCGGCCCCACTGTCGTCTGGAATCTTAGCCGGTGTCATCACCGGGACAAATGCCGGAACCTTGCCAGGCTTCATACTAGATCCGCCTTACCTCGACAACAGCGTTGAACGCAGCAGCCTCAGCAGCAGACTTCTCCAAACTCAGCCGCCCACCGTTCCAACCCTGAACCAACGCCGATACCATACCGGCAACCGGCGCAGTAGTAGTGCCAGCAGCGAACTTCGGCACATCTATAGTCGTCAGAGCAAAGAACTCCTCGACTATAGAGAAAGCGTTAGTCTCATCGTCAGCATCGACATTGAACGCCGCACCGCCGCGAGCCGTCGATACCTGGAAAACCTTCGTCGTCGATGTGGCGATGACATAATACACCGTCCCTGCCGTCACGCCGCCGCCAGTGCCAGTGAATGCAATAGCATCGCCGACCGTGAGGCCGTGATCAACAGTCGTAGTAAAAGTAGCATTCACATCTTGAGTTGATGTGATAGCGACTTCACCCGCGGGGCTGGGAACATAATCCACTACGTTGGCAGCATCAGCGTTCAGATTAACAACAGTGCCGCCATGAGTCGTGGAAACCTTGAAAATGTATTCGCTCGTAACAGCGATCACGTAGTAATACAAGTTCGCCGTCACGCCGCCGCCAGTGCCAGTGAACTTGACACGATCACCCACTTTGAGCTTGTGCGGAACCACAGTCGTGAACGTATCATCAGCGGCAGACGCCGTGCAGCCAATGAGCGTAGGTCGATCCCCACGAACATACGGCAGGATCTTCGCCATATGCCCCACGTTGACAACTAGATCAACAGTCGGCGAACCGTTCCGAACAGCTATCAGAACATCTTCATGCAACCCCGTCAGAACATTCGGGACATCCAAATGCTCCATCGAGTCTTCGTCTAAGTTCCAACTGGCAACGCCAGCAAACAACACATCACCCTTGCTCATTTCTTACCTGCCTTTCTTCTTTCTTCGCTTCTTCACAGCGGCAACCTGCGCCGCACCGACACCGAGGCCGTTGATCGCCGCCTGCACAGTCACGCCATTGACCTCTACCTCAATGCGCGGATCAGCCCACATCA
>Ga0307379_10010596_pt1 | contig 12183 bp, 15 predicted proteins | sample UN2MG_FD_202237 | JGI IMG/M metagenome (GOLD analysis project Ga0307379, IMG submission 202237) | Soil microbial communities from Risofladan, Vaasa, Finland - UN-2 | ecosystem: Environmental > Terrestrial > Soil > Coastal area > Acid sulfate soil | place: Finland: Risofladan, Vaasa | collected... | reverse complement strand
ATTTTCTGAAGAAGTGCCCGAATCCGATCGCCGCTCTGATCCTCGAGGTTAGGACTCTGGACAAATTCATCGGGACGTTTCTACAGGGATCGTTGAACGATCAGTTGATCGGGGAACGGATCCACTGCTTGTTCAATCAGCAGAGATCCGACGAGTACGGGACGGTGAGCGGAAGGTTCTCGTCCTCGCACCCGAACCTTCAGTTCATCCCCGTTCGAGATGAGGAGCTCGGTCCTCTGTGCAGATCCATGTTCATCCCCGAAGAAGGATGCTGGTGGGGAAAGGCGGACTACTCGCAGATCGAGTTCAGGATCTTCGCGCATTACGCCATGGGGAACGGATCCGACGGGTTTCGCCAACAGTACATAGATGACCCGTACACCGACTATCATGCGTGGTGTTCGGAGATCGCGTCCATCGTACGCAGAGAAGCGAAGACGATCAACTTTGGGATCATATACGGGATGGGTCTCGCGGCGACCGCCAAGAACCTCGGCCGATCCCTGCAGGAGACGCAGACGTTTCTGAATAAGTACCACGACAAACTCCCGTTCGTGAAACATACTCTTCAGAAGGCTTCCGAAACGGCTCATGATAACGGGTTCGTGAAGACGATCCTCGGGCGAAGAAGAAGATTCATCCTATGGGAGCCGTTCGACTGGAGATTCGCGAAACAGATCTCGGCGGTCCGGGACAGGAAACTGATGGAGAAGGTCGTGAAGGACGAGATCGATAAAGCCGTGAAGGACGGTCGAGAAGCCCCTCGCCCCGGGACGAGGAGAGCAGGAACTCACAAGGCTCTGAGCGCGGTGATCCAAGGGAGCGCGGCAGATCTGATCAAGAAGGCGATGGTCGATATCTGGGAATCGGGGATCTGCGCGGTGATCCCACCCCATCTGACGGTGCACGATGAACTCGATTCATCCGTGCCCAGGACCGCGGAGGGAAAGGAAGCCTTCGAAGAACAGGCGCACCTGATGGAGAACGCGATCCCATTCAAAGTCCCCGTCATCGTGGATCGGGAACTCAAGGAGAATTGGGGAAGGTGATATGGCCGAGAAATCTCTATGGAAATACCTGAAGAATAACATGAAGAAGAGATGGGACGCGACCCGTCACGAGGACAGGGTGACCTCCGGCGTCCCCGACGTATCGTACGGGATCAACGGCGTGAACGGATGGATCGAGCTGAAGGCCATGGCCCGATGGCCGAGGGAAGGACTGAGGATCCCGGGGTTCACGCTCGAACAGAAACGATGGCTTCAGAGCCGGGATGAAGCCGGAGGGAACGTCTGGATTTTCCTGAGGATCGGTCGGGACTATCTTCTGATTAGCGGAAAATATTCATTTCATCTCGATGCAATGGACGTCTCCGGAAAGTATCCGATCCCGTTCAAGATCTGGGACGGATCCGTGGACTGGGACGAGTTCGCCAAGATCATAGGGCAGCGCCCACCGCGATAGCAGCGATGACGGATATGAACCAACCGATCAGAGCCCAATTCGTTTTTGGTTTGTTCGCCTCCGCCAGCTTCCTCCACTCCTCGCTGATCTCCTTCTGACGAATGTAGGATAGGTTCTCGATCTCGGCTCTTTTCTCCGCGATTTTCCGAAGTTCAGTTTCTTCCCTGTTCTGCGATTCAAGATTCTCCACCCGTTCCGTCAGATCCGCGTTGGTCGTCTTTAGATTCTCGATCAGATCTTTCAACACGGGGTTCTCTTCCTCGAACTGAAGCAACCGTCGACCCTCTTCTTCAGGGAAGCACAAAAACTCCGCGTCTCCAGATCCGGACGTCGTATCCTCGCTCCTTGAAACGTTTGGCAAGGCCATCGATGTCAGTAGGAAGATTAGCAACGATAGCATCCAGATCGTTCTGCAGTTTAATCTTTTCTTTCGTGAGAACATCGATCTTCTCCTTCAGAAGTTTTTCCCTCTGCTGAAGGCGGACGACCTCGGCCGCGCGGATCTTCGCCTGTTCGTTGAGATCCGAGACCTGCCTCGCCCTGTCTTCGGCGATCGCCCGCTCCTTCGACGCGATGACGTCGCGCGCCTGGTTCCACAGTTTACGGGTCAAGGCCGCCCCGGTCACCTCGTTGATGAGGAGAAATAAAAAGACCGCGATCAGGAGCCAGACCCACCAAGGTCTAGATCGGATAAACCCTAAAATATTCATCGATCCCCTCCATTATCAGATGCCCGATCCTGCGAATGCAGTCGGGGTTCTGGAACGTCTCCGCCGTCTCACTGCGGTCGATGAATCCGACCTCGATCAGAACGGCCGGAGATCTCGTGTGCTTCAGAACGAAGAAGGACCGAGTCCCCTTGATCCCGCGGAACGGTTCGGCGGGGAACATCTGATCGATCCAGGACGCCATGATCTCGGCCGCCTTTTTCGATCGTTCCGATCCTTCGTAATACCAGATCTCTTCGCCCTTCGCCTCAGGCATCCCGGGTTCGTCCTCATCCGGATCCGCGTTGCAGTGGACGGACACGAACAGTTCGGCGCCCGCTTCGTCGGATATCCTGCACCGTTCCTGCAGGGACAGGGTGGAATCGTCCAGGCGCGTGTAGAAGACCTCGTATCCTCGATCAAGTTCCCGTCCGCATGCCCGAACGATCTCGAGGACGATATCCTTCTCCTCCGATCCCCTGAACACGGCTCCCGGCTGAGATCCTCCGTGACCGGGATCAAGGCATATCTTTCTCATGCACACCTCCTTTCGGAAAGAAAGGCGGGGCGAGGGATGAGTAGTCAGGCTACCCTCGTTTGACCTCCCCGCCCGACCAAGCAGATCATGTTATGAAATCCAGCAGGCTCTTTCCCTTAGCCTTGGCCTTGGCTTCAAGCGCGTCGAACTTCTTGGCATTCTTCCGCCACACGAAAGCTCCGGCGGCGAAACCGATCGCCAAAGCGATGAGCAGATATAATACTATCATCTCCGATCACCTCCTCTCAACCTCCGTTCGACTTCTGTTTGAAGTCGACGTATTCCTTCATACCGAGCGCCGCCATCATCACGGGCAGTCCTACGATGGGAGCAATTTTTCCCGCCCAGATCGCGTATCCGATGAATACGACGAACTCGAATTTCACGCTCGTCATATCCAGGATCATCTTCTTGACCCTGGCTTTGATGAGTTCCCAGAATCCTATATCCTTGAGCTTCATCTCTTCTCCTTCGCCGCGATGACCTTACCGAAGAACTCCGATAGGGCCGTAGCGTTCCTGATCGCCGCATCGATCTTCAGTTTCGCGGCGGCCGGATCATCCGCGACCCATCGCCGGATCGAATCGTGGAAATCTTCCCGAATCATCCTGTACATGCGATCGATCGCCATATCTCTAATTTCCCTTGTCATGGTTAAGCGGATCCTTGAGATGTTGATCGACCTTCGTCCTCACCTCGATCGCGATCGCCGTCAGGCTATCCATCTTTCCGCCGAGGCGATCGGTCATGGCCCACATGACCCCAAGCACGGCCATGAGGACGATGAGCCCGATCCCCACTCCCCACCGTACTGATGATGCGGAGGCCTTGCTCCCTATCGTGTCCCATTGTTTCTCGCCGTTGATCTTCAACTCGTCGCACCTCCTGCAAAGTTCGTCTACGTTCTCGCAGATTCCGGAATGAAGCGGGCATTTTGGATTGAACTGATCTACCATCTCATGTTTCTCCTTTTTCCGATAGAGATTTTGTTTTCACATGATCAGAAACATCGAGTAGTAAGACACGCCAACTCCACCTCCTCCCGCGGCAGAATTGATCATCCCCGATCCTGGGGCAAACCATTCCCTGTCTTCATTCTCGTTGATCATCCCTTCGAAAGGCGAAAAGTATTGTCTTGCCATATCAACTCTCCTTTACCATGGGATCCACGTAGATCGTCGTGGAAGGTTTCGCGAGGAAGACCCTCGCCGTGATCGGTCCGACCTTCCCCGGGGTGACCGTCACGCTCAATTTGAATCTGTTCGGGTTCGCCATCCCGCCCGTCCCGTTCCACGCCTCCGTTGATGCGGCCTGATCCGCCGGAGCCGCGAGCATCGCGCATCGATCCACCGCCACGGCGCCGAGCCCGTCGGTGTTGTTCGCGGGATACTCCAGCTCCGCCCAGACCTCATCGTCCTGCAGATTCACGGCGGAGTCCACGATGCATTCGATCGCGAAGGTCTTCGATACGACCGACGAGGTCCATCCGATGATCGGAGGGCTTTCGAGCGCGCTGTATCTATCGACCACGTTCGCGGACGACGCCATCTTCCACGATTGAGGATTCGTTCCGTCCGATGCTCCTCCGTCCCTCACGACTCCAGTCTCATCGACGATCGATCCCTCGTAAGCCTCCTCATGAAAATCGTAGGTCTTATTATCGGCCGAACAATGGTGTAGTTTGATCTTACCCGATCCGGATTTTCCCCACGTGCCTCCGATCGGAAGGAAACCCGCGTCGGACGGCAACTTGCATCGTGCAAAAAGGATGTTCGCGACCGTTAGAGTGGTGACGGAGACAAGCCGAGCCGCCGAAGCGCCCTGCCCCACGTCGTCGAGATCGACGTCCGCGATGATGACTTTGCCGGATCCGGCGCTAATCAGGGAGTTCAGGCCGGCCGCGGTGAACAAGGTTCCGCCAAACCAGCTGAGGTATCCTGCGGGATCGATCCAGAAGTACATGGAATTATACCCGAGACGGATCGAACCCTTCCTGATATCCAATCGGCTGAGGTACCCGTATGACGAATGACCGACGCGGAGATATCCCGCCGAATTGGCCAGGTCGAGCAACTCCGTCGTCCCCGATCCTTCGAGCATCCAGTGCGCCGATACGGTGGTGGAGTAAAGGCCGAAGTTCGCGTTGACCACCTTATACTTCACTCCGTACGAATACCCGAATCCGACGAAGGTCATCGTCTGTCCGGATAAGGGTTGAACGATCGCTCCCGTGGACAGGGTATCCGCGGCTTTGTCGACGCAGAAGATCTTTATAGGATTGGTGTAACCCGTCGCTCCCTTTATGGTGATCGCCGAGGTATAGATAGATTCGCTGTGCCCGTCATCTACGTAGATGACGTCCCCTGCCGCGACCGCCGCATGATTCAGGAGATAATGCATGAGGCAGGTCGCGTTGTCCCAGTTCCCGTCGTCCGGGCTTCTGCAGGTCCACGTGACCCCGTTGTCCACGACCGTGTTTCCCACGACGAGCGGCCAGACCGGTTCGGTCGTGGCGTGGGACGTCCCCGCCGTCGTGACCTCGTACACGAAGGCCCTGGCCGCGGCCGTCCCGTAAGCGATCCGGCATACGCAGCGTGCCCCGAGCGAGTATGCATGATTCGTCTGCCATGGGGCGCAGACCTCTCCGCCAAGCAACGTCGAATTATTTAATCTCCATGTCATGTCAGAACCCCTTTACGTGGGAGACGAGATCGTACTTGCCGTCTGCCGCGTGATAGATGAACCCCAGATAGTCGGTCTTGAGCGCCGTGGACGTCAGGACAATGGCCGGGATATCGGAGCCATATCTGACCGTGGCCGGCCACGTGGGATTTCTTCCGCCCGTCCCGTCCTGCTTGACCCTGAAGACGAATCGATCTCCGGCGATGCCGCCCGAAAACGTGAACGCGACGTCGTGCCCGAGAACGATGCTCTGAGTCTTTCCCAGATTCCAGTAGACGGTCACGGCCGCGCCCGAAGCGAGGGCGACCACGTCCTCTTCGACGATCCGCAGATGCACGGGATAGAACCGGTCTCCGGACGTGTTCCGATATCCGAAGACGATCCTGTTATACGCCTTGAAGTTCGACGCCGCGGCGGTGGTCACGGCCGCCTTCTGCATCGTGAGGACCGCGTCGTTCGTCTCGCTCAGATCGACGTACGCGAATTCGTTATCGGACAGGGTGATGTTGCTCGCCGCCACCGTGTTCTGGATCGATTGGCCGTCCGCCCTCACGAACAGGATCCGAAACGTGCCGGTCCAGGTGAGGACGCCCGTGGCCGCGTTGTAATGGATCCGCCCGTCGCAGTGGACGATCGCGTTCTTCATGTACGAGATCGCTCTGTCGAGATCCGATAGGGGCGGATTCATCAGGGCCGGTTTGTACAGGGTGTTCGCATCCCATGGCGTATGAAAATTTGATCCCATCTATCTTCCTCCTTCGTCCTTCAGGACGGAATCGATCTCCGAGAAAAGGGCGGCGAACGGAGTCCCCGCCATCTTGCTATGAAGATTCACCATCACCTTTCTCAGTTTCTCCGATTCGTTCCCCTGCTGACCGCACGGCTGACGTTGTCGGACGAGTATCTCCGTGTTCTTTTGAACAGCCTTTCCTAAGAATATCAGTTCGTCCCGGATCTCCTTCAAAATCTTCAAAGATTCTTCCTCGTATTCTGTCATGATAGTACCCCGCTTATATAGATTTGTCCGACCGTCTCGAGCGGATAGTCGATCTCGAGGGTCGCCTTGATCACGGGACTCGAATCGGTGATGAGGCCGTCCCTACGATATCCGAACGTATAGCCCGACCCGCTCATCGTATGGCCTCCGATCCGGGTGCTGGATTCCCCTTCCTCGGCCGAGGAGACGTACCCGTTCCCCGCCATTATATCCAGGAAGATATACCACCCGTAACCGGTACCAGGGAGCGGATTCCCGTACTGATCCCTGACCGTCACCGTGATCGTGGTCGTGAGTTCTCCCGGACCGAGTTGATTGTCGGCGATGACCATGACGATCTCGCTCCAGACGGGAGTGGACCAGGACATGCCGATGTACTTCGAGGTGATCTTCGTCAACCCGTACGGGATCAGGAAGTGGTCGCCGACCAATACGTGATTGACGGCGGGAGTCGGTTTGACCGGATCCGACGTCGCGGCTGTCCCCGCCGTATAATGGAGGACTCCGTCGATCCCCACCGTGATCATGTCGTATCGGTAGTAGCCCGAAGCCGGAGCCGCGTTGACGGGAAGGGCTCCGGCCACCTGCCCCATCCCTCCGCCGTCTCCCATTCTGTAGTAGTCGTTGTTCATCTCTATCTCGTCGAGGACATACGTCATCCCCGCGATCCTATACGTGCCGACCCCGACGAGCACGATCATCTTCGGATCGTTCGGGACTTCGAACACGTTGCATCCGGTGAGGACGCAGTCGGGCGGCGTATCCGGAGTCGGGAACGTATCGCCCGAGACGGGGCTCGGGATGACCTGGCCGTGCCCCATGAGCTCGATCCTTCCGCGGACTCCCCGCGTGTGGACGATCTTGACCGCGTTCCCTTTCTTGAGCCACACGGGAGTCTTCTCCCAGTTCTCGGGATAGTGCGCGACGACGAGGGTGTTCGATCCCTGGATCTTGACCCTGCACAACCGCTGAGTGGAGAGGATGTCCCACAATATCGCGTCCCGGGTTTCCTCTTTAGCGGACTGAAGTTTGTCGACGTAGTTCCCGACGATCTTCTTTCCGTACAATCTCATTCGAGCCTCCACCCTTCGAGTTCGTCCACGAAATACCCGGAGCCGGATCCGGCGCCGGAGTCGGACGGGACTTTGAACTTTCTCGTGACGTCGGTTAGAAAGACCCTCATCACGGCTCCCGTGTACGGGTGCGGAATCTGTATCGTGTCCCCTTCCTCATCCTGAAGATGAGCGAGTTTAGTCAACTTCAATCTTTTCCTCTGCAACTTCGCCACCAGGATCTCGAAGTTCGCCACGAGCTGGCATCCCTCCAGAGTGTAGCACAGAGGATCCTCGAATTTTCTCTCGACGACCGTTCCGATCAGGTTCTGGAGATCCAGATCATTCGATGTGGCCTGATAGGATTGCCGCACGTTCCCCACCGGTTGAGCATGGATCCGGTACTGGTAGCTGGCCATGCTGGAGATAATGTAAAGTACGACCTCTAATATCAGGGCTTTCGACAAAGCGCAGACCCCGCACAAGAATTCGCAGTCGCAGAGAACGCAGACGATAGCAAGAACGATGTAAGCCACGATGAGCCCGATGAGCCATCCGACCATGTTCGGGGTGTCGATCGTGATGATGCAGAATCTTTCCGACGGATCCGTGCTCGAGATATGTTCGGATCCATGCCCCAGTTTGAAGTTGAATTCCCGGACCGATTCGATCACCTCGAGACGCGGGAAACGGCATCTTCGGCTCCCGTCCTCGGCGTACCAGAAGGTCTTATGCTTCTTGTGTCCCCACCATCCGACCGTCCCCGACAGAGTCCCGAGCGCTTCCTCATTATAGAGGACTTCGATGTAGTCTCGGCCCTCTCCGCAGACGATGACCCTGTTCACGTAATCCGAGAACGAGTCGTCGGGCGAATAGTTCTTGAGCCACGTCGTCCCGGCATATATGTGGTTGATCGGGTTCGCGTCCGAGATCTTTCTCGCCGAAGCCTTCCCGTCGACCTCGATCCGGAAATGGTACCCGAACCTATTGCATACCTGATCCAGGACATCCTTGATCGCCGTATCGATCCACTGCTGGTACAGGGTTTCGGATTGATCGAATGTCGGAAAATTGAGATCCGCGGGATCGAACCCTGCGAAGGTGGTGAGTATATCTTCCAATATGATCTTCGGGCTCGTCTCATAATACGGCGTCGCGATCATGTTGGCGAATTCCCAGAAGACCCGCCGATCCTCGGCCTCCACTTCCATGACGGGATACTTCGGCCGCTCCCAGGATAGGCGGGTGTTCTTGACGATGAATTCTCCCGCCTGTTGCCAGTAGTTGATGAGCCCGATCTTCTCCCCGAACCGGAGATTAAGGAAACGGAACTTCTGAAGATAGATCGACCACAGAGAAAGGGTGTTGTGCGGATCGAACAGATGCCCGTGCGAGACGGAGAATTTTAGACTGGAGGGAGATCCTTCGATGGATCGCCGGACCTCGATGTCGGAATCGTTCAGAAGATACGGGGTGAGATCGAAGTCGGTTCCCTCGCGATCCCACTTGATCGATAGTTCGCTCTTCTTCTGATTCACCCAGAACCCGTAGATCGCCTTATCGTTCGGATCGAGGCTCGCCGCCATGTCGAAGTCCAGGATCCCGCGGCACAGAGAACTCTGGGCGCCGAAGGCCCACGAACCCACGTATTGCCCCTGACGATACTTCGACTGTTTCATCGTCCCGTAGACCGAGAAAGCCACGAGGCCGAGCCAGTAGGCGGTGGACGCCGTCCCCGCGAATATGATCCCGCCCGCGTCGTCGTACCCCACGGGATAGAATCGATTCGAAGCGTCCGGCGTGAGCCCGGGGATCGTGGCGTTGCTGTGAAGGATCCACGTCCCTTCGGCGGGATCGTACACCGTGATCCCGTAGTAACCGGACGAGATGATCATCTTCCCCTCGCCGTTCACGTGTATCATCTCGAGATAGTACTCGTCCACCGTCGCCCACGTCGGGCGGCTGAAGATGATCCCGTCCGATCCCGTATCGATGATGCATAATCCTCTCTTATCCGTTTCCCCGACGACCGTGGCATCGTACTTGAACACGCCGTATACTTTGATCCCTCGGTACACGACTTCCCTGAGCCCGTGGAAGGGGAAGTTCACGTGGGTGGATTTCTTATAATCTTTCCAGACGGATCCGTCCGACAGGACGTGTATCCTGAGCCGGCCAGGAAAGGATGAACCGGTGTTGGTGTGAGCGTACGACATAAAGAACAGGTTCAGGTTCTGATAGACGACGAAGTCCCCTTCGATGATTCCGAACATCTCCATCTCCGTGACCTGATTCACTTCCCGGACGATCTCGTGAAAGGTGTTGTCCCCGCCGATCACGAAATACCCGATCTGAAGAACCCGGTTGCCTGAATAGTTGTTGGAGATGACGACGTAGAATCTTCCGTTGGCCGCATCGACGAACGTGTGGCTCAGGCTGGGGAGCCAGCCCGTCCCTCCGACGGGGCTCCAGGTCACGTTCGCCGTGATCCCGTACGCGCCCCAACTCGTGAAATTGTAGTTGCGGATCGTGTCCGATTCTCCGTCGAGCAGAGCGGCGTGGATCTGCCCCGACGTCCCGACGATCCCGACCGGCACATATCTCCCGTCCCCGTGATGGACCTGATACCAGACGTGTTCGACGCAGTACATGGATTGGAATGACGGGACGGACGCGCAGTCCCAGCAGTCGTCGATCGTCCATGTGTCCACGTCGATCTTGACCACGCAGAGCATCCTCTTCATCCCTGCCGAGGCGTACGTGGAAAGGACGTATAATTTTCTGTTGACCTCATCGAAATGAAGATCGGTCACGTACGAATTCGGTTCGCACCACCCGGAGGTCGAGCTATCCATGTGAAGCGCGGCGGTCTGCTCGTTGTATATCAGATGAAGTTGGTCGACGGCTTTCTGGAGAGCGATCGGGTGTTTTCCCACGGGAGAATATTGCGTGTACGAGGTGATCTTGACCGCCGCTCCCCACGTGGATCCGTTGTCCGTCGATATCGAGTAATAGACGTTCGTCAACTCCTCATCGTTCGGTCCGACCTGATCCACGTAGTCGCACCAGATGAAGATGTTCCCGTTTGAGATCTGGATGAGGCTGGGATTGTATCTGGCATCAGCGATATTGAACCCGGATATGGACAGGGCCGATTCGGCGCCAAAGGATCCGAACGATCCAGCGGCCGCGGTACGTTTCATGATGTACCAGTTGGCTCCGTCCTTCTTGACGTAGACGAGGAGAAAACTGCCGTTCTGAAGACGCGATATCCAGGGGTTGTAGACGGCCGTCGGAAGAACGTACGCGGCGATCTGGGAATCCGCCGACACGACTTCTCCCTCGACCGTGAGAACCATCTGACGAAGGATGTGGTACTGGTCGCTCAACCTTCGAGCGTGGTAGACGATCCCGATATCCCCGTTCGCCAATTCGCATAAAGAGGCTTCCACGAATTCGTGATTCGACGGAGGATCGATCGTGACCGTCGTGAACATCGTCCGATCGGAGTCCGTGTAACAGTACTTGAGCACGGCCGTGGGAGAATCGAACGTGTAGACGAGGCAGAGTCGCCCCGACGAATGCGTGATGAGGTTCGGCTTATCCTCGTTCGTCGTCTCAGCCGTCAGAAGAGCTCCGTCGAACGGGATGTCATCGACGAGCTGACTGGATATGATCTCTACGATCGGGTGACGGCTCAGACTGTTCTGAGCTGTCGCGAGGACCGGATCTAATGATAACACCGATTCTTCCTTTCTTTACCTGAAGTTCGAATACGCATCCGCATTTAAGACAGCGGATCCTGGATCGTCCAAGATACTGACCCCAATCGTTCGTTCCGGATTCGCATACGGGGCATTTTATTCCTATCATGACCCAGCGATCTCCCTCATGATCATGAGCGTTATTTTCACATTCTTTCTGTACTCGATGTCAGTCCCCAGAACCTCGAAATATTCTCCGTCGCATCCGAGGATGTTGACCTCGAACGCGGACGCGCCGGGAGGATTCCACACGACGGGTTCATCGCTTTGGTACAGAGCGTCGAGAGCCGCGAACTGGGCCGAACTCATCCAATCCCATTCGAGGACTACCTCTTTTCCGACGATCGAGATCCCGAACGAAAAGAATGCGGCCGAACTGTACGTCTGGACCTTGCCCCAGAATTTCTCCGCCTTCGGGATCGTCCATCGATCAGGATCCCAGGGGAACGCGTAACCTCCGAGAGACTGAAGTCCACTCATCTGCTGTACTCCTTCAGCGTACGGACCACGATGTCCTCGATCCTCGATCTAAGATTCGATGCTAATCTCGGATCCGAGACGTTGACGGGAACGCTGACGGATACCGAAGACCCGCCCGAAACCGCTCCACCCGCCGCGTACGCTCCCGCCGGATGAAGGGATGGACCAAACGCGAACCCGCGAAGAAGATCCTTGGGGATCATCCGACGCCGCATCGCTTCCATGACCCCTTCGCCGTAGTACTCGACCGCCGAAACAGGGTGAACGAATTCTCCAGACGTGGCCCGAATCGGGACTCGATCGACCCCGGAAGGACCGACCACTGATCCTCCGGAAGCGAACAGACCTCCGATGGATCCGAGCAGACCTGACCACCATGATTTTCCCTCCCCTTTTTCTTCCCCTCCTCCGAGCCCGAGGGCTTTCATGATCTCCATCTTGAGTATGACGAGGGCCATCTCCTTAGCGGAATCGGCCAATCCTTTTATGAACGATGTGA
>Ga0307379_10010595_pt1 | contig 12185 bp, 24 predicted proteins | sample UN2MG_FD_202237 | JGI IMG/M metagenome (GOLD analysis project Ga0307379, IMG submission 202237) | Soil microbial communities from Risofladan, Vaasa, Finland - UN-2 | ecosystem: Environmental > Terrestrial > Soil > Coastal area > Acid sulfate soil | place: Finland: Risofladan, Vaasa | collected... | reverse complement strand
TTTCATCATTACTCCGTCCGGCAATTTTCCCCGTAAAAATCCGTGAAACTTTTGAATTTCTTCAAGGGAAATTTCCGGTTTTATTTCAAAATTTTTTTGTTTCATTTTAATTTCCTTTTTCCACAGGCTCAAATTTTTCTGAAAACTCTTTTTTTTCACGAACAAATTTCTCTATGGCGTCCGTATAGTGCACCATTATTTGACCGTCATTTTCATTTGTTGTGTTTATGGCCTCGTTTAAAAATAAATAGGTCTTTCCGTTCTTTTTGTTTTTCCATTGTCCTTTCATGATGGTTTTCCTAATTCGAATACAAGCTTTGCCTTGCGCAGATTTTCGGTGAACTCGGCATTATAGGAGGGCGTGCAAAGGTGCGAAGACATGTCCATCGCCACTTTTCTGTCAGCTATTTCTTTGTCTTGAATGACGTTCTCAATCAATGTCTTCATTTCAAGTTCTTCGCTTTCAAGAAGGGCGGTCCCTGATATTTCTTCGATTCTTTTTACAACCTGTTCAATATATTTTTTATTCGTACTCATGCAAACTCCTTTTAATTTTTACGATTTGATAAATAAAAATTCATTGGCTTGATTGTAATAAAATGGCCGCGTCTTTTTTGCGGGCGTACAGATAGGTTTTCCATTGCTCGTCATGCGGGACTGGGTTCTTGTCCCAATAGGCATTCGTGTCGCCCCAGTTTTGATCGGCGTAAACCATGTCGGCAAAACCTACGGGTTTGTGTGTTTCGATATTTCGCATGTCGTCTCTGATTAGCGTTTTCATTCCATTGCCCCCAATAACATTTCAATTGCCATGTATGCCATAGCCGGGGGGATGGCCTGAGTAAGCGCGTCTCCCGAAAACCCCCACAATTGCATTGCAAATTGACGCCTGACTAAAGACTCGTTTTCGTTATGGGCATTGCCGTAAACGGATGTAAAATCTCCGGATTTCACTTTGCCGTAAACGCTTTCTCTAAGCTCCGGTTGCGGTACAAATCCCGGTACGTTCAAAAACTCAAACAACCTAGGTCGATTGAGTGGCAATCCACAGTCAGCGCCGTTAAGGGTTATGGTCACTCCTTGCATTTTTGCGCCTAGTACATTCTCAATTATCGCCGGTATTCCCAAGGTTAAAAGACGCTCCCTAATCGGGGCAATTAGGCAGGTGTACTCTTTGCCCATTTCTTTAGACCGGTTATTTGCGTTGGTGTTTGCAAGGCAGGGAGGGGATGCCCAAATAAATTTTGCACCCCTGAAAGATGTAAGGTCTAGAGGTATTTCCCTATCTTCAATCTGCGGCTCAATCATACAGTCTAAAAATTCAATAGCGTCCATGTACCAAAGACTGTAAGGAAAAGGATATCTTGGCTGTGGTTCAATGTCAACGCCGATAGGATTATACCCGTGTGTTTCAATGGCAAGGGAAACCGCGCCTTGTCCACAAAAAAGATCAATTGCATATTGTTTTTTCATTTTATAGTTTAGCCTTTAATTTCAAAACGTCCGCAATTATGCCGCGTTGTTTCATTTCAAGCTTGTGGATTTCTTTATTCAATCTGTCAATTACAAGCAATCTTACTTCTCTATCCGTTGGCAAGCCGACATCTAAATTCCACATTCTCGCCCATATCTCTTTGCCATTGCATACTATAACCATAGGTTCATTGGTCTGATAAGCTTTAAGCTCACAGTTGTCCATTTCGTTATCAATTGATTGGGAAATCTCTAACACCTTTTCAAAATATTCTTTTCTTTTTTGGTCCATTATTTTATACCAAACCTTTTTTTCAGTATTTCCGTATTCTTTTTTGAGTTACGTTGCAACAATCCCTTTTGACGAGCTCGCTCTTTTTGTTTTTGATCGTAGGTTTTCAATTCAAATTCAAAATAGTCGCTCATTGTCAAAGCATATTGTAACCCCGCGTGTAATTTTCTACGTTTCGCTGTCATAATATCACCCCGAACCAAGTTTGAAACAAGTCCTCTAGGTCTTTTAGGATATTTGGATAATCGCTTTCTTTAATCGTGCTAGGTACTTGATAAGGAATCCAACCGTCCAACATTAAGCGTCTTTGCTTTTCTATATCGCGCAACGTGCCAACTCTGTTATGGCCGGCTTTTGTCCCATATTTTTTTGATCCGAAAATCCCGCCCTGCAATTCAATAGTGGCCCCTTTTTTTCTGATCGAAAATTTTGGATGTGTCGACGGGATAACTAAAGCCATGTCAACCCTGTATTTCGCATCGGTGAAAGGCTTTAGTTCAGACTCCAAGTAAACCGAATTGGAATTGGGAGACTTTACATTGGCGAATAGATAATCTAAAAGACGGTATTGACCATGTGGCAAATTGTCCACCCTAAAGCCCAACGCTTCACGCATAACGCTAAATGCCTTTAATTCGGCTTCCCAAAACCCGCTAAGTGGCCCTACTCGAATCGCTGTTAATTCAACTTCGATTTTCGTGCTGCTTTTGACCTTGCCTGTAAAGATTACACTAGCGCGGTAAAACTTTTTTGGATTGCCAGTTAACCTTTCGACTCCCATTACAGAGTCAATCACACACTTCGAGTTAGGTGGCCATTTCTGTTGTAATTTTTGAGCTTTCATTTTTCCTCTGATATTTCTTTGACGCCTTCAAAAAAATTTGCAGCCTTAAATCCGATGAATAGCTTATCCATGTCAACCGGTAACAAGTCAGCCTCGGTGTTTAGATGATCATAGTGACGCCACCTATCGAGCAATGGAGTGGACCATAATAGATTATATTGTCTAGCATTTGCATATATTCCAAGGTCTGAATTATCATAATGCGGATCGCCGTTAATCAGATTTTCATGGCTTGGTAAATCCCAATTAAGTATACCCTCGTCAACAAACAAGCGCTTGCACGGGATACACAGGCTGATATATCTACCAGTTGACGTGTTTTTCATTCTTGCGAAATGGCCGCGCCTGATTATATGGCCGCACCGTTCGCATCGAATAACCTCGCGCCTTGGTATCATATAATCATGCCGCGTTGTCGACGCCATGAGAGAGTTTAATGTAAAAATCGCGTATGGGAAAAGTTCGGGCGCTTTGCATACGGATTTGTCCCCCTTTTCGGTTTCAGCGAACATGTCGCCATCTTGATTTTGGAAAGTGTGTTTACCAAAAGTACCTTTCAAGCTTTTTAACATGGCCTGATAACCTGCCTGTGTTATGCCGTCGTCTTCGAGAAGAAGATCAATGGTAAGCGCCAATGAGACGGCACAATTTCCATTTTTATCACGCAATTCTCTTTTTACTTTTTGATCCGAATCCCGCAAACCTTCCAAGATGCTTACAATAGCATCGAGACCTTCTAGGCTTTCCGGTGCGTTTAGTAGCGTTTTGGGCGTCAATGGCCCTTCGTGTGTTGTCATGGTTCTGTACTCCTTTTTTTAATTAAGTGCAATTAATTCTTGCTTTTTTTTGGCTACAATCATTACATTTTCTCCGTACGCAATAGCGCATTCGGCCCATAGCATTTCATCGTCGTCGTCTTTGTAGACCCGAATAATCACTTGGCTTTTTTCGTCCATTTCTTCAAGTTTTTCTTTTAATTTTTTTACGGTCACGATATAATCCCCATAGTGTTTTTTGTTAGCTCTCCTTGAGTCATTGCGCTTAACTCCGAATATAGCCCGGATTGCTTTGGTCCGTTGCCTGCCAGCAATAGAGATAGGTCCCCGGGACTGTGCGTGGACGATATGAATATTCGAAGCGCGTTCTTGGATTTCTTTTTGCTATTTGCAATCAGTGTTAGAAAATTTGAAACAAAAGAATCGGTCCCGCCCGCGTTCTGAGCGTCTATCCAAAAGAGTGATCCGCGCCATTCGTCTATTTTTGTGTCAGCGTTGCCCTTGGCTATGTCAAAAATAATATCTCGAAGTCCGTTGCCAAAATAGTACCTAACGTAATTTCTATCCATGTTTTTTGCCATTTCAAAAACAATATTTCGAACGCCCACATCGCCGCTCGTTTTCAAGAAAAAATTCTTTCCGGTTGCGCCGGCCAAAATTTCTTCTTGCCGCGCGTTTAATTTTTCGTGGCCACTGACACCAAGTTCGTTAGTTATATATTTTCGCCACTCGGTGGCCGATCCCGACCTCTGAGGGCACGGTGTAACGACCGAGGCCCCGTTTATATATTGCATTGTCAACGGGGGCGTGGCTAATTCTGGAATAACCATTTCGTCCCGTTTGGGAGTTTCGCCAAATTGCAGCAGCTCCATTTCGCTATTTTTCAGGTATTGCATATAATCGTTTGACATAATTAAGAATCCATCGCCCGTGCAAGGGTAAAAGAATTTTCCTTTTTGTACGGGGGCGTTGATCTCGGTTGTGCAACCGTGGCAAATGTGATTCGGATGAAACCGTGGATTGAAATCAGGTTTACCGTTACCGGCCTGTTCGCGTTCGCGGCATTCTTGAATCAGCTTTTCATAGGCTTGGTAGTTTACGGCTTTTTGTATTGAAAGATTCATTTCGACACCTCCGGTAATAGCGCAATGAATTCGTTTGGTGTTTTGTATCTAAGAAATCTTTTCTCTGTCAATAGCGAGATCAAAAAATCGACTATTGCAATTCGACAATCTTTTATTTTATCGTTTTCTAATTTAGGTTTATTTTTTTTAGAGCTAGCAGAAAAAAACTCAATAACAAAATTTGCAAACAGGCTTTCGCTTTCCATGCAGTTTGAATATTTTTTATTTATAATGCAATCAATACAGCGTCGATAATAATTGCAAATTGGACATGGCTCAACCCCGTTTATGTGATCCCTGCAATTTTCCCATGTCGAATAAATTTCAATGGTCTTGATAATCGCTGTCTGTCTCGGTGTCAATCTTGGTTTCATTTCGACCCCTCGTAAATTTCTTTGAACGCGGCCCGGTCAAACCCGGCCTCGCTCCATTCGTGTAATTGATCTTTGCTGATTAATTTTAGAATATCGGTTTCATAAATTTGTGGCATGGTTGCACCGCCAGGCATAATTTTAGTTAAAACGCTTTCGGAGGTTTCCTTGGCGCCGTACCTTGTTATGATTTCACAGTCTTCGCTAAAAAATCTTTTTAGGCTACATTTTGACCGGTCTTGATAATACGGGTCATTGAAATATTTTATCATTGCCCTGCGGATTGTTTCAATTCCAAAGTGATCGATTCTCATTACGATTTGACTTTCAATCCCGTAGGATGGGTTTTGAGGTTGCCCGGTTTTATCTGACCAAAATTTTAGTATGGTTTTTATGGTTTCCGGATCTTGGGGAGGGGGATTTTCCTTTTCTTTGTCTTTAATTGTATTTAAGTTTGTTTTTAATGTCTTTTGTGGTGCCATATTTAGGCAGGGTCCCCTGCTATATTTAGGCACCCCCCCTGCTATATTTAGGCACCCCCCCTGCTCTATATTGGCAGGGTCGCCTGCTATATTTAGGCTACCCCCCCTGCCTAATATTGGCAGGGTCTTGGGGGCGTTTTCGATGACATTTTTTACCCATTCGTAATTAATCGCGTACAAATATGGGGTTCCATCGGACTGATTTTCGCCGTTATTTTGGCCTGGAATTTTCCGAACAATGGCACCAATTTGCAGCAACTGTGCTATATTTGACCGTACCCAATTGTACGAAAGGCCAGTAAAATATGCAAATTGAGAATAAGAAATGAGATCAAATTCCTTGTGATACCCAAAGGTTTTTCGGTAAATTATTTCAAATAAAAGATATTTTTGTTTTAGTATTCTCATAATTATATCCACAAAAAAGTTTGGGATTTGGAAATATGCTTTTTCAATTTTCACTAACGTCCGCTTATTTTTCCCTATCCGTAAATCTAACTTTACCTATTTCCTCTTCCTGAAAATCCCCGTTTCCGTCTTCAATGATTGCAATCGGGACTGGTGAGGACATAAGGTTTTCCCTGTCTTCAATTTTGTCTGAGATAGGTATTGCTTGATGCTCCTCATATAGGCGATGAAAGAATCCATCGTAATCTTTTATGGTTTTTTTGACATCCTTATAAACCGTTACCGGTCTCAGGATTTTGATTGCGGGCGCTTCGGGGGGCGGATCGACAAATTCAAAGTCGTCATACATGACATAAATAATTTTTCGAGACGGGCCTTCCGTTTCTATCGTGGCATATCCGTCTTTATTGATTTGGTAAAACCAACCATTCAACCATTCTGTGTCATTCAACCATTCTGTGTCATTCAAATACTTAACTTTTCTCAACATAGTCTCCTCACTTTTTTATTCATTTTCGATATACAAGCCGGGGACGTTATCAAATTCGACTTTGTCCCTAGTGCCCTTGTCGCTATCGACATAATGGTTCTTATTTGGTTCCTCATTCGTATCTGTGTAAATGCTGTTATCTGTTTCCATGCTTTTTTCCTCACTTTTTAAATTTCTTAGGCTTTTTGTTTTCAAGATATTCTATCCCGTCCAAAATATCAATCACTTGATTTATATGGTCACATGCAAAGTCTCTTTGAGTAGTTTCATCTAGCGCGCTAGACGCCGCAATGTTTAAATGATCTCTGATTTCGGCGAGATTTTCTTTTGATATATTCATTCCAAATCCTTAAACGAAAAAAGCCCACTCAGTTCTTGCCGCGTGGTGTATCCATGTTGGGACATGGCCCCGAAGGGCACGCGGCTAGAACTCAATGGGCTTTACTGAGCCGATACACCGACCCATTGACACTATAATATAAAAACCATGTCAAATCGCCCAAAAAAAGTTCGAATTCGAGTGATTTTACTTAACTTTTTTTAAATCTATCAAAAATTGACGGTCTAAATTTAAAAGTTTGATATATTCTGAATTAGTTAACTGCCTGCATGAGATGCCTCTGTTTACACAATGCTCCCTGTTTCCATATTGGATTAGGGCAAAGATATAATTTTTTGATGTACGCTTTACACGAAACACGTCCCCTGCATCCATATTAAAAACATGCTTTAATCTAAAATAAACCCTGCAATATTCTGTGCAAACATACACACCTTTGTTCTCAATCATTTTTTTACCCAAATGAAACCGCATTCAATTTTTCCAAAAAAAATCACTTTTTACCCAAAAACTCGCTAACTATGTACGAAATCTGCACACCTTCTTTGAGTTTTTTTTCCAATTCGGGCAGGTCGACACCCATGATAATAGCCCATTCCGATATCGACCTACCTTGATACGGTTGATTTGTAACCTGTTTTATAACAGGATTTTTACCTCTCTTTTCCCGGGATGGGTTGAGCGCTTTTTCAAGTGGCCAATTTTTTAACCTGTAATCCAATGATGGTCTAGTTATTCCGATGGCCCTCGCGCATTCGGCAGCGGTTAGAAGTTCGCCCTTATATGGTATCTTTTTAGACATATTTTAACCAACTGTCAATTATTGATAGTTTTGTCAAACCATAACCTACGGGCGAAAAAGCTCATGTCAAACATTTCGTTTTTTTCTGAAAAGATACCTATGCGCACACCATTAACGCTTGAAACTCTTCTTATTTCGCCATATGATATGTGCGAAATTGCGTTTGAAATAAATTTTACCTCGTCATAAAGCTTTACAAGAGAAATATTTTCCGGTGTTATTTTCACCCAAATGAAAGCAGTTTCGGCTTTTACATTGGGTTCAATCTTTACAAGTAGGGCAAAGTCGTATTGCAAAAATTCTTGATTGCCGCACCGTGCAATCTCTATCACATTTCTGGAATGGTCCGAATTTGTTACCATGTGGACAGACCCCCGCTTCAAAATTGGATTTACCCACTCGGTGGCAAGGGGATTTGTGTCATCAAGGCATTTTACGATATCGCCAATTTTAACGGGCGAAACCCTATCCCCAAAAGTGCTTGAAGGTATCGGAACCCACTTGTAACCCGTCTCAATATCTTCCCTGGGCAAATCTGCCAATTCCTCACAATGCCTTGAAAAGGTTTTCATTCCGTTCTGTATCTCGGTAAGCACTTCGGACAACCTCGAAAATAACGCGGGCACCTTTGGATTTTCCTTGGGCTTGTCCGCGTCCAATATCTTTTCACGCACCTGCTGCCAGCCCTTGGCTTTTGCGTTCAATTCGGCATAAACTTCGCTCATGGCATAATTGTAATCTGTATCCTCACATTTTCCGTTGACAAACTCTATTTCATCACCAACTTGAAGTCTCATCATTTGTATACTGCACATTGAGCAAGTATCCGTTTCGCCAAATTTTCTTGATTCGTGTATATCTAGAGAAAATGGACATATTGATTCTGAGTTGTTTTCGCCGTAAACGTCTTCGATTTTACAATTCAAATCAAGCAATTCTTTTCGCAGGTCTTCAATCGTTTTCATGGTTCCCCTCCTTTGGCAGTAAGGCAGTTTTAATAAACCCAAATAGTGGGGCAACGTCAAACGATTTACAGTCGTCTATCTTGGCAGACCAATTTTTGCACTCCTCTTTTTTACCGTGTTTTCCATACTGGCAAAAATAATAAAATCTTACAAATACCATTCCGTTTGCGGGGGTAATTGCTATCCGACATAAACCAGTATTGTCCCCATGTTCGTCTTGCAGGGCGTGATTTATGTCAGCAATGAGAAATACAATATCGTTAAAGTCCATTACATCTTTTCGCAAGTCGTCAATCGTTTTCATAATTACCTCTTTTTTTCTAATAGTCTAAATTCAAACCCGCTTTCAATCGGGCTGGCTGTAAATTTTATCCCGCTTAACAGAAGGGCCACCGCAAGGCCGGGGGTTTCGCAACTCATAGCCTCGGCAATGCCATTCTCAATAACGCGCCTAGACAAAATCTCTAGGCGCGATCCTGTTTCTTCCGATTGTATCATAAATTCCCTCCGAAAAAAGATTTTATGATCGGTTTACAATTCGGATTAAAGTTTATTCTGTCCGGTTTTCTATTTCTTCTTGGGTTGGCGATCTCAGGTCCTCAATTTCACAGGTGAAAACCTCGGAACCGTCATTTTTCATTTGCGCCATAATTACCCTTATCCCTAGGCTATTAAAAAGGGCAATTGACTCCTGAAGATGTTCTTCGGACATACTCTCGACGCCGTCATAAAACACGTTTGCCAACCTACTTGAGCCGGAGTCAAGCTCTCGCTTCATTTCCAAAGCCGCCAAAACCGACTTAAGCAAGTCGCCCTCAGAGCCAGAGCAATCAGTAAATGGTATACCTCTATAAGAGATTAGCCCGTTTACAATTCCCATTTCCGGTATCGGCCACGTTGCCTTATGAATGGCCCGTGACTTTAGGGCTTCGAGGTCTTTGTGGCGTCTATCGCATCTAGCGAGTATGCTTTTCTTTTTGTTTTTTCTAGCAAGCTTTTCAACGGCCACATTGTATTTAGTAGCATTTTCGTTCGTTTCGTTAGCCTTTGAAAGTGTTTTGTATAGCTCATCTAAGCGAGGTTGTTGTTTTTGGTTTTCAGGTTCTTTCAGGGATTCTTCTACTAAATCTATTTCTTTGTCTATCCCTTCAATATGTTCATTTTGGCTTTTTACCTGCAATTCCCAATCCACTTGCAAGGCTTCAAGCTCTTTGATTTCGGCTTTCAATTGATCAATTTTTTCCGCTCGCTCCCCGATGTCGTCTTCAAGATCAATTACTTTAGACAATGCTTTTTCCTTTTTTGCCTCAATTGGAATTATGCTGTTTTCAATTTCCGTAATGCGAACATGATCCGCCTCAATTTCTTTTATTTGATCGGACGTGCCACCGACATCGACCGGTTCCACTTTTTCGGGCAAGATAATTTCACCCTCTTTTTTTACCTCGGCAGTCCAACGGTTTTTCTTTTCATTAGCCCTGCCAAGTAGAATGAGAAGGTCCTCTATTTCGTACCCGATATCCTCTGGAATAATCGCGTTTTTTAGCAATCTGACAACCGTTTTTTCTTGCCTGTTATCAAGGGCAAACACGGGCGAAAGTGGGTTTACGGCAATTTTTGAAACAATAGCCACGATGTCAGACATGTTTCTAAATGTGCCAGCGTTATCGACAATAGTTACTCGTTCAATTTGTTTTTGTTTTTCATCGTCCCATTCCGATGTCCTTTTTACGCTTATTTCTCTCGGGATTTCGCCTGGCGCTTGGTACTCCTCACCAAGGAGGCATTTTATAAAACCTCTTTTTTCGCCTGTCTTGATTATTGTGCCACTTGTCGTAATTGCCTTAAGAAGAAGAAGTGCGACGCTCGTTTTGCCTATCCCGGATTGACCCACAAAGAAGGCGTTTTTCCCGTCAATACGAATTTTTTCCTCAAATGTAAGGCATCCGTAATTTTTCCAACTCATTTCCGTAATAACCAAGTTTCTGTGATGCTCTTTGGCCTGTGGCGCAACCTCGACAGGAGGGCGCCGCTTTTTTCCCTCCGGAAGTTCCTGTGTAGGTTTAAACGTCTTTGGTTTTTCCGGTTCATTAGTGCCCAATGGCGCTTCAAATAGTTCAGGTTTTTTTTCGTTCATGATTCACTGCTCCTTTTTTGTCTTTTTGATATTGTCCAATTCTATTTGTTTTTTCTCTAATTCCCTAAGTATCTCATGTACTATAGATTCATTTTTGGGTATTGCGAAATTAAGAAACTCCATCCTTTGACCTAATTCAAAAAGTTCGTCCCTGTATTTTGTTTGGACTTTTTGAAATTGCCCAATGAGTTCCCTCAATCCCTCTTCATCAAAATTTGCCACTTGGTGTATTTCCACTGCCTACTCCTTTTTTTACTCCTTTTTTAAAACGTGTCATCTTCTAGCGATGACAAATCAAGCTTATCCCATTTTGGTCTAGTCGCCACAGCGCTTGAATGTAGCGACCCCTTAAAACCGTTTGCCTTGCCTGACATATATCCGGCAAGGGCAACGTCAACCCGCTGTGCGGCAAGCGCATAATCTTCGATCGGTATACTCAAAGACGCCGAATAATATGGTAATTTTGGGTGTACAAAGACGAACGCGAAAGGGACATTTTCAGGCGCCTTGTCCTCAAAATGGGATATGATTCTAGTGTAAAAAGCCTGCTGAAAATCATACCCCCTCGCATAAAGTTCGCCAATAGCCGATTCAACGTATGGCCGGTTATCCGTGGCTTTTTGGGTAAAGACCTTTAGGTCGCCATACGTTAGGCACGTCGTCAAATCCACCTCGCACATCAAAAATAATCCCGTGGCGCGGTCTTGGCAACAAAGGATTAAATGCGGGACAAACACCTTGAAAATATCGTTCATTTCTGGGTCTTTTCGCACAGCCTTTTTAGCGCGGATGGCATCTTTGTATTCTGACACTTTGACCGCCCGCCGCCCCGTTAATTCAATTGCTTCTTTTTGCTTCTGCCAAAATCCCAATCTCGAATTTGGTTGAATTGTGCCACCGCTTGACAAATATGTTTTTTCATACTTGTATGGCATTTTGCAAAAATCATAATTAAACCGGCTTGGTTCAAGAAACAGCGTGTCAAAAATAGAGCCAGCCTTCATGGCCTCGGTAGGTTTAGTTTTCGACCGCGCCATGTTTTTTTGATACGCCTCGGCAAAGCCATATTTACAATAGGCCGCTGTCTCTGACCGGGTTAGATAATCTAACTCATTCCGATAAAGGTAGTGGCCCGAATCTTCATACTGCATGTCTATCACCGCGAAGGGCGTCCCGTGGATTTCAAGTTCTTTTTTGAGGTCAAGAACTTGATCCGCCTCGGTTATTACGTTGACTTTAAATGGTAGTTTCATGGTTTGCCTCACCAAATTACGTCTTTACTGCTCATGTACTCAAAAACCTTCCCCAAGGATAGATCAAAATTCGAGCATCCTTTATTGGCATCCGCGGTATAGCACTCTGGTTTAGGTACAACCTTGGACTTGCCATAATATTGGCAGTCCTGGCAGTAATCAAACATGTCAAACTCAACACGCTTAGCAGGTTCGTTCGTTTCCATGTTGTACCTCAAATTATAGTTTGCCCGTTTTCGTCAACCTTTGGCTCTGGCACGGGTTCCGGACTTGGCTCGTCAACCCCTATCAAGTGGGCGTTTTCAGATTGCCATTTTGCTATTTTTTCGGAATTCAAATCGTTTTGCTTGCAAATGGTGAAAATTGATTCTCTTGATTTGTCGAGATGCGTAAACCACAGAGCAACCGATTTCGATATGGAAGGTTCC
>Ga0307379_10010592_pt1 | contig 12185 bp, 11 predicted proteins | sample UN2MG_FD_202237 | JGI IMG/M metagenome (GOLD analysis project Ga0307379, IMG submission 202237) | Soil microbial communities from Risofladan, Vaasa, Finland - UN-2 | ecosystem: Environmental > Terrestrial > Soil > Coastal area > Acid sulfate soil | place: Finland: Risofladan, Vaasa | collected... | reverse complement strand
AGGAGGTACTCTCGAAATCCGCGTTGAGTTAGGGAGGGGGTGCCGTGCAGTTAACTGCACGGGTACAGACGACAGAGCATTGAGGAGTGGGGGGCTTCGTGCAGTTGACTGCACTCGTGCTCTTTAGCGACGCGTTCGCGGGAACGAAGAAACGGTGGGTGGTGCGATGTCAATCTATCAGCTTGTCAATGAGATCGAAAATGGAGAGCTGGTACTCCCGGCTATCCAGCGCGACTTTGTTTGGGATGAAGAGCGAATAGAGCTTCTGCTCGACTCATTGTTTCGAAGCTATCCGGTCGGAATCGTACTTCTTTGGGAGACGTACACGCCCATCCAACATCGACCATTCGTGCGCGACTACGTGCCCGGACTCCTCCATCGTTTCGAGGAGAACAAGAAGGGACGGAGGCTGAAGGTAGTTCTCGATGGTCAACAGCGGCTGAGTTCAGTCTACGTCGCGTTGAAGGGCACCTTCAATGGTAAGAAACTCTATTACGACGTGCTCAGCGGTCGAGATGCCGACGATCATTCTGAGGTCAAATACCGGTTCACATTTGCCACCCCTGCAGAGGCGGAGTCGCTAAATCTGGACACAACAAATCCTGGACGAGGGAGAAAGCGAGAGGTGAAGGAGAGGCAATCTCACTGGCTTGGGTTGTCGGAGATAATTGGTCGCCATCCTCGTGACATTTTGAAACTCCGAGACCAATTGTCCGAGCAGCTGGCTCTATCTAGCGACGACAAAATTCAGCTGGAGGTCAACCTGCAAACCGCCGGCTATGCGCTTTCCGACAATACGGAGATTCTAAAGACGCAAACGATTGACAACAACCTTCCCGCTGACGATGAGAAGCGAAAGTCGCCCTTTGATATTCTCGAGATATTCGTGCGGGTCAATCGGCAGGGAATACCGTTGAGCCGATCAGACCTGATTGTGAGCATGCTCCGCCTGTATTGGTCCGAGGCGAGTCAACTTTTGCCAGGCTTTCTGAAGGAGATTAACTCGGGTGGCAACCTGAACCTCGATAACGATTTCATAATCCGATGTATGTTCTCGACAGCCGGATTGGGAACGCGATTGGACCTCGACCTCTTGCGAAAGAAGAGCAATGTCGAGTCCATTCAGAGGACCTATCGCAACTGTTTTGATGCGATTCGTTCTACTGTGGATTTTATACGTACCGACTGCAGTATAGACTCCGCGCGATTGCTCGGTGGCATCAGTACGATGGTACCTTTCGTCCACTACCTGTTCCATGCACCCACGCGCGCTTTTCCCAAGTCCGGAAAATCAGATGCTCGGCGTGCGCTTTTTCTCTTTGCTTTTGCAAAGACCTTTACGCAGTACTCGGAGAGTCGCACGGGGGCGTTCATTCGCGAATTGCCAAGCGCAGAAGAGATAGGCAATGGCGCTCTGTTTCCTTTTGATAGTGCTGCGGAGTACGTTTCGCGCCGGACCAACTTCGACTTAGCGGATGATCGACTCTTCCGTAACAATGTTGATCTCGCCTTGGCTCTTTTACAACGCCGGTCAGGAGGAAGGATCAAGTTCGCGGGTAACCGTCCTGAAATTGACCACATTTTCCCCCGGTCGGTGCTCGCCGACAAAGGGTATGAAACCCCTGAAATTGATGATTTGGGTAACTTCTGGATACTTCCACGCGGCATGAATAGGAACAAGAGTGCGAAGCACCCTCGGGACTTCTTGGCTGACGTTCCGGATGCGGATTTGAATAGGGCGCTGATCAACCGCAGCCTTTTGGACTACAGAAGCTATCGAAATTTCGTGCACTCGCGCCGTGCTAGAATGGTTGCTGAGTTGCGAAAGGTCACGGGACTTGCACCTAGCTCCTTTGCATTCCTGGAGGACCGGCTGGAGCCACTTATGGTTGAGATAGGGACCGAGTAGCGGAAGACAATTGCGACTCAGGCAGCTGTTTCTCTGATCACGGAGGCTACGCCAAATTTAGGGACACGATTTGAGACATGGGTCCAAAAGAAAAACCCAAACGATTTCAACGCTTCCCGCATCGCGTCCAAGGCGGCACAAGATCTTTTCGACATCGCCGATGAGTCGCGATTACCTCCGAGAATTTTCCATTATCAGAGCCAATCCAGCTCGGCCGTCTTGTCGTACGGTTGATTGTAGATCGTCATCCCTGCAGGTTCGTGCAGTTAACTGCAAGTAGGAAGGACAAGCATCGATGCCAAAGCTGAGAAGCGTCCCCCCTTGGGCGTAACGGACATCGTCAGTCCAATTTGCAGTCAACTGCACAAGCTGGGTCACATCAGGGATCGCAAACAGCGCAGGGCCTTGTATCTTCCTGTTTCAGTCGCTCAGCCGCGGTAAATGCGGCCCGCCGATCAGAGAACGGACCGTGCCATTTATCGTTACGGCCAGAGTGTGAGGCTTGAGTACCGCGACCATCATTGCAATGGCTGCATTCGCTTCGATGAATACGAGCCCGTTTGTGAGTCCAATTCTCATACACCCAGTATCTGGTCATAACCTCAGCTCCACGAACAGATTGTTGCTGTTCACCCGATTGGTTAGCCAGGTTTCACCTAAGAAGTCGTCGCTTTTCCAAAGGCGGTGATTGCCGGAGCACCTAATCCATCACGAATGTTACGCGAGTCAATCTACTCGAATTTCCAGGCGACAATGATCGCTCGGCCCCCACTGGTCTGGCTCGTTCAGTGCGCTAACGTGCACGCGATCAGCCAGGCGGCCGGACGCAAACACGAAATCAAGCTGGCGCGTGCAGGTCTCAGGCGTCTGCTGCCTCGTGTGATAGGTGGGAACGTTGAGGCTTGTGCGCGGGAGTTCCCCAGGCCACGGCTCAGCCTGTCGCCCGTCAGGGGCCTGTGGTCCGACGAACTTGAAACCCAGCGCCGCCATCCGGCTGAACACCGTCTCGTACCGGCCAGCCCAATATTCGTCACCATACTCGCCATAGCCGTGCAGGATGTTGAGGTCACCAGCCACGAGAATATCTCGAGCAAATCTCTTGCTGGCGAAGACCGACAAATCCGAAATCAGGCGATGCACCGAGGCGTCCGCGTAGATTAGACCGCGCCCTGTCAGGCTGTGGGACTGCTCCCAGGACGCATAAGCCGACACGGCGATAAACGGCTCTCCATTTGGCGGCGTGACGATCGCAGCTGCGATTGTACCAGGCCGGCTCACGCCCAACTCTTCGGACTGGGCTTCGGGAAGCGGCTTTGTTCCAATCCACTGTACTTCCGCGCTGTGTGAAGCATCGACAACGGCGGTACGCCACAAACGGTACGGCCCCGTTTGCCAAGGCGCAGCATCAATGCTGAATCTTCCAGCCAACTCCGCAGGCGGTTCCTTGGCTTCCTGGACCAACGCAATGTCTACATCTGAGCTGGCGAGGAATTGCCACGCGGCCTTACGCTGCGCCATGTTCCACGAGATCAGTTTCAGCACGACTGGGCCTGCCAAGGCATCTTAAGCAGACTCTGCCTCTATGACCGCGCTTAGCTCATCCGTGTACCAACGGATGATGTCCAGCCACTTCTCCTGCCGGGACAGGAGGTCGATGGCATCAGGAAGCCTCGTCTTTGCACCCTCCACATACCAGCCCGCCACCTTTTCTGTCTGCCGTACTTTGCTCCCGAGAAGGCTTGCGACTTTGGCAAGATACTCATGCGAGAGATCGATCCTGCCGATGTGGTCCGGTCTGTTGTTGACCATCCTTGTCTTGAGCTTTCCCTCGGGCGTTAGGCTACCGAGGTTGTAATCCACATCGTCGGGACCGCGCCATCGTACTTGCAGTGACTTCGAGGCAGGCTCAACGACGATTCCCAGTTTCTTGGCTGCCTCTTCGAAACGGTCCAGAGCAGCGGCTGCCTCCGGCGCGGCCTTGCGAAGCCCCTCGCGCATCTGTTCCTCGGAGATTGATCTCGGTTGGGCGGCTTCTTGTGGAACTGGATCGATCGTCAGTTGGCCATCTGCAAACTTGACGATGCCGCGTTCGATATTGACGGTCCGTGCCAGGATACGTGGCTGAACGAGGAAGCTCCCCGAAGGTAGCTTAAATAGCGCCATTTCGATGATGCCGAGACTGAAGTGGAATCCTGCATGCTTCTGCAGAGACCGCGCCAGCGTTTCGACGCCTTCCCGGATGCCGTCTCCCACTATGAGTACCAGGATGCGCCCGAGCCGCAGGTTCCGCGAGACCGCATCAATAAAATCCTGTTCATCGAGTTCGCTGTCCTCGCCGAGGAGTGAGACTAAGCTACCATCTGTTGCGTTTTAGTTGGATCGCGCACGAATAGCATCCTCTAGCTCTGCATAACTCCATCTTGCCATGGCCTGTGCGTAGTCGATTACCTGAGCGACGACCTGCCGCCTGGCTTCCGGATTACGCCACAGCTTGCATTCGGCAATCGCGAGATTGCCCGTTTCAGTAATGTACAGATTATCGACGCTCCCCGCCTGAGTCCGCAGTTCGGTGCAAACCGATACGAGCGAGCCGAAGGCTGGTTCGATCTCTCGGACGGGTAGCACGTTCGGGACTTGGTAGATTAGTTGCTGAATGAAGTCTTCCTTATGTTCTGCCGAGTCGAACGGCACGCGTTCGAGCGCTCGAGCCGTGCCCGGCGCGTCTAGCCGGTCTATGATCATCGGCATCGTATGCTGGGACGTGGCCACTTCGCTTCTCACCTCTCTCGGACTAGGTCAGGAAACGGGTGCGTAGGGCTTCGAACACAGATAACACAGGAGGTACTATATCGGCAGCTTAGCTTGGGCAGGAGTTGCGGGTGCGGAGCAACGGTCATCTACTGGCACATCAACAAGTAGAAAGCGCGGGTACCTGTCGCCTGCGACGTCGCTCTTAGGGACCTAGGACCTCTGATATGCGTATGTCCGGCAGCGCCGTTGAGCTCTCGGCCTCCGACCTCTCCGGTTTCCTCAGTTGCGTACATCTTACGGCTTTGGATCTAGCCGTGGCCCACGGGAAGCGAAAGCTTCCTAGCTGGGTCGATCCGGTCCTTATCGTTCTTCGGGAGCGCGGCCTCGAGCACGAACGCAGCTACGTCGATGAGCTGCGCGCTGAGGGGCTTACGGTCACCGACTTTTCCGATGCTATGGGTAACGATGCCGTCACTCGTTCTGTCGAGGCGATACGAGCAGGCATTGAGGTGATCCTTCAGCCTGCCCTTCAAAATGGCCGCTGGTTTGGCAGACCAGACGTGCTTCGCCGTAACGGGACCCCCAGCAATCTTGGCGGGTGGTCTTACGAGGTGGTCGACACCAAATTGGCGAAGGAAACGCGCGGCGGGACGATCTTACAGCTTGGCCTTTACTCACAACTGCTGGGCGAAGTTCAGGGGATGTCCCCTGAGCACTTCCACGTAGTCACGCCTGACCCGGTTATGCCCGTCCAATCGTATCGGGTTGACGACTTCGCTGCCTACTTCCGGCTCATTCGTGACCGGTTGGAGACGACGTCTTTACAGGATCCCGCGGCGCTCGCCGCTGAGAACTATCCCGAGCCGGTACCACATTGCGAGATCTGCCGTTGGCAAAGGGAATGCGACAACAAAAGACGCAGCGATGACCACCTGTCCCTCGTTGCCGGAATGCGGCTGCTCCAAAGCCACGAGCTCGAGACAGCCGGAGTTAGTACCCTGGCTGAGCTCGGTGAACTCTCCTTGCCGCTGCCGTTTAAACCTCGGCGCGGCTCCGCGGAGACTTACGTTCGCCTTCGGGAACAGGCTCGCGTACAGCTCGAGGGGCGGATCACGGGAAAGCCCATCCATGAGTTGCTGCTGCCGATCGAACCGGACCAAGGACTGGCGCGCTTGCCTGAACCATCTGTCGGAGACATTTTTCTTGATCTTGAGGGTGCTCGGTTCGCACGCGACGGTGGGCGAGAGTATTTGTTTGGCTTGGTCATTCTCGAGGCCGACGGGTGTCTCACGAGCAGAAGCTATTGGGCGCACTCGGACACAGAGGAGCGCACCGCGTTTGAAACCGTGGTTGATGAGATCATGCAATCTTGGGCCTCAAACACGGGCATGCACGTCTACCACTACGCTCCCTACGAGCCTTCGGCATTCAAGCGCCTGATGGGGCGCTACGCAACGCGGGAGACTGAGGTTGATACCCTATTGCGTGCCAACAAATTCGTAGACCTTTATGCGGTCGTAAGGCGGGGGCTCCGGGCAAGCGTAGAGCGGTACTCAATCAAAGACCTTGAGCCGTTTTATGACTTCAAGCGCGACGTCGCGCTTCACGATGCAAACGTTAACTTACGAGTCGTGGAGCGAGCACTCGAAGCAGGTGCCATCGATCTCATAACCACAGACATACGTGCTGCTGTCGAAGGTTATAACCTCGACGACTGCCACTCCACGTTCCACTTGCGCTCCTGGCTGGAGAAGTTGCGGGCTTCGCTTGAGACCTCCGGCACAGAGGTTACTCGACCCCAACTTTCTGATGGCACACCGTCGGAAACGATCAGCGCACGTGCGCGATGGGTACAGGCACTTGCAGAGGCCCTAACAACTGGCGTCCCAACTGAGCGGGACGAGCGGAGCGAAGAGCAGCAAGCGCAGTGGTTGTTCGCACATCTACTTGATTTTCATCGGCGCGAAGCCAAAGCCCCTTGGTGGGAATTCTTTCGGCTGCGTGACCTGACCGAGGACGAGCTTTTCGAGGAGAAGGCGGCGATCGGTGGGCTGCGCTTCGAAGCTCGGATCGGAGGTACGAAGAAATGTCCCATCGACCGCTACGCTTATCCTGTTCAGGAAGTCGCCATCAAGGCAGGCGACGAGCTCCACCTCCCGGATGGAACAGATTTTGGGACCGCGGATGCCATAGATCAGAATGCGCGGACGCTCGACATCAAGAAACGAGGAGCGCAATCTGAGGTGCATCCCTCAGCTCTCTTCGCACACTCATTCGTGAATACAGATACGTTGGCGGACTCGCTTCTGCGTATTGCAGAGGACGTAGTTGAACACGGCATGTCTGGCGGCGCGCGGTACAGAGCCGCTCGCGAGATCCTGCTTCGGCATCCCCCTCGCCTCAATTCAGGTGAGTTCGAGATGCGCGAGCATGAAGCCCCTCCCCAGTTTGCCATACGCGTGGCTGCCGAACTCGCTGACACGGTTCTTCCGATCCAAGGGCCGCCGGGTGCAGGCAAGACCCATAATGGCGCGAGGATGATTTGCGAGCTTGTGCAAAGCGGTGCACGGGTGGGGATTACCGCGGTAAGCCATAAGGTCATTGGGAACCTCCTCGAGGCAGCCCTCAAGGCCGCCAATGACCTGGGGATCCCAATCAACTGTGCCCAGAAAGTTAGGAACCGGGGTGAGGCACCAATGGGCGTCGAGGAGGTCACCTCCAATGACGCGGCTATAGACAGATTGCGCGATGGACGAACCAACGTCGTTGGTGCAACGCTATGGCTCTGGGCGGACCCGAAAGCCCTCGGCGCTGTCGACGTGTTATTCGTGGATGAGGCCGGGCAGATGGCACTGGCAAATGCACTTGCTGCATCGCAGGCCGCGCGCAGCGTGGTGCTGCTTGGCGATCCTCAACAGCTCGATCAGCCTCAGCAAGGCAGCCATCCTGAGGGCGCAGATGTCTCCGCGCTTGAGCACATGCTCGGTGAGCACAAGACGATGCCCCGTCACCGGGGAATATTCCTTTCTGAGACATGGCGGCTAGCGCCCAGCATCTGTAAGTTCACGTCAGAGGTCTTTTATGAGGGCCGTTTATTTTCGCGTCCTGGTCTTGAACGACAAGTCTTAGTAGGAACAGCTCCGTTCGAAGGGGCTGGACTTTGGGTTAATGCGGTTCGGCACGACGGGAACCAGAGTTCTTCAATCGAGGAGGTCGAGGAGGTCGGCCGTACAGTCGCAAGCCTTCTTCAGGAAGGTGCGCATTGGATCGACGGCGAGGGATGCGAACGACCGATGACCGAAAGGGATATTTTGGTCGTCACGCCATACAACTCACAAGTTGCGCTGCTCGACGAGAAGCTCGGCCTGAGGGGGGTCCGTGCAGGCACGGTTGACAAGTTTCAAGGGCAGGAAGCGCCCGTTGTCATCTACTCTATGACAACCTCAGTTCCAGAAGATGCACCGCACGGGATGGAATTCCTGTACAGCCTAAATCGGCTCAACGTGGCGACGTCCCGCGCACGGTGCGCGTGCATTCTCGTCGCAAACCCTCGCCTCTTCGAACCTGAATGCAAGACCCCCCGCCAGATGCAACTTGCGAATGCACTCTGCCGCTATGTTGAACTCGCCAAAACTGCTGTCCTTGCCTGAAAGCAGCCTGCGGGCCGAGGACCTCTAGCTCCGAGTTTGCAGTTAACTGCAATCTCTCGACGCCCCGTATGCTGGTCGACGTCCGCTTTTGGGGGTAAAGCGGACATCTCCGATCCGCGGAAACGGACGCTGCCAGTCGACTTTGCAGTTGATTGCAAATCCGGCCCCTCGGAAGCAGCTGCACCGAGACTACCTCCGATAAATTTTCCATTATCAGGGCTAATCTTCCGGCCTTAGAGAGGCGAAGTCAGACCGCAAAGCCAGGGTAAGAGCGTTGATGCTCCATCGGGCGCTGCATCGCTGGCGCCGCGAGCGCGATCCGTTGGTAAAGCAGCGCATCCTCGACTACAGCGAGGACGATTCCGAACAGCACGGGTATTGCTTGGCGGGATAAGAACGCTTGCTTGATTCTTGATCGAATACGATGATCGCTGTCGCTTTGTGGGAGAGGCTCCCCTAACGCGGCTCGGCGCGAAACAGTCGCAATGGTAATTCCAACGTAAATGAAGCTCGCCATTGACCGGATTCGTACATACTTCCCTGAATACCGTTACAATCGGCGGATCCTTCACGTCACTGGAGCTTCCGCGCCTATTGGCGGCTATGCACAGCCTTGTGACCAAATCAGGCTACCAAGATCTTATTCTTGATTTCTCGCGCTGCGAAGGCGTCACTCCGGGAGCCATGCTGGGTGTGGTCGCGCGAGCGCAGCGTTACTGGTCTGAGGAAATAGACGTAGGACTTTCTCTGCCGGTCGAGTCCGACTTACAGCGACTTTTCCTGAACACGAACTGGGCTCATCTAATCGACCCCCACGGTTATGCACAATCGGCGTACAAGGGATACATCAACGTTCCAACCATTAGGTTTAAGAATGGGGAAGAGCAGCACCTGGCTGTGAGCAAGATAATGCACGCCGTGATGACGGCGCTGGTTGACTACGACCGAAACGATTTCAGAGCGATCGAGTGGTCGCTAAACGAAGTCACCGACAACGTGATTAATCATGCCCATTCTGAAGTTGGCGGTTTTGTTCAAGTGTTTAACTTTCCAAGAAGAAGAGCGGTGGAGTTCACCGTTTGCGATATGGGGGTCGGTATTCCCAACAGCCTAAGGGCGGGCACCAAAGAGGCAATGACGGACTCGGAGGCGTTGGATCGCGCGATCCGCGAGGGCGTCACTAGGGACAAGCAATTTGGCCAAGGAAACGGACTATATGGCAGCTGGCGGGTCGCAACGGTGAGCAAGGGCACGTTCGAAATTTTTTCAGGTCGCAGTCATTTGTTTGGCTCGCCTCAATCAGGCTTGAGCATCCAGGATAGCCAGGTGCCATTTCACGGCACGTTAGTGACAAGTCATATTAGATACGCGGACGATCTGGATTTGACAGACGCGTTAGTATTTAAGGGCAAAAGGCACGTGCCTACGGACCTCATCGAGCTTGAGTATGAAACTGACGAAGTTGGAAACGTAGACTTCGTTCTGAACAAAGAATCAGGCGGATTCGGGTCACGGCAAGCGGGCGAGCCAGTACGGAAGAAGTTGCTGAACCTTTCACGACTCTCGGGGATCGAAAAAATTACGGTAGATTTTTCAGGCATACCGCTCGTGTCTAGTAGCTACGCTGACGAAGTGTTTGGAAAAATGTTCATTGAGTTGGGGCCGATCGAGTTTGCTCAGCACTTCACTTTTCGCAACATAGATCCCCTCGTACGGCAGTTGATCGATAAGGCCGTGACGCAGAGGATGCGCACCGAACCCAACTGATCCACGACTAGCGTGGGGCTTAGCACAAAGTATACCTCCGATAATTTCTCCTTATCAGAGCTAAACCGAGCGTCCGGATTTTCGATGTTCGTCCCGAAATCGATTTGCAGTCAACTGCACAAGGTCGCTTCCCATGAGCGTTTTCAGCGAGAAATCTGCGATTGGGCTTGCCGATAGAGTTCTCCTCGCAGAATCCTAACCGACCGAGGAGCCTCGATGCATAGTCTGGCCGAAGTTGCTTGACCCCGCGTGCCGGCAGAGGCGTAAACATCCGCCTCAATAAGGATGGCCTTGTCGTCGAGGATATGAAACCTCTTGCCGTCGCGCGCGCGCTCGATAGTAAAGGCTGTGTCGCTCACAATTTCCTTAAGAACATATCGTTCGCCCCCGACGTAGAAGTCTTCGCCCGGGACAAGCTGTAACACCAGCGCCATGTTTCTTCCCCTCTCACTTGCGGGATCGCCCCCCGCAAGCTTAGCGCAGAGCACATTCCGGGGCCACGCGAACCTTCCAAGCGTCGATTCCGCGGTGGGTCGGTCCGCATTTGCAGTTGATTGCAATTTGCCTCAGCTGAAACTCCGCTTCGCATCGCAAATTCACTTTTCCTTGGTCGCAAAAAAGTTATCGTACTCGTACGACACTTAGGTACAGAGCTTGTACAGACCGTACTCGGACTCCCCTGCTCTCATCCCTGGCGACGTATGCCGGCCTACGACGGATTGTGCGGATGGACTTGCAGCTGCTGACTGTACTGAGATCGAACTGCTCCGGCTGCTTGACGCAAGTACGACCCACAGTACGAAGCGTTCGTACGAGAGTGATCTTCGTCATTTTGTTGCTTTTGGCGGCTCTGTACCGGCGACACCAATCGACGTAGCGCGCTATCTTGCTGCGTACGCGGGGTGCCTGTCGGTGGCAACTCTCGCACGACGGCTTGTAGCCATCGGTCAAGCTCATGCTGCAAGGGGACTGTTGGATCCGACCAAATCTGAACTCGTACGACGTACTATGCGAGGCGTACGTCGCACGTACGGAGCGCCTCAGAGGCGAGCATTAGCTCTCACGCGACACGACCTTGTCTTGATTGCGTCGTCTCTGGACTTTTCAGTCAAAGATATCCGAGATCGCGCGCTACTCCTGGTTGGCTTCGCTGGTGCTTTTCGACGCTGCGAGCTCGTTGCAATCAACTGCAATTTGATCCGCTCGGTGCCTCAGGGACTCCTGATCACGATCCCCAGGGGCAAGTCTGACCAAGAGGGGCGTGGCAGAGAAGTCGTCATCCCGCATGGCCGTATGGCGTGTCCTGTTAGGGCCCTAGATGTTTGGCTTTCGGCATCCGGAATCACGGATGGGCCGGTGTTTCGTGCGATGCGAAAGGGCGGTCGGGTTGGGCCGAAGCGACTTTCGCCGGATGCGGTGGCCAAAATCGTGAAGGAACGGGTGAAAGAGGCCGGTCTCGATTCTATCCATTATTCCGGTCACTCACTCCGTGCGGGATTTGCCACCAGTGCCGCAGCTGCGGGAATACCCACCTGGAGAATCAAAGCCCAGACCGGACATGCGTCAGACGCAATGCTCGGTCGATACATTCGGCATGCGGCGCTGTTTGACCGCGATGCTCTCCCAACAGTCTTGTGAGTCAAGGTGTGGCGTCTTGATCGCGTCGCCGCACGCAGCTTGCTCTCAAGCAGCAATTTAATCCGCACTGCAACGCAATTCCCTTGTCTTAGGGAGCACCTATTCTAACGTCATCGCATGCACTCTCTTTTTCCATCGGACGATGACTGGAAAGAAAGAGTACTGAACCTTATCGACGACAAGACGCAACCACTCCAGGAAACGGATAGCCCGCTTCGATGCGATCGATGGATCGCCTCTAGTCTCCTGCAGAAGAGCATTCGCCGCGGCGAAACTCAGCTCGCCTTGCGCGCGGCTTTCAGGTTGAGCACCTTCGATCGTTCCTACACTTGGCGCCGTCTCTTAGTCATCGCCCTCGAAGACGTGGGGGCAGCAGAAGCTGACGCAGTGGTCGAGACTGTCGCCATCGCAACAACCCCGAATTGGCGATCCAAGCACGGCGAAAAGGAAAGCTTGGCCTACGCGGTGAC
>Ga0307379_10010589_pt1 | contig 12188 bp, 7 predicted proteins | sample UN2MG_FD_202237 | JGI IMG/M metagenome (GOLD analysis project Ga0307379, IMG submission 202237) | Soil microbial communities from Risofladan, Vaasa, Finland - UN-2 | ecosystem: Environmental > Terrestrial > Soil > Coastal area > Acid sulfate soil | place: Finland: Risofladan, Vaasa | collected... | reverse complement strand
GCACGACATATCTCTTGAGCAATATTCAGGCAAGCCATATCGTTAGCGTCACCTTCAAGCAGTCGCAGCATACAGTCAGCTCCTCAGCCGGCGCCAACGGCTCGATAGACCCGGTGGGCGATACGGTAGTCAATTGCGGCGGCAGCCTGAGCTTTACGGCTGTGCCTGATGGCTGTTATGAGGTCGATACGTGGTACCTCGATGCTGGCCCGGTGCAGACGGGCGGTGCGACATATCTGCTGAGCAATATTCAGGCGTCGCATATCGTTAGCGTCACCTTCAAGCAATCGCAGCACACAGTCAGCTCCTCTGCGGGCGATAACGGCTCGATAGACCCCGTGGGCGATACGGTGGTCAATTGCGGTGACAGCCTGAGCTTCACCGCCACGCCTGACGGCTGCTACGAGGTCGATACGTGGTACCTCGACGCCAGCCCGGTGCAGACCGGCGGGGGAAGCTATACGCTGACGAATGTAACCGCAGACCATACGGTCCTGGTTACCTTCAGGCAGTTGCAGTCCACGCTCGAAACCTCCTCGACGGCGGGCGGTTCGGTAACGGCGCCGGGTGAGCCGGGACCTTACCCCTACGGGTGCGGCCAGGTCGTCCAGATCACAGCCACGCCGGAGGCCTGTTACCGTTTTGTCGAATGGACCGGCGACATAGCTACGGTGAACGACCCGAACTCAGCAAGTACCACCATTACTATGTCCGCCGACTGCACCATCCAGGCCAACTTTGCCATCAGTGACATAAGCCTGGAGATTTCCTCTACGCCAGGCGGCACCGTTACGAGTCCCGGTGAAGGATTGTTCTGGTATCCCTGCGGCACTGAAGTCCCGGTTGAAGCGACTCCGGATGAAGGTTACCACTTCGTTAACTGGAGCGGCGAGGCGGTGGAACGCGGGAAGGTTGCAGATCCGAACGCCCCCGGCACGACGGTCACGCTAAACGAAGACCCCACCCTCCAGGCAAACTTTGGAGTCAACCAGTACGTGGTAACCGGCATAGCTGGGGAGAACGGGTCCATAAATCCCGCGGGCGAGACGTTAGTCAATCATGGTGACAGCCTGGCGTTTGCTGCGAGCCCGGAAGGCGGATACTGGGTGGATGCCTGGTTCCTGGACGGTAACGAGGTGCAGGCTGGAGGGATCAGCTACACGCTGAGCAGTATAACCGCGGACCACACGGTTCTGGTTACCTTCGAGGAGCTGGAGTGCGGAGATGATACCGTTGTGCCGGACGTTTGCGGTATGACCGAGGCCGCGGCTGAGTCTGTCATTATTTCTGTCGATAGTCTTTTGGTCGACAGGGTTATTTACGAATACAGCGATTCTGTGGCTGCCGGCCTTGTCATTGATCAAGACCCTGCGGGCGGAACCATTGTCCCGGTAGGCTCATCAGTTGATCTTTTCGTCTCATTAGGCGAGCGGTTCGTGCCGGCGAGCACTGACACTTACACCTGGACCAATGCCTATCAGTGGAGCAACCTGTGGATATCCAAGTACAACTGGGCGCCCACCGCTCCGGCCGGCGGTCCCGGCCTGTGGGACACAGCATTGATTAGTCCGCAGTATAACGATGCGACTTATTGGGCCGGCTGGCTGGGTCCCATTGTGGACTACAATACTCAGATTTACGATATCTTGGGGCCGCGATGGGATTCGAATGATGACCAGACCATGTTCGTCTCAGGCTGGGCGGACCTGACCGTCCGCGGGGACTGGGAGTTCTGTGACAGCGGCACAGGGACCGGCACCATCGAAATATGTGATGACGCAATTATTTATATCGACGGCAACCTGGCTGGTATCAGCCAAGGCACAGGCATAATCAATATAGGCGGTGACGCGGCGGTAGCAAGCAACGGCGAGTGGCGGCTGGTGCTCGATGAGGCGGCGACGGGTCTGATCAACATCACTGATAACGCCTCGGTTGCCATCGACGACCAGATGCGTCTGGCCGACCGCGGGTATTGCAAACTGACGGTCAGCGGGGCTGCTGTCCTCGATGTGGACCGCGATTTACGGGCAGGCGACGAGACAGAGGGAGCATTCGAGTTCTATATGACCGGCGGCAGCTTGTCCGTCGGAGGCAGTTTCGGAATCGGCGACGATGGAAACGGCGTTATGACGGTCAGCGACGGCGTGCTTGATGTCGATGAGGATTGGTACATGGCGTGTCGCAGAGGTGCGGCCATCACAACCAACGTACACGGCGGAGACGTGCAGGTCGGCGGCGCGATTCTCATCGAAACAGCGGGATGGAAGGACGGCATAGCCCCCGGCATTGCCACCTTCAACCTCAGTGACGGCCACGTGACGGCAGACGCCGTGGAAATGGCAGGCGGTCAGGACGGCATGGCTATACTGAACGTGACCGGCGGCGTGCTCTCCACCTGCACCTTCGTAGCGCCGGCACACGAGCAGGGCGTCGCCCAGATTAATCTCGACGGCGGGCTTATTGAAATCGGCGCGGGTTGCCGAGGCTGCGACCCCGGCGGGTTCATCCACAATGGCGACAACTGGCACCTGGACATCTGTGGCGGCATGATGCAGATAGTCGGCAACGTGTACGACGAGATCTACGGGTATCTGCTGGACGGTCACATTACCGCCTGCGGCGGATGCGAGGGCAGAGGCAACGTATTGGTCGACTACAACAATGTCAGGGCCGGCTGGACCTCCGTGTGGGTCGAGGTGAATATGTGCCGGGCCTGGGACCCAAGCCCGGCCTGCGGTGCGGCCGACCAACCCACGATAGTCGAGCTTTGCTGGCAGCCCGGCCAGAGCGAACAATGCGGCGGGACGCCGACCTTCCACATCTTCCTGAGCGAGGATTTCGAAGAGGTCAACTCAGGCAACATGCACGCCTGGAAGGGCGCACAGCCTGAGACCTGTTATACCACCGAGCCGCTCTGTATGGGTAAAACCTACTATTGGAGAATCGACAGCGTATTTGACTGCGAGCATTGTCCCGGCCTGGTGTGGAGCTTCACCGTCCAGGACCGAATTTGCATCGAGGATATGGAGTCATACGGCGACCAGAACAATCCGATATGGGAAACCTGGAGGGATGGGTGCGGCGACAGGAGCGGCTTGGGCGGCAACGGGACGGGCTCGTGCGTATACAGCGACACGGCTGTGGTCCACAGCGGCACAAAGTCGATGCTGTATTTCTACGACGACAGCGGGCAGGACGTGAGCGGCGACGAACGGGACTGCAATTATTCAGAGGCGAAACGCACGTTCGACGCAGCGCTGGACTGGACCGCCAGTTGTGAGAAAGCAATCGAAGTGTGGTTCTACGGCGACCCCAACAACGATGCTACCGCTCTCGACGCCATGTACGTGCTGGTGAGGGACGGAACCGGTACACAGGCAGTCGCAACCTACGGCACGCAGGCGCCGGAGACTCTCGCCGATATGCAAAAGGCCGAATGGCAGCAGTGGGACATAGCCCTGCAGAGTTTTGCGGACCAGGGCCTGGACCTGTCTGATGTCAACGACATCGCCCTGGGGTTCGGCGACAGAACCAATTGCCACAGGGAAAAAGGCGGGTGGGGCGTCATGCGCTTCGATGATATTTGTCTGTTTCCGTGCAGGTGTGTTCCCAAGTATGCCCCGGATATCGTCGATGTCAACGGCGACTGCAAGACAAACTGGCTCGACATGAAAATCCTGGCCGAGAACTGGCTGCTCGACCGCCGGTGCACTCAGTAGCCGCCGCCCACAAATAACCATTCGCCAGTTACCTGTCACCAGTGAGCGCAGAGCCGGCCAAATCAAATATCAAAATGCAAAACGCAAAATCAGAAAGTAAAATTCAAAACTTGCCCTTGCCCCTCTCGCCTTATTCATTATTCATCTTTACGCATTTACAGCGTCATTCCGAGCGCAGCCGAGGAATCGAAACCTCCGTCATTGCGAGGCCTGCAAAGCAGGCCGCGGCAATTTCTGCTCCTGTCATTCTGAGCCGAAGGCGAAGAACCCATCCGCCCGTCCCCACCAGCGACTAATAACCATCGACCAAGGGCTAATCAGGGTGGACTGTTGCATAAATGAAGAGTGCGGGTGGCCTGGTGGATGGCCTGCCTGAAAAACGAATACCTCCGCACGCTTTGCTCAGCCCAAATAACAGTGAGGCATCTCCATTTGTGATTTGCCATTGACGAACGGGAACCCGTCGTGTATCGTACGACGGCAAAGGCGGAAGCCAGGAGAGAGAAACCCAAATGAATGGGGCTGTGTTTCCTGATATTAGACGTTTGGCAAAAGGGACGGCGATGGCAAACAAGCTTAATGCGTTTGAGATTTTAGAGATAGCTGAGCAAATGGAACGTAATGCGGTGTCGTTCTATCGTGAGGCCGCAAGGTCTTTCGATGAGCCTAAAGTCCACAAGCTGCTGTTTGAACTGGCCGAGTGGGAGAGGGAGCACGAAGAGACGTTCGCCAAGATGCGAAGAGAAGTCAGTGAAGAGCTGAACCTCTTGGGAGATTTCGACCCATACGAATATATGCCGACTAATCCACAGGTCCTCGAGGGTCTTGCGCTCTCGGTATTCAAGCCCGCCCCGATGGGTGAGATAACCGGCAAAGAAACAAAGGAGCAGCTGCTGCGCAAAGCATTGAAGAAGGAGGAAGATACGATCATATTCTTTCGCGGTTTGGCGCGCTTCGCCGGGGACCTGGCCGCCGAGCACAAAATAGTTGAAATCATCAAAGAAGAGGAGCATCACATTCGAATCATTCGCGAGTCGCTGGACCAACTGTGAGCCAATGGAAAAATGCGTCCTATTCCAAATAATGAACCGATCATGGGAAATCCGGGATAATCAATGTTAGACGTCTTAGAAAGGAGCACATTCATGAATCGCATTCAAAAAGCTCTTGCCACGATTGGCGTCATGCTGGCAGTCGTTATTAGCGGCTGTTCAAGTGATAGAGGAGCCGATGACAAGCAAGACTCAGACGCGCCCACGGTGACTCGGGGCGAACACGACCGCGATGGCGGCGAACATGGCGGAGAGGGCGAACACGACCGGGATGGCGCCGGTCATGGCGAGGAGGGCGAAGAATCAGGCGCTGAACTTCGTCTGAACGAGACATACGATAATGTCCGAAACGGTGCCCGGCTGATCCTGGCCTACGCCGCGCAAAGCAATTCCTTCAGCGGAACGGTGGAGAACACCACAGACAAAACCTTGAAACAAGTTCGAGTTGAAGTCCACTTGTCAAACGGAAAAGAACTCGGCCCGACAACTCCGGCTGACCTCGGTCCCGGCCAAAGAAGAGAAGTCAGACTAGTCGCAACAAACAAGGACTTTGACGGGTGGACCGCCCATCCTGAAGTCGGAATAGGTGAACCTGGTGACGGTGAAGGACCCGGCGAGCACGATCGAGAAGGCCGAAGCGAACACAAATAAGGGATTTCCGATTGAGACCGTCAGCGCCGCCTGACAAAGCGACGCGAGATATGAAATAAGAGATACGCTGCAGCCGCCGCTCTGTCGAGACTCACCTCCTTCGCTGGCGCACGATGAGAAAGACCACCACGGCGGTGATCACCATAATCAGAAGAACCTCACCTTGACCAAACAGTACAGCCTGCATCGCAGTCATATCCAGGACATTATCCGGACCAAGCGCCGAAAGACGATATTTTGGGGCCTTTGGTCCCTGGTGAGCAACCGCATCATAGAGCCGCCGGAACCCACCGAATATCGGAAGTCAGGTTAGGCAGCCGGTTTACTTGTGTCAAGCGGATTTTTTACCGTGCAAGGAAGAAAACACAAGGCCATAAACGCCGATAAAAATATGGCATAAACAGCACCGCAGAAGAGGACGGTTGTCGAGCGGCGTTTGTCGCATGGAGCGTGACCTTCCGGGTCTGTCAGGCTGTTTGATAGGTCGGGGATTATTTTTTATATTTTATTTAACAGTTTCGAATGGGGCCGTGTGTGCTTGTGATGGTTGCGGGTGTTTTGACGCCTTGCCTGGTATTGTCGGTGAATGGTTCTGGCACCGATGAGAGCGGTGCGCATAATTCGGCTCTGTGTCAATTTTGGACGGTTGATGATTTCAAGATTCAAGATGATGTTTAAGAGAACTGCAATTGTCGGGCTTGTGTTATTGCTTGCCGGCGGGGGGTTATTCGGCTGGGTCCTGATGGAGCAGCGAAGGGACAGCCGGCTGGCAAGGCAGCGGAGCGAGATACTCAAGTCGAACCTGAGCAAGATAGGTACAGCGGTTGGGGATGAAATAGACGCGAGGCATCTTGCAAGTATTGCCAGCGAGAACAGGATTCAGGAGGCCCTGGACAAGCGCGCCGACAAGGAGGAGAATCGCGAGCTGGCCCTGACCCTTTCGGGCGTTTTTACGCTGACAGGGGGAGTGATTCTGGGGTGGTGGCTATTGTTGGGGACGGCCCGGCTGATTATAGGAATGTTGTCTCAGTTGAGGATACTGTTTATGAGTGTTTGGCGCCGGCGACGTGAGCGTATGCGGTCTGAAACGGGCGATGAAGACGGTGCACAGAAGCAGTTGCGTAAAAGGCATACGGCTTGTTTTTCATCGTGGAAGTCCGCGCAAGAACCAAGAGAGGTCCAGCCTAAGAGCGACACCGAGAGAAGTTGGGGGCTTTTTTCCAGGGCGCGATTCGAACAAGCGGACACGAGTCTTGAGCAAGGCCGGTCAGAGACCGTCATACATGAGTCCGCATCAGCGCCACGGCAAAGCGGTTGCGAGACAGATGTCAGCAATTCCGGCAACGGCGAGTGGGGTGCGCCGGGTCCCGGCAAACACGTGCAGGCAGGCTGGAAGAGGGACAACGCCGCAGTACAGAAGATGTCGGTACTGCTTTCTGATGAGGAGTCAGAGAGGCTGGAAGAGCCTGTTGATACAAGGCAAGAGAACCTGATCTCGGAAACGAGGCGCTCGGAGCCGGACGAGAATCTGACGAGACTGGAGGATTCGCTGAAGTCGCAGACTGAGGATATTGAGAAGCGCATGACAGAATTCAAGCAGATGGCTCAGCATGTTCAGCAGAAGGCGGTGGCGAACGCCAAGCCTGTGGAAGAAAGCCTTCGTGAGCTGACGGAGCAGGTTTCGGCGATACGAGAATATGCGGCCAACCAGCAGGACCGTGTGAAGAAGCTCCAGGATGGTTACGACTGGACTATTATCAAGAACTTCTGCCTGCGTGTGATTCGCTGTATTGACAATATTGAGAATCGAATACAGAGCCTTTTGGAGCAGAAGGCTGAGACGGCGGCGCTCGAAGAGGTTCGGGATGAGCTGGTTTTTGCCCTCGAGTCAACGGGTCTGGAGCAGTTCAAGCCCCAGATAAACAGCGATTATCGGGGGCAGGAGAAGAACACAGAAGCTGTCAGGGAAAAAGAGGCGTGCGAGGATGCGAATCTGAGAGGCAAAATAGCGCGTATTTTGAGGCCAGGTTATCATTACTTCATTGATGAGGACAATGTGAAGCTGGTCCGTGCCGCGCAGGTGAAGCTATACGGTTAGACAGGGGACATTGAAGCTCTTTTTGAGATGCGACAATCAGGACAAATGATGAGAGGTACAAAATGGCCAAGATAGTTGGAATAGATCTGGGGACGACTTTTTCGGCATTGGCGATTCTGAACGCCATAGGCAAGCCGGAGATAGTGCCGAATGCCGACGGTGAAAGACTGACGCCCTCGGCGATTTTCTTTGACGAGGATAACGCCGACATAATTCGGGTGGGCATCGAGGCGATCAACTCTCGCCATCTGAACACCGAACGTGCGGTCCGGTGGGTAAAGCGACACATGGGCGAAAAGAATTACCACAAGAAGGTTGACGGCAAAAAGTGGAGCGCGGTGGAGCTGTCGAGCCTGATCCTCAAGAAGCTCAAGCAGGACTGCTCAGCGGAGCACGGGGAGATTCACGAGGCGGTGATATCGGTGCCGGCGCACTTTGACGAAGTTCGGCGTAAAGCGACGATGGACGCTGGAACCATGGCGGGTCTGAAAGTGATTGGGATTGTCAACGAGCCGGTGGCGGCGGCGTTGTATTATGCCACCACGCGTGCGGTATCGGGAAGGGTCCTGGTGTACGACCTCGGCGGCGGTACGTTCGACGTGACCATTATCGACGTGAAGGGGCACCAGATGGATATCGTCTGCTCGCAGGGCGACCACGCACTGGGCGGCGTCGATTTCGACCAGAAGATAGTGGAGATTCTGGAAAAGTGCTACCGGGAAAAGTTCGGCAGTGAGCTTATTGGCTCGGAAGAGGACAGGGCGAAATACGAGGACGAGGCTGAAGACATCAAGAAGACGCTGTCGAGGCGTCAGACGGCCAAGACGATGCTGTATGGGCCGGCGGGTAATGTGAAGGTGGAAATCACGAGGAAGATGTTCGAAGAGGCCATTTCCTCTCTGGTAGCGCGTACGGACATACTGCTGGACGTTGCGCTTGAGGAGGCGGGCGCAGAGGCTTCCGGGATTGACAAGGTGCTTCTGGTCGGCGGCAGCACGCGGATACCAATGGTACAGAAGCATCTGGAGAAGAAGTTCGGGCATGCGCCGGAGTCGACGGTCAACGTTGACGAATGCGTGGCTCTCGGTGCTGCGCTTCACGCCGGCCTGACGATGCTCAGAGAAAACCCGAAAGAGGTTCCTGTGGGGATAGCGAGCGGGCTGGAGGACATCCATCTGACGGACGTGTGCAATCACAGTTACGGTACGATTTGCGCCCCCATAGACAAGGAGACGGGGCGTCGTGTGGTTGAGAATCGCATAATCCTGAGCAAGAACACGCCGCTGCCTTGCGAGAGCACGCAGATGTTCTACACGATGACAGAGGGACAAAAGGAGGTGGAGGTAAACGTCACACAAGGGGAAGACCGGGACGTCAAGTACGTCAACCGGATTGCGACGCACAAGTTCGAGCTGCCGGGCGGCCGGCCTGCAAAATGTCCGATCAAGGTGACATACCGCTACGATGTGAACCAGCGAATGCACTGCAAGTTCGAGGACATCGAATCGGGCAGGATGCTGGAGGTGGATTTCTGCCTGGACCAGAACGGCGAACTGTCGCAGACGGACGTAAATGACATGGCCAGGCAGCTTGAGGCGGTAAAGGTGGAGTAGCAGATAGCGGGTGAGCGTATGGTCGGGCTTCTGATTCCAGTTTTTGTTGTGGCTCTGGGCACGGCGGCGATGATAGCCATCATTGCGGGGTGGAACCCGAAGCTGGGCCGTCTTGCGGGCCGCTTCAAATTACCAAGCCTGCCTCGGCAGAGCAGCGGCTTCGACGACATCATACAGCTTGCGAGCCGGCCCGACCTGAGCGTGCTGAATTGTCGTGTTCGGCTGACAACAGAACCGGACGATAACCGGTACGTTGACAGTTTTTCGGTGGAAGTCTGCGGGACCATTCACGCGCCCGAGGACACTCATCACGCCTGCGTACGCATCGAAATCATGGATATGGCCGAAGGCGGGCTGCCGGTGCGCAGCCGGGTAAAGCAATGGCAGAAGCAGGGGTCGGCAGCGTTCGTCTACACTGCGGAGCTTGGCAAGCTGCCGAACGCGGAAAACACGCTTTCGGACTGGATGGCGGTGGCCAAGATTCATGTGGATTGGCTGCTGTTTCCTCGTAAGGGCGAGCGAAGTCTGATGCTAAGCCTGTCGGTGCTGTCGGGCGAGAGCGGGTCGGAGCTGGCAGGCGCCGAGTGCACTTTTTGCTATGAGAGCGAGACCTTCGGCTATATCGAACTGCACGAGAACCTCCAGCGTGCAAAGATGTTGGCGGTACCGCTGGCCTTTGCGGTAAGTGCGGCGGACGGCAAGCTCTATGAGTCGGAGGTCGAGGTGATAAGGGAGTGGGTGCGGGCGAATATGGCGGTCTCGGATGCCTGCGAGCAGGTCGCAAAAGAGCTGGACAGGGGGCTGGATAAGACGGTGGATTTCTACCGGCAGGGGCACCATCTGGACAATGAGAAGATATGCCGGGACATTGTCGGGCTGACGCCGGTGGCGGAGCGTTACGATATTGTCGAGCTATGTCTGTACGTCGCGCAGGCCAACGGTCAGGCCGCACCGGAGGAGATAAACCTGTTGAGGCAACTGGCAGGGTGGCTCGAGGTGGATGCCGAGCGGTTCCAGGCAATGATGGAGAAGATTCTGCCGGTCAGTATGCACGAGGTGGAGGACGTGCAGGCCATTCTCGGCGTCAGTGCGGATATGGACGAGCAAAAGACACGCGAGCAACTCAATAGGGAGTATCGCAAGTGGATCGCCCGTGTGACCAGCAGCGACCCGGAGATTCAGAGCCAGGCCGACCAGATGATTAAGCTCATCGCAGAGGCCAGAAGCGCGTATATGACGTAAGGGCGTATCTCGTATCTCGGAGTTCGTATCTCGCCAATAGAAATCTGAAATCCGAAGCACGAAATCCGAATCAGCTCAACAAATCACAAATTCCAAATCCCGGGCCTTGGTCAGTTTATGACGCCGAACGCGCACCGGTGGCAAAGCATAATTTTAGTTTTTCGGCTGAACATTTCTGTGGAGGGGTAGTTGAAATTTGGCCTCCACCGGCTTGGTTCCCTGGAAAAACTCCAGTTTTTTTTCTTATGTGGTCGAGGAATATGATATACTGAGATAGTAATTTCGTCTTTTAGGTTTAGTTTAATGCCGAGACAGCTATTCACAGCAGGATACCAAGGTAGCACCATAGATACCTTCATTGCTAACCTAGCGGCCAATAACATCGAGTGCGTTCTCGATGTAAGGGCACTTGCTTTTTCAAGAAAACCGGGCTTTTCCAAAAGCCAACTACAGCGTAGACTCGATATCGCAAGAATCCGCTACGTTCATCTTGCCGACCTTGGCACTCCTAAACGCATAAGAGAGAATCTAAAATCAACGGGCGATTATGGTGCTTTCTTCGAAAGGATGGAGAGATACCTGACCAGTAAGAAAGACGCCATAGAGGCAGCATACAGCCATGTTGTGAGTCACACATGTTGTCTGATGTGCTTCGAGCGTCTTGCCACCGAATGCCACCGCAAAATAGTCGCCCATAGAATCAAGGCTCGTGACGGAAATGGTCTCCAAATAAGGCACATTTAGTCTGGCCCCCCCGGAGGGAGCATGGTCACACCCGAAAAGAAGACAGTCCTCATCGCCGTAAAAGCACCCCCTAATCCTTCGAAAAAATATCAGGAAACAAACTGTTGTGCCGGAATCGACCTAGAGAGAGGAACCTGGGTAAGGTTGTACCCCATCCCTTTTAGACTTCTCGATGACGACAAACAGTTTCCCAAGTACAGTGTTATTTCTGTCCGGTGTCAACGGCCAGTGAGAGATAAGCGCGTGGAAAGTTACAAGGTCGATCAGGACAGCATAAGGATACTACGGCATTTACCCACTGCGCATAAGTGGTCCGAAAGGAAGAAAATCGTGCTGGCCACTCTGTCTCCATCGTTTTGCAAGGTGCTGGAAGACGTAAGCGTCCACAAATCACTGGGGGTTTTCAAACCCACCGATATAGACTTTGAGATTAAGAAATCCGTTCCAAGGGATGAACAGAAGCGCCGAACAGCCTATGACCAATACCACCTTTTTGACAAGAGATTGATGCCGGTTGAACAAATACCGTTTAGTTTCTACTACAGATTCAAGTGCCGCAACTCTCCCAACTGCCCGAAGCACAAATTAATGATACACGATTGGGAGCTAATGGAAGCCTACAGGCGTTGGCGTCACAATTATACCTACCAATCCCTTCTGTTGGACAAAATAAGAGAAAAATGGCTCGGTACGCTTTGTGGCTCCACAAGGGACACCTACTTTTACGTCGGCAACATGTGGCAGCGCCCTAAACAATTCATGGTCTTGGGCGTCTTTTATCCGCCAAAGTCAGCACCCTCTCTCTTCAAAGAGGATGTGTGAAACTGACGATACCCTAACCCGCATATTTCACAGGGGAATCAAAATCAGCGGCGACGGGTAATTTTGGCTGAAAGTTGGTTCAGCAGGCTTGTTTTGACACATTCGGCGCACAACAGTCCCTTACCCCCATACAGCAATCGGGATTTTCGGGCTGTCAGCCAGATGCAACGGCGGGTGTCAGGCCTTTCAGGCGGGCAAGTACACGAGCAAAAAATTCCTTGAGCGGATAGCCGCTGGCAAGATG
>Ga0307379_10010588_pt1 | contig 12189 bp, 11 predicted proteins | sample UN2MG_FD_202237 | JGI IMG/M metagenome (GOLD analysis project Ga0307379, IMG submission 202237) | Soil microbial communities from Risofladan, Vaasa, Finland - UN-2 | ecosystem: Environmental > Terrestrial > Soil > Coastal area > Acid sulfate soil | place: Finland: Risofladan, Vaasa | collected... | reverse complement strand
GGGCGACGTCCTGACCGCTAGACGATGGGCGCGCGGTGGCAAAGTCTGGTACGCCCTACGGGAATCGAACCCGTGTTTCCGCCGTGAGAGGGCGATGTCCTAACCGCTAGACGAAGGGCGCGCGGTGGCGGTGTAGATAACGGCTCACCCCGCGGCATGCAAGCCGCATTTTCAGCGGGTCAGACCGGTCGGCGTGCTGGCGTCGTCGATCCGCAGCTTGGGCTTTCGCCGCCCGCCCCAGTCGTCGATTTCCAACTTGCCCGCCACATGCAACGGTGTTCGCGCCGCCGCCGCCGCCTCGAACAGAGCTGCCAGCCCGGTGTCGGCGGCACGAAAGGCGATCGCCGCCAGTTGCGGCCCACTGCCAGTGGAAAGCCGCAATTGGCAATGGCCGTTGCCGACAATCCGCACCCCCTGCACGACCACCGAGCCGAAGGCCATACGCGGCGACGGGTTCGCCTGACCGTACGGCCCGGCCGCCTCCAACTGTTCAATCAGCTCAATGGTCGCGCCGCCCGGCGCCAACGCACCATCCAGCCGCAGATCAGAAGGCCCGGTCTGCCCGGCACCCTGCGCCGCCATCCGATCGCCGAGCGCATCCATCGCGGCCTCCAGCTTCTCGGCGGCCACCGTCAGCCCTGCCGCCATGACATGCCCACCGCCCTTCAGGAACAACCCCTCGCGGGTCATCGACGCCACCGCCGAGCCGAGATCTATGCCCGGCACTGACCGGCCCGAGCCTTTTCCCTCGGCCCCATCCAGCCCAATCACCACGGCGGGGCGGTTGAAGCGATCCTTCAGTCGGCTGGCGACGATACCGACGACACCGGGATGCCAGCCCTCGCCCGCCGCCCAGACCAGTGGTGCCGTGGGGTCACGGGTCTCGACCTGGCTGATTGCCGCCTCCAGCACCACCGCTTCGATCTCCTGACGCTCACGGTTCAGCTGGTTCAACTTCTCGGCCAACGCCGCCGCCTCGTGCGGATCCGAGGAGGTCAGCAGGCGCTGACCCAGATTGGCCTCGCCGACCCGGCCACCGGCGTTGATCCGTGGCCCCAGCGCGAACCCTAGGTCACGCGACACTGGCGGCGCCCGCAGCCCCGCCACGTCGGCCAATGCCGCCAACCCCGGACGGGCCCGCCGCGCCAATACTGCCAGCCCCTGGCGCACAAACGCCCGGTTCAACCCGATCAGCGGCGCCACATCGGCCACCGTCGCCACCGCCACCAGGTCGAGCAGCGCCATCAGATTCGGCTCGGCCTTCGCCCAGAACCAACCGCGCTTGCGCAATTCGCGACTGGTCGCGACCAGCAGAAAAAACACCACACCGGCAGCGCAAAGATACCCGAGGCCCGAGCCGTCGTCCTGCCGGTTCGGGTTCACCACCGCGACCGCATCCGGCAGTTCCACCTCAGCCAAATGGTGGTCGGCGATGATGACATCAGCTCCCGCCGCCCGCGCTGCTGCCACTGGCTCGAAGCTCAGGGTTCCGCAGTCGACGCACAGGATCAGGTCATGGGCGCGGGCCAACGCCTCCATCGCCGGAACATTCGGCCCGTAGCCCTCGTCGATCCGGTCCGGAATATAGGGCGTCGCCTGGCAACCCAACTGCCCCAGCCAGCTGCACAGCAGCGCGACCGACGCGCCGCCATCAACATCATAGTCGCCAAAAACCGCAATCCGCTGGCTCCGGACCACCGCCTCGGCCAGCCGCGCCGCCGCGACATCCATCCCTGCCAGCACGCTCGGGTCGGGCATAAGTGCGCGCAGCGTCGGGTTCAGATATACCTCGGCATCGTCGGCCGTCACGCCGCGCGCCGCCAGTACCCGGCCAACAATCTCGGGCAGCTCCAGCCTCTGGGCGATGGCCAGCCCCAGCCGCTCGACCTCAGGGCCAGGGCCAACCCAGCGCCGGCCAGTGGCGGAGTGTTCGACGTTGAGGAAGGCGGGCGCGGTCATTCGCCATCAATGGCGCATCCTTCCCGCGAGGCCAAGCCTGGAATAGTGGTGCAGATACCATTGCCTCAGTCGGGTGCTGGTAACGGCTTCCCGCGCAGCAAGCCTATGATCGCGCGAACCACGAACACCCAGCCACTCACCGCGAATATCAGCCAGATAATCAGAAATCCGCCTCCAGCCAGATCGTCGGGCCAAACACTGAGCAGCGCATTGAACGCAAACCCGATGCCGGCTGTCCAGCCAGTGAGCCAGAATGTCAGAAAAGCGATCACCACCCACCGGAAGCCAGCCGATGCCGGAGCCGCATGATCCGTGCTGTCCGGCGCGGTTTCCCAGACAGTTTCCCGGTCTGACCGGCGCCAGTCGGTCTGCGCATCGTTGAACCCGACCCGTCTCGTCATTTACCACGCTCCGCAATGTCCGGAGCATGCACCATGCCTGATCTTTCGGGCAAAACGGCGGCAGCGGTCAGAAATTCTTCGTCCGATAGAACAGCCGCCTGAACGACCCGGTGCGCGAGCGCATCAGCAGGGTTTCCGTCTCCAGATACTCGCCAACCCGCCGGGCACCGCGCAGGATCGAGCCGTCGGTCACCCCGGTGGCCGAGAACAGCACGTCGGCGCGCACCATGTCGTCGCGATTGTACTTGGCGTCCAGATCCTCGATCCCGGCTGACCGCGCCCGGCCGATCTCGTCGTTGTTGCGGAACAGCAACCGCCCCTGGATCTGCCCGCCCATGCATTTCAGCGCCGCCGCCGCCAGCACCCCCTCCGGCGCACCGCCGGAGCCCATATACATGTCGATCCCGGTCTCGTCCGGCTGCGCGCAATGCATCACCCCGGCGACATCGCCATCGGTGATCAACCGGATCGAGGCGCCGGTCTCGCGGACCTCCGCGATCAGATCGGCATGGCGCGGGCGCTCGAGGATGCAGACGGTAACATCCGAGGGCTTGCAGCCCTTGGCCTCGGCGAAGACCCGCAGCCGCTCGGTCGGGGTCATGTCCAGATCAACCAGCCCCGGCGCATAGCCCGGCCCGATCGCCAACTTGTCCATGTAGACATCCGGCGCGTGCAGCATCGAATGGCGCGGCCCCATCGCCACCACCGTCAAGGCATTCGGCATATCCTTCGCGGTCAGCGTGGTGCCTTCCAGCGGGTCGAGGGCGATATCGACCTCCTCGCCCTTGCCGGTGCCGACCTCCTCGCCGATGAACAGCATCGGTGCCTCGTCGCGCTCGCCCTCGCCGATCACCACGGTGCCCCTGATGTCGAGCATGTTGAGCTGGATCCGCATCGCCTCGACCGCCGCCGAATCCGCCGCCTTTTCGTCGCCACGACCGATCAGCCGCGACGAGGCGATTGCAGCGGCCTCGGAAACCCGCGCCAAACCCAGACTGAGCATACGATCCTGAAAGCTGTCTTCATTGTCGGCGGTCATCGGCAAGTTCCCTCTTATCACAACGTCTTTGGCGCATGTTTAGCCGCCGGTTGGTCTCAACTTCTAGGATTAACCCCAGAAAAAGGCAACATTTTGCGCCCGGCACAGACCAGCTGGAGTCTAGACTTCCTCGATCCGGATCGCCACCGGCGCGACCATGCTGACCGGCAATGCTGCAATCGCCCCGAGCGCCGCGTCGATCGCATCGCGCCGGGCATCATGGGTCTCGATCACCACCGGCACCGGGTCGCCCTGGCCGTATTGGCGCATCCGGTGGATCGACACCCCGGCCGTGCCGAGGGCTGACGCAATGCTGGCCAGCGCCCCCGGCTGGTCGGCCAGCATGAAGCGCAGGTAATAGGGCGAATGCTCGTCGCCATGTTCCAGCCGGGAGGCAGCAGTCAGGCTAGCCGCTGGCCGCCCGAAGGCCGGGGTCAGATTGCCCCGCGCCACATCCAGCACATCTGCCAGGATCGCCGAGGCTGTCGGCCCCGCCCCGGCGCCAGGGCCGGTGAAGATACATTTGCCGACAAAATCGCCCTCGACCACCACCGCATTGGTCACGCCCTTCAGGGCGCCAATCGGGGTTGTCTCCGACACCATGCAAGGCCGGACCCGCTGCTCGAGCCCCGTCGGGTGCATCCGTGCCAGACCCAACAGCTTGATCGAATAGCCCATGTCGCGGGCGGTTTCGATATCGGCCAGCGTGATCCGGTCGATCCCCTCGGTCACCACACCATCGAAGTCGATCCTGGTGCCAAACGCCAGCGCCGCCAGGATCGCCAGCTTATGCGCGGCATCGATGCCGCCGACATCGAAGGTCGGGTCGGCCTCGGCGTAACCCAACCGCTGGGCGTCCGCCAGCACATCCGAATAGGCGGCCTTGGTCGCCTCCATCTCGGACAGGATATAATTGCAGGTGCCGTTCAACACCCCAAAAACCCGGCTGATCTGGTTCGCCGCCAACCCCTCACCCAGGCCTTTCAGGACCGGAATGCCACCGGCCACCGCCGCTTCAAAGCGCAGCGCCGTACCTGCGGCCTCAGCCGCCTCGGCCAATGCCTGGCCATGATGGGCGATCAGCGCCTTGTTGGCGGTGACCACGTGCTTGCGCGCCGCCAGCGCCTGGCTCACCAGCGCCTTGGCCGGTCCATCCGAGCCGCCAATCACCTCGACGACGCAGTCGACATCGTCACGCGCGGCTAGCCGAGTAGCGTCGTCCTCCCAGCCATAGCCCGACAGATCGACACCCCGATCAAGCCCACGGTTACGGGCCGAGACCGCCGTGATCTCGACCGCGCGACCGGCCTTGGCCGCCAGCGCCGCCCCATGGGTCTGGACGATCTTCACCACCCCGGCACCGACAGTACCAAGCCCGGCGATACCGAGACGGAAAGGCATGCTCATACGATTGTTTCCTCTGACTTTGAACGACCAGACAATACCGTGTCCGCCCGCTGCATCAACTGCCGTGATGACAGGGCGTGACAAGGGGGGGCAAGCTGGCGGCCTGCTATCATACTATTTCCGGGTTAGACGCCTACGTTCTGCCTCGGTCAGAACCGGCGCTCCCAGCGCCTCGGCCCGCGTCGCTGCATCGCGCGCCACGATACCCAGTTGGGTTATCGCGACAACGCCCTCCATCGGGTCGGGCACAGCGTCGCTGTAGGTCCCCGTGGCCGGCGCCGCCGGGGTATCGACCAGCCGCGGCCACGGCGCGTCGGCGGCGGCCGAGGTATCGTCAACTGGAAAGGCGTCGAAGAGTTGCGCGCTGCCGCAGCCCGCGAGCGACGCGAGTAGCAATAACGCTGCGCTGCACAAGAAACCGTTCATTAGCGACGTATCGCCTCGTTGTGCTAGAGTGAAACATGTCCCAAAGACGGACGCGACGCAGCATAACCCGGTCATTGCTGGCTGACCAGCACCAACGGAGCGGTGTTTGCGACCGCCAAGCCCCTGATGTAGAAAGTCAATTCATGACGACTAATAATGATGCTCCCGGACCCCAGGAAGTTCAGGAAATGACCGACCGGATTTCCCGCCTGGTCGAGCGCAGCCAGAAGCTCTGGGCGGAGTCCCTGGACCGCAGCGTCGATGACGTGTCGACCGCGGACCACGATCCCTTGAACACCATGCCAGCGCTGACCCGTCTGACTCAGGAGTATCTCGATCAACCGCAAAAATTGGTCGAGGCGACCCTGGAATACTGGACCCAGCAGGCCGACCTCTGGACCAACATCGTCAAGCGCAGCATGGGTGGCGAGGATACCAGCCCGGTCGCAACTCCCGAACCGGGCGACAAGCGCTTCAAGGACGAGTTGTGGGACAAGAACCCCTATTTCGATTACCTCAAGCAGTCTTACCTGCTGACCGGCAACTGGCTGAAGCACCGCCTCGCCGATGCCGAGGGGTTGAGTCCGCAGGACCGCCGCAAGCTTGAGTTCCTGACCCGCAACTACATCGAAGCGATCTCGCCCACCAACTATGCGGCGACCAACCCCGAGGTTCTGAAGGCGACCGCCGACGAGCGCGGTGAGAATCTGGTGCGCGGCCTCGAGAACCTGTTGCGCGATCTCGAACGTGGCAAGGGCCAGCTGATGATCCGCCAGACCGACATGGATGCCTTCAAGGTCGGCGAGAACATGGCCACGACGCCGGGCAAGGTCATTTACCAGAACGAAGTCATGCAACTGCTGCAATACGCCCCGGCGACGGCCAGGGTATATGCCCGGCCGCTGCTGATCGTGCCGCCCTGGATCAACAAGTTCTACATTCTCGACCTCAACGAAAAGAAATCGCTGATCCGTTGGCTGGTTGCCCAGGGCCACACGGTGTTCGTGATCAGTTGGATCAATCCGGACGAGCACCAGCGCGCCGAGACCTGGGCCAGCTACATGCACAAAGGCCCGCTGACAGCGATCGGGAAGGTGCTGGAGGAAACCGGTGCCGACAAGGTCAACATCGTCGGCTACTGCATCGGCGGCACCATGATCGGCACCACGCTGGCCTATATGGCGGCCAACGATGACACCCGCGTCAGCAGCGCCACCTTCTTCACCGCCCAGCTCGATTTCACAGACGCCGGCGAGCTTCAGACTTTCATCGACGACGAAGTGGTCGAGATGATCGAATCGAAGGTTGCCGAACGTGGCTACCTTGCCGCCGAAAACATGGCATCAGCCTTCAACTCGTTGCGCTCGACCGACCTGATCTGGGGGTTCGTGATCAACAATTATCTGCTGGGGAAGGAGAATTTTCCCTTCGATCTGTTGTACTGGAACGCCGATTCCACCCGGATGCCGGGCCAGGTGCATGTCTATTATCTCGACGAGTTCTACAACCGGAACACCTTGGCCAAGGGCGAGCTGGAAATCGACGAAATACCCCTGGACCTGAAGAAGATTACCATCCCCGCCTACCACGTGGCGACGGTCGAGGACCACATCGCCCCCGCCCCCAGCGCCTACCGCGCCGCCAAGCTGTTGGGCTCGCGCAGCCAGCGGTTTGTGCTGACTGGCTCGGGTCATATCGCCGGGGTGGTCAACCCGCCCGCCGCGGTCAAGTACCAGCATTGGACCAAGACCGGCATCAAGGCGGCCACCCTCGCCGATTGGCGCGAAGGCACCACCGAGGTTCCCGGCTCGTGGTGGCCGGACTGGGATGTCTGGCTGGCAAAACAGTCGAAAAGCCAACAGGTACCGGCCCGCGAACCCGGCGCCAAGCTCGGCCAGATCGAGGATGCCCCCGGCGGTTATGTAAAGCGCCGTTTTGACGAGAGCTGACCGGTCAACGCGACGCGATCCGGCCCCGACTGCTCGATCAAAGGCACCTTCTGTGGGTAGCATCTCAGTTTGAATTTCTGCTTTGCGGGACTCTCTCGCCATTTGCCACCCAGGCACAATGGAGGGCCGCGCCCTTCCTCGGGTGGGCGCATACGGCCTTTGTGCGTGACCCTTTATGGTCGCGGTACCTTGCAACCTGTGAGCTCCGAGCGAGGCTGAAAATGCGCCCTCCCTTGGGGGAGGAAGGGCGCGGCCCGGCGGGCTTCGCCCTTGATTTCGGGTCAGGTGCGTGGGTGACGAGGTCCGCAAAGGGCTCCAAGCAGAAATCCGAACTGAGACACCACCCTTCTGTGACACCTGTCGCATATTGCCGAAAAATCAGGTATGATCCTGGCGGGGGCGTCGGGCAAAGGCGGTTGCAATACCGCTTTTTGGATGGGGTGTTTGGATAATGGATATACGCAATTTCTTGGCTCGAGCAATTCGGGTCGGCAGGCACTTGTTGCCGATTGCCATGTTCTCGCTTTCGTTGGGGCTACCTGCGGCGTCCTACGCCGCGACATGCGACAATACCGGTTTTGAAAAGCCATGCCCAGTTCAGGATGGCTTCTATCGAGCACTGATCCCGGAAGGCGACGGCCCGTTCCCGATGATGGTCTATCTGTATGGCTCGGGTGGCCAAAGCACTACTATCGCCAACCACCCGCTGTTTATCGACTCGGTGGTCGAGCGTGGTTACGCACTGATCGTCCCTGCGGCACTCGACATGGAATATCGCAAAGGCATCTACGACAGCGGCTGGTCGCTCCGGCACGAACCAGGCGGCAGCCGCGATGAAGTGGCGTTCATCAACCAGGTCATCGAAGATGCTAGCCGGCGCTTCCCGCTCGACCGCAAACAAGTGGTCCTGGTCGGCCAGTCGCGCGGCGCATTTCTGATCTGGGAAATTGCTTGCCACGAGCCGGAAACAGCCGCCGCCTATGCAGTCCATGCCGGCGGTTATCTGGGAAAACTGCCGGACGAATGCGAACGCCCGGTGCGGTTTATGCACAGTCATGGCGCTGCCGACCAGATCGTCCCGTTTTCCGGAACGCCGATCACCTCGGGTGGCGTCAGAATGGCGACGTTGGAGCGGAGCCTCGACCTATTGGCGAGGACCAATCACTGCACAGATCCGGAACCCGACCATGTCGAAATGATGTTGGGCCTGCAACGGACCCAATGGACCGGATGCGCCAGAGGCAGCTCACTCGACCTCCTGCTTCATGGCGGCGGCCACACTATGCCGGGGGAATGGTTCCGGGCGGTGCTTGACTGGTTCGAGGAACCACCGGCCGACGTCGAGGAAACCTCGCCCATCATCCGTGCGGTCGGTGTCCGCCTGCCGGGTCAGTTCAAGACCTTGCGCTCGGGTGGCACAGGATTGACCACGACCGAGGAACCGGCGGCGGGTAAGCGCCTTCAGGCCCCGAGCGGATCCAAGAAGCTCTTGAAGTAGAGGAACCTCCGGTCGAACCGATTTGTCCGGCGACCGGGGAACAACGAATGCCGGCCCAGAGGGATCGGGTGGGACCGGCCTTAAATTCTCGTGCGCGTTGGCTCACCCCATCCGGTTGGTCGGATTGCCGATGATGTCCATGAACTCCTTGCGGGTCCGGTGGTCTTCGCGGAAGCTGCCGAGCATGGTTGAGGTCACCATACTGACCCCGTGCTTGTGGACGCCCCGGGTCGACATGCAGTGATGCTCGCCCTCCAGCACCACCGCGACGCCGCGCGGCTTCAGTACCGTCATCAACGTCTTGGCGATCTGGGCTGTCATTTTTTCCTGCACCTGGAGGCGCTTGGCATAGGCATCGACTAGGCGGGCCAGCTTCGAGATACCGACGACACGGTCGGTTGGGATATAGCCGACATGGGCCTTGCCGATGATCGGTGCGAGATGGTGCTCGCAATAACTCTCGAATCGAATGTCGCGCAGCACGACCATCTCGTCATAGCCATCGACCTCCTCGAAGGTCCGCTGCAGCATCGCCACCGGGTCCTCCTCATAGCCGCGGAACCACTGACGATAGGCCCGGGTCACCCGGTTGGGCGTGTCTAGCAGACCCTCGCGGGTTGGATCATCACCGGCCCACCGCAGCAGGGTCCGCACAGCATCCTCCGCCTCGGCGGCGGTCGGGCGATCGATCGGCTGTGCTGCCGCATCGATCAGGGCTTTGGGGTCGATCTTGTTCATTTGCAGACCTTTCAACAATCGTCGGCTCCGCTTCGCGCCCCACGCGGCATTTTTTTACCCCAAATGTCCGCTGCATCACAGTAACAAACCACGCAGGTTAATGGGAGGTTAAGAACCGTTACCAAAGGGTGAATTAATTCACCGTCACACAACCTCAAGTGCCGCTTCTAGATCCTGGAGCAGGTCTTCCGGGTCCTCCAACCCCACAGATAGCCGCACCAGGCCGGGAGTGATCCCCAATCGGAGCCGCGCCTCCTCGGTCAGACGCTGATGGGTTGTCGTGGTCGGGTGGGTCACCAGGCTTTTGGCATCGCCCAGATTGTTCGAGATTCGAATCAGCCGCAGCGCGTTCAGGAACCGGAACGCACCCGCTTGCCCATCGGCGACCTCAAAGGACAGGATGGTCCCGGGCCGCTCCATCTGCGCCAGCGCCAGATTGTGCTGAGGGTGGCTTGGCAGGCCGGGATAGAGCACTCGCTCCAGCTTGTCCCCAATCGACGCCCCGGTACTCATCCACCGCGCCAAAACCTCGGCGCCGTCGGTCTGGGCGTCACACCGCAGCGCCAACGTCTCCAATCCCTTCAGCATCACCCAGGCATTGAACGGACTCAGCGCCGGACCGGTATGCTTGACGTAGGGCTCGACCTCATCACGGATAAACCGCTCGGTTCCCAGCACCACACCGCCCAGGCATCGGCCTTGCCCATCGATATGTTTGGTCGCCGAATAGACCACCACGTCGGCCCCGAGTTCCAGCGGGTGCTGATACATCGGGGTGGCAAACACATTGTCCACCACCAGCCGCGCACCAGCCGAATGGACGACATCGGCCACCGCCCGCACGTCGATGATCTCGAGGGTCGGATTTGAGGGCGTCTCAAGGAAACAAACCTTGGTCTCCGGCCGCATCGCCTCGCGCCATTGCGCCAGATCGGTGCCGTCGACCAGCGTCAGACTGATGCCGAAGCGCGGACACAAGGTCTCGATGACGTAGAGACACGAGCCGAACAACGCCCGCGCCGCCACAACATGTTCGCCCGCCTTCAGCTGACACATCAGGCTCGCATGCACTGCCGCCATGCCGCTGGCGGTGGCAAAGGCCGCCTCAGCGCCTTCCAGCGCGGCGATCCGGTCCTCGAACATGGCGACGGTCGGGTTGCCGTAGCGTGAATAGATGAAGCCTTCCTCACCCTCGGGCAACTCACCTTTGAAACGGGTCTCCGCGGCTTCGGCACTGGGGTAGACGAAGCCCTGCGTCAGGTAGATCGCCTCGGATGTCTCGCCAAACTGGCTGCGGCGCTGACCGGCATGGACGAGGCGCGTGCGGGGACGGTAGGTGGATTTGATCATGCGTGCTGCCGGGAAATGCCCGGTCCTCCAACAATCATGGACCGGAACGGACGGGTCAGTACCCCTGACCACGACCTCTTTAGCGGTTTATTTAACGTGGCCCGCAAGCCGGCCCGACAAATCGCCACGTCATTCGCCATTACGCTTTTTGGTGCGGCAGGTCAATTCTGTGATTGGCCTGGCCGGGCGGCGCATCTAACATCAGCTTCTGCACTCACATCGCAGCCAGGAATATTCTCGGGGGGTATGTGACATGACCAAAATGGATTCACCCGACCCGGTGAAAACCCGCGAATTGCACAATCACCACTTCGATTCGACGATCTGGAACGGCTTTGGCTTTCGCGACGACGACATCATCATCTCGACCTATGCAAAGTCCGGCACCACCTGGATGCAGCAGATTGTCAGCCAACTCATCTTCAACGGCGCCGAGGGTTTGGCCGTCGCCGAGATGTCGCCCTGGCTCGACCTGCGCGTGCCGCCGAAGGAGGTCAAGCTGCCCGCGGTCGAGGCGCAGTCGCACCGCCGCTTCCTGAAGACCCACCTGCCGGTCGACGCCCTGGTGTTCTCGCGCCAGGCCAAATACCTCTATATCGGCCGCGATGGGCGCGACGCGCTTTGGAGCATGTACAACCATCACATCAACGCCAACGCGCTTTGGTACGAAGCGCTGAACGACACACCCGGCCGGGTCGGCCCGCCAATCAAGCCGCCGCCCGACTCGATCCTGCAATATTTTGATGACTGGCTGGCGCGCGACGGCCACCCGTTCTGGCCGTTCTGGGAGAACGTCCGCAGCTGGTGGGAAGTCCGCCATCTGCCCAATGTGATGATGCTGCATTTCGGACGCCTGAAGGCCGACATGCCCGGCGAGATCCGCCGCATCGCCGCCTTCCTCGATATCAGCATCGATGAGGCAACGTGGCCGATGATTCTGGAACATTGCAGCTTCGACTACATGAAGGCCAACGCCGCATCCAGCGTGCCGCTCGGCGGTGCTTTTTGGGATGGCGGCGCCCAGACATTTGTCCATAAGGGCGTCAACGGGCGCTGGCGCGACGTCCTCAGCCCCGACCAATCCGCCGCCTTTGAGATCCGCGCGGCCAGCGAGCTGGATGCGGCCTGTGCGCGCTGGCTGGCGACAGGCGCTGAGGACTGAGGGCTGGGAGCGGCGGGCCCCAGGATATTCCGAATTCCCGCTTATGAAGGCCTGGCTGGACCACATGTGGGAGCGCCCGGCGGTCAGAACCGGCCGCGAGCTGGGTCAGGAGAAACGCCGCGACCTGGCCGCCGACAAGAAAACCCAGGAAATCTTGTTCGGCCAACGCGCGCGTTGAGTGGTTAACACAAAGACAAAAAAAGGGCGCCGGGGGAGAGAGAAACCCGGCGCCCAGTCTGAGAGGTATCACAAGAAACACA
>Ga0307379_10010587_pt1 | contig 12190 bp, 9 predicted proteins | sample UN2MG_FD_202237 | JGI IMG/M metagenome (GOLD analysis project Ga0307379, IMG submission 202237) | Soil microbial communities from Risofladan, Vaasa, Finland - UN-2 | ecosystem: Environmental > Terrestrial > Soil > Coastal area > Acid sulfate soil | place: Finland: Risofladan, Vaasa | collected... | reverse complement strand
ACAACCACGCCTCAGGCATCTCCCTCTACGCCATAGATGGAGCGGAGGGGTCGAGCCGCAATCAGGTCTACCACAACACGGTGGTGATGGGACCGGACGGCCGGTGGGCCCTCAACATCCCCTGGTGGCGGCGCCGGTCAGCGCCGGTCGGGAATCGGGTGGCTAACAACATCTTCTACACCTCCAACCCGGAAACCGGGGCGATCATAATCTGGGGCGAGGAGGCGCTCGGCGGATGCGACCACAACATCGTCGCTGGCCGCTTTGCCGCGGACGCAGTCATTGCCGAAGATGCCGAGATCGCTCACATGAGTCTCGACCAGGGCGCGGCCCTGCGGGCCGCCGAGGGCGGGAGCGAGGTGATCGATCTGAGGGGATGGCAGCAGTTAGGATGGGACGTGCATTCGCGCGAGGCTTTGCCCGACGACCTGTTCGTCAATGTGGCCGAACATGATTACCGGCTGTGCAAGGACTCCCCGGCTATCGGCGCGGGCAAGGCACTCCTGGATGTGACAGACGACCTCCTGGGCCGGCTGCGCGGCGAAGCACCCGCCGATGTGGGCTGCTATGCCGCGGGCGAGGGCCCAAGCTAGCTCGCGCACACCGGTTTGTGGCTGTCAAGTAGCGATAGGACACCGTGTGCTTCTTACGCGGCGATGAGACCGGCCTGACGGACACAGGTGAGCGCATGAGTTTCTGGGCACCACGGGGACAGCCATCTGTGACCTGATAGACGGGCGACAGCTCAACCAGCCGCGCCCGTCACCCGTTCCCACTCTCGGTCGAGTTCGCTCAGATACTGACTGATCCGCTGCTTCGGAAGAAAGGCGTAGCGGAAGCCATTGCGCAGGAGCTCGAGCACGTCCCGGTCGGTGAACCCGAGCGTCGGGAGACAGGCATACTCATCGGCGAGGGTAGTGTTGAAGAAGGTCGGGTCGTCAGAGTTGATGGTGATGGGCACGCCGGCCTCGAACAGCGCTCTCACTGGATGCGCGCCAATTGAGGGGTAGACGCCGGTGAAGATGTTGCTCGTGGGGCAAACCTCAAGCGGAATCTGCCGCGCGGCGAGGTGAGCGACAAGCGCCGGGTCTTCAACTGCCCGGACGCCGTGGCCGATTCGCTCTGGGCACAGCGTTTCAAGCGCCTCCCATACGCTCTTCGGTCCGAGCGCTTCTCCCGCGTGCACGCTGAGGCGCAATCCGTGCTCCCGCGCCACCGCGTACACCTCTCGGAAGTCGCTCGCCGGAAAGCAATCCTCACTTCCCCCAAGCGTGATGCCAATAACGGCCTGCGAGTGCAGTGCAATCAGATCGCGTAGCTGAGCCAGCGCGGAGTCGGGACCGAAGTCGCGTACTAGGTCAACGATCCACTGCACCCTGGTGCCCGGGTGCTCGGCCGCCTCCTCCAGACAAGCTACCACGTCCCGCAGGGGAATGCCCCGCGCTACGTACTCGATGGCCGAGATACAGATCTCTGCGTAGACGACGCGTTGCCGGGCGAGTTCGTTGAGTACCCCCTGGATGAGTAGCCGGAGGTCATCAGCGGTGTGAAACAAGAAGCCGGTGAAGTTGAATGTGTAAAGGAAGTTCACGAAATCCCGGTAGCGGAACAGATATCTGGCCTCGTCAGCCGACCAGCGCTGCCGAGGAACCAAGAATGGACGGATGTTGTCGTAGCTGGCGAAGGCGGCGAGCTTCTGCTCGGGCGCGCCGGCTAGGGCAGACTGAAGGTCATGCCGATTGAGCAGTTCGGCAAGCACAGGCAAGGGCATGGCCCCGCGGAGATGGAGATGCAACTCCGCCTTGGGGAGTAACTGGACAGTCTGCCCCACTCTCTCCGTCACATCGCCTTCCTCAGTACTCTCATCGCATTCAGCGTCAGGAACTTGCAGGGCTGACCCTTGCGCGCCCAACGGACGACGTCGACACCGCTCCTCGGTCTCGTCGTGGGCATCGTCGAGGCTGACCCTTCGGGTGCCCAGGTGCCATCGGGACGCCGCCGCGAGGCGATGAGGTTGAGCGCCTCAGTCGCGCGAGCGTCGGTCAGCTTCCCCGCCGCGTCCAGTGCTCGACACGCATCGAGGATCTGGTAGTGCCAGTAGGCGGGATAGAGCAGTTGCACAAAGCACTGGTGGATGACAGGCTTGTCGGCCGCATGATCCCGCCGGAATAGCCGGTGACTGAGCAGTAGCTCCGCCGCGCGATCCACTCCGACCTTCACCTGGGCGTCGCCGGTGAGCCGCCAGTACTCGGCCAATCCCCACAGGGGCAGCCAGGTCTCGTGGAAGGACGAATGGTCGGCCTCGGGGCGCTTGTCGCAGTTCCATCCGCCGTCGGGCCATTGCCATGCAAGCAGCCGCTCGACCAGTGTCCCGACCCGCGGGTCGTCACCATACCCGAGTCGCGTGCAGTACAGCACGGCCGCGCCTTGCTGGGAGCCACACCGCCGGGCGCGACCATTCAGGATCGGCGGCTCGTGGGAGAGCAGCCACGGCAGGGCGTTGTCGATGGCGCGCTTGGTCGCGCCACCGCGAGGTGGATAGTCGAGGTCGGCGAGTCGGAGCAAGCGCCAGTGGGAGCCTCGCCACTTGTTGTAAGGGTGACAGCCGAAGCTGCCGTCCGGCTGCTGGCCCGCGAGCAGGGCCTGGGCGCGGGCTGAGCGTCGGATCGCGCCCCGCGCCCGGCGTGCGCGAGGTGAGTCCTGAGGTTCGGCCATGAGATCGACCAGCGCTCCGTAGCGAACGGAGGGCTCGTCCAGTTCGAGAAGCCAGTCCAGTATGGTGGGGGGCACTGACATGACAGTCCTCCGTCCGGTCTTGTCTACTGATCCACGCCTTGTTTTCCACACCCTGTGCCGAACTTATCGATGAGCAGTTCCCCCCTCCACGGCCCAGTTGCCGCGCCCGGATTCGCATTCCTCTATCAGTACAGTCACCCATTCCTCGCGAGCGTCGAGCGTTTCCACCGCCACCTTCGTCAAGGCGCGGACCAGCACGCGTTTTTGCTCGACCGTCCTTCCCTTCGCCATCTTAACGGTAATGATCGGCATGTTGTCACCTCCTGCAGATTGGCCAACTCGAGAATGCCGCATCGGGTTCATGATGGTGCATGCGTGACTCCCGTCGGCCGGGGGAGAGCACGGATCACCATGCCCATGTTAGATAGCGATGGGACACCGCTGAGCGGCCCCTGAGCTTGTACGCGGGCGAGGATCATTCTACCATATGGGACCATTTGTGGCTGCTAAGTGCCTTTGGGACACCCCTGAGCGATCCTGCAGGCTTGTCTGCGAGTCCTGAGAATTCTATCATGTGGGACCACCTGCAGATACGGTCCCACGGGTCCTCCACTCCGACAATTGTCCCCGGAGAAGAGAGAGAGGAAGACGGTGACGAACCCCCTGGACGCTATTCGAGTCGACGTCAATCCAGTGATATCGCCAGATCAGTTGTACTCGTTCTACCAGCAGAACAACATCTGCGAGGCCGGATACAGCAAGGAAGTCTGCGCAAGGACCCTCCAGCATTCCAGCCTAATCGTTGCCGCTTTCGATGGTGACTGTCTGGTCGGCTTAGCGCGTGCGCTATTCGATGGAGTAGACGCGTATATCGCGGAGCTAAGTCTAGCTCTGGCGTACCAGGGAGGGGGCACTCGGTATCGTAACGGGTCCTTGGTCGAAGCCGATCCGACAGGACTTGGGCAGAAGATGGGGCAGACGTTGATCGATGCAGTGCAGGAGATGGGAGCCTACTTCATTTCTGCGGATGTAGTGCCCGATTGCGAGCAGGCCTTTTACCGCGCGCTTGGATTCGAGGACTCCGGCTCGGTGGCCTACTGCATCGATAGGCGCCCGTACGTGGTGCGGGAAGAACCAGTAGACCGCGGAGATGCTTCATAGTGTGAGTGCCGACCGGCCGTGAGGCAGCCGAGCGTGAGCACATGGGGCCTCGACACACGCATACTGCTCCGATCAGGATCGCGTAGCGAACACCCGAGTGGCCCCATAACGAGGGCTATGGCGCGGAGTCAGCCGGGGCAAGGCTCGAACCCGTTCAGGACGGTCCTACCGGCCCCCGACACACGCACCCTGTCCCGTCTGGTGACCAGCATCGAGGTGCACGAGGACCCCAGGCCAGGCCGCAAGCGCCCGGGGGCGAAGCTGGAGGTGAGGGGGAACCTGGAGGCGCTGCTCACACTGACCCGCAAAGTTGAGAGCGGTGGTAGCCCCGGCGGGATTTTGCCACCCTTGACTTTTCAACTCCCGCCAAGGGTGATCACGTTGCACCGCCGTCACGGCTCCCGTGGCGCCCCGGATGAGCAGCGACGCGCGGTAGTCGGCGCCTAGGGCTGCATGCTCGGGTAGGTTTCGATGCAGATGTTGAGACGAGGCTAGAGCACCCTCGGAGCGAGGCTGGAACGGTTCTACGGCGAAGTGACCGCTGCCCATGAAGTCAGCAGCGCCTGAAGAAGGCATGAGCGCGCCCGCGGTGTCCCCCGCCGCTGATGCAGCCGGGACGAGCGAGATCCCGTACCGCTTCGTCGCCTGGAACTTCTGCGTCATCGTGTTCGATGTCGCCTTCTGGACGGCCGGCATTGCATGCATGGATATGGGCGCGGTGCTGCCGGTCTTCGTCAGCACGCTCACGCGCTCCAAGCTGCTCATCGCGTTCCTGGGCGTGCTGCCTGGAGTCGGCTGGACGCTGCCGCAGCTCCTGGGCGCAGCCAAAGTCATGCACCGGCCGCGCAAGAAGGGCTTCCTGCTGGCCGTGGCCGCGATCGGGCGCACCCCGATGCTCGCCCTGCCCCTCCTGCTACTGCTCTTCCCGCCGCACAGCAAGGCGGTGATGCTCTGGACACTCATGGGCTGCTACGGCGTTCTCTTCCTCACCGACGGACTCATTGGTGCGGCCTGGTACGACATTATCGCGAAGACCATCCCCCCGCGGATGCGCGGCCGGTTCTTCGCCGGCTTCAGCATTGTGGGAGGGATCGGCGCGCTGGGCTCCGGCTGGCTTGTCAGGGAGGTGCTGGCCAGTCCACACCTGACCTACCCGCGCCAGTACGGCGTGCTATTCGCATGTCTCTGCGCCGGGCTGTTTCTATCTCTGCTTCTACTCGCATTCATCCGCGAGCCCGAAGGGGTGGTCTCATCCGAGCGACCCCAGCCCCTACGAGAGGTCCTGAGGCAGGTCCCACGCGTCTGGGGGTCGAGCTCCCATCTCAGACGGTTGCTCGCCGTCACGTGGTTGGGCATGATGGCCGCGCTCGGCTGGCCGTTCTACGTGCTCCACGGCATGGATGCTCTCCATCTCCCGGCGGAGGCCGGCGCGATCTTCATCTGGGCGACGACCACAGGGAGCGTCAGTGGCAGTCTGTTGTTCGCCTGGCTCAACGACCGCAGAGGCCCGCGGTCGGTGATCGTGTGCGTCTCGACCACGCGCCCGATGGCGCCTGCGCTCGCGCTCTTCGTGCCGATGGTGCTCGCGCTCTTTCCTCAACCGGTCCCATCCGCGATCGCGCAGTACCTCTACGCTGCCGTCTTCTTCTTCGGCGGGGCGATGATGAGCGGCGGCATGATGGGCTTCTCTAACTACCTCCTCGAGCTGGCGCCCGAGAAGGAGCGGCCGCTCTACGTCGGCCTGGGGAACACGCTCACCGCGCCCGGGCTCATGGCCCCCATGCTTGGCGGATGGCTCGCCTCCGTATGGTCGTACGAAGGCATGTTCGCGCTCGGCGCGGTCGTGGGTGTGGCAAGCCTGGTCGCCAGCTTCCAGCTTCAGGACGTGAATGCCCAAGATGCGCCTGCGCAGAAGAGCGGCACGTCATGAGACACGTGGCTGGGTTGTCCTTCATGCACCGGTCAAATGGCGGTGAGACCGGCCTGATCGCCCCCCCCCGGGGGAAATGCCACATGCCATCCATGATTGCTCTCGCTGCGGCCTCGAACCGATCTCCAGCGTAAGTGCAACGGTCTCACCGCCGACGGATCTCATGTGCTCCGTCAACCACGGCGAGGACCGAGGACGCCGTTCTGGACGGTTCCATGCCCATGTGACCACTAGATATGATCTCAAGTAGCCCTAACACTGCCAGGTTGTGCCAGCGGCAGAGCAACAGCGACGCTCTGGATCATGTCTAGGAGCTGCGCGTCACTACCCCGTCCCGCTCGCTGTGCTGCTTCGCCGCATTTCCACGATCTGCATCATGCAGTCGAGCGACTGCTCTCCCATGTAGACCGTGCCCATCGAGTTGAAGTCGGCGGTCTCGCCGTAATCGGCGCGGGCCAGCCACGGATCAGCGATGCGTTCATGGGTGGCTCCCGTGAGATCTCCTTGCGTAACTTGTGTCCAGAAGATTCCCTGCAGCACCCTTTCGTAGAGGTCGCGGAAGAGGGTGTCATCGGTGTACTGGTAGAGTCGCCATAGGCATTGTACTTTGCGGTTCTGGTAGCAATAGAGCGAGTACTGCAGGAAGTGCTGCTGTTCCGCCGAGGCAAGTTGCGTAGGATTATTGACCCAGCTTAGCTGTTTGGGGCACCACCAGAGGAAGGAGAGATAGGCATCGGCTACGGCTCTGTCCAGATCCTCCCGCTCCTGAGTGCGTTCATATTTGCCGAGCCAGTATTCGATCACACCCCAGATGCTGGCCTCCTCCAGTTCGTCCGGCGGCAAGTCCGGATGGTGGCCAGTGAAGCGAAACCGCCCCTCAACACAGTCCCGCACATGTCGTTCGAGCTGCCCGGCAAAGGCCTCATACTTTGAGTCGCCGGTGATCTCGTAGATAACTGGCAGGGCGGGGAGCGCCCGGCCGGGGGTGGACGATATAGATCTGTGTCCCATCCCTCTGCTGTCGGGGGTGACCTTCTGCGGCAGTCCAGCGTCCGGATTGCGCTGGCGCATGGCCCAGTCAACCGCGCGGAGTGCGGCCTGGTACCATTGCCGGCGGTCAAGGGCCTCATGATCTTTGACCCGCTTCCAGGTCTGGAGCATGTAGCGGGCCATGTAGACGTTCAGATCTGGTTTGTAGCCGACATTTCGGCCGCGATCGTTGCTGTCAAAGGCGCGTCTTGAGAGATCGAAGGCCGTGTGCATTGCGCCATAGTGGATGCTTGACGGGTCGGTGTCCTGCGCGCGGAGCACGAAGTCCATTTGCTCGAAGCATCGCTTCCGCCACAGAGAATCGCCCGTCATCTCGTAGAGAAGGTACTCAAAGTAGGCGCTGAGTGGCTGCTCACCCATGTAGACGAAATTGGAATCCGGGTCGCCCTCCTCCAGCTTGTATCCGATGCCGGGGTTCCAGAGCGGCGTGTTGCGTCGGCCCATCATGAACAACTCCAGGGCCTTGTCCGCGCTGCGCACACAAAGCGGCTCCACGGCAAATCGGTTGAGCGCGATCCACTGCCTCACTAGCGAGGTGATCGCATCTGGGCCAGCGCCCGCATCACTGAAGACAAGCTGTAGCGGCCAGGCGTACTCAACGCCTGCATCCAGAGAACCACCGCCCACCCGGAATTGGGGCGGGAGGACACCATCGGTGAAGAAGAATCCGCAGTCGCGTGTCCAGGTGGTGGGGTTCAAGTAGTCAAAATGCGCGTCGAGACCAAAGAGAACGGCCAGCGAGAGATCGTCACGGCAGATCAGCGCGGCAGGGACGCCCACGTAGGTCAGCCGGGATTCGGCCACGGCATTGGCGTCTTCCGCGAAGGGATAGAAATGGCAACTCCAGGTATGCGCGTAGGCAGAGTGGTACGCCAGGCCGACTTCCCAACCGCGGAGGTCCTTGTCCACGGCAAACCGGTATTCGATGCAGGCGGCCAGGACATCTTCCGACAGGGAGATCGTAACCTCGAAAGCGAAACCGATGCCGTCTACTTCTTCGCGGCCGGAGAAGCTCGCGGTGGTGTCGTTGACGCGCCTTCCAGTGGGCGCCCGCAGCCACCGCTTTTCACAACTGGCCTTGTTCCTAAGGAAAAGGAGGCCTTGGTTAAGCGGGGTCTCGGCCACCCTGTTGTTGACGTGTATCGATCCCCAGGCGTAGCCATTCCGCTCTCTGGTGAAGACCCACTTGAGGCCCACGTCGTTTCGGAGGATTAGTGTACTGCTCGCATCGTGGTCAATGTCCTCGGATGGCTTGTCTGAGGCTTCCAGGGGCTCTCTCGGCGGCATTGTTGGCTCCTAGTGTACCAGGACTAATCTGAGGCATCCAGGAAGGCAAGGGGCTGGGTTTCTGGGACACCCGCGAGGTTGACCTCTCGCCGCGGGTGCGGCATCCTCCCGGCCATGTTCTGGTATCTACTCCTGATGCTGTTCTCTCCCCTCTACCTGATGTTTGGGCTGATCTTTCGTAGCGAACGGGCCCGGCTGGTCGTGGCTCTCTACCAGCAGGTGTTGGTGCTGCAGCGACAGCTTGGGAAACAGCCGTCGTTGGTGAAGGTGGTCAACGATGACCTGCCCGAGTACCTCATCCATGACCGGGACGACAAGTACCCCGGGTACGCCGACTCCCTGCTGGAGGAGGTGGGCACGGAGGTGATCCGGCTGCCGGTGCGCTCCCCCGATCGGAACGGGTATGCGGAACGCTGCATTCGCAGCCTCCGGCTGGAGTGCCTGGATCGGATCATCGTCCTCAACGAAGTGCATCTGCGCTGGGTGCTGGGTGAATGCGTGCGCTACTACAACGAGCGTCGGCCGCATCAATCCCTGCAGCATCTGCCGCCGCAGGCCCCCGACGCGTATCCGTGTGAAGGCAGTATCGTTGCCCGCCCGGTTCTCGGCGGTCTCATCCACGACGACTGCCGCCTCGCCGCCTGACGCGGTGCTGGCTCCGCCACATCATCCGGGGTCGCAGTTGCGCATGCCAGCCGTGGCCGCCTCGTGCTGATTCTCGCCGGCGGTGTCGATGCGCAAGCCCTCCGAGACCCACCTGCTCATCCTGCCACACCGCAGGCCCTCCCTGCAACCTGCCGAATTCAGGCCCGGATGAGTTCTGGAACACTACGGGGCAGATCACCTGCATCACCAATCCCGGAGAAGAGTGACAACGCGTCAGAGACGGACCCAGGGCAGTTCTGGAACACCTCGGGTCAGTATTGGAAGCGTTCCTCTAATCAGTCGTCGCCCGCAGCCTGCTTGCCCAACGCTTGATCTGTCTCTTTGAGTTGGGCCATGATCGATATCTTCTGAGGGCACTTCTCCTCGCATTCTCCGCACTCTTGGCAGTAGGCGGCCGAGGCCTTGTTCTTAGCGAGATCTTCCTCTCTATACTCCCACCGCGCGTAATCCAGAAGCCCGTAGAGTCGATAAGTGTTCATGAGCTGGAAGTTGGCGGGTATGTCGACCCCGTGGGGGCACGGCATGCAGTAGCCACAACCGGTGCAGTACAGGTCCGCAAGCTTCTTCTTCTCCTCCAGTGCCGCGAAGATCGTGGCAAGCTCCTCCTTCGAAAGCGGCTCGCCGCGACTCGCGGTGGCGCAGTTCTCCTCCACAATCTGGATGGTCTCCATGCCCGAAAGCGCGCAGGTCACGTTCGGGTTCGACAGCACGAAGCGCAGGGCTACTTCCGCACTGCTCACCGAGCCCGCTGGAAGAAGGTCCCTGATCGCCGGCGTAGGAGACCCGAGCCGCCCCCCGCCGACCGGACCCATGATCATGACGCCCATGCCCCGCTCGTGTGCGCGGGCTATTCCGGGCTCGTTCCCCCGGTCCAGTAGGTTGTACTGGCAGGTGACGGACGTGAACTCCCCCGTATCCACGAGCTTGACGAGGTTCTCCGGGGTATCGTGGAAGGAGAAGCTCAGGTAGGTGAACAGTCCTTCATCCTGAGCCTTGCGTGCTGCCTCCAGAGATCCTCCCGGTCGGCTTATCTCATTCTCGAACGACACCCAGTTGATCCCATGGAAATTGTAGACGTCGATGCGGTCCACATCGAGCTTCTTCAACTGCTCGTCGAGGATCTTTCGCCAGTCGTCGGCGAGGGCGGAGCTGTCCGGGTTCTTCGTGGAGAGGGTGACTTTGTCGCGCCAGCCTTTGAGCGCCTGACCGACGACCACCTCGCTCTCATGGTGGTTGTAGAAGTAAGCTGAGTCGATGTAGTTGACTCCCAGATCGAAGGCGCGATGGATGATCTCGATCGCCTTGTCCACCTCAACATGCCCGTCTTTCTCCGGCAGGCGCATGGATCCGAATCCCAATGCGGAGATCTTCAGGCCTGTCCTTCCGAAATCGCGATACTGCATATGCTCTGCTCTCCTCCTGGTACACAAGCTACCTCGATTCGTCCACCGGGTTGCGGCGCCGGCGTGAAACTCTACGCAGGCCCATTACCGGACTGATGCCCGCACGGGACACGTTCCAACGCCGCACAGCCACCCCGGCGTCGCAAGCGACGAACAGGCAGCGCGGCTACATCTCAAGCCGACCGCGGGGAGTGCTCGTGGCCGGTGGCCGGCCCAAGGGCTCATACCCAGTCTTCTGATGGTGGTCGTTTTCGACAGATCGGTGCGATCGACCCCCTCCTGTCTAGAAACTCATCCGCTCGCCAGAGTGCGCTCACGGCCCGCAGGATACTGGCGACCTCGGCCGGAAGCAAGTGCTTCAGAACGCCTAGATAGTGTTCTTCCGGGGGGCACCGGTCTCATCGCCGCGTAACAACCACAGGCTGGGTTACTAGCGATGACAGGACTCAGCTACGGGACAGCCAAACTAGCTTTCTGGAGCCCCTCAGGGGCGCCGATGAGTTTTTGCGGACTACGCACACTGGGAGGTGCCGCAATGCTAGGAAACGACGGCCTGGGATTGTTCGGAGACGGCGCTGATGGTCGAGGAACGAAGTCGAACGGAGGAAATCCGCAACAGCTCTCGGGTACGCGCGCCGCCGCCACCGGTGCCCCGCTCGCCACGAACGCGGCCCTCGAGGTGATGCGTGAGGGTGGCAATGCCTTCGACGCAGGGGTGACAGGCACGCTTCTGCTTTCGGTGATCGATGGCACCGATTTTTGCTTTGGCGGAGAAGTGCCGATCATCGTGTGCCCCGCGGGTCAGGGGCAGCCATTGGTCGTCTGCGGCCAGGGCCCAGCGCCGAAGCGCGCGACCCTCGAGTTCTACATCCGATGGGGAGGCATCCCCGGAGGAGGGGACACGCTTCTGGCTTCGACCGTGCCGGGTCAGCTCGATGCCCTGCTAGTGGTGCTCCACCGCTGGGGCACCCGGACGTTCGAGCAATGCGTTCAGCCCACGCTCCAGTACCTCGATGAGTCCTCCGATGACTGGAAGCATCGCCTTGCCGTGACGCTACGCCGGTTGATCGACAGTGAAAGAAGGGACGGGATCGAGGGTGTCCGCAGATGCTTCTACGGCGGCGAGGTCGGCCGCGAGCTCGCCCAGTGGTGTCAAGAGAACGGCGGTCTCATCGATGTGGATGATCTCGCGGACTACCGGGCTCGTGTGGAAGAGCCGGCCCATCGGAGCTATCGCGGCTGCGAGGTGTACAAGTGCGGCCCCTGGACTCAGGGTCCGTCTCTGCTGCAGGCCCTCGCGATCTTGGAGAACTGCGACCTGCGTGCCATGGGCCACAACAGCGCGGACTATCTCCACTACCTAATCGAGGCGATGAAGCTGGCCTTTGCCGACCGGGACACCTACTACGGCGATCCCGATTTCGTGCAGGTGCCGATGGATCGCCTGCTCTCGGACGAATACGCGAAGAAGAGGTCTGCATTGATAGACCCTGAGCGCGCGTCGATGGAGCAGCGCCCCGGCAGACCCGAGGAGTTGGGCAGCCCGACGCCGCCGATTGGGCAGCCAGGAAACCCACCAGCGAAGACCGGGGACACGACGACATGCATCGCAGCCGACGACGAGGGGAACATCTATGTTGCCACGCCGAGCGGCTTGGGGCTGGAGAAGGAGCCTGGGCCGACGGGCGTCTGGCTCGCCACTCGCCTCCAGAGCTTCAACCTGTGGGTTCGCCATCCCAACTGCATCGCGCCCGGCAAGAGGCCCCGCATCACGCTCACGCCTACCTTGGTGCTGCGAGAAGGGAAGCCCATCATCGCCGTCTCTGTCGCTGGCGGCGATCTCCAGGATCAGGCGACCCTGAACGTGCTCCTCTCCCACCTGGAGTGTGGCCTCACGCCCCAGCAAGCCGTCGACGCGCCGCGCGTCGCAACGCACCACATGATCAGTTCCTTCGGC
>Ga0307379_10010585_pt1 | contig 12193 bp, 9 predicted proteins | sample UN2MG_FD_202237 | JGI IMG/M metagenome (GOLD analysis project Ga0307379, IMG submission 202237) | Soil microbial communities from Risofladan, Vaasa, Finland - UN-2 | ecosystem: Environmental > Terrestrial > Soil > Coastal area > Acid sulfate soil | place: Finland: Risofladan, Vaasa | collected... | reverse complement strand
CCAGCTCTTTTTCCGCGCGGGCATAGATCCGGTTCAGCTCCCTTTGAACATCCTCATTCGCCCTATATTTGTGGTTTTTTATCTTTTCCTTTGCGATTTCCCAGGCGATCTGTGCAGGTTCCTTTGAACCGCGCTCCTGCCACTGAATCAGGGTGGAATGGACGAATATCTCGGGGTCCCAGAGGTCTCGACGGAAGTTTTTCAAAGTGGAGTCATGGTCCAGGTAGGTTCCCGAATGACCCAGCGCCTCGATTTCCCCGAGAACAGTCAGCTTCTCATCAAAATCGTAGCCGCGCATAACCCTCGAGCAGTACTGGACGATCTCCCAGTCGATAAGGAGCTGCTGAACGCTGTAGATCTCGTCCACACAGAGCAGTCCGGCGTTGCTGAAGACATAGGCGCCCGCCAGGACGGCCGCCATTGTATGGGCCGCCTTTTCGCCTGCGGAGTGTGCATCTGCTCCCTTGCCCGTCGTCAGGAGTGACTTGGCGACAAGGGGTATTCCAAAATACCGGTTGAGCTGCGCCTGGTAGAGCGTGCCGATGCAGTCCTCCGCCGACCCGTAGACGAAGGAGGCATACCGCATATCGAAGGGGTAGGCCCGGATGTTGTCCGCGACGACGCAGCGGATCTTCCCCTTTCTATCCTTACTCTCGTTGAGGAGGTATATCAGGGTCATGGCGGAAAAGAGCTCGGCAAGGCTCTGCACATAGGAGTCGATCATGTTGATGGGGCTGGTCGTGCCTGTCGTCGGCATTGTGGAGACGTTCATGTCCACCGGCTCGTCTCTGAAGGCGTACAGGATGTCGAGTCCTTCCCTCGGTGCGACGAAGGGGCTTACCAGCCAGAGGTCGAGCCTGAAATCCTTACCCGCCGCGTCGCACATCTGTTTTCCGTACCATGCATCCTTCACGTTGAGCCATCCCGCAACGTCGAGTATCCCGTGAGCGTGTACGCGGCTGTACTCGTAGCTGGTTTTGTACATGAGGATCCGCTGCATCTCAAGGGGGACGTCGTTCGGTTTTACGCAGGGAGGCCCGTAAAATCCGCATGCGTCACAGAGCTTGGTGTAGTCGATAAGGTCCTTTGTTTGGGCTGGCCGTATTTTGTTCGTATCCGGATCGAGAACGTTTTTGATATAGGCTCCGGCTATGACATTCGGATTCTCAGACCCCAGGTCCGAAGGCCAGTCAGAGTAGTCCTGGGCCGCCCGGGCCTTTTCGACCAGCTCCGCGCTGAAGGTGACAATCTCGTCCCGAATCTCAACACCGTCGAATTCTACAATTAACCGCCTTATTCCCTCGTGGGGTACCTTCAACCCGACCTTCCTGATGAGACTGAGAGCCCCCTCCCACATCTTATCTATATCCTGTTTCGAAAAACCGCCTTCTAGCTTATACCGTATGGGCCGCATACATTACACCTTTATCAGAATTCTCGCGAGATTGACTGCCCCGAGCACATCGGGAACAAACTCATCTAACCCAGACCTCCCGTGCAAACTCCTCGGCGAGGGGTGCCCCACTCGTGAATTATAACCGTTCCTATCATTTATTTTCCGCGGTCCTATTTTTTGTAGAGACCTTCATACGCTTTTTCATCGATACTTGGTGAGTTTTTCTGCACAGATGGTCCTAATCCAAATTCGTCGCGTTACAATGATATAAATAATGGACATCGCTACCTTTATTAATGAATATGTTGTTTTATCCCAAAACAGATATCCAGCAGGAGATAGACAATGCCCGGAATTCAGGTTACCCCATTTTTCAAATTTTGTCGAATAAAAATTGTGAATCAAGAAGCAAAAAAAGAGAACCAAAGGAGACGGTCTTATTCTAGTAGGGGGAGGAGTATTTTATTTCTTGGGAGAGAAATAGTCAATGGTGTATTGGTATCATGGTGGTAGTTTTAAGCTTTATCATTCTGCCCAGGTACCTGAACAGAATGATGTCTGGGGTGGCACCTATGTGTGTACCCGTTTGTTTATGATTGCCTATTTTTCTTGAAATAAAAGTCTTCGAAGGTGTAAAGTTATATCTAAGACATTAACCATCCAAAAATTATGAAATCGGTGGTGTGGCAGGTTCGGAAAGCACTGCATAGAATCGCATCGATAAAATAAAATTTATCCAACTACTTCAGAGGATTAAAGCTTTTTATTCAATAACAGGAGGTGTGATATGGCCGGGCCAGGCTCATATATCATTGGTGAAGAAGAAAAGGAGGCACTCCTTGAAGTCATAGAATCGGGATATCTTTTCCGTTACGGTGACAAAAGTGATCCGCAGTTCCTGGCGAAGGTTTGGCAGCTCGAAAGGGAAATAGAGAAGTTCTTCGGTATAAACCACGCCGTTGCGGTCAACTCCGGAACTTCGGCACTGTGGATTGCACTCGGTGCGCTCGGGATCGGCCCTGGTGACGAGGTTATAGTCCCTGGGTACACCTTTATTGCCTCCATTACCTCGATCATATTCGCACGAGCAATTCCCGTTCTCGCCGAGATAGATGAAACGCTCACTCTGGACCCTGACGATGTGCGTAGGAAGATCACGCCGAGGACAAAGGCGATCATGCTCGTACACATGCTCGGTAATCCAGGATATATCGAAGAGATGCGTGAGATAGCGAAACAAAACGATATCTTCCTCATAGAGGATTGTGCCCAGGCATTTTCGGCTACATATAATGGTAAATATATTGGGAGCTATGGAGACATAGGAACATTCAGCTTCAATCTTTATAAAACGATAACAGCAGGTGACGGAGGACTTGTTGCAACAAACAATAAAAGGCTGTATGAACGGGCCTTCGCCATCCATGATCAGGGACATCTTCCACTCAGGCAGGGAGTAGAGCAGGGTGCGCGAACGGTTATCGGTCTCGATTTTCGTATGACCGAGCTTGCTGCTGCGGTCCTTCTGGCACAGTTGAAGAAAGTGGGGATGATCAAGGAGGAATTGAAGCGGAGAAAAAGGCAGTTCAAGGAGGGTATCAGCGACCTCGATGGTATCGAGTTCAGAAAAACTCCTGATCCAGACGGGGAGCTGTGTACGCTTCTAACAGTTTTTATGCCGGATGAGAAGACGGCTCGGAATATCGGCGACGCTCTCGGTAGTGGCGTAGTGGCCGATTCAGGATGGCATGTTTATAATAATATGGAACACGTGCTCAATAGAAAAACGGTAGACAGCATAAACTGCCCCTATACATGCCCCTATTATACACAGAAGGGCGGACGGATTTCTTACTCGAAGGGCATGCTCCCACAAACCGATTCGCTGCTGAACAGAGCAATCAACATCAGTATCGGAGTGGCAGATAAGGGTTTGGGATCAGGATTCGGTCTTACGATTCTGAGCGATGATAATGAAGTCCAACGGAAGATTGAGCAGTTTAGAAAAGCTGTTAAGAAATACATATGATCGGCCGAATATATTGACGTTTTGCATTTCCACTGCAAACTCCGTGAGGCCCCCATATTTCTATGCATGATAGAACTTTTTGAAAGCGTGTATTGATAATGTAAAGTGAACCAAAGGGGACGGCCTGTTTCTCTTATTGCACCGATATTTCTTGTCATAACAGCATGATCTGATACTATCAAAGAGAGAATGCGGAAAAATTCACGTGAGAAAGACGGGGATGCTGCTTACACTCACTGATCTTGCCGGAGTTTTCACTGATTTTCGAAACGTGAATTATAACTGCTCCTGTCAGTCAAGGGGGCTGACCGTCGAGGACGAATGAGGCTTCTTCCTCTACGGCTGGACGCAGGTAATCGGTGAAGTGTTCTCCTTTGAAAAATTGACGAGGCAGCAATCGAAAGGCTCTGCTGCGCTGCCCGGGAAATCGTCGGGCACTGGAATTGACCGTCGCATGGAAGTTGGAACTGATATCAGAAAAAAGCAGGGGAGGATATCGCAATTGATGCGTTGTGTTGCCGTTGTCGAGCCGAACAGAATCGAGCTCGTGGACATACCGAAACCTGAGCCTGGACCCTATGAGGTGAGGATCAGAGCGGAAATTTCCTATATCTGCAACGCCACAGACAGAAAGTTGATTGAGGGCCATTTTCCCGGTGTGGATACCTATCCACTCCTCCTGGGACATGAGTCTGCCGGAATCGTCGATGCGCTCGGCGACAAAGTCCGGCACTATGAAGTCGGGCAGCGGGTAATAGGGGGGGCTTTTACTCAACCCGACCGACCCGGGCTACACAAGCGGCTGGGGCGGTATGTCGGAGTATGTCCTGGCTACGGACAACCTGGCCATGGAGGAGGACGGTTTCTGTGACCCGGAGCATGGTTGGAATGAGCTGTTCCAGATCCAGCGTACTGTTTCGCCGAACATATCGGTCGAAGATGCGGGCCTGCTGTGCACCTGGCGCGAGGTATATGCCGGATTCAGTGACTTCAGGCTTCAGAAGGGTAATGATATTCTTGTGTTCGGGACAGGCCCGGTCGGGCTGAGCTTTGTCAGGTTTGCCAGACTGCTTGGCCTCGGATATATCGGTTGCATTGATCCTGTTCCAGAGAAGAGAGAGGTTGCGCTCGGATCAGGCGCCGATGCAGCATTTGCACCGGACGATCCGGAATTGAAAATGGTTCCGGAAGAGCGGGAGGTACACTTCGATGCAGTGATTGACGCAGTCGGGAAAGAGGAGATCATCAATTTCTCTCTCCCCCTTCTGAAGATGGCGGGGAACGTATGCGTCTACGGAGTGATCGACCAGGCTGTCATCGGTGTTGAGAAGCATAGGGCTCCCTACAACTTCAACCTGCTTATTCATCAGTGGCCCACCAGGGAATGAGAGGCGGCTGCACAGGAGCCGCTCTGCGGCTGGATCGATGAGGGCAAGCTGAGCTACAGGGATTTTTTAAGCGCTGAATATCCGGTGGATGAAATGCAGAAGGCCTTTGAGGGTACAAAATCTGAGGTGGCCATAAAGACACTGCTGCGCTGGTAAATGCACTTCAATTCCATGCAATTACTGGCACACATAAAGGCAGGGATGCTGATATAGCCTGGAGCAGAGTGGCACTACCTGCAGGAGGGAGGCACATATGCGGAGTAACAGTACGAGTATTAGGGTTGGGCTGTGCGCAGGCGTACACCCAAACATGCCTGGTGACGACAGGGGGGTGTACAAACGGATTATCGGCTCAATGGAGAAGCTTCAGGAGGAGATGGGCTTCAAACTCGTTACACTGAAAGGGCCTGTGGAGAGTGAAGCCGACGGTCACAAAGCGCGTGAATTTTTCGATGGCCACGCAGTTGACCTGACCCTCATTTTTAACGCGAGCCTGCCTTACGGGCGTATCATACTGCCTCTGGCGCGGGTGAAGAGCTGTCTCGGCCTGTGGGCCGTACCCGAACCCACACGGGCAGGTGTGCTGCAGCTCAACTCCTTCTGCGGACTCAATATGCTCGGATCGATCATCGCCCATTATCTGAATGAATACAATATCCCCTTCAAATGGTTTTACGATTATCCGGAAACCGAGCTTTTCCGCGAGCGGTTTGCCGTTACCCTGCGGGCTATACAGGCGATCAAAGCGCTCAGGCTCAGCCGCATCGGTCAGGTGGGAAACCTCGCAGACGGTTTTGAGAACATGTACACCGATGAGCGTGTGCTCGAGAAGAAGTTCGGAACCTATTTGCAGACACGTCACACCGTAGAGGACATCGTGGCGAGGGCGAAGTCATTGGATGGGAAGAGGGTGAAGGAGGAGATTGACCGCATGCTCGGTGAAGGTGAATGGGTGAAGCAAAGGGTCACGACTGAAGCAATGGAGAAATCGGCGCGCGTCAGCCTGGCCCTCCTCGATTTCGCCGAGGAACATGACTACAATGCCCTTGCGGTAAGCTGCTGGTCGAAGTTCCAGGAAGTATACGGCATTGCCGTATGCGGCGCCCTGAGCAGGTTGAATGAGATGGGCATCGTAGCGCCCTGTGAAGCCGACATTGCAGGCGCGGTCAATATGATCATCTTCAATGCAATGAACGGGGGACGGGCTGCATTTACGGATTTGGTCGCTCTGGACGATGAGGACAAGAGCGTGAATTTCTGGCACTGTGGTGTAACCTGTGCGTCCTGGGCGAATGAGAAGGGAATACGCTGGGATGCCCATTTCAATATCGGTTCATATGAGGGCGATACCTGGGTTGGCGACGGCGTGGTAGCAGACCTTGACCTGAGACCCACCCGGATTACGGTGTGTACCATGGACAATGCCTTCGACAATCTGTTCATCATGGGCGGTGACGTCATGCCTGACAAGGAGGGGTTTTACGGAGGCAGCGGATGGGTGAACAATCTCCAGATATGTGGAAAAGACATAACCATTCGAGATTTGATCAACACGATCAGTGTGGGCAGGGTGAACCATCACTACTCCATTGCCGCCGGAGAGCTGACGGCAGAGCTCATGGAATTTGCCAACTGGAAGGGGTTGAAGGTGCTCGATAGGATACCCTACAAGCCGTACCTGCAGCTCCCCCCCTGGGAAAAGCCGTAAGCCGGCGTGAAGTGAGCCGTATGCAATGATAAGCTAAATAATAGTATGAAGGCCGCAGGTTTTTTCACCCACGGTCCTTGCATACGTAAAAAACCGTGGACCTCTACCGGTGGAGAAGTCCACGGTGAATTTCCTCAAACCGGATGAATAACTCCTACGGGGAGCCGGTCCACCACCAGTCGACACATTTCTCAGTAATGAATACCATCATGCCGATCCTTTTTAATGCGGTTTTCTCAAAGATTGCTGCAATCAGATTGCTGCAATCAGATTGCATAGCAAAGGGTTTAAGTCTTATGTAAAAATAATGTTTACGGTGAAAAAAGCGCCTATGTGGTTTTCTCAACAGCCGCATATCATCAGAGTTGAATGATGACCCGGTAGTATGTGATAATGACATGCAAAAATATAGTTTATCGTTGAGAAAACCACAAACCCCCTCATTCCTGTGTGAGAAATGGGGGTTAACCGTACTGTTGACCCTATTTGTAGTGTAGAATAATAAAATGTTCAATTTATTCAGTTACGTTCCGCACCCAGCATGACCCTGCGCTGCTCAATGTACTTGCTGATGATAGCAGTGGATACGATGATTACCCCAAACACGGTAAAGATCCACCAGTAGTTGATCCTCAGGAAGATGAGCCCGTTTTCAATAATGGAGATAACGAGAGCTCCCCAGAAAACGCCCATCATACTTCCCACTCCCCCGGTCAATGCTGTTCCGCCCACAACAGAAGCGGCAATGGCCTTAAGCTCCCATCCGTCTCCGGTTCGTGCAGAGAAAGTACTGGCCCTGAACATCTGCATGACCGAAACGAACGCAACGCAGATACCAACAACGGTAAAGCAGATCACCTTGATCCTGTCGGTATTTATTCCCATTGCCCTGGCTGCCATTTTATTGTCACCGGTGGTGAATATCCAGTTTCCGAACTTGTGATAGTGCATAACCAAGGCGATAATGAGGGCGATTCCCAAAAACCATAGAAACTGGGCAGGTATGAGATCGCCGATCACACCTGCAATTGCCTTGAACATGACAGGGTTCTTCTCAAGCTCCATTCCCGCCTGCAGTCCACCCGACCAGAAGAGGGTGACACCGCGCCAGAGAAGCATTGTACCCAGTGTGGTGATGAATGACGGAATTTGAGCCTTGACAGTGATAATCCCGTTGATAAACCCGACAATGCCGCCGACGCAGAGGGTGAGAAACAATGCCAGCAGTATATGCACACCGGCATTGTAGAACACGTAAAAGTTCCAGCTCGAGAAAACCAGAATGGAGCCCACAGAGAGATCGAACTCACCGGCGATCATGAGCATTCCCACAACGATTGCCACAATGTTGAACTCAGCCCCTGCGGAAAGAAAGATCTTCATATTCTCACGGCTGAAAAACCTGTGCCCCGGTGAAAAAATCGAAAAAACCAGGAAGAGCACTATGAATATGACGAACACATTCAGTGAACGCATACGTATAAGCGCGCTCATGAATCTGTTCTGTTTAGTGGTTATTTCTGCCATTTATTCCATCTCCTGCCCGCCGCTTACGATGAACTCGATGAGATGATCGATAGTAGTATCTTTTTTCTTTACGTCGGTCAATGCCTCACCGTGGGAAAGTATGAAAAATCTTTCTGCAGCCTGAAAGGCATGAAAGATGTTGTGTGTGATGAAGATGACTGAGATACCTTCGGCTTTGAGCTGCTGCATAAAATCCATAACCTGCCGGGATTCCTTGACTGAGAGCGCCATGGTCGGCTCATCAAGGATCACGAGTTTCGCCTTGAAGTACATAACCCGCGCTATCGCCACACCCTGCCGCTGGCCTCCGGAAAGTGCCTCGACCGCAGCCTCAGGATCCTTGATCCGTAATCCAAGCTTCGTGATGGCTCCCATGCTTTCCTTATCCATCATTTTCCTGTTCATGAAGCCGAAAGATTTCGTTGGTTCCCTGCCCATAAAGACATTTCTCGATATGGATACGTGAGGGGCCAAGGCCTGCTCCTGATATACCGTTTCGATACCGAGCCTTTTTGCGATTTTCGGTGTGTTGATATTTTCCTTTTTACCCTCGAAAAATATCTCTCCCCTGTCTGCATGGTGGAAACCTGAGAGAATCTTTATAAGTGTTGATTTACCGGCGCCGTTATCACCGACCAGGCCAACGATCTCGCCTCGATTGACATGAAAATCTATATTCCTCAGGGCACAGACTTTACCAAACCACTTATGGATATCCACCATTTTTACAAGAGGCGTGTCGTTACTCTTTGGCAATGTTGTTCCACTATCTCGAGCCGTTGATTTCTGATCACTCATTTTCTTCTCCAGATAATTACTTTAATCGTTTGAATGTTAAAAACCCCTACTCCGGGTTAAACTACCTCCCGCTCTTGCGTGCAATGGAAACGTTGAGAATGGCAAAAATGACAATGGCTGCACCGATGAACGCACTTATACCGAAAGGCGGCGCCCCCATGAGGATCAGGCCATTTTCTATGATCTGGATGGTAAGGGTCCCCAGAAAGATACCGAGAACACTGCCGATACCACCGGTAAGAGCCGTGCCCCCGACCACTGAAGAGGCAATGGCCTTGAGCTCAAAGCCTACGCCCTGATTGGCAGCGAAGGATTCGATTCTCAGGTTCTGCATCATCCCCATGAAGCTGCAGAGTACCCCTACCATGACATAGCAGACAGTTTTCACCATCCCGGTGTTGATACCCATTGCACGGGCTGCTGTTTCATTGTCACCAGTTACAAATATCCAGTTGCCAAATCGATGGAAATGAACAAAGGCACCGAGCACGATAGCGAAGAAGATAAACCAGAGTATCTGAATCGGAAGTTCTCCTCCGATAGCACCCACAAAGAGCTTTTCCAACCATGTTCCGAAATCGAGCCAGGACCGTATACCGATGGGCATCATGCGGGATGCCGCATAAACCAGCCCCCGCCAAAAGAGCATCGTACCCAGCGTAATGATGAAGGACGGCAGCTTCGTCTTCACGACCATTATGCCATTAGAGAACCCGATCAGTGCGCCAGTAAAGATCGTAATAAAGAGTATTGCGATAAGCGGAAAACCCCATCCAAGCAATTTCGTGAATACAAATGAACACAACGGAATGGTGGATGATACAGATAGGTCGAACTCACCGGCGATCATGAGGGTGCCCACACCGAGAGAGACGATCCCGAGGTCGGGCGCCAGTCGAGCCATTGCCGTGAGGTTTGCAGGTTTGAAGAAGCTGTGCTCAGCGGAGAAGATTTCAAAAAATATAAGCAGCAGTATGAAAACAATCAGAGTAAAAGAAGCCCGGTAGGATAAAATTCTATTTAAAAACCTTTGCATGAACGCTCGTATCCTTTCCGTAGGAAGAATTGTTACATCGTTCCGATTATCCGGTGCGGGACCTGTAACGTTCCTCTTTGCACCGTACTACTTCTGAAATAAAGGGGCCGGGCCCGAACCGCAAAGCTCTGCCCAGCCCGTTCTCATGTACGTTAATGAACCGTTATCTAATGTTTTTAGGTGACAGGGTCTTGATCAGATCGATGTTGTCCTTTGTAATAAGGTAGCCGCCGGTATCAATCTGCGGCGCAAAACCGTACTTATCCATGAGGTACAGCACATAGACGGAGAAATATCCCTGCAGATACTGCTGCTGATCGATCGAGGCAACCATATAACCGGTTTCCAGTCCGGTCAGTGTTCCGGGAGCGGCGTCGAACCCACCGGCGAGGATCTGGCCCGGTTTCTTCTTCGCGTTTTTCAGTGCCGAGGTGAGCCTGTCGGTGGTAATACCACCCAGACCAAAGATGCAGTCCGTATCCTTATGGCCAATGAGATAGGATGTGATCCGCGATTCTGCGGTTGTCATTTCAAGAGTACAATCGAGGATCTCGATTTCACCCGGGATGCCGTAATATTCCATGGCGTCTTTAATTCCCTGACTTCTCACAACACCGTAGTTTGCACCAGCAACCTCCACTGCAGCGGCAACATTGAGATTTTTCATGCTCTTGCCGCTCTCTTTTGCCGCCTTGAACACTGCCAGCCCGATCATCATTCCGGCGCGCCTCTCGTTCTGACCGATGTAGCAGAGCCGTGCGTTCCCCGCAGGGCCTTCCTGGTCATCATTGTTGCTACCGATGACATTAACTCCCCTGGCGATGGCATCGGCAACCGGTTTGTCCCACAGGGTGTCGTCGTTGATAACGAGAGCTATACCGGTAGGCTTCATGGCTACTGCTTCCTGGAAACGCTTCTGCTGAAGCTGCAGGTCACTTCCACAGAGGTCGATATCAGCCCTGCAGCCGAGCTCCTTTGCCGCGTCCCTCATACCCTGCTGATAAACTGCCCAGAAAGGATCGTTACCGCCATGGGTGACGAGGCGGAAGTACATGCCCTTCCCCGGCATGTCATCCTTTGCTAACAGTACACCGGGAACCATAAAACAGATAAGAGTGACAACAGTGATTGCAATGACAAACAAATTTTTTCTTTTCATAATTACTTCTCCTTTTATTATTATATTACTATCAAATCTCCTCCTGTTTTATACACCCCTGGTTGGTTTTTGTCAAGAATATTCCCCTGATTCGAATCTTTGATTTCTTTGCGGTTGAAGCAAAATGAATGCCACTGCGAGTATTTATCCTATTTCTCCCTGCCTGGTATGTTTTCAGCGTTCATGTCCATAGCACAAAAGTCCTAAAAATTATTTTTACTGTTTTCACCAATGAGTGGTAATCATACTCCCCTTCGGAAACTATTATTGAGATTTTATAAGAACGGATGAGGTTTTTATGTAGAGAATATATTTTTTGAAAACCGGGTGATCCGGAAACAGGCCTGCACGATAAAACCTTTTCCTGTCTTGAAATACTTTGGGGAAGAATGTACAATGATATTCAAAGGGACTCTAAATGGAGGATAACACTGATGGACCTTGGTCTGAAAGATAAAATTGCGGTTATAACCGGCGCCACAAAGGGGATAGGTCTTGCTGTTGCCCGTGGCCTTGCAAAAGAAGGTGCGCATATAGCTCTGTGCTCACGAAGTAAAGAGGAGGCGATAAAAACCGCGGAGAAAATAGAAAAGGATTTCGGTGTTAATACCCTTGGGGTGCAGGTTGATGTCGTGAAAAAAAAGGACCTGGAGATATTCATAAAAGAGGTTGAAATCAAATTTGACGGGGCGGACATTCTGATCAACAACGCCGGCATGGGGAGTGAAGAAACGGTTATGAGCTCGAAAGATAAACAATGGCAGTACTTCTGGGATCTGCAGGTTATGGCCGCGATACGCCTTGCAAGGGGAGTCGTACCGCTTATGAAAAAAAGAGGCGGCGGCGTAATTATCAACAATGCGTCGATATGCGCCAGGCAGCCGCTTTCCCATGAGCCGATCTACAACACCGTGAAGGCTGCCCTGGTCATGTTCTCCAAATGCCTCGCAAACGAGCTTATCAAGGACGGTATACGGGTAAACTGCATAAACCCCGGCCTCATCCTGACCCCTGCATGGCGCAAGGGCGCTGAATCTCTCTCAAAGGAGGAGGGGCTGACCGTTGACGAATACTTCGATAAGATTGCAAAGGAATACACCCCTATCGGCCGCTTTGCCTCGCCTGAAGAGCTTGCCAATTTCTTCGTTTTTC
>Ga0307379_10010584_pt1 | contig 12197 bp, 18 predicted proteins | sample UN2MG_FD_202237 | JGI IMG/M metagenome (GOLD analysis project Ga0307379, IMG submission 202237) | Soil microbial communities from Risofladan, Vaasa, Finland - UN-2 | ecosystem: Environmental > Terrestrial > Soil > Coastal area > Acid sulfate soil | place: Finland: Risofladan, Vaasa | collected... | reverse complement strand
TTGACTATAAACCCTGCTTTACGTCCTATCTCCATGTTATTTTTCCTCCCTCCTCTGTTTGCAATGACCGTTCCTGATTGAAACCTGTCCGGGATAAGTGCAGCATGGCCACCCTTTCCTCATCGCCCTCTTATCAGCAAAATCACAGTGGGCACACTGCTTTTCCTTGAAGTCCAGCGTCTTTCTGTTTGATGGTTTCAACTTATTTACCTTTCAGCCTCTCGAGGCTATCCTTTTCAAATACTGTTATACCCAGGTCCTTCAAACTATTTATAAGTAAAGAAACATTTTCCCACTTGGGCTCAGGAAGATTGTTATTGTAGTTATCGCTACCTATCTCGACAATGGATGGCATGAGCTGCACGAACCAGGGAATGAATACGCTTTTGTCGAAGTCCATGATGGGTTCGATGGAGACGAACTTATTAGGGTGGTCATACTCGAGCAGGGCCTGGTACCGGTCCCGCGGCATAGGAGCCCGGGTAATATGGATATCCACGTTGGTTTCCAGTGTGGTACCCAGATAGCTGTTATAAGGGAAGATAAAATCATGGAAGCGGGCGGGGTTCTTACTGAGGAAGAGGAAACTTGTAAGAGGAAATTCTCTTGTTCTGTTGATGACTCTTTGAATTATATCTCTCTTGACCCAGGGACCGAAGAGGTCCCCCATGAAACTAACGAAGACAAGTACGCCTGGTTTGAATTTATCATTCATGGCCAGCTCCCAGAAGCCCGGCTTGAACCCATCCCTGTACTTCTCAGATGACACAGAGAGGCGCTCGGCTATGGTCTTTGCCCTGCAGTATTCACAACCGTATTCGCACCCGTGTTGTGCCGACCAGGTGGTTCCAACCGATTTAAACATTTTACTCATTTTCTTCAAGCTCCATTTTGAGTTGCACCAGCTTCTCGAGATGGTTTATTTGCTTCTTTAGCTTATTGACCTCATTTCTGACGTAACAATTCTTACAGAGCGAAGTTCTAAGATTATGATTAGCTTGAGACATTAATTCTAAATTCTCTGGTATATTATTGTCCTTAATGCCATCAATATGGTGAACTTTTTCTTGAGGTAGGAGACAGCGGCCAAGATGTTTGGCCATTACAAGGCGGTGCTCCATTACATGGCCAGTGGAATCTGCCATAGGGAAATAGATATCATCTGGATAGATTTTACAGAGAACATACCCGCTCTTATTTTTTCTTCTTCCACCCTTCCATCTATAATGGGCAGATCCTCTATGGCGAGTTTTGGGGGCCTTAGCGTTGCATAATTTACATAGACTCCCGGGTCTTCCCATCGATCGCAAAACCCACCTAGTATTATCACATATAGGGCATACTGTTTGAACATAGAGAAATCCGCCCTTCAAGCCCAAGTCGCAAGCTCTTTTTACCTTACCCGACGCCAGCATCTCTTGCAATTCGACTTTAGTAGGCTTTTTCAATCTGAGCTTACTCGTCATAGCGGCCCCCCTTGTTCTGTTGCAGGAATGCTTGCGTGGTTGCTGATAAGTCTTCGGCTCCCGAACTCTACCACTACATTAAGAAAGTCATAGGCTGATAGCATTTTCAAACATTCCTACTAGAATAGTGTAAACATTCCTATTCAGAATGTCAAGGGGGTAACGAAGTTATTTTTAGGCTTATTTTGGGGGTTGGGAACTTAGGACTTGACCCTGTATTCCCAGGGAGCTGTCACGCCGTCATCCGCCGCGACACTGCTGAAAACCTCAACCCGCAGCGGTCCGTATATTTGGGCATTTAGCCAAAACCAATATATATAGGCTACATTTCCATCAGTACCATCAGCCTTCCAGTCTTCATCCCCAATCAATTCCTCACCACCCATTATAAGAAGATAGCACCTTATGGTTATTATGGATAATACATTCCAAACTGCTGGAAATATTTTGAGATAGGCTTCCTGAAGCCGCCACCACTGTCCTGCAGCTCCATAGGTAAAAAGGTCGGCACCAGCTAGGCCGCTGGTAGCGACACCGGAGTTCCAGTTGGCCGTAGTTGTTCCAGGGACAATACGCGGTCGTTCGGCTAGCCACCTGATAAGATTTTTTTCTCCCATTAGCCTGGTTCCCCCTTTGGTGTTGCTGTTCTACAACAGGTCAATCAAAAATCTTATTTAACATGAAATTAAAAACTCACCATGAGTTCTGCAATGGTACCATGCACCGCTGGCCACTTTATTGGTCCGTTTTGATGTAGCCTGGCATTCGAGGCACCTCTGGTGCTTCGGCATATTCCGGTAAAGGAGTGTCCTCCGGTCACCGGCACGGTGCCAGACCATCTTGGCTACCTTCTCGTGGGCTTTCTGCCAGAAGGTACGGTGGTCTACTTCCTCAGCTATCTTCTGCTTAGACGGCCAGAGGTATTTCTTGAGAAATAATATCAGTCTTTTCATATCACCATCCTACGCCTTAATTATTACGGCCACCGGCACCGGGGGCCAGCGGGCCAGTTGCACCGGGCGGCTGCTGACCTATATTAACACTCTGCGGATTGACCATCTTCATGTCTGAATAAACGCAGTAATACATCCCGCATTTAGCACAAACATCGTAGTTAGAAATAATAAGCGGGGCTGAAAGGACTGCAATCATCGAAAAGGGGTTATAGACCAGGCTTCCCTTCTGTTCTATCACTATTATAGTATCCTTGGCTATCTTACCCTTACTCTTCTCCTGATCACCCACGGTTTGTGCGATGCGCTTGGTGCTGCCACAGCCCGGGCACTTTTTGAATTCCTTCGGGAACTTCAGCTCTTTTTCATTTTCTTTCAATTTATCCTCCTCTGAACTATTATAGCATTATTTTCAATTAAATGGGGCGCCATTCCCGCTTTCTGTATTTCATTTATAGCGTTGGCGCCCCTATCTTAATGCTATCGGCAGTGGGTGGAGGCCGACCTGGCTAACCAGGTGGCCAGTTAGGTTGAAAAGACCCTTATACGAAGGGCCAAAAGACCTTCTGGCACTTTTCCCACGCCTTCAGCTGCATTAAGCAATATTAATACCCCTCCACCATCATGCTATTCCTAATTTTCCTGTCCCCTTACACCATGTGCATCTTCCAGCTCTTAGGTTGTAGAGCTTGGTGCCACCGATACTGCCGACTCTACCTTTACGGTTATTATCGGCTTTCTGCTTCCCAGTACCATGGCAACGTTGGCACGTCATATCAAACCCATTAACTGTCCTCTACACAAGAACCATCATCATTGTGTATGGCAAAGAGTTGGTGGCACTTTGGACAGTAGCGGCTATCTAAATCCTTCTCTTCATGCAAAACCGTCTGGCAGCCTTGAATACTGCAAGTAAGCTTCTCAACCGTTCCGCCGTCATTTCCCTGCTTCCAGTAGCCATACCCCAGTTCCCACCCCGGGCTCACCTTGTCTTTACTCAGTTCAATAAACCAACCTTCGGGATCTTTCCGAGCAGTAAGAACAGCCCCCTCGGCCCAGCCTGCAGGAAACGGTCCTTGAGCGGGCATTGTGATTCTAACTCTGTCCCCTTTTTGAATATCCACTAATCCTCCTATAAACTGCATTGCCTAGGTTTCAGCAGTTCTACCTTTGCTTCATCATCCCAGTTAGCAGGAGAATTACTCTCCAGATTGAAAGCATAATCAATAGCCTTCCTGTTATCTTCTTCGAAATATACAACTACCTCGAGATAGGAACCAAAGTCGTGCGGGAAACTTTTAACGGCCAACCTGGCTCCTTCTGGTGGTTCGCCACAAGCTCTTATTATTTGATGCTTAAAGGCGATACATTCTGCTCGGGCTTTATCATGATAATCTGCCGCACCTACCTGAACGCAATGCTCATCGCATGGAGATGAGCCTATATTTATATAGTCCATTAATCCAATCCTCCTATCTTCCTAACGTTATACCAAGCCGCACTTTTCACATTTGCCATAATATATTCAGGCCTCTTCGCCAATCGCAACATAGTAAAGCTCTTCCCTGGCTTCTCTCGTTTTTCTTTGTTCAATTAAATAACTGTCGTCCATTGAGGTAACCCAGAGGCTATGATTCGGATGGAGCCATGCCGCAATCGAATATTTATGTGGCGAAACCACAAATACACGGTCCGCCACCCTTTCCAATTCATCCAAGGCCTTGAAAGCATCCTCTATAGTTGGCAAATGCTCAACCACATGACTTATATAGGCAGCACCAAAATAGCCATCTGGATAAGGTATATTTCTCACATCAGCCAACTCGTAAGAGCAGTAAGTGGGCACATGTTCCCAATTATCTATGGTCACATCTCCGCAAGGATGGTTAAAGCCAAACTTCGGGGCACCGACTACCAATAGTGGCTTTTCTATTGAGTCAGCATAAACCCGAGCTTGATTATATATTTGCCTGCGTTCATTAATCTCAGTAATTTGTACGCCGGCTTCTCCTATAAATAATCCTGCAACCACGATTTCAATAATGACGTTCATGCCTGAATCTCCAGAGCAGGATTGCTACTGCTATAAAATAACCAATTGGTAGGCTAATAGATATCCACTCTATCATTTAATCCAGCCCTCCGACTTTCCTGACGTTCCGCCAGGCGCAGCCAATGGTATTAAGGTCGCTTCCAGCAAAAAGAAGGCTGCCAATATAATTATCTGGATGCAGGATACCAGACCCGCTGTCACCACCTTCGGCACCAGGGCCGAAGATATCCACATCACTAAAGATGGCAAATTGAGTACCGCCGAGCCCGACATTTACCAAGGCATGGATAAACTGGGTATCGAATGAGTTAACAGCCGAAGTCCGCCCGGATTTTTCACCAATATCTCCTACTGCAAAGTCCCGCCAGTTACGGGTGTCGACATGACCAATCTCATAGATCTCGTCGGTGAGCTCACTTTCGTCGAATGGCCCGAAGAGGCACAGGTCCACCAGGTTCTCGCCTTCTGCTTGAGGGCGTATAGGTACAAGCCTGGTCCTTGAGCGCATCATCCTGGCAAGAAGGTTGGGGATCATGGCAACTGCTCCGCCTATAGGACAGTCACTGGGAATGGGTCCGCCGCCCAAGATTACCTCCGGCTTGAATACTATCGGCTTCGTAGCATCCGCTGCGGTACCGCCGTCGTAGTGACCAGGCTGCCACATGAGGTCGCCGATCTTGCCCTCGTTCATACCGCCGACGTGCCAGTTGGTACAGGCATAAGCGAGACCGCCCTTCCATACCCGGCCGAGGATTGTGCCGGCGGTTACCAGCTCGCCGTTGCCGCAGGAGATCCCACCGAAAAGAGGACGATTCCTACTTGTCCTGACGTTGGCGGCCATTACTTTTGGGGGCAGGATATCCACCTTGTGGAATACAATAACATCTGTCTCCACCCCATCCAGCGTCTTGGGTATAATATCGACAGTGCGCAGCTCTTTTAGCGACACCTTTTCCTGTACGCCGATAATTATAGCCTGGCGCCCTGTGGGCCTGCCGTTGGTGATCTTTTCACCGGGGGCAACCATAGTGGCGCCCTTGGCCAGCAAGTCCTTCATGCGCTTTCTGATAATCTCTTTGTTGTCCATTTAACCCCCAAAGAATGAGACGCTTACTATCTGCCAGATGATGCCCGCCCCCAGGATACCGGCCAGCCACATAACCGGCTTTAGCGAGTTTTTAATATCGCAGCGCTGACCCTTCAGCTCGTCCTTCATCAATTTGTGGCATGCCATGGTTATAGTTGCCGCTGGCACGTTCTTCCATCCATTACTTACAACCTCGTCGAGGGCTTCTTCCATCATCTTTTCTACGATGCCATTCGTGCTCTTTTTCATAAGCTTGTCTTTCCTTTCACCGCCTGGAACCCTTTATAAACTATAGGTATGCCAAGCGCGGCCATCACAGCGCTATAAATCGCCCAGAACCCCACATTCAACTCATTTAAAGTGCCTTGCAGTATCATGTAGCCGAGTATGCCGTTGTATTCAAGGGCGAGAATTACTAGAATAAACCACTTGCAAAGCTCACCAGTCGCTTTTATCCAGTTTTGTAATTTCTCGTTCATCATATTTCCAGCCTACGGCCAATAAGTTCCTGGTGAATATTGTCGAAGAATATCTAAGATCGCCTGCTGTGTCGGGTTTGGGTCTCCGGTAAAATCGTACGCCCACTGGAGGTTTTTTTCCCACCAGTCTAGACTCCGATAAAATTTTGGAGAATCGGAACAGGCATTTAACTGTGCCACTTGAGCATCGTACTTATAAGTGCCAGCGGGTATGTGCATATCAGGATTAAGCGGATTACAGCCGACATTATGGACTTCAGATGCAGATACATACAAATCACAGTCACCCCAACTGCGATGGATTATCCAATGACCATCCCCGACGTACTCAAAAGCATCGCATCCCGAAGGATAGGACTGGTGGACAGTTGTTATATGATATGTAAGCTCGGCTTTTGTATCAAAACATAATCCCTCGCAGCCAGAGTATGGGCAGCAATAAGTTGGGACCCCTGGTTCTTCTGATACAAATGTTACCGATAACCCGCTGGATGTATGGACCGTTCCAGTACCCACCCATTCCACATAGTCAGTGAGAGTCACTACCCGGGTTTCCAGGGGTGCAAGGGTCACATACTGATTGCCTGTGCAACCGCCCCATATCTCGATGTTTTGCGAGATCGAGACATCGCTATTCAGATTCCTTATGGTTACATATACGGATTGCCGCTCCCCTCTGATAATGGGATCATACTTGACGGTTATACTGAGAAACTCAGCAGCTAGTGGTTCGCTGCCATGAACGGCCTCTATGTGGGCTATCAATTCTGCCTCGGTATCAAAACATGGTGGCCCTTCGCCCGGGTGTTCATATGGACAGCACCACTGGGGGTAGATTTTATGGGCGGTATCCAGGTGGATCTGCAGGCTGACGCTATCCGGGAAACATAATCCCGCATGCTCAGGGTATGGGCAACACCACTCGTCCACTTCCGGGTGAGCAGCCGCTATGTGTTCCGCTAGCTCCTTGGCAGTCCTGAAGCATAGATCGGGACAATAAGGACAACAATACTGCAGGGCTGCTTCCACCTTTCCTCTAGTAAGCAAATAGATGCCTCCTGCACCTGCTAGTATTATTCCAGCGGTAACCACAGTTTTAGTGTTCTTCTCCATGTTAACCTCCTAACATTCTTTATAGAATATTTGATCATATCATCTTCCCTGCTATCATCTTGGCTCCCATGTTAGCAGATTTGTCTTCAATACCGCCTTCGTCGGCGCCCGGAGCAATTGCAAGTAATTGAGCCACCCAATATCCTGAAATAGTAGAAGTTGCTGTCCCATCCCCTGTTGCTGTAGTTTGAAGTCTTTTAGCAGAGCCCATAGCCATTGATATGGGAACTGCGTTATCCCACCAAAAGTCGTAGGCTTCTACCCAGGCACCAGGGTTATCGTTTACAATAGCATAGCCTAAATAAGTAGATAAAGTGTTATTACCGACAAGCAGACAAATCAAACAATTGGCTACGGTCGGTGTAATCTCAGGGGAAGTTGGTGTAACACTTTGAAGAGCTGGTGCATCTCCATTGCTGGCGTTTATAGGTGTTACGGGGTCATGTCCGGTAAAAGCTGATATCGCTCCCAGGTGGTAAGTAGCGTCAACATAAGTGAACGTAAAATCAGCAGCAGCTACATCAGCGGCATCGGCTATCTTCCAGCATAGACGACCCTTTACGGTACCATCAGTATATCTTATTAGAGCAAAGCCTGCTGGCATAGATTGTATTACTGAAGCACCACGAGTAACGACATGGGCTACCATCAAATCGCCAATTGTTAAACCCGCGGGTTTGACGATAATACAAGTTGCGGTATTAGCCCCTGGGCTTACACCAACAGAACGTAAAGCTATTGCCATTTATCTTTCCTTATACCGAATACCATATTCTTATCCCCATCTGGATATCGTTAAAAATGATGAAGTCTCCATCAGCTTTTCTCAGTAGCCACTGGAAGGTATAGCTGTCATCGTCATCGACCTCGCCAGCAATATCCAACTGGCCGATGAAAACATCTCCACCCTCCCTGCCCAACGCAGTAAATGTAAACTGGTTATCAGCGAAGTTGATAGCGTCAATATATGCCCCTCCGGCGGTCTCTTTAACCTGTATGACCTGGCTTGTGGCGGCTACGGTTGCGCCGTCCAGCGCGTTGGCGCCATCATAGGTGTTTTCTACCATCCTGAACTTGAACATGCCGATAGCCCTGACTATGGTAGCACCAGCAGGTAGATCTGCTACGGAAACTGTGGGCGTGATAACCAATGTGGCTGCAATAGCCGGCACCTGGATTTCCTCCTGCGGGTTACTCCAGAAGTCCATCGAGAAGAGCATTCTACCCTGACTCGTTATTATGGTGCCTATCTCGATATCAATGTAGCCTGCAATGGTAACTAAATCAGCAGCTATCGACGCCCCTGCCGGTGCTCCGATTCTTGTGTATATAGCCTTCGCCATACTGCCTGTGCCAGGCAATATAACAAAGTCATCACCGTTTGCGGGCACATCAGTCCATATATCCTCTGCACTAAAGGCTACGTTTTTGGCTCCTCCAGCGTAATCATTGATGGCATGAGCCTGCCCAGCGTTGGCTCCACTGATGAACATGAGGAGCATACCGTTATAATGGTCATCGGTGGCTTCAGTGAGGTCTGTGTCAAAATCCGCTATGGCAGGGCCGGCATCACTTACAGCCCCCGGGACGGCTATACCCGCTGTGATAAGAGCCTTTACATATCGCATAAGGCTGGCGTTAGCCACGGCAGCGTAAAGTGCGGTATCGGTTTTGTTACCAATCACATCACGCTCAAGAATATTGGTCCCCACATCGGCGGCCGGAACACTGAGGTCATTGATTATATCCGCCAGGTTGGGGTGAATGATAATCATAATGTCGCCGATACCAACTGGGGCAGTATAAGCCGCTGTGGTAAACACGCCCAGGTTGGTGTAAGCGGTTACTGTCTGAGTCTCATGCTGGGGTGCAGCTCCGGCTCCGCCGGCATCCCAGAATACATAGGCATCCCAGCCAACAAAGCAGGTTTCTCCATACCCGGCTAATCCATCGATAGTGAATTGGTTGGCACCCGGTACGGCCGTAACTACTCCATAATAAAATCCACCTTGTATGTCACCGGTAATAGTAGATAAATAATCCCTTATCGCCTCAAGAGAATCTGTCAACTGGTCGAAGGTTTCCGAGGCGTCTTTATTCATAATTCTAGCTAGTTTAGCTATAATGTCCACTATTTCACCTCCAATAGTCTTAATAAACCTGCGTCATCAATAATAACGGGCAGTGCCTCGTCAACCAGGGTAGAAAATGTTACGTCCTTGCCATAAAATATCCCACTTGGGTTAGTGAATACTGCCCTGTAGTGATAGCTTGTGTCCATGGCCAGGGGAGCCAGTCTCTCAAAGTGCGTGTCAAGGCTGGCAAAACCGCTCACCCACCCGGTCCGCTGTCCATAATCCTTTGTCGCTCCCCACTCGAACCGAACATTACCCGGCGTTCCGCCGTCGCTTACAACCATCAGGTTGGCTACAGCAGAATTCTCGGTAATTGAGGTCGCCGGCAGGGTTGCTACTTCCGTGGAGGCCGGGGAACTGCTTGAAGTAAACGACATGCCGGCGCCATAGACGGTAGCTAACACGTTGGTGGCAAATGCTCGATAATAATAAGTGATGCCTGGGGTAAGCCCTGCTATTGCCATCGGGAACCCCTGGCCGGTTGTCCTCACTAATATAGGCGTGGTGTTGCCGTAAGCTGCGGTCAATCCCCACTCGTAACCGCATTGGCAGGGAATGCCTCCATCATCGGTGAGCATACCGTTCAATGTCTTCCAGGTATCTGATGGGCCGGTTGCCGCCAGGGTTTCAACCGCCGGCATGAATACCGGCGGGCTCGGTCCTGTCGGGGCAACCATCGTATCTACGATATCAAACCAACCGTAAAGATAGGGGATTACAAGATAGCCGTCCCTGGTCACATCTGCGCTCACATTATAAACCGAGTTTCTGTGAACTTCTACATAGTCTTTGTGAGTGATTGCCCCTGTGAAGGGATCCACATTGACTATCTCCACTATACCCCAGTCGTTGAGCTTCTCGCGGTAAGTTATATGGTAAACACCACCCGGGTTAAGGTCTAATATCTGCCAACTGTCGGCAGCACCATGTATACAGTTTATCTGGGATAGAACTCCCGTCACTACTCCGGCGGCATTTACCTGAAGCGTAGCAAACCTGCCTTGTGTAAGAGGCCCTGTATAAGCCATCAGGCACATGCCGTCAATATTACATATAGAGCCAAGAATCTCATTAGCCTCGTTGGATTCCCCTAGCCCCACATCAAGGTCGTAGCTAGCCAGGGGAGCCGATATAGCGCCGGTCGGTGATATAGTATACGTGGTTAGATAAGTAGGGGTGCCAACGGCATCCGAGACATATATAAGTCCATAGATATTATCCCTGATGTACCTGAAAGTCCAAGGGGTCAGAGCAGCAGCCTGTATTAATATCTCTTCGTCTATCATGGCGCCAATAGTCCCATCGGCTGCCACCGGGTATGTCTTGATGTGAAAATCAGTATCCAAAGCCCGCAAATAGGCTAATGCAATGCAGGTACTGGCAACACCCCAGCCAGACTTAATACTACAGATATGTGGGATGAATATGTCACCGACAGCGAACGCGGCTGTGCGAACAGTGCCAATCGTCCCATCATCTGCTATTACTATTGTCACCAATGTAGTTTGCCTGTATACCAGGCAGAACACATTGGTATTCTCCAGGCGACAAGCATCAGGGTGTGTGCCTATCCAATTAGTAGCTAGAGTCTGCTTGTCGATCAGGACAATGGTAGCGCCGTCATCTGAGACATTTATCGTACTTAAAACTATGTCTTTGAATATTGCATTCTCTGTGTGGAAAACTGCGTATACGTTCCTCGCTACCTCAAAGATGTGGATACACGTATCAGCGCCTGCTCCGGGCATCCAACCTTTGATGCTGAAGGTAAGGCTTTGTAGTACTGTTCCCCTGGTTCCAGGTGGCATATCATCGTTCCTTTAACTTAACCCTAAGATCTTCGCCGCATAGAATTCACACTCTATTGACAGCAGGGCGCCTGCCGTTTGCCTCATTGAAATCTCGACTCCATAGACGTCTGGAATAGCCGGCATCGTTACAGAGGGGTGGTTTGCCGGCTGGGCATCGTCATAAGGAAACTGATCATGGTTGACAAATGCGCCACCGGGCACAACTATCTTCCTAGCTCTGATATCTATGTGGTCACCGGCAATCATAGTAGAGAGATTAATCTTTGCCCCGCCGAATAAATAGGCAATGGTGGACACAGATAAGTCTGTGTAGACAACCTGCCAGGCTACTGTCATTGTCTTTGAGCCGGACTGGGCTGACCTTCTCAGTGCTAGCATGGGTGGCATCGATTGACCTCCTGCCATTATCCACCTCCTCCCTTCTGCTCAACCGTCAGACAAGCGAAACAGCCGGCCGCATTGGCGCCGACATAGATCTGGTTAGCATTCTTAACGTGGTACCATACGATTTCATTAGGTATCAGCGGCCATGACTGGTTGATGCTGCCGCTGGCAGACAGAGATTCGCCGACCTGGAGCCAACCCGGGTTTAGCGGGTAGGCTTTTATTACCAACGCCATGCCATCGGGAATCAAGACGTCCGGCAGTTGCGTCCCTGCTATCGCTATCTGTACCCGTAATGATCTTATCCCTATGGCATTCTCGGGCCACCCTCGTCCACTACCCAAACTGAGTTCATTAATGGCACTGATTATATCCAAGGTGTTTTGGTCGACATGATCAGCCGAAAGGGCAATAGCTACTATCAGTTCAACTACCTCAGAAGGTATTGTGCCATCTCCTGGAGCAGCCCCTACCTTTTTACTGGCTGCTATCCAGGCCATAACTGCGGCTACTGCAGCGGTGGTGCTCATGCCCAAGACTACCTTGTCGGATTTTTGGTCCGCCATGAGTCACCTCCTTTAGCCTATTATCGCCACTGAAATTTGAATATCGATTGTGCCTAAAGCTACCAGTGTCGCGGGCCACGCCGTGATGTTGGCAAAGGCTTCGGCCTCGATCAGGTCGGTCTCAGGCCCGTAGGAATCCATAAGTAAATT
>Ga0307379_10010583_pt1 | contig 12197 bp, 9 predicted proteins | sample UN2MG_FD_202237 | JGI IMG/M metagenome (GOLD analysis project Ga0307379, IMG submission 202237) | Soil microbial communities from Risofladan, Vaasa, Finland - UN-2 | ecosystem: Environmental > Terrestrial > Soil > Coastal area > Acid sulfate soil | place: Finland: Risofladan, Vaasa | collected... | reverse complement strand
GGTCCTTGAGGAGGTTCAGCACCTGAGCCTGGATGGATACATCCAACGCTGATACCGGCTCGTCGGCCACAATGAGCTTCGGACGCAAAGCCAACGCCCGGGCGATGCCAATACGCTGTCGCTGGCCCCCGCTGAAGGCGTAGGGATAGCGATTCATGTGCTGAACTCTAAGTCCCACGGCTTCGAGAAGTTTCCGCACCTGGGACTTGAGTTCCGCACCCTTGGCGATCCCGTGGATGACCAGGGGTTCGCTCACGATCTCCATAATGGTCATCCTCGGATTCAGCGAAGAGAAGGGGTCCTGGAAAATGATCTGCATGTCGCGCCGGAAGGGTTTCAGTTCCTTCTTGCTGAGCTTGGCGATATCCTCCGTGACCCCATCCTTGCTGAGTAGGATCCGCCCTTCAGTCGGCTCAAAGGCCCGCAGGATGAGCCGGCCAGTTGTCGTTTTCCCACACCCTGATTCCCCCACCAATCCCAGGGTTTCCCCCTCCCGGATGTAGAAATCAACCCCATCCACAGCGCGTACGTGCCCTACCACCCTGCGGAAGAATCCCCTCTGGATGGGAAAGTGCTTCTTCAAGTTCTGGACTTCCAGCAGGATAGGTCGCTCGTCTCTCATACTATCCCCTGTTACGTGTACAGGGTGCAGCGCACCTTGTGCCCGGCCTCCACCTCTACCAGAGGAACATCTTCCGGCCCTCTACAGGCAGGCCTCTTCGGCACCGGGCAGCGAGGATAGAAAGCGCATCCCCTCGGCACCAAGGAGGGATCAGGGACGCTGCCGGGGATGGGGATCAGACGCCCTTTCACCTCACGCCCCAGCTTCGGTATGGAGCGCAGGAGGCCCACTGTATAAGGGTGAAGGGGGTAATGAAAGAGGGTCCGCACATCTGCGCTCTCCACAATCTTGCCCATGTACATCACTGCCACGCGTTCCGACATCTCGGCGATCACCCCCAGGTTGTGGGTGATGATCAGGATGGCGGTGTGGAGCTCTTCCTGGAGGGATCTCATGAGATCGAGGATCTGGGCCTGGATGGTGACATCGAGGGCCGTGGTCGGCTCGTCGGCGATGAGGAGCGAGGGATTGCAGGACAGGGCCATGGCGATCATGGCCCGCTGGCGCATACCCCCTGAAAACTGATGCGGGTAGGACTGGAGGAACTCCGCCGCATTGCCTATCTTCACATCCTCCAGTATCTGAACTGCTCGCTCGCGCGCTTCGTGCGTGGTCGCGTTCTGGTGCAACATAATGGCTTCCATGATTTGGTTGCCGATAGTATGCACCGGAGAGAGCGAAGTCATTGGCTCCTGGAAGATCATAGCGATCTCGTTGCCTCGGATGGAGCGGATAAAATCCCCGCGAGGATCCACCTTCGCCAGATCAACCTCCCCATCGCCCCTCTGCTGGAACAGGATCTTCCCTCCGACAATCCGGCCGACCTTGGGCGGCAGCAGGCGAAGCATTGAGAGGGCAGTGACGCTTTTGCCACAGCCCGATTCGCCCACCAGTCCCAGTGTTTCGCCCGGCCTGATCTCCAGCGATACACCATCCACCGCGCGCACCACGCTGTCAATCGTGTAAAAGTATGTCTTCAGATCCTCGATCTTTAGCAAATAAACATCGCTCTTGTTATCCATCGCCATATCACACCGTGTAGGGGTCAGCAGCATCGCGCAGGCCATCGCCGAGATAGTTGAAGGCAAGGATGCAGATGGCGATGACAGCCGCCGGAGTGAATACCCACGGATAGAGTGCCAGAGACTGGAAATTTTGGGCTTCCTGGATAAGCACACCCCAACTGGTAACTGGCGGACGAAGCCCCAATCCCAGGAAGCTCAGCGCCGTTTCGGCCAGGATCATGGCCGGCATGGCCAGCGTGGAAACGACAACGATGTGCCCAAAGGAGGCCGGGACGAGATGTTTGAAGATGATCCGCGTATCGCTCGCGCCGGCCAGTTTGGCCGCCAAAACGAAATCCTCCTCGCGCAGGGCCAGCACCTTGCCGCGCAACTGTCGGGCCAGCCACGTCCACCCGATCAGCGACAGGATGATGCTGATAGCAAAGTATGTTTGCATCACTGACCAGCCAATGGGTATAGCAGCCGACAAGGCCATCCAGAGAGGGACAGACGGGAAAGAGCGGACTAGTTCGATCACCCGCTGTATGATATCGTCCACCAGGCCACCGTAGTAACCCGACATGATGCCCAGCACCGAGCCGAGGGCCAGACTCAAGAATACACCTACCAGGCCGACGGTTAGCGAAACCTGGCTCCCAAGGAGAATGCGCGAGAACATGTCACGCCCCTGCCGGTCGCTGCCCAGCAAGCAGATCGCCCCCTCAGGCACTTGGAATAGATGCACATCGGTTTCGAACAGCTTGAGAAGTTTGTAGGGCTCGCCGTGAGCAAAGAACTGGATCGGAAGTTTCCTGGTGAGGTCAGGCGTATAGATCTTGCGCAGGTTCTTGTCAATGGTCAGATTGAGGTCGTAAACAAAGGGTTGGAACTTTCCATCATTGATGAAATGGATGCGCTGTGGCGGCATGTAAATGTACCCTCTCAGCCGCGTGGTTAGGGTATACGGTGCTATGAAGTCGGCAAAGAGCGCGACCAGGTAAAGGAGCAGAATAACGATTCCCCCTCCGATGGCCGCCCTGTTGCGAATGAACTTGCGCCACATCAACCGCCACTGCGAGGCTGCGTAGATGGCTTCAAGTGACTTCCCAGTGACTGAATCGACCGGCTCGGCCGCCTCCTCAACACCTTCACCTGTGTCGGCCAGCTCCTCGTATAGCTTGAATAGTTCCTGGGACCGAGTCGCTGCGTCTTTCATGTATATACGATCCTCGGGTCAGCCCAGGCCAGAGCGATGTCAGCCAGGAGATTCGACAGCATCAGTATCAGGGTCGTGAAGAGCAAGATCGTTCCAGCCAGGTACATGTCCTGGCTGCGCAGGGCTCGCAGGAATATGGGGCCAAGGGTTGGGAGCATCATGACAATCCCTACCAGCGTGGACGCGCCGACGATCTTGGGAATCTCCAGGGCCATGACACTGATCAGGGGATTGATGGCCATCCGCATGGCGTACTTGCTGATCACCTTTCGTTCTTTGAGCCCTTTCGCTCGCGCGGTGGTGATATGCTGTTGGCCCAGAACATCCAGCAGGTTGCTCCGCGTAATGCGCTGAAGTTGAGCTGTACTCGCCAGGCCGAGGACAACTACCGCTGGCCAGAGGTGATTGAGATAATCCAGCAACTTGGCCATGCTCCAGGGGGCATTCACCATTTCGCGTGACATGGTCCCTCCGACATCTATACGCAGAATGATAATGCCAAGGAACATCCAGACCAGCGCCAACAGGAAGCCGGGCAGACACAACCCGAAGAAACCCACCATAGACAACAGGTGGTCACCGACAGAATACTGGTGCGTGGCCGAATAGATTCCAATGGGGATGGAAACGACCACCATGAACAGCAACGACAGCCCGCCCAGGAATACGGTGTAGGCTAACTTGCTGACGATCACGTCCCAGACAGGGGCGCTCCACTCAAGGGAGTAGCCAAAGTCCAACCGGGGGAAGCCGGCAACCCACTTCAAGTACTGAACATATACTGGCTTATCCAGGCCGTAAACCTCCTGCAGTTTCTTGATTACCTCCTTATCCTGTCCCCCACCCGTCTCGGCTACCTCAGCCTGAAGCGTGGTGAAGAAATCCCCCGGTGGCAACTGGATGATGGCGAAGGTGACGACAGACACGACTATGAGTGTCGGGATGATAACCACAAAACGTCTCAGAACATAGGCCAGCATCTCGAATACTCCTCGATCACAGACATTTGTGGGAGGGGCCTGCCCCAAACAGGCCCCTCCTCGCCTCCAGTACTGCTCCTATTCCATCCAGAAATGGCACGGGTCCATGGTGCCGGGGGTCATGATGAGCCAGTCTGAAGTGTGGTGCTCCTGAACGTTATGGAAGTTGTTCTTGACCACGGTGAGACTGGGCATCATCCCGACGGTCTCGATGACGTTGAGGCGCTCTGTAGACAGCCTGACGATCTTCTTGGCGATGTCGAGCTGATCATCGGGATCCGCGGTGACCCTGTATTCGTCGTAAAGGTCCATCAGCTCCTTCAGCTCGGGCATCGGCTCCTCGCCGTCTTTCCCCATGGTCTTGTACCAGATGCCGAAGGATGGTGCCATCCACGACCTTTCGTCGAAGGGGAACTGGTAGATGGGGTCTATCATGGGCACCAGGCCGCGATCTGTGCCCCAGGTCCCTATCATGACCTCGTTCCCGCAGGCGCGGGGCCAGTACAGGTCACGGATCATCGTCTTGACTGTCACTTCGAGACCCAGGGCTCGCCAGTTCTCCGCCACCAACTCAATGCCATCCAGTTCCGCGCCAGAGGCCTGTGTCTCGACGATGAGCTCCAGCGGCGAGCCGTCCGCGAAGGTCCGCATGCCATCTGCGCCCACCGGCAACCCGACCTCGTCGAGCAATGTCTTGCCCGCATCGGGATCGTACTGGGCATAGTAATCCTCGATGTCTGGCTGGAAGAGAGCCGAGTCACGCACGACGGTGATGGAGCGTGGAATGGCCTGGCCCAAGTAGCAGATCTCGTTGATCAGGTCTCGGTCGATGGCCAGCGACAGGGCCTGGCGGAACTTCAGGTTCTGCATCAGCGCCCGATACTTGGGATCGGGGTAGCTCTGATTCGGGAAGAAAGTGGGGCTTGACGCTTCGGCCCTACTCCACAGATACAGGTGGTAGCCGCCCGCTTCGGCGTTCTCCTGGTAGACCGTGATCTGGGCAAACTCGATGCCCCGATTCTGCATGTCGATCTTCCCCGCGATGGCCAAGATATTGATCGCAGGGTTGTCCTCGACCAGGTAGAAGTAGACTTCGTCGATGTAGGGCAACTGGTTGCCCTCCACGTCCACCTTCCAGTAGTAGGGGTTGCGCGTAGCGAGCATATGGTCGGCCCCGGTTTCCCACGTCGTTATTACCCAGGGCATCATAGACGGGCGCTCGGTGTTGTAGTCGAAGGCCTTCTCCTCGAAAAGCTCGTAGGTCGCACCTGTGTTGTACTTGGGGTGGAACTGCTCCAGATAGTGCCTGGGCGCGAAGAAGCCGAAGCGCTCAAAGCCCAGCGGCCACTGGTTGCCGTGGAAGGCCAAGCCTACCGTCTCCGCCAGGCCGTTGGGGGCCGCAAACTTGAGCGTGATGGTGGTATCGTCCACCCTCTCCAGCTTCATCGGCTCGCCGGCGACGACCCACTCAGTGTGGGGGGCGGGCGAGATGTTCTCGTCGATCTCGATGGCCTCCCACCAGAAAATGATGTCATCCACGGTGAAGGGCGCACCGTCGGACCACTTGAGCCCCTTGCGCAGGTGCAGGGTCAATGCCTTGCCGCCATCCGACCACTCCCACGACTTGGCCAAGCCTGGCTGTACCGGATCTGCCGGATCGCGCGGCCAGCGCAGCATCGGCTCGTAGACGAGGCGTCCGTAGCAGTGAAAGTCCTTGATACCCCTCCAGCCCCGATACCAGGTGCCGCCGTACTTGCCGACGCTCTCGACCGGTTCGACGACCAGCGGCTCCAGAGGCAGCCTCGCCTCCAGCGGAGGCAACTCGCCGGCCTTCACCATCTCCTGCAGCATGGGGGCCTGTCGAGTCGAGACCTTCGCGACCTCAACAATCTTCTCCTTCTCGACGACCTCCTTCACCACCTTCTCCACAACCTCGGGAGTGCCAGCGACGACGACCGTCTCTTTGACGACCTTTTCCACCTCCTTGATCACTGTCTCTTTGACGACCTTCTCCACCACCTTGGCCTGACATCCAGCAGCCACTATGCCGATGGCAGAAATAGCCGCACTCTTGAGAAAGCTTCTCCTGGAAAGAATCTTCTTGGCCATGTCTCTAGGTCTCCTTTTCTTGATCGTTGTGGCTTAGAACCTGCTCCTACGAGGTATCCAGCCCTTGTCTGATACTCGTCTCCTTTCTCGGCGCCATAGGCCGATCAAGACACAAGACATAGCCACGTCAAAACAGAGGCCCAAGCATGCCAAGAGCCGAAGCTAAGCTTCGATGTCGGTGCCACGACCAAAAGCGCTCACCATGGATCATACTTGAGCGGTTGTGAACTAACCATATAATAGGTATCATGCGACCGATTGTCAAATGCGGGAGAACATCGAGAAAGCCTCCAGGAACAAGGAGTGCAGGCACAAATGGGTTGGCGGGGTAGCTGCGCACGGCCGTGCGCCCGTACCAAACCCGAGTCGGTCGCAATAAACGCGACGTGGCCGCACCCCCGAGCTCCTCGTGTTGCGACGCGCCCTGAGGCCATAGGCGATTCGTCATCGTTTCTTGATGCTCTCTCATGGGTTCCCTTGCCGCTGGCGCGGCTGGGGCCTATGACATCCCGCTGAACATCGGGTCGCTCACGGGGAGAGGAATCTCGCTCTCCACCCTGAGCGACCCACAGCGCAGACCTGACTCGCGCACCGCCTCCAGACGACTTGCTACTCCCAGGGCTTGAGGATGATCTTGGCGCATTCGTGAGAGGAAGAGAGCTCAAACGCCTCCTGGATCTGGCTCATCGGAAGCACGTGGCTGATCAACTGCTCGATCACTGGTGATTCCTGGATAACCTGCATGACCTTGGGGAACAGAGACAGGTTGTAGTGCCAGGCTCCGAGGATGGTCAGGCCCTTGCGTATCATGTCTGGGCTGATTCGGATCTTGAGTTCGTCGCGGCATTCGCCCACGAAAGCGACCTGCCCCTTTCGGCGGGTGGCATCGACGCAGAATCTCTCTGCCGCCACGGCTCCCGAGCAGTCGATCGACTTGTCCACGCCCCTGCCGTTGGTCAGATCCATTACCTGCTCCAAGGCATCGTCGCTCGTTGGATCGAGCACGACGTCCGCGCCCAGCATCTTGGCGCGCTCTACCCGGTAGGGTACCGACTCGACGCCGATGACCCTCGCTCCCCGGAACTTGGCATTGACCACGCCGCCCAGGCCCACAGCGCCGAGGCCAGTGATCAGGACCGTGTCAAAGGCATCCACGTCCATGGCATGGCACGCCCCAAAGGTGGGCCCCAGCCCACAGCAGGCGAGAGATGCCAATTCGTAGGAGACGCCATCGGGTATCCTGGGCAGCAGCCACGAGGGCTTGAGCAGATACTGGGCATAGGTCGCAGTGCCATCGCGAGTGCCCAGGAAGGCCTCGATGTCGTAGTTGTGCTCGCAGTGGATAAAGTCGCCGGCCACGCACAGCTCGCATTCGCCGCACGGGTACTGGGGCATCACCACGACACGATCTCCCACCTCCACGCGACCGGGCTGCGCGACGGCCGCCACCTCCCCAGCGGCTTCGTGGCCGAGGAAGGGAATGCGATACCCAACCACGAAGGCATTGTACTCGGTGCACATGGGCGCGGCGTGGACCTTGACCAGGGCCCAATCCTGCTTGGGCTCTGGATCGGGCACTTCTACCAAGCCCGCTTTGCGCTCACCAAGAATCACGGCTTTTTTCATCGTTCCTCTCCTAATGCCGCGTGTGTTGTTAAAAGCACCGCTACGCTTTTCGCCAGGTATTCACGGCATGCACCGCATGGCGACCGGGCATGGCCATGAACCACGGAGGGCGAGCCCATGCGTCTCCAATCCTCCGTGGCGGGAATCCTCGATGGCCCACTGGGCTGTCAGGCACCAGCCAGAGCCTCCTTCAGTCTCTCCCACAGATCGTCCGGTGGGTCGAACGGGATATCGATTGGCTTGCGGTAGACCGTGCTGGCATACAGCCCCAGTATCACGTTCCACTGCTCGAGCGAACGCTTGAGGTTCGTCCCAGGCAGCTTCCCATCATCCTCAAGCCAGTCGAACATCGCATTGGTGAAATTGGTCTGGGCAGCGTGGTTGCCTTCCGCCCAGGCTTCCATATCTGCAACCGCGCCCTTCTCGATCCCGTCAGGAGATACGATCTCCCAGCGGCCAAACTCCTCGAAGAGCGTGCGCCCGCGCTCAGCGAAGGCGGCCACACGGCAGTGCATCCAGACCATCTCCTTGTCCACGACTCTCGGTGCGGTGTAGCCCAGGTTCCACAGCCCATAGACGCCATCGGCAAAGAGCAGTTGGGCAACCGTGGTGTCGGGGCTTGGATGACGACCGGTCATTTCCTTATCGCCACTGGCCTCCCCAAAGACGCGCACCACCGGGGCGTCCTCGTTCAATGACATGGCCCAGTCGATGATGTGCACTCCCTGGTCGCACATGGTCGAGCCAGCCGAAGAGTCCAGAAAGAGGACCTTGCCCAGCTTGCCCGACCGGAGCGCCTCCCGGCAGCGGGTAAGGACAGGGTGATAGCGAAACTGAGCGTTCACGCCGAATTTCGTGGCCGACGTGGCCTCGAGATCAACCAGAGCTCGCCAGTCTTTGACCTGGTACGCGATGGGCTTCTCGACGATGCACGCCGGCACCTTTTCGTCACTCAGCATGGTCATCAGCTCAACCCGAACGTTGGGGGGCGTGACCACGTGGACCAGGTCTGGCTTCTCCTTCTGGATGATCTCCAGGGCGTCGGCATAGGCCGTGATGCCGAACTCCTCGGCGAACTTTTCCCTTCGTTCAGCAACCAGATCGCAGCAGGCGACAAGCTCGCCGCGCGCGATCCGCTTGTACGCGCTGGCGTGCCAGTAGGCCCGTCCTCCACAACCCAAGATGACGCAACGGTGCTTATCCATGGCTTCACTCCTTCCAGCCCGTCGAAGGGCTGTCTCTAGAGCGCGATCAGCCAAAGCTGATGGCAACCATCTGGTGGCCCTCGATCCTGGGCACCACGAATTCGACGCGGCCGCCGTGCTGCCGAAAGTCGAGCGGTTCCTGCTCGGGCACGCACGCCACGCTCCCCACCCGCTCCGAGACCCTGACCGAGACCTTGAGGTTGTAGAGCGGGATCACGTCCTCGATGATGTCGATCTCCTGGCTGCGCCGCTCGGGAACATAGTGCAGCAGGTGTACTACCCAGCGGTGCTCCTCGGCCTGTTCGTTGATCGTGGCGAGCACCGTGCTGGGGCCGTCGTGACGCAAGACCGGCTCGGGAAGCAGCAGCTCCAGGGCGTTGAGGAACAGGACTTTGCACCAGTGGGGTGCGTTTTGGTTGTATTGGGTAAAGATCGGATGGGCAAAGTAGATCGCCCTGCCGTGGCGCACGATGCCGGGGTATCCCACCTTGCCGCACGATGGCGTGTGCCTGTGCGAACAGAAATGCCTGTAGGTGCGGTTGAAATAGGGGAGGATCACGTGGGCCAGGACCTCGCTGCCTTGCGCACTCTCCACCTCCATGCCCTGCATGTACATCACGTGCTCGGTCTCGGGCAGGCCCTTGCCGATGGCGCCTTTGGGCAGAAGGAAATCTGGACTGTAGGGAGCATCGCCCTTCAGCACCACTCCAAGCTCCTCAAGGGCGAAGGCGTCGCCGGCGGCGTTCAGCCCCGACTTGTAGGAGGCCACGATGGCCCCACCTTGGGCCACATAGGCGGCGAGCCTGGCCGCGAACTCGTCAGATACCGGAATGCCGTCTGGCAACACAAGCACCTTGTATCTGTCCAGATCGCTCTTGGAGTCGAGCACGTCGAATTGATGCCCTGCCTGCTCCAACATCCGCCCCGCTCCCATAAGGGATGCCGGGAGACCACCGATCTGTGCGCCATAGAACTCTTCCGGGGTAAACACGCCGATATCGACGACGGCCTTGGCACCGACACACCACGGCTCCTTCTTTTCCACGTCGGCAAAGACCTTCCCCACAAGATCGTAGACGGGTTCCGACAGCTTGCCGGAGGGATGAAGCTGGTCGCCGATCTCGCACTTTGTCCCCATGGCCAACATGCGGAGGACCTCGTACTGCAGCGCCTCCAGGGTCTTGAAAGAGTGAAAGTCGCCCCACGCCGTGTGGAACTTGCCCGTCTGACCAAGGCAGTCAATGCCCAGGTTCCGCGCATAGCGGGCAGTTAGGGGGAAGTGCAGATACCCCCAGCGCCCGCTCGGCAGAGTCTCCAGCTCAAAATGGCTATAGGCATCGACAACGGCCCGGTGTCGCGTGCCGATGTGTCCGGCATTGTAGTAGATGCTGCAATCCTGGTTGAACTGCCGCACGAAACGGGTCAGGTCGCGCTTAAAGTTGTTGACGATCTGCAGGCCGTATCGCCGCCGCGCCTCCGGGTCAGAGGGCTCCAGACCCTGGGCCTCCATCCCGGCGCGGCAGTACCTGCATGAGCAGTCCATCGGCGTGACGATGTCGAGGAAGAGCCCGTCAACCGGCAGAGTCTCCAGCACCTCTTGCACGTTGGCCTTCAGAAAGTCCACGTAGGGCGAGTTGAGGCAGAGCCGCCGCCAAAACCCGGCCTCGTATGGAGGTATCCCCTCGTGGCGGCCCTCGGCGGTGATGACCCACCACTCGGGGTGCCGGGTGAAGGTGTAGTGGTCCCATTGCACGGTGATGTAGATCGGCACCCGGATGTCGCGCGCGTGGCAGGCCTCGATCTGCTCCTTGAGCAAGTTCTTGTTCACCAGGTGGGGATGCACCCGTTCCGGGAAAGCCTTCGAGTCGTAGTAGAGCCACCCGTGATGGCACCTGGCGAAGCAGGTGATCGAGTTGACACGTGCCCTATCGAGGGTGGCGGCAAACTCCTCCGGGTCGAAGCGGGCTCCAATGCCCTCGATGACTTCGCTGGTGTGAAAATCCAGATGGATCTGACGGAAACGCAAGTCGATCTTGCCCACGGTTGTTTCTCCTTTTCGTCTATTTGACCACCGCTGACGCCCAGAGAAGACGGCTCTGGCCGAAAGGCGAGGGCTACAGGACCAGCTTTTGCCCCTTGCGGCCATAGTCATCCTCGAACCGGTACTGATCCTCGGCGCTCCAGTGGCCGAAACTGACCACCAGCAGGTGGAAAGGTGCCTCTTCGGCCCAGAAGCGGTGTTTTGCCCCGGGAAGGATCATGAATTCGTCTCCCGCCTTGGGCTGATAGACCTTGCCGTCCAGCTCGAGATGGCCCCCTTCGTCGATGAAATGAAACAGCTCAGCGCGGACATTATGCGAGTGCAGGCTCGACCGACCGCGAGGCCTGATGCGGGTGAGGTCCACCGAGCAGCGCTGATTCCGAGCGATCATGTGGATCTTGCCCCAGGGACGCACTGATTCGACGGTCTCCTGCCCCTGTCGCGGGTCTTGTTCTTGCTCGGTCATGGTATGCCCTCGTCGTCTTGGTGAATGCAGCGAGACAAACGGAGAGGCACCGGCGCCACTTGCATTGTCGCACGGATTCGGTATAATAGGAGCTGTGGGGCAGGTAGCCCAGTTGGTTAGAGCGCCACGTTGACATCGTGGAGGTCGTAGGTTCGAGTCCTATCCTGCCCACACCCAGCCGCCGGCCGTGTACCGGTGGTTTTTCTTTGGTGCCAGGTGGGGGCCTGCACCAACAAGGCGGGACCGACCTTCTTGGCCAGCCCGTCCTGCGATCGCCTATTTGATCTCCACAGTCGCACCCACCAACTCGAGTTTCTCCTTGGCAGCGGTGGCTGTTTGCCTGCCCACGCCCTCGAGCACCTGCGATGGGGCCTGGTCCACCACGGCCTTGGCTTCGCGTAGTCCCAGGCTAGTTAGCTCGCGGACGGCCTTGATCACCTGGATCTTCTGATCGCCCACGGCCGATAGTATCACATCAAACTCTGTCTGCTCCTCATTTTCGGCGACCGCGGCCTCTCCCGCACCGACCATACCCGGTATGGCCGCGCCTAGCTGCGGAGCAGCACTCACGCCGAACTTCTCTTCGAGAGCCTTGACCAGATCGGCCAGCTCCAACACAGTCATCGCGCCGATCGCTTCGATCAGTTGTTCCTTTGTCACTTGTGAACCTCCCTGAATAGGCCCGATTTGGCCTGTCTTGACAAAACACTACCGTTCAGCCTGATGCGGCCTCCAGTTGGTCCTTACGCGCATTGAGCACGTACAAGAGACCGCGAATGATCGCCGCCAGTGTACCGAGCAACCCGCTCATCGGAGCCCGGATGCCGCCCACTACTTGGGCCAGCAAGACGTCCCTCGGGGGCAACCTACTCAGGAAGATGATTCGCCCCGCGTCCACGACTTCCCCGCCAGCCAGGCCACCCTTGAT
>Ga0307379_10010581_pt1 | contig 12198 bp, 10 predicted proteins | sample UN2MG_FD_202237 | JGI IMG/M metagenome (GOLD analysis project Ga0307379, IMG submission 202237) | Soil microbial communities from Risofladan, Vaasa, Finland - UN-2 | ecosystem: Environmental > Terrestrial > Soil > Coastal area > Acid sulfate soil | place: Finland: Risofladan, Vaasa | collected... | reverse complement strand
AGCCGGCGCTGGCCGGGCTACTACTTCGCCTATAACGGGCCGAAGGCGGGCCAGATTCTGGCGTTCGACGACGAGACGACGTACGGCCTGCACGTGTTCACGTCGCGGCAGGGTCACAGCCCGCGGTTCTGGCCGGGCACGGACGGCTACGAACTGTTTGCCGACCGCAACGATGCGGAGCCTGTGCTTCGGCCGATGGCCATCGGCCGGGAAAAGGGAGACGGGTACTCGCGCACGCTTCAGCCGAAGTGGTCGGTCCAGGTGCCGGTCCGGTTCCAGGCGATGTTGGTTGCGGGCGCGCATCTGTACGCGGCCGGTCCGCCGGACGTGGTCCCGAGCGACGATCCGTACGCCGCCTTCGAGGGCCGCAAGGGCGCCCGCCTCTGGGTGGTCTCGACCGAGGACGGCCGCCGGCTGGCCGAGTATCCGCTGGACCGGCCGCCGGTCTTCGACGGCCTGAGCGCCGCGCGCGGCCGCCTGTATCTGGCGACCGACGACGGTCGCGTCATCTGTATGGGGGCCAAGTAGCGCCCGCGGCATAGGGAGGACTCGGGGGTGGCATGGCAGCGGCGCAGCCGCGGCCATGTGCCTCATCCTCAGAACCTGGCCACGTCCCGGCGGGTCGCCGGGCGCAGCGCGCCGCAGTCATGTGAGAAGGAGAGACCTCATGGCCAACGATGAGCAGAACGGCACCAGCGGCGTCTCGCGGCGCGGGTTTCTGCTTGCCGCCGGCGGGGCCGCGGCGCTGGCCGTCGTCCCCCGCCGCGTGCTCGGCGGCAGGGCGGGCAAACCGCCCAGTGAGACGCTGCACATCGCGGGCGTCGGCCTCGGCGCCATGGGCGCCGACAGCCTCGGGGCCTGCGGCGGCGAGCCCATCGTCGCGCTGTGCGACGTGGACCACCGGGCCGCGTCGGTCACCTTCCAGCGGTATCCCAAGGCCGCGCGGTACAAGGACTTCCGCCGCATGCTGGACAAGGAAAAGGGTATCGACGCGCTTCTGGTTGCCACACCCGACCACACGCACGCGGTGGTCACGGCGGCGGCGCTGAAGCGCGGCAAGCACGTCTACACGCAGATGCCACTGGCGCACGACGTGTGGGAGGTGCGGGAACTCGTGCGCCTGGCCCGCGAGGCCAAGGTCGCCACGCAGATGGGCAACGAGCGGTACTCCGGCCCGACGCTGCGGAGCACGGTGGAGTGGATTCAGGACGGCTGCGTCGGGCCCGTCCGGGAGGTCCACTGCTGGACGAACCGTCCCCAGTGGCCGCAGGGCATTGACCGCCCGGCCGAGAAGCCGCCCGCCCCGGCCGATCTCGACTGGGACCTGTGGCTTGGTCCGGCGCCCGAGCGGCCGTACCATCGGGCCTACCACCCGTACACCTGGCGGGGGTGGCGGGACTTCGGCACGGGCGCCCTGGGGGCCATGGGATGCCACGTCATGGACGGGGCGTACTGGGCGCTGAAACTGGCCGAGGCCCCGACCGTGACGGTCGAGGCCGAGGCGGAGGGGGCCACGGCCGAAACCTATCCGCGTGCCGCCACGGTCCGGTACCGGTTCGGCGAGCGCGGCGGGATGCCGCCGGTGGTGGTGACGTGGTACGACGGGGGCCGTCGGCCGCCTCGGCCCAAGGACCTTCCCGCGACGCGCGAGTTCATCGGCAGCAATGGGACCGTCTTTGTGGGCGAGAAGGGGATGCTGGCCTTCGGGGCGCTGACGGCGGGCACGAACCCCGGCCAGGCGGGCCCGCGGTTCATCCCCGAAAGCCTGGGAGGGCCGTACAAGCCGCCGAAGGCGACCATCCCCCGCATCAAGGCCGAGGGCCGCTGGGTCCAGTCCGGCCGGCACGTGCAGGAGTGGATCCGGGCGTGCAAGGGCGACCGGCCCGCCTGCTCGCGGTTCGAGATCGCGGGTCCCCTGACCGAGATGGCCTTGCTGGGCAACGTGGCCATCGGGGTCGGCCGAGCCATCGAGTACGACGTCAAGGGCGGGACGGTCCGCAACTCGTCCGAGGCCGGCGCGCTGCTGCGCCGGCCGTACCGTAAGGGCTGGACGCTGTAGGGCGGTCCGAGAGGAGCCCTGCGCGGTGGGTCGGGAGACCTGCCGCGCTGCTGCCGAACGGGGCATTGACGGGCCACGGTGGGGAAGATGGCCGGGAGCTTCCGCTCCCGGCTCGCTCTTTGCGCGGGAATCGTCGTTTTGGCAGCAGCACGGCTCTCGCGGCGGCCTGGGAAGGCCGCCGCGCGGTTTGGGTCAGGAGACCCACCGCGCGGGAATCGCCGTTTTTGCGGCAGCGCGGCTCTCCGCGGCGGCCTGGGAAGGCCGCCGCGCGGGGTGGCGCCAAGCGGATCGGGGCGCGGTTTTGCCGCAGCAGTTTGCCTTTTGGGGATTTTTGAGGTATACTATGGGGTTGCTGCACCCGGGGAAAGGCTTCCACCAGAAGGGATGGAGGGTCTTCACTCGCATCCGGGCTGCGTGCGCGCGCCGTGTGTGGTGCGCGGCGCCTGAGGTGGGGCCGACGAGCACGAAGGAGGGGATTGTGTGATGCGAAACGCGATTGGCGGATTCGGACTGGTGTGGGTGGCCGCGCTGGGCCTGTTGGCGACCGGGTCGGTCTGGGCGCCGGAGGCCGGAGCGGGTCTGGTCGTCCCCGACCCCGGGCTGCCCCCGGTCACGGGGGAATACGTCTCGGACCCGGACACGCAGATTCTGAATTATGGCGGCGCGGTCCAGGGGCGCGACGTGCACCTGTTCGGTTTCGAGAACATCGTGCGGGAGAACGTTGGGGCCGACGAACTCCTCAAGTGTGACGCCTCCCTGACGGCGATCGTCACCTCCTATCCAGGCGACCCCACGGTCCTGTTCGAAGGCCCGATGGAGATCCTGGTCTTCGGCAAGGCCGGGCAGACGGTCGGCACGTTCACGGCCGAGGTGCTCTCGCTCGCCGCCGACGCGGCGGGCGTTCCGGGCGTGCTCCTGCGTGAAAGCCCGACGCTGGCGTCGGTGGGCTCAGTGACGGTCACCGACCTGGGCGGCGGGACGTGGACGATTGACAGTTTCTTCGACGTCTTCACCGACCTGTCGCCCGACGGCGGCGCGAACTGGCTGCCCGACGTGGCGGCAGGCGCGGGGCATCGCCTGACCCTTCTTCCCGAACCCGCCTCCGCGGCACTGATGCTGGCCGGGCTTGCTCTGGCAGCGCGGCGGGTGCGTAGAGGCCGCAGGGGCTGAGCCGGCCCTTTTCCGTCTCCGCCAAGGCTACGCCGGACAGGTCGGCGGGGCGAGGGCACGGCTACGGTGCGGTGGCCGAGGGGACGAGTTCGTCGGGGATCAGGATGACGCGGGCGATCAGGCGTCTGGCGTCTCCGGCATCATCGACGAAGACGCCCCACCGCATCCCGGAGTGGCACGGGGCGGCATCATAGAGCACGAGGCGGCCGGGGCGGTCGGGAACCTGGAAACCCTCGGGGCGATAGACGTAGGGCTCGCCCGAGACGGGGCACACGAAGGGCACAGGCTTCTCGGGATCGAAGGTCTCCAACGCTTCGAGCGTCGGCGGGAGCCGGCGATGAAGCGAGTAGTGGAGCAGTAGCCTGCCGCTGAGGTCGTGGAGCCGCTCGGCGCAGGCGTCGGCCTCGACGCTGGGTCGGCGGACGGCGGGCGCGGTCGTCCGGCATCCGGCCGCCAGACCGACGCAGCAGGCAAGGGTCGCGAGCCTGACCCCCCAACGCCACGTCGCGATTTCGCGCGGCGGGTTTCCCGATCCACCACGCTTGATGGCGGACCTCTCGCGGCGGCCTGGGAAGGCCGCCGCGCGGTTTGGGCAACAGGCCCGGGAGACCCGCCGCGCAAGACTTACGTAAGTCCGCTCAGGGCAGGGCGTCACGTTTGTCCTCCTGCGGTTGTGGCGCCGGGGCGGCCCCGCGCTGGAGTCCTTCCAGGTGTTCCTCGAAGGCCTGACTTTGGGGACCTTGACGACCGGCCTTGCTGCCGGCCATCTCGTCCTCGGACATGGGCCTGAGGTCGTCGGGATCCCTGGCGACGTGCGGGGTGAGGAAGATGAGCAGTTCGGTCTTGACTTTGGTCTTGACGATCCGCTGGAACAGTGCGCCAAGGAGGGGGATATCGCCGAGGATGGGCACCTTGCGGACGGTGTCGTTGATGCGGTCCTCCATGAGTCCGCCGATGACGATGGTCTGGCCGTCGCGGATGGCCACCTCGGTCTGGGCCGACCGCTTGGCGTAGACCGTTGCGTTGACCGTTTCTGAAAGCGGCACCGTGGTATCCTCCAGAAGATGCGAGATCTCGGGCGCCACTTCCATGATGACCAGCCCCTGGGGATTGATGTGGGGGGTGACGTTGAGGATGATTCCGATGTCCTGGTACTCGATGGTGTTGATGGTCTGTCCGGTCTCGGTGGTGCGGCTGTTGGTGATGAAGGGGACTTCCTGGCCCACGGTAATGCTGGCCTCGCGATTGTCGCTGGCCAGGATGTAGGGCCGCGACAGGACGTCGAGGCGTCCCTCTGCCTGGAGGGCGTTGAAGGAGGCGGCGAGTCCGCCGGTCATGGTGGCGGTGACGAGTCCGCCGGGCCGCTCGTCGGTGCCGCCGAGGTCGCCTGTGGCCTCGACGTTCACGCCGAACTGGAGGTTCAGGACCGAGAACTCGGTGCCCAGGTCGAGTGTGTCCTCGTGGGTGATCTCGGCGATGAGGACCTTGATGAGGACCTGCGGGGTGGCGCGGTCGAGTTCGACCAGCAATTCGTTGATGCGGTCGAAGTGCTTGGAGGCCGCCCTGACGATGAGCGAGTTGGTGTCCTCGTCGGCGACGACGTAGACCTGGCCGACGAGGTCGCCGGCCGATGCCGCAACGCGCTGGCTGCTGCCGGAGGAGGTGCGGCTGAAGGGCGAGAAGCCGCTTCGCCCCTGCGTCGACGTGGTGGTGCCGGTCGTGCGGCTCGTGGGGGTGACCTCGGAGAAGGCCTGGTTCAGGACCGCCTCGAGGTTTTTGGCGTCGGCGTTCTTGAGGGGATAGATGAAGAACGACTCCTCCTCGCTGGGGTTCGAGTCGAGTTCCTCGATGATGCCCTCGATGACCTTCAGGAGGTCGGGCGGGGCGCTGACGACGAGGGTGTTGGTGCGGTCGTCGGCTGAGGCGACAACCTTCTGCTCGCGGCCGGAACTCTCGTCGCGTGACCGGCTGCGGTCATCGCCCCTGTCGGAGCCGCCGCGTCCGAAGAAGGGGAAGAACGATCTCGACGACTGGGCGCCCCCCTGGTCTTCCTGCCTGAACAACTCGGTGATGAGCCTGGCCGCGTTGGTGGCGTTGGCGTACTCGAGTTGGAAGACTTTGACCTCGGACACGCCGGAGATCTGGGAGTCGAGGGCCTGGATGATCTCGGCCATCCGCCGGATGTTCGCCTGCGTATCGACGAGCACCAGCGCGTTGCTGGCCGCGTTGGTCGAAAGCGTGGCCGTGGACGAGAGGAGGGGGGCCAGATCGGTCTTCAGTCTGGTGGCGTCGGCAAAGCGGACGGGGATGATCTGGGTGACGAGCCGGTCGGCCCTCGGGATCTGGTCGGGATCGCCGCCCGAGAAGGTGGGGATGTTCTCCTTGGCGGCCCGCGCCAGGGAAACGATCTTGAGGGTCCGGCCGTTGCGTACGGCGGCGTAGCCCTCTTCCTTGAGAACGGTGTCGAGCAGGGCGATGGCCTCATCGGTGCTGATGGGCTGGAGGCTCATGACCGTGACGCGGCCCTCGACCTCGGCTTCCTCGACGATGATGAGTCCCGCGGCCTCCGAGAGGTATTCGAGGACGGCGTGGAGGGAGGCGTCCTTGAAGTTCAGTCGTAGCGGTTCGCCGGGTTTGGGCCGGGGCCGGTCTTCGGGCTCGGGCTCGTCCTTCTTCCGGGCCTCAGCCCCTGGTTCGTCCTCGGGCGGTGCCTCGGGTTTGGGCGCGGCTTCCGGCTGGGAGCCGGGATCGGTGTCGGCCGGCGCCTTGGGCGGGGCTTCTTGTGGCGGAGGCGGTGGCGGCACCTCGCCGGCCACCGCGGCGGCGGCCACGAGCAGCGCCATCAGCCACAGGATCATGAGGGCCGCGCAGGCCAGGCGGCCGGGTCTCGGCGCGACGCGCCCGCGACGGCGCCCGCCCGCCACGCCGGATGGATCTGGTGTTTGGATCATTTCTTCGACTCCTCTTCGCGCCGTTGGCGCATGCGCTGCAGGATGTCGGCGACGTCGGCATCGCCTGCGCCGCCCGGCGACGTGCTTGCTTTCGGTGTGGCATCGGGTGTGCCGTCCGGCGGTGCGGTCGCTTCCTGCTTGGGCGTTACCTGGCCGTCTGTTGCACCCGTCTCTGTCTCAGGCTTCGCCTCAGACTCGGCAGGTGGCGAGGCGGACTCTGATGTGGCCGTGGCGGACGTCCGCCTGGCTGGGAGCGACCCCGCCTCGCCGGCGAGACTGAAGCCGATCTCGATCCGCGTCGTCTTGCCGTCGGTCTCGTACTCGACGCCGTCCAGCGTGACGGCGTTGAGTTTGCCGGCGCCGACGGCCCCGCCCGCTCGGGCGCGGATGGTGTCGCCGGTGCGGGTGTTCTCGAAGAAGGCGACGAACTCGGCTCCGCACAGGGCCGTGCCGGTCAGGACGACGCGTCGCTCGCCGTCATCGAGGACGGGTCGGGGACCTTCGGAACGTCTTGGCTCCGGGCGCCTGCGGTCGCGCAGGAAGATGTTCCGCTCGGCCAGGAGCCGGAACGGGTCCCATGAATCGGCCTTGCCGGTGGCGGCGAGCACGGGCGATGCGGGGCCAATCACCGCAACGATCAGGAACATGGTTGCCCGAAGCCCGTTCGATTTCATGGTCATGGCGCATCTCCTTCCGGCGCTGTCTGGTCGGCGGTCTCGGGCGCCGGCTGTGGGCCGCCGGGGAAGTAGAGCGTCGAAATCTGGACCTGGAGCGACAGGTCGTCTTGCCCCTCCTTGCGGCTGCCGACTTGCAGGGCCTTCACCTTGACGGGTATCGTGGCGGTTTCGAGTCGCCAGAGGAATCGCGACACGGCGGCCATGGATCCCGTGCCGGAGGCGCGGAAGTCAATCTCCGGCAGGAGCGTCTCCTTGGTCGAGCGTTCGGGCTTGAGCGAGACGAGGTCGAGGCCGGCGTCGTCGGCCCAGTCGCCGAGGGCGTGCAGGACCTGGCTCTCGGCCTCGGCCGGGTCGCGTTTCATACCGTCGGCGAGCATGCTGCGCCAGCGCGGTTCGACGACGCGGCGGCGCCCGAGCAGGTTCTCGGCGTTGGCCATCTCGCTCAAGAGGACGGCCTTCCTGGCCTCGACCTCGGCGCTTCGGTCGAACAGGGGGGTGACGATCCACCAGTCCAGGACCAGGACGCCCAGCACGGCCGCCAGGGCCGCAAAGATAATCCGTTCTCGCTTGGAAAACGTCATGCTCAGTCCGATCCTACGAAGCGGAAACTCATGGCAAAGGCGACCTCGCGGCCGCCGCGACCCGCCGCACGCAGGTACAGCGGCTTGACTTCCGAGAACCGTGGATTGGCCTTCAGCGTATCCAGGACCTTCAGGACCATGGATTCGGTGGTGGCCTTGCCGGCGATGACGCCCCGCAGGTCTTCCTGCATCGAGAGGCTGGTCGTCCAGATGCCCCCGTCGGCCGGGAAGGCAAGGGTCAGTTCGCGCAGACAGCCCAGCAGGCGCGGCCGGCGCCGATACCACGCCCGGGCGAACGCCGCCTTGGCCACCACGTCTTTGGCTGCGGCCAGGCTGGAGGCGTTCTCGGCCTGCCAGGTCTCCAGGTCGGCCACGTCGCGCTCGGCCTGGATCAGGTCGAAGACGAACAGGCCGGTGGCCAGGAGGACGGCCGCCGCCACGCCAATGCCCCAGGCCACCTTCCTGCGCAGCGCGAGCGGCCGGCGCGCCGCAAGCCGTGAATGCAGGAAATCCACGGGCAGGGGGCGGCCTTTGATCCCCGCCAGCGCCATCGCCGTCGCCGCCGAGTACTGGCCGCCCGGCGGTGCCGATCGTTCTACGGCCGCGCCGCGCCACTCGTCCGACGCGCACAGCCGCACCGGCACGTCGAGCCGCCGGGCCAAGGCATCCCACGCCTTCGGGTCGTGCCCGTTCTCGTCCCAGAGGAGCAGTTCGCGCGGCGGCCCGGCGGCGGCATCGCCGGCGTGCATGTACATGACGCGGCGGAGTTCGTGGGCGAGTTCGTCGAGCCACGTTTCGGCCGCCGGTGCGCTGCCGTCCGGCTCCGCCGGAGGCGACACCGACAGCCGCCACACCCTCAGCGCGCCGCCGCGCGTCTTGGCGGCCAGTTCCACGCCTCCGCAAAACACGTGCAGGACCAGGCGATCGGCCAGCAGCAGACCGTTCGCCGAATCGGCCAGGGTCATCGTCGAGGAGGTGATGGCCGAGACGGTCAGGCCCGCCTCCCCGGCCATCGCAACGAGGTGGTCGAGGTGGCGGCGCGGCGCTGCCACCAGCAGAACGGACGGGTTCCCGTCGTCGCCGGTCCCGTCGGCGTAGTCGAACAGGAGTTCCTTGTGGTCGGAGGCGAACTCCTGCTCGACGGCGATGGCGAGTATCTGGGCGACGGAATCGCCGGATGCCGGCGGCAGGCTCTTCTCTCGGGCCGAGAGTCGCGCGGCGTCCAGGCCGATCACACAGCGCGACGCCGAGAAGCCTGCCTCGCGGAGGAACTCCTTCAGCGCCTGGCCCAGGCGCTGCGGCTCATCGACGCCGACACCATCGGGGAACACGAAGTGGGCGGCGCGCAGGACCCGCGCGGCGCCCTTGGCCACGGCCACCTCGATGGCGGTCGCCGAGCGCTGCGTCACGGCCAGGCCGAGCATCCTGCGCCTCGGGAGCATCCTATTGGGCCTCCTGACGTGTGGTCTCAAGCACCTCTTCCAGCGACACCCCCGACCGCAGCAGGCTGACGATGTCGGGCGAGAGCGGCCAGCCCAGGTGCGTCAGGTCCTGCCGGTAAACGACGCGCGGGGGGCTCTCGGTGGCGTCCACGACGATGCGGCAGCGTTTGAAGGCGCGGCCGTCGGCGCTGATGCTGACGAGGTCGGCGGAGAACTGGTAGGAGCGGGTCGTGATGTACGGCCCGATGGCCATGGCCTTCTCCTGGGACAGGACGTCGGTGACCCAGGCGATGTCGCCGGACTGGGCGGCGCCGGCGGGGCGTCCGGCCAGCAGGGCGGTCACGTCGGAGTCGTCCAGGCCGGGCAGACAGAGCAGCGCCTCCCGTGAGGCGGTGTTGACGTTGAGGAGGCCGGCGTAGTTGCGGCCGCCGCGGGTCGTGATCCGGTCGGCGAGGAGGGTGAACTCCTCGGGCGTCAGGCCGGTCCGGTAGAAGAAATCCAAGATGCTCTGGAACGGCCTGCCTCGGCGTGCTCGATCCAGGATCGTCGGCAGCCGCTCCTCGGAGACCGCCTCGGCCAGGACCCGGGCCAGTTCTCGAGTCTGAGCCTCGTTGACGTTGACTCGCGGCGAGCCGTCGGGTGCGGCGTTGGGTTCGCGGCTGTAGACGGTGACGAGGTCGAAGATGCCGCGGTCGAGGTGCCCGTTGCTGTCGTCGGGGGGGTCGCTGGCGTCGGCGTCGTTTTCGTTGTCGTCAAGCACGCCGTTGCGGTTGGCGTCTTCGCCGAAGAGGAGGTCCCTGGAAACCAGCCGCACGAGGAGGAGTTCCTCGACGGTCTCCAGCGGCGCGTTCTTGCACTCGTAAGGGTCGGCGAGGAGGAGGTAATACTCGCTCTCGGCCCCGCCTGCGGTGAGGTCGCTGTCGGAATCTCGCCAGTCGATGACGGCCGGCGGGACGTCGGCCATCATCTCCGGCAGGCCCAGGAGCACCTCTCCGGTGGCGGTGTTGACGTTGATCTTGGCGGCCTCGTCGGCGAGGCCGTACGAGAGTTGGCGGTCATCCTCGCGGTCCGGGCGCACGATCCAGAAGGCGCCGGAGCCGACCTGCACGCCGTAGCAGAGCAGGTCGGTCTCGGCGGGGACTTGCCCGTTGAGGCCGTCGAGACCGGCGAGGACGTATTCGATGGCGCCCTGCTCGGCCGCCGCCGCCTGCTCAAACGCCAGGCTGTTGGCCGAACAGATGGCCTCGACCCGCATCGCGCGGGCCAGGACCAGGACCATGCCTGCCAGGACCACGAGGATCCACAGGGTGACGATCAGCACGGTGCCCGGCGCGCGACGGGTGCTACGGCGTAAGGCCCGTGGTCCGATGGGAGTGCTGCGCGGTGGTTCTCCGGAACCACCGCGCTCTCGACGCGGCACGCGCGGCGGGTACGGAGACCCGCCGCGCTCGTACGTAAGGGAGCCTGCCTCGAGCCGCTCAGGCCGGCGCAGTCCGCCGAGGGCAGAGCCCCGGCGTCCGCTGTCCGATGCCGTGTCGAGTTGCCGCGCGGGTGGGCTCAATACAGGGGGACCTCCATCGTTACGCCGGCCTCGATGGTGCTGCAGGGGACCAGGAACACCCGCGACGTGCGGTAGCCTGCGGTGCCGGCCGGGGTCTGGCGGTCGGTTTCGAGTTCGAGTTCGAGGGTCACCTCGACGGCAGCGGGCAGTTGGTTGTCCTGAGTGGTGGAGTCCCAGGTGTCGAGCCAGTCGAGGCCGTCGAAGTACCTGAGGGCGAAGGCGCCGACCCCGCGGCAGAGCACATCCTCGTCGGGTTCACCGGCGACCGGCCCGAGCAGGTTGGTGGTGACGCGGCGGACGAGGGCGAGGCCCGTGCCGTCATCGGCCTGCTCACAGACGAATTCGACCATTCGGATGTCGCCCGTGCCCTCGACCGGTTCCGCTCCGTCGGCGGTGCAGTGCAGGATCAGCGAGTCTGCCGCGCCGCCCCGTAGGGTGGTTCCCTGCTCCCCGACGAAGGCGCCCGCGAGGATGCCTTTGGGCACGACGGCGGCCTGGATGTCGGCCCGCACCCGGCCGAGGGCGAGTTCGACCTTCCGGACCTCCTCGACGGCCGAGGTGCAACTGCGACGGGCCCGGAAGGCGGTGTACAGCGTGGCGTACAGCGACCCGGCCAGGATGACCATGATCGCCGTCGCGACGAGCATCTCAAGGAGCGTAAACGCGCGGGCCTGTGGGCGGCCGTCACTCATTCGGTGCCCCCGTGTAGACGAGCGTGCTCAGGGTCACGCCGCGGTCCTTCCCGCGCCGGTTCCAGAGGACGTAGACGTCGAGTTGCGAGAGGCGTGCGTCTTCCCATTCGCCGATCTGGGCGACCCAGGTGTACTCGGGCCAGTCGTCGCCGAAGTCGCCCTGGAGTTCGGCATCGTACCACTGCCCGGTGGCGGCCAGTTCGGCGATCTTGCTTTGCGCGAGCGCGGCGGCCTGGGCCTGGTGCCTTGCGTGGGCCGCGACGTCCAGACAAAGGAGGATGCCGTGGACCGCTACCGGCAGGACGATGCACACCAGCGTCAGGGTGGCGAGCAGCTCCACGATGGTGAAGGCGCTGGGGCGTGATGTCCGGCGGTCGGTCATGGCCCGGCCTCGAGAGAAAGGGACACGATCCGGAATCGCTCCGAGAGCGTGGGGCAGGACACCTGGAGGGCCTTGCCGTCGGGGTCGGCCAGTTCGATCGTCGCCGGGTCGCTCCGGCCGTCGGGGTAGAACTGGACGTACGGCATCCCGTCGGGCGTCTCGCTGCCGTCTACGGTGACGGAGACGCCGGCGGGGAACCGGAAGAGGCGGCCGTACTCGCGCTGGGGGTTCACGAACGCCCCGGCCTGCTGCACGGTGAGCCAGTAGGTGGCCGCATCGGGGTCGATGTTCAGACGCCAGACCTGTGCCTGGGCCACCGCCTGCGAACGGGCCAGGTGCGTGAGCGCCAAGAGGTGCGAGGCCGCGTCGGTCGTCTCCCGGGCGCGGGCGAACCGGCGCAGCGACGGCGCTGCCAGCGCCAGCAGGGCGCTGACGAGGACCAGGACCAGGATGAGTTCCAGAAGCGTGAACCCGCGCGGGTGCGATTGGCGCGCGGCGGGTCTCCCGCCTTCGTCCCGACACAGACCGGGACTACAGCGGGCAGGCCGTACCCGCCACGACACTGGCGTGGGAGGCGCGGTGGTTGCGGAGAACCACCGCGCAAGACTTACGCCGGACCGTTTAGCGTTCGGACCAGTTGTCGATATCATCTCCGCCCCCGTCCTGCTTGTCGGGTCCGAGCG
>Ga0307379_10010580_pt1 | contig 12198 bp, 17 predicted proteins | sample UN2MG_FD_202237 | JGI IMG/M metagenome (GOLD analysis project Ga0307379, IMG submission 202237) | Soil microbial communities from Risofladan, Vaasa, Finland - UN-2 | ecosystem: Environmental > Terrestrial > Soil > Coastal area > Acid sulfate soil | place: Finland: Risofladan, Vaasa | collected... | reverse complement strand
TGACTGAGAAAACCAGCATCTCGACAGCTCTCTCGCTCATTTATGAAGCTCTCCCTGAATTATTTTCGCACCCATTAGAGCCAATATCAGAGCCAACATCGCGCCCGTAAACGTGGGTAGCCAACCAGCGAAAGTCAGCCCGATTGTCTCAATCGTTACGATGAAAACCAGTCCTATTGCCGCTTTCGACTTCATTAAAATTATGACCAGTAAACATGAGCATACGAGGACCAAGAACGATATGACCATAGCTGTCTGAGTCACGTTCAGATTGAAGGCCGTCGAGACAGCCTCTATCCATTCTGGAAATATCAATGTTGTTCAGAAATAAAGAGAGGGGTTCGACTATATTTCAGTTATTGACCATAGTAAGGCGAGACCGATAAACATGACAAGGACAGAGTACCAGAGACCGACAATTTTCTCGATTCCCCGAGCATATCCTAGATAGTAGGCGGGGAGCCATACGAGAGCCCAGCCGACAGCGAAAAAGTATAGTCTCAGTTTAAACCGAGAATATGGTCCCTCGTCGCTCCAGCCGTCCGGCTCCGGGTCGTCGATAGTAGGCGGGACCGTATCGTCGATAACGTCTTTCGCGTCGTCAAGGTCGTCAAAATCGTCGATTAGAGTACCGTTCAGGTAAACCCAATATCTGACAGGTCCGAACATCTGAGAGTGACCGTAACCAGCATAATTGTTAGGATACTCCGATGCGTCGAGAATGTCGAAAAAACTCCAGACTACTTCAGTGTGTGGTCCCCATAGCCAAGTCTCGGGGACATCGTAAAGCATCCCGCCCGATGTGCTTCGAGCTATCAGATACCTCAAATCTCCGTGACTGTCAGTGTAGGGGAAAACATCTTTTATCAATTGTCCCGTGTAATTACAAGTGAAATAATCGTTCCTGAGCCACGTATCGGCGGGCTTGTAAAATACGGACGCGGCTGGCTGAGCTGTACCATCTACTCTAGTATATCCGATAAAAAATAATTTCGCTCCAGAGGTTCGTTCGTGTAGCTCAACATTAAAAATACTTTCAACGATTGGATAACCAGCATATTGAAACGCGGACCAGACATTATAAGGTGAATCGAGGTCTTTCTCTTGAAACATTATTCCGTGATTCGGGTAATTGTAGAATAGATAAAAGAGATAGAGCTGTCCCTCGTCCTCATCAATAAATAATTCGGGAAAACGTCTGTCGGTTGTCGTTACGCTATAAAGGGCTGACCATCCACCATCTACTCTCTGTTTGTATAAAATCCGATTCGCGGACGAGCCACCTAAACCGGAACCTTGAGCAACATAAATATTACTCTCAGAGTCAGCCACGACACAAATACCCGACGCACTACTGTAACCATCAATTATTAATCCCAGACTTTCGATGCTGTCTGTCTCGATGTCGTAAACTGAAATATATCCGTCAGACGCTTCCTGATATGCGACATAAATTTTACTGTCATGAACATTGTAAAAGAGTTGAAAGTCTTGTTTAGTTCCGAGAATGTCAACGTCTTTAACTACTGTCCAGTTTAAGCCATTATTTACGCTTTTATATAGTCTGAGTTCGGTCCTAGTCCCAGATGTAAACAAGGCGTATATATCCAAGCCGATAACACATTTTGAGTTTTCTGACCAGAAATTAGCGTCTGTCGGGTCCGTCGAGTTAAGAACCAGCTCGTCCCCCTCAAAAACAGAGAACCGATTATCTGAGGCCGCGAATAAATTGTAAATTTTAAGTCCGAGACTCCCATTATAAATGTCGTAACCCTTGTAAGATTCGACGAATTCAAAGCCTTCGGCTCCCTCTGGGGTTTCTGGACTTTCTCCGTAACGGATTGACAGCTCGGGTCTTTTAACTCCGTAATTGCTCTGATAGCTCCGAGAGACGGCTCCAGTTGAGCCGAGAATGACGAGAGCGATATCGTCTCCAGTGTCCCAATAATTTTTATTAACGATTTCTTGGATGATATTTGTGACATCGATGTCGAGTAGTGTCTCGCTCGTAATGCTCTGGAGATTTACGTCTTTATGAGCCGTCGTCAATGGGGGAGAGGCTGTCGCTATAGGTCCGGGGGACAGAATCTCAGAGTCGTATCCATAGACTGAGACCATAATATCGTCGCCTGTAGGCGTATAATCCAGAGCGAAATTTAATGTAAGATTCGCGTCATTAATGAGTCGTCCGGGCTGGACCGTGATATTTTTAAAAAGTAGATAGGCGACGACATCAAAATTAGGGTTAACGAGAGGAATCGACAGAGAGATGTCGTTAATTTCTCCAGACGTTTTAACGTAAAACGAGTCTCTCCGATATTCCTCGTCGAGTGTCTTGTCTCTGGTTATCCATGAGCCCGAGTCCGCATATGCGAGAGCCGGGACCAATAACATGAGTAAAATTAAACAGGTTAGTATCTGTTTTCTCATTTCAAGTCCACTAAATGAGATGTGAGACTATAAATAAAAAAGGTGGGGTTTAGTATCCCTGTTTCTTATAGTAAAAGTACACAGCGATAGCCGTCACGGGAATCCCGATCAGGAATATAACCCAGAACATAGGGAAAAGCTGAAGTAATGTTTTAGTTGCGCCTGCGCTCATGTTGACTGTCGTATTCGTTACCATCCCCGAGACTGTCCCCGTTAATGACAGACCAACAATCGAGGGGAGAAATACTCCGATTATGTCAGAAATACCGACTCCCCCAGCCGTCGCCTTTCCCTTAATGTATAGAGCGACAGAGCCGAGAGGTATAGCCATTAAGAATATCGTCCAGAACATAGGGAAAAGCCCGAGTAGGGTTTTCGCGGCTCCAGCTCCCATTACGGCTGTCTGTATAGCCACGAGGTCCACGACTGTCGGGGTGAGTGCGAGCCCAACGATACAGCCGAGAAATACCGCGACAATGCTCCCGATTCCGGATTTACTTCCGCCTTCGCCTGATTTTTTCGGTGACAAGTTTATGTCGATATTACTCTCACTTTATGAAAATAAATAGTTAACTGTCTTTGAGGCTATAAAGTCCGAGCATTACACAGAAAAGAGCCAAAATTATCCATATGAGTCGTAGCATGATTGAGAGAGCCGTCGAGATAATGTCAGCCCGAACGATTGAGAGGACGAGGGGCTCGTATGTAAATACGAAAAAGAGAGCGGAAAGCTCCCAGACGAGGAATCCGGTTTTACTCATGTCGCCATCACCTCATGATTAGGCGCGTCCTCTCCGAATAACTCTTTTTGTAATTTTCGGAGCCGCCTCGTCGTCTTGAGCTCGTCGAGCTGGTCTCTGTCTGTCTTGTTTCTCCAGTTCTTGAGTATCGCCTGTTTTGCCTTGAAAGCGTATTCGTCCCTTATCGGCTTGTACCATTCATATAAGCTGTCTCTCATTTTACATGAGAAAGTGTCAACCCAGATTTTATTAACTCCGCCTCGTTTTAGGTCCGGGCTCGTCCATCTCTGATAAGCTGTCGCGGTCCGAGCGAACCGCTTGTATTCGGAGTCACGATTTCCCCCGTCCCGTTTTGTTATTTTGACGCGAATCATCTCGGGCATATTTGCGATTTTAGAGAGTACCCATAGAGGGGACGGTGTCGTGAGAATCATTGTATTGAAGTCGGTCCCCACTACATTGAAGTATTGCTGAATCGAGACCATGACCGGGTCTCTCCAGTTCATTGAGTGTAACCAATATCCCGCGTCGTCCCAGACGAAAGCGGGTTGTCTCACCTTGACGAATAGCCAAGACTCCAGTACCTCGTCCGGCTCAAATCCGAGAATCCATTTCAGCTCTGACGGCTGTATCTCATCGGTGTGAATCTTTCCCAGATAGTCGAGAGCTTGCTCGACGGATTTGACCGCATATGTCGTCTTTCCCTTTCTGAGATTCCCGTCAACTATGACGAGATTAAAGTCGTCTCTAAGATAGTTTTTCACTATCAGACGAGCGAGCGAGAGAGTAGGGAGCGGAGCCATATCTTTAACCATTTAGCTCTAGGGGTCCGTCGCCTTTAATATTTGGGCTTTGTGTCGCCTTATCACGAAAGGGGTTAACTAACTTATACACTCCAGTTCTCGCTTTATTTTTTCCTCGTTCAATCAACGGGTCACATTTTAATCTTTCATCGTTGAGTATTGTCCAGTTTCATTTACCCGGGGACATAAATGACCGGGGTTATGACACCTTTTACGGGACAAAACGGTGACATTAAGGGGGGGTGTTTTTTCCGGTATACCATATGTGGGATTAGGCAATATTAGGGGGGGGAATCAGAAAAGAATCCGTCAGCTCCCCCCGTTTTGGTATACCATTTTCATTGAGTGAGAGCATCCCCCGGCTATAGGTTACATAAACCGGACACCATAATTCCCGGTCCTTGTCCGAACCGGAAACACACTCATCACAGTTGAAAGAGAATCCTAGACAGACTCTCCAGCTCTTACACCAAGTCAACGGACGAGCCGTCCATAATCGTCGAACGTCTGAGAGACGGGCTCACCGAATAAGTCCGCCTGTCTGACCGTCACAGACTCGGGCTCAATCTGGAGCTTTGCCATTGTGTAGGCTATAGCTCTGCAATATTTTCTAGGACAGAGAATAATCTCCCCCGGGACTGTTTCACTTTTACTAAAAACTGTCCCGCATTTCGGACACCTAAATCGAGATGTCATAAATAAAATGGGAGAGGGGTCACTGAAATATTATTCGCCTGAAAGCTCTCTGATAAAAATTTTCTTGAAGTCCGCGACAGGTTGCTCGATTAAAATTTTTCCGGTCAGCCTATCGATTAATTCGAGAGCGTTCATTTTCTCGTCTGTAAAAGCGATAAACTCCAGTGAAACTATAAACCTTTTTTTCTCTGTCATTCGCTCACTTTCCTTTTTCGAGCGCGCGTCTCATGGTCCTTATTCTCGTCCTCGTTCGGCTCGGGCTGGGGGTCATAGTCCTCGACAGCTTTAAGCGTCTCTCGTAATTCGTCTTGAATTTTATTCATGTATTCATTGACTGTTTTATGTCCTCGTTTTGTTATGAATCGATAACAGTTTACTCTAGTTCTTACATTGAATAAGTCTTGAAATAGAGAGCGAATCAGATAAGGCGGGCTCGACGTTATCAGTAAAACATAATCGACTTCTTTCATCCAGTTTTGAATCTGAGTTTTTAGGAGAGCTGATTCCCAGCGATTCTCTCTCGCGCTAATCATTTTCATTATGTCCAGTGAGTCAATTAAAAGTGCCTTTCCGCCTCGATAGTCTATGATGTTCATTTCATAGCGCGCGCGCGCGCACGCGCGAGCCAAATATAATAAAAAAAGGGGATGGTTTTCAATCCAGTCTCGGAGTGTCAATGTGATCACTCGTCGAGACTGATTTCGGGGAAAGCCTCGTTTATTTTTTTCATGAATGACTCGATTATTTCAGCGAATGTTTTTTCAAGGTTAACATGAGGGAGTCGATAGAGACTCCGATGTCCGCCTTTCCCTGTCGCTGATTCTGTGTTGAGATAGCCGTTTTCGTCCAAGGCTTTGAGATAGTTTATTATCGTCGCTCGACTGACGGGCTCTTTCCCTACAGTCTGAAGTCTCTCGTTCGTCATGGTCCATATGTCGAGGGTTGACAGAAAGCCACCATGCTGAGCGGCTTTCTCCAGTACATAGAGCGCGTCCAGTTCGTATGTCTTAAAGACAGAGTATTTCCCCGGTTTGGTTGTGTCTAACTTAAACATTTCCTCACCGATAAATATGGACTCGTAATAAATATTTAAGGTTTACTTTAGATAAAGAGAATATATTTATTTGTATCGATAGGTACAGTTTTTCTTATTCTGATTCCACGCATGATAAAGCTCATATTTTGAGTTGACTCGGGGACATCTCAAATATGCACACGGTTCGCCTTGTCTCCCTTTATGATCACATTTAAAGAAAGGTTGCTCGGTCATTTCTTTATCAGCCTCTCATCTGACATCGGCTTTCAATCTGTCCATATGGACAGGGAAAAATACAGCTCTCTGAGTCGTCCTCGTTAAAACTACAGCTCACGGTCAACGGTCCATTTCCGAATGTTATTATACAGTCGTCAGGATAGAGAATTTCTAAAATCTGGTCCTTGAAAACATAGAAACTTATCTTTAATAATATTTTACGAGTTAACTTTCTCATTTTCGATCAGCCTCTCTAGTAATGCGTCGAGGGGAGTTAGTACGTCCTCGATTAGTCGATAAAATTTTCTCAGCTCTGGAGACCATACGGGCTGAAGCTTTCCGTATAATTTGTCTTGAGAGTAAACTCTCCAGATTTTACGTCGAGACATTTCCTCTCGTCCAGCCTTGAGAGCGTCCCTCATTATCTGGAGTAATTCTCTGTCACTGAAAATGTCCAGCTCGTCGCGTTTATAGCTCATGGTCTCGTCCTCGTCTTGTCCTGAAGATAGCGGTTTCTTTCAGCCTCTGTCCCTTGGTTAATGAGATAGGTCTCGTATTCAGACGAGCGAATCGGACAGCCTCTCCAGAGGGGACACTCACACCATGCGCCTCTGGCATGATATCCTTTCTCACAGACGACGAGGTCCAAGGGGTCTCCCTTGAAAGTAGGTCTCCCATTGATGTCGGGCTCAACGAATCTTTTAATCCCGTCAATGACAAAAAGCTGATAACTCGACATTTTTTCGAGAAAGTTCGCGTCGTTCGGGTTGCCGAGTAGTTTTTCGAGAAAGCTCTTTCTCTCGACACCTTGTAATGTCAGGACATACATTTTCAGAGCGTCAGATTTAATTTTGAGTATCGTCCGGTGTCTGTCAATCTCCAGCTTTTTTCTCATTTCACTGTCCTGAGAATCCAGAATATTTGAGTACCTTTCCGCGACAGCTCTATCGAGCCATGTCGAATCAACGAAATTATATTTATCATTCTGGTCTAAAAGAAAGCCGAGAATGACATCGACGGTCATGTTCAATCGTTGAGCGACGAGGTTTATCCTGTCGCGGGTCTCAGTTTTTACTTTTATCGAGGTACTCAAGGCGGGACCATCCCCTCATCCTTTTTCATGACGTATTTTCTAGTAACCAAGACATGAGAGAGATTAGGATTTTCCTCAAACATTTTTATTATAAAATCCCCGATGTTTTTCGCATAATCCGAGCCGCGAGTCAGCCCGTCCCCGAATTGAAAGAGTGCATTTCTCACGACTCTGGGACGGTGAAATGGGGACGAGTAGACAGCGTTTAAAGTTATGATTTGTTTTCTCATGGTCTCACCGGAAAGATTGTCCCATTAATGCGTCCTTGACGGAGTCGTCCCCACCGACAGAGGGGAGCTTATCGACAGCGTTCTCGTCCATGAATTCACCGAGGCCATCCTTAAACCATGCGGGGATGCCGTCAGAGTATTCCTTTCTGTAGCTGGACCGTAAGACGCGAGAGATGTCGAGATAATGTTGGTGGGCCGTTGAGAGGTCTTTCCAGCCGACGTTTATCATGGTTGCGATTTCGAGCCTTATCCCGAGAGTGTAAAACCACGTTATCGATATTTTTCTCATGTCGTGGAAATTGAGCCATCGTCCGACTGTCCTCTCCGTTATCTCTCCCCAGTTCTTGAGCCATGTCTTTTTATTTATGGGGAAAAGTATCGCTCCGTTCTCGACAGTCTGATAATGAGCCCAGAGCATCTGTCGGACTTTCTCGGGGAGCCAAATAATGTCCCAAGACTCGCCTTTTTTAGCGTAAACGTGAAACCTGAAGTCGTCTGGACCGGGACCGCTCATTATGAGATAGCTCTTACTCTCTGAGCCTTTCCGTATTCCTAAAAGCTCCCTGTCGTCAGCTTTCTCGCCTGTCCTCATCTGTGTCGAGACTTTCAGGTCACAGACGAGCTCCGCGAGAGGACCGTGAATCTGGACCATCTCATCGACACAGCTCTCGAATTTTTTGGGGAAATCGATCATAGTTATCTCGGGGACTCTCCGCTTGTTTCGGGGATGCTTGGTATTTGACATTTTGAGATGTCTCTCACATACGTCTGAGCGTCCAAGGAATCTGAAAATAAACCGTATCATTTTCAGCCGTCGCCGCATCCTTTTAGAGTCGTCTCCGAAAGCCTTGACGAATTCCATCGCGTTAACGTCACAGAGTTTTGACTGTCTCTCGCTCATCTCGACGATTGAGCATTTATTCCAGATAGTCTCCCAGATTTTAGCCGTGAAATTGAAGTGATACTGAGCTGTGTCGTTTTTCTTAAACTTGGTCTCCAGCCATTCTTTAAAGCTGTAGCCCATAGCTCGACGACATTCCTCGTCAAAATCAGCCTCGACTATCCCGACAGGCGCGCCGTCACGGTCCTCGACGGTCAAGTCCCCCGCGAGACGAGCCTCGTTCGCTATCCGTTTAATGGTCCGGCTGGAGCATCGGGCTATTTTTGCGATTTGGCTGTAAGTATAACGAGGCTTTCCCGAGTCGTCTGTGAGCTTCAGATTTCTTACGACTAGCTCTCTGTTTACGGCTGGTCGTCCACCTTTCGAGCCGTTCGGCTCTCTCAGTTTTCCGGTTTTCCCCAGAATTTCAACATCTGTTCCTTGAGCCATTTTCTAAACCTCTATCCCTAAACAATTATACAGTCTCAGAATATAGTCACAGTTCATGACAATATTTTGAGCGTCTTTCACTTTCTCGGTCTCGGACTGGTCCGCGTGGTTGTGAATAAAAACGAGAGCGTCCGCCCGAGTCTGTTCGATTTCTTTCCTTTTAGTCGTCACTTTTCTCACCGTTAGGGATGATAAGGTGACAAAACTATATAAGGTTACACTCTCCGCGATACAGAGTTATTTTATATATTATCCCCGACACTGTCACATAGGCGGAGCCGTCATGTCAGACAAGGTTTATCCTCACCGTTTAACCGAGTCTGCTCCCTCATGGTTGTCTCGGCTCCGCCAAATTCTTTCAGGTTTGAAAGCCGTCTCTCTTTTTATTTTAATCGTCGTCGTCATTCTCCCCGTCTGGGCTATTCTCTCTTTTATTGAGGTTTTTTATATGAGGCTGAGAGGCTACAGATTTAATGACGGCTGGGGATATTATGAGAAAATTGACACTCTGAGAATTATCGCTGAAGCTCGCGCGCGCGCGCGCTCAGAGTCTAACGATAGCCGTTAACTGAAAGCCGAAAAGAGAGCCAATTAATCGATTTAAAGGAAATTTATAATAAGATTTACCTAGTATCGGGCGGAGTGATCGCATTTTATATAAATCGCTGAAAGGTGAATTCGGGTAAACCTCGACATTCTCAAAAACTAGGTTTAAAAAATTCTTTAAAGATACTAGGCTCCATGAATAAATATGAGTTTTAAACTCTGTGTTTGTGGGGTTATTCGGGACCATTATTATTATTTTTTCCCTTGTCACTCTCTCGAATTCAATCACAGCCTTGAGCGGCTCGGGTATATGTTCAAGACAGTGTCGGGCTATTAGAACATCAATCGATTTATTTTTGAAGGGGAGAGATGTCGCGTCTCCCCGCGTGAAATTCTTTATCTGTTTAACGTCATAACTGAATTTATGATGTTTACTTTTACCAACATTCAAATCTAGGTTAATATTTCCCCAAGGTTTTGAGCCGCATCCTACATCGAGAATTTTCATTAAATAAAGCTCCCATATTTCAGCCCGTCCATTATACTTCCCGCCGCCATGAGACCGACGACAGAGATAAAAAAGACGACTAGCCAACCGCCGTGAGTCTGATAATATTCGTCAAGGCTGAGCCCGTCTTGAGCCATGTATCGTATAGCTCCCAGACAGAAAATGAAAATACAGCTCGCGGAGAAAAGGATCACCTTCGCCGCGACACCTAAAAACGGGTCTCTGTAGGTGTCCCTAACGAGTCCGAGAGCTAACCAGAAAACTAGGACGGAGCCCGTCGCTGAGAGAACGACGATTTCGAGCTGGTCCTCAAGGGTCGTCAAGGGTTTCAAAACCTTTCTCAATCTCGACTCGTTTAGGGAAATTTTGTTTTAGAGTATCGACAGCCTCTCGTCGTCCCTCTCCGTCTTGACTGATTAAAAGCCGCTTGACTCCGCTCGAAATCTTGAGAGCGTTCTCTGAGTTGAAAACGTGTCCGATGGTCGAGTACCATAATAAGAGCCTCATTGTTTTATCGGACTTGACTCTGGTCCGCATATCGAGAGCCTCGTCCTCGTCGGCTGGGAGTTTAAAGAGAAAGACTCCAGCCGCCTTAGTTGTTTCTTGGTCCATACGTTCAGGTTTTCCGCTCATTTCTTGATCACCTTGACAGCCTCGTCCGCGAAAATAATCCCTTCTTTCGAGAGGAAAAATATGGCTACAGCTATAACCACGACAAGCCCGACAGCCCAGATATACCAAGGAATTTCAGGGAAATTTTTAGGTTTAGAAAACTCGTCCTTGAGAGCTCCCGGGACTCCCCGGTATTCATACGCCTTTCTCAGATTAGAGGCTGAGACCGCGTTATCGCTCGGTCCCGTGACTTGGTCCGAGTTCCCTCTGTAGAATATGCAGAGATGATCACTCTCGCGTCCCTTCAGCCATCCGTTAACTACTCCGAATTTCTTGGACCAACCTTTTCTCAAATCGGCTTTATACTCGAATCCGTCAACCGTCTCAATGTGACTATACCCGGTCTGAACGTCAGCGCATATATGGTCGTTCGCTCCGTCCTTTCCGATTATTACGAGCCGTACTTTTTTCAAGGTTTGAATCCCCCTACAAATAAAGAATAAGCCACAGCGAGAGCCAACATCGTCCCGACTAGGTACTGAGGATTTGAGATAATGGTTTTTAGAAAACCGAAATTAAATCCGAACCCTTGAGGAATTTCCCCGACTTGGTCGAGAAAATTTGAGAGGACGACAGAGTCGATAAAATCCTCTGAGCTGTCCCTTTTTTCGACATTGAGAGCTGTCGGATTTCCTTCAAAAAAATATATCTCTGGTCCCGTGTCTCCCTCGTTCACGTTCGCGGGGGACATAACATAAAGTCCGTCTTTGAATCTGAGAAACTCTCTGTCCGGGTCAACCTCGACGATTTTGATAGTCCGGTCCCGTCTGAGAATCCGAGCCTTTATTTTCATCGACGGGTCGCCTCGACAGCCAATAAAGCGAAATTGAGGAAAACGAAAATCAGTCCAAGAATCACATTTTCCCCAAGGTAAATAATCCCGGCCGTCATTCCTATCAATGAACCGAGGACGGAGAGGACGAGCCTCTTATCCTTATCTTTCTGGGCTCCAGCCGCGAATATGAGGACAGCCCAGACGAAAGCGTATAACCAGTAAATGTCTCCGAAAGTCAATCTGTCACCATAAAATAAAGGGGTCAGACACGAGTTAAATCTTTAGCTACCAAGACGGCTGAGATTAAGTTGAGCGCGAACATTATTTTTATTATAATGTCCATGTAGAAGGGGACGGCATAATCTCCCTGAGAAAATAAAACCTCCCAATACCAAGTAACGAACCCCCAGAAATCATATTTATTCTCTGATACTATCTCCCCGATGGTCAGCGTCAGGATTCCGGTCTCATAGACAGCTTTCGTTATGTTGTTAGCGTCCGCGTGAGTAGTCGTGATAAAAGCCCGCTTGTCGCCTGAGAAAACTATCTCCAGCCAATTCCAATTAACGTCAAATTCTGAGACGATAGTCGAATTCGATATTATCCCGCCTTGAATGTAAATTCTATCAGCTCCGACTTTCATCTGGAGCGGGACAGGTAAAAACCATGTATTGAGATATCGCTCCGCGATATTTTGAATCTGAGCCATGAATCCGTCCCCGCCTATAAAGTCATGAGCCCAGACGACTCTAGTTTTAACTCCGTCCAGCTCGAAATAAGTCCAGTCGGCTCCGAAAGTCAGATTATAGCTCGTCGCGTTTTTGAAGTCAATTCCTCGTAACGAGAGTATATTTTCATCGAGAGATATCTGAAATTCTGAGCTGTCGAATGATTCAGCCGGGGACGTAAAAGCGAAAGACAAGGACGCGAAAAGAATATTAAAAATGACTGAGAAAACCAGCATCTCGACAGCTCTCTCGCTCATTTATGAAGCTCTCCCTGAATTATTTTCGCACCCATTAGAGCCAATATCAGAGCCAACATTGCGCCCGTAAACGTGGGTAGCCAACCAGCGAAAGTCAGCCCGATTGTCTCAATCGTTACGATGAAAACCAGTCCTATT
>Ga0307379_10010578_pt1 | contig 12198 bp, 3 predicted proteins | sample UN2MG_FD_202237 | JGI IMG/M metagenome (GOLD analysis project Ga0307379, IMG submission 202237) | Soil microbial communities from Risofladan, Vaasa, Finland - UN-2 | ecosystem: Environmental > Terrestrial > Soil > Coastal area > Acid sulfate soil | place: Finland: Risofladan, Vaasa | collected... | reverse complement strand
CTTTTATACCAATATTCACTTTTAAAATCCAGTGCTGATGTATTATAATCGTTAAAATTTACAGTAGATGAATCATAAACAGTATAATCAAAATCCTTTACAGAATTTATACCCATTAAAGAAATTATAAGAGGATAAACAGCATAAGCATTCCAAAATCCATCAATAGTAATTATCGGATCTTCTGTAAATATAATGATTTTATCAAAAACTGTTGTCGGATCCTCTGTGTAGCTTAAAGAGTTATTTATATTTGTGCTTATATCTATATTTTGAACTAAACGATACCAATTATTTGTACCTAAATATAGCATATTATCATCAAATAGATTTACAATTGAAGCATCCATAGAATAAATACTATAATTAGAGGGATCATAAATGTCTATTGTAATAGACATTCTATCACCATAAAGTTCAAAATTAATAGGGCCATAAGAAGAATCATATTTCAATCTTTCAAAATCATCTTCCGTTGGAATAAGATTTCCATAAAATTCTATATCTCCATAAGTTGCAGCAGAATTAAAATTACTAGAAGCATCATAAATTCCAGTAGATGAATCAAAGATTGTATCTGTTGTTTGAGCTGTTAATCTTTGGAATTTAATAGTATCTTGATGAGATCGATCTTTAAGTATAAGAGATTGTCCATAAGTTTTCTTTCGATATGTTTCAAATGGGGTGTTCGAATAATTCTGAAATACATTCCAAGCATTCCAAATAGCTTCATTTTGATCCTCTATCTCCCCCTTTATAGAGAATATAGTTCTATAAATAATTGGATGTTCGACAGAAGAATATTCTGTTGCATAATTCCAAGATTCTCCGGCACTTAAAATATCCACATCACTTCCGTATATTTCCCAAATAATAAAAGTACTATTATCTATAATTCGAAGATGCTCCCCAGAAGAAAGTTTATTTTTAATTTCAAAGGATATAAAGGGTAATAATGTATTAATGTTTTCAACTTTGGCAGAAAATAAATTATCACCAGGTTTATTTAACCATTTTTCAACATTACTCTTTATAGCTCCATCTACTTGATTAATATTCGTAATCCTATTAACAGAAAGAGAATCATTTATAGTAAATAATCTATTTTTATAGCTATCTATAATACTTCCGTCAGAATTAAAAACTACTGATTGAAAAAATGTAGAACTATCTTTTTCATCAAGGGAAATAATACTTATAGAATTATCTGCAATACCAGTATCTGCATCTGCATAATAAGCTATTTTATATAGAGGATTTTCAGTTAAATAAAGTCCATAATACTTATTCATTTCATATAGAGAAACATCAATATCATTAAATACATACTCCATATTAATTAAATTAGGGCAGAGTAAATTAAGTCGTTCAAATCCACCAGAAGAAAAAGCATTAAGATCCGTAAAATTTTTGCTATTCTGATCAAAGAAATAAGTAGTTTCAGATCGGCCAGTAATGATTCCTTTATCTACAGCTACTCCATACCAAGTATTTGGATCAGGATCTTTAAGATCCGGATCAGATAAAGATAAAAACATTGGAGAAATAATATCTTCTAATTCTTCAAGATGATTTCTTAGATATATTCCAACCGGGGAATTTTCTTTCATTTCCCAAGATTTTACAATTTTCCCCTCTTCTAAAAATTTATTAGCTAATCTACTAAGATCCCATGTTTCCTCTACTATTGAATATGTTTCTTCATTGTAAGTCCCGGAAACTCTGAAAATAACAAAATAATCAGGCAAATTTCTACTTATCCATAATGGAGCAAGCATAGCATAATCTTCTTCATATAATTCATCTATTAAAAGTCTTGCTCCATATGAATAATTAGTATCATATTGATCATAATAATTTGTTTTAGGTATAGCAATATCTAAAATATTTCCATCACTCAATTTATAAATTTCCCCTTGAGGTAATGAAGAAAATACTTTTCTGATATCTCCTGAAAATACACTATTTCCTGAAATCCTTTGTTTTCTATATAATTTATTAGAGAGAATATCAGAAACTTTAAAAGTATCCATAAATAAATTATCACTAGGGTCTATAACTAATTTTACATTTCCCGAAAATTTTGGATTAGTTCTTAATATAAGATAAGAAGCTTCTCCTTCTACTTGAATATTAGAAGTTTTAAATATATTAACATCCTCAGAAGAAACTATATAGGGTCTATTTAAAACTGAAATATCATAAACACTAAGACTCCCTCCCATTGATACTTCATGTCTTTCAATTTGTAGATTAACATCAAAATTTTCAAATTCTCTTGTATAAAGGAAAAAAGAAGCTATACTTGGATCCCCATTTTCACTAATATAGATATAATATCCAGCAGATGTGTCATCATAAATGCTTGCTTCTAGACTAATATCTAATCCATTTATCCACAATTTTCCAGCAGATACATCACTAGTTTGTTGAGGAATAAAATAATACGATGAATCCCCCGATTCCCATCTAAAATTTAAAAATGCTCCCGGCTCTGGAGTTGTTAATACTATAGCACCGCTACTATCGAAATCATATATCATATATCATATTATTCTTATGTTACTAAATCTAGAAATTCATCATAAATCGAAGGATCTGTATTTATTATTGCTTGAAATAGTTGTTGTAAAGATCCCGTTAATTGTTGATATCCACTTTCAGATTCTGATGGTTTTGTAAGCGTTACATTAGATTTATTTGATAAATCATCTAAAACACTTTGAACATCTAAAGATCTTTCTTCTAAAACACCTCCATCTGCATTTTTTATACTCCAATCAAATGATAAAAATTTTGATTGATGTTTAAAATATGTTCCTTCTCCTGCATTAGGATTTGGATATCCATCATTTAAGTGAGTTATAATTCCTGCAGCATTAAGAGTTTCATCTAATTGTATTTGAGCTTCCTCTGCTGTTGCATCAGAAAATATATTAGCTACTTGATCTGATCCTTCTAAGTTTGCTGGAAAATCAATAATAACTGAATTTGACCAAACTGATTTATTAGGATTTTGAGGCCATCCAGCTTCAGAGATAGATCTAATTTTTAATTCTACTTTTTCCCCCTTTTTTATTGGAATATCTACTTGATTTATATTAACTTGTTCTCCCTCTCCAATATTTTCTGAGGACCATACATATTTTTCTAAAGAAGTATTATATACTTTAGATTTAATTGGGGATTGAACTATTTTCCAATCTGTAAAAGTCCCTGTTACTTTTTGCCCACTTGAAGGATCTTCATATGAATAGGTATTTAATGGATTCCCTGTATTATCTAGTCTAAGATATCTATAACCTATATCAAATTGAATTATTTCTTGTACCCTTTCTGCATTATTATCTGTAGTAGTTTTTCCAATAGGGATTTCAAAAAAACCTCTTACTCTATATTTAGGTTCTCCTAAAACTGCATTTTTTTCAAAAGCAAGAGTTGCAAGAGATTTAACTAACGATTGATATTCTACAGATTTTTTACTTAATTGTGAAATATTATTACTAATTTTAGCCTGCAAATCAGATCTTCGAGATACAGATCTTAACTCTACAAGTTCTGCTTTTTGCTGATTCATTGTAGATCTTAATGAATTAATAATAGTTTTTGTACTTTCAATTTGAGCTTGAGTATTCTTAACAGCCTCGCTATCAATAGCTGCATTTAATTGAGTATTAATTTGATTTACAGTAAATTGATCTGCAGAAATAGTTGGGGGATCTGGTACTACTCCATAAAAAGCGGGAATAGTTTGATCCTTAGCATATCCTTCCATCTGTTTTCCAAAATCTACAACAGAATTAAAATAATAAGTTGTTAAGCTCGTTGTACTATTAGATAATATAAGATCATTCGTATAAAATGAAATGGAATTTCCCCAAGAATCTGCAACAATATTAAAATCATCATTAACCCCCTTTATAAAAAGAATATTGCATTCATTATATCCTATGGGAATTCTTGTAAGTTTTTCATTAAATGGGGTAGAATAAATATAAAAAGTAGAGTTAATATTTGGATTACCTACTCCAATAAGAGAAGTAAGTCTAACTCTTTTTTCTGTAACCTCAATAGAATTAACCTCATATAAATTTTCATTATATCTTAATTGATCTCCTATTTTTAATTCGATATTGTTAATTACTAAAACATCTGTTGTTAATCCATAATTAAGGGTATCAAGAAAATACCACTGCTTATTATTTATAATCCTTTTATCTAAAATTATAAAGGATCCTGTATATTTAGTTGGATTAAGAGGAAGATCTTGAATTTCTTCATCTATCCAGTATCTTTTTCCATTTTGTGATAAGAGATCTATAGCATCTTCATAAGAAATATATTGACCAATAAAATTATTTTGAAACCAGAGAGTTTCATCATCATCAAAATTATCAAAAATAACTCTTCTAACTTTTACTCTATCTGATCGATCATCAATTTTGCCTTTTAGATCAAATTCAACATATATTTGAGGAAATAAGAAATCTTCAAAAAACCAATTATTTCTGGATCTAAATTTTGTTGGAGCAGCAATATCAGTAATAGGAGCGGGCGATTGTGCTAAAGGAACTGTAGAAACTTGTCTATAAGTTCCATCCTTTAATAATACTACACCATTACCAGAAACAAATGCATTAACCGTATTTGAAATTCTATTAAGTTGCTCTAAAGTATATTGATATGAAGGCATACTATAATTATATAAGGAAGGGTCTCCAGTTATTGGATTTATTCCCTCTACCTCAATAGTTACCGTAGCATCCTGAGACGTAAGAGTATTATTTACTCCTTGCATAGCTGAAAGAGCGACATTAACATTTCGAGTAAGAGCTGTTACTGTTTCAGTAAAAGAATTAATATTATTTGCCATATCTTTAATTTAATTTTATTAATTTATTATCACCAAGTTCTTAGTGCCGATAAAACTCCAGTATTACTCACTGATAACCAGTAAATAGAAGTATCTGCAACTCCCCCTTTAAAAAGTAAGCTACCATCAACAGTCAATTTTCCTGAATTTATAGATACATCTCCCTCTATTGTTAAATCAGTTTCAATATAAGCACTCCCATAAATAGAAACATCTCCTTTAACTCTTAATCCGCTATTTATAGAAACATCTCCTGATACTGATAATTTTCCATATAAAGAAGTATCCCCTGTAACCATCAATCCTTTCTTTATAGATACATCACCAGATGCTATAATAGTTCTCGCAAAATCAGCATTTCTTGTAAAATATATAGAACTATCTATTCTAATAGAGCTATCAGATATTGCCATAGCCCTTTGGGCACCCGGATAAAATTCCATAGTTCTATCATAAGTAGAAGCCCCTATTTGTAATGATCCTCCATATCCAAGTGATCCATATCCAATCAATACATTCTCAGAGGTATCCCTTATATAACTTTCTATAATAATATCATCAGTTTTTGTATCACCAACAACATGAAGAGGATGCTCTGGATCGGGAGTTTGAATCCCCACATTACCAAATCTCATATAAATAGAAGAATCTATTAATGGATTATCTCCATCATCAAACATTCCTATTGTATTATTAGTTCCTGTAATATCCCTTCCAATATCGCCAACTTGGAATTGAAGAGTTTCTATATCATTAAGAATTTGAGTTTGTATTTCCTTAACTCCCATATATTGTTCAGAAAGATAACTAATAGTGCTATTATTTTGCGTAAGAATATTAACAGCTGTACTTAAATTTGCAAAAGCTTCTGTCCAGTCTTCTGCATATAATTGATCCGATGTAGCTTGATCTACAATAGTAGCTTGAGTATCATCCATCATATTATCAGTCTTAATATTAAGACGTAATGAATAAGAAGTTCCGAATCCTGTACCTCCACTTTGAATTTTTTCTAATGATGGAAGCAAAATACCTGTAGAGCTTATAACACTAGAATTTCCGGAAGGAGCATCTAAGAAAAGAGTTCCTAAAAGATTTATTCCAAGAACTTGATCCATAGTAGAATTATAAACTGTATAATAAATAAGTACAGCATTAAAATCAAATTCATCATTAATAGAATCTGAGATAGCTATTTTATCATAGGTAAGAGTAGGATCTCCATAGATATCCTTTAATTCATCCAAATCAAACACAAGAGAAAGACAATCTACTTTGGATCTTCTAAATTCAAAGGGGCTTACCCCTACTGTATATTTAAGATCAGTATGGTAAATTAAAGAAGGATCAGATAAATAACCAGAAGAATCCGTTAAATAAGCATTATCTGTAGAAGTAGGCTCTCTCGGTTCAGGATATTCTGCTGTATACCACCATCCTGAAGAATCAACACCAACAGAATTATCATATTCCATATAATATGACCCTACTGTAATAGAGGAATCTACAAAATCATAATATGCTAAATAACTAAGACCATCAGGATGAGGAAGTGTATAAGTTTCACGTCCTAATATTCTTTCCCCTAGATCCCCAATCTCCATTCCATGTTTATAATTATCATCTTCAACAATCTTAAAATATGCACTAGTTTGTCCATGAGAGGTAGGTACAAGAACATAAGTTTCATTATAAGTTCCAAATGTATCTGTCCTAACATTCCCTGCAGAAACCTGCCCAATGTATTTAACAACAGAATTATATACGGAAACCCCCGTATCTTCAGACCAATACTGAGTAAGTCCAATAGATGTATCCGGAGTCCATCGAATTGCTCCAGTTTCCTTTAACCACTTCCAAAAAACTCTTTCAGATACAGTTCTTGTTAATGTAGCATTATAAGTATCCTGATTAAGAAGATTTGCCTCTACATTTAATGCATAATTTTGAAAAGATTCTGCTATAAGAACTCTTCCATCTTTTACTGAAGGACTATCTTGAGCATACTCCCAAGCACCAACAATTGCTTGAACATTAAATTTGTTTACTTCAACGTTAGAGGTTTCTTGTATTGAAGGAATATTAAGAAGAGCAAAATGAGATATTTTTACGACATTATTTCTTTCATTAATATTAAGACCTATATCCTCTATAGCGCTCGAGAATGAAAAAATTGTTCCTCCATTTGTACGCATTCTTTTAACGAACGGACTGATTCGATTGTTACTCATTTTTTTATATTATTTTTAATAATCTGGTTCCCCTACAATTCTTATCCAAAAATTATCTGAAGAACAAACATAAAGATATGAAGCATCATAAGTCCAATCTCCTGGAGTCCCTGTAGCATTAGAAGCTGTAGTACCATATGCTATTTTTTCTTGGAAATAAGTTGATGCCTCTAATGGAGATACATTTTCCCACATAGATGTATCAACATTATATTGTAAGAAATCATTATCAGCAAGATTAGTTCCTATTGAAGTATCTGTTAAAGCTACTAAAGTAGTTGCTCCTGCTCCTCCACCCGTTCCATAAGTCCAAAAAGCTCCATCAGCTTCATAAATAAGTGAACTACCATCAGTAATTCCTGTTATAGAAACATCACTAAGAGCCCCTAATATAATATTTGAAATAGACGAATCTATATTAACTTTAGTTTCATAAAGTGCAAATGAAGAATCTAAATTAAGTATCGTTTCATAGAGCCCAAATGAACTATCTAAATTAAGTATCGTTTCATAGAGCCCAAATGAACTATCTAAATTAAGTATTGTTTCATAAAGTGCTAATGAAGAATCTAATGCAGTAACTATTGCAGCATCTGTATAAGCAACTAAACTTGTATCAACTGCAGCAACAGCAACAACTATAGAACCATCAACATATGCTTGAGTTATTCCTTCTGCTTTTGCATTTAATGAAGCATCAATATAAGATTGACTATATGTATATCCTGTTATTGAACTATCAACATAATACCTATTTACTGCATCTGAAGAATCTTGAGGGTCTCCTAAGTTTGTAATTCTAAGAACATCATCTGAACTTTCATAAATCCCTGTATCCCCATCACCAAACCAAAGTCCTGTACTTACACCTACATCACTTGGAGAAACAATCACTCTTGTGTTTCCTCCAAATGCAGATGTATCTATTCTCATACCTTCAACACCACCAGCGATTAAAGATAATATATCTTGTCCTTTTGCTGGTTGGCCTATTCCAGTATTTCCATCATTTTTATTAGGAATAATATTTGGATTGATATTCGAAGCAGCAACATTTTTAATTGCGGGAGCATCAGAAACATAGCCTTGTATATTACCTCCAATAAGCCATTTGGCAGTTCCTGCTGATTGAAAATAAAATGTATCATCTACACTTTCATAAAATCCTGTATCCCCATCACCAAAATAAAGCCCTGTACTTACACCTACATCTCCTGGAGAAACAATTACTCTTGTATTTCCTCCAAATGCAGATGTATCAATTCTAAGTCCTTCAACACCACCAGCGATTAAAGAGAGCTGGTCTACACCAGCTGAACCTATTCCTGTATTATCATCAGTAGATACAGGTAAAATTACAGGATTTGTTGCTGATGCTACTCCTGTTACCTTTATTCCAAACTTACCAGTAGTTGAGCCAGACAAAATCGTTGTACTTAGATCCATTTTCTTCGAACCCCCAATTACAGTTGCCATACTTGTAGCTCCTCCATAAAATCCTGTATCCCCTGTTATGGATAAAGCAGGACTTGTTTCAATACCTGAACCTGCTATTATTCTACCTGCTGTAATACTACCATCAACAATTAAACTTGAGTCTATAAATAAATCCCCTGTCATTGTATCCCCAGCAAGTTCTACAAAAGTAGCATCTGTATAATTGACTAGACTTGAATCAACATTATTAATTGCATTAACTGTATAAGTAATTAAATTTGAAACTTTGCCAAGTGTATAAGTAACTAAACTTGAATCAACATCATTAACAGCAGAAACTGTATAAGCAACTAAACTTATATCAACAGCATTAACAGCAGCAGCTATAGAACCGTCTACATATTCTTTAGTAACATCTCCTAAACCTAAGCTTGCATCTATTCTAGCAATTGAAGCTTCAAGTTGATTAAATTCTGCATAAGTTGATGTATCTTGAATAATATTATAGAGATCAACATAAGTAACTAAACTTATATCAACAGCATTAACAGCTGTAACTATAGAGCCATCAACATAAACTCGAGAAACCCCTGTTGCAACTGTACTCACATCAAAATAAACTCCATTCCATACAAAATCTGATGGATTAAAAGAACTATCTTTAATAAAGTTTACTATAGAACCATCCACATAAGCTGCTGTTATACCATCCGATTTTAATGCTAATGACCCATCAATATAAGATTGGCTATAAGTATAATTTACTAATGAAGTATCAACAGCATCAACAGCAGCAGCTATAGAACCATCAACATAATCGAAAGTAACATCATTAGCTTCAAATGCAGCAATTGAATTATCTTGAATAAGCTGATATGCATCTATTCTATCAATAGAAGCATCCAATTGATTAAACTCTACATAAACTGAAGTATCTTGAATAATATTATAAAGATCAACATAAGTAACTAAACTTGTATCTACTGCATCAACTGCAGTTGCTATAGAACCATCAACATAATCAAAAGTAACATCATTAGCTTCAAATGCAGCAATTGAATTATCTTGAATAAGCTGATATGCATCTATTCTATCAATAGAAGCATCTAATTGATTAAACTCTGCATAAGCTGAAGTATCTTGAATAATATTATAAAGATCAACATAAGTAACTAAACTTGTATCAACTGCATCAACAGCAGAGCTAATTTGAGCATCTGTATAAGTAACTAAACTTGTATCAACTGCATCAACAGCAGAGCTAATTTGAGCATTTGTATAAGTAACTAAACTTGTATCAACTGCATCAACAGCAGAGCTAATTTGAGCATTTGTATAAGTAACTAAACTTGTATCAACCGCATTAACAGCATTAGCTATAGAGCCATCAACATAAGCTACTGTAATACCTTCTGATTTAGCAGCTAATGAACCATCAATATAAGCTTGACTATAAGTATAATTCGTTAATGAAGTATCAACTGCATCAATAGCAGAAACTGTATAAGCAACTAAACTTGTATCAACAGCATCAATTCCAGAAACTGTATAAACAACTAAACTTGTATCTAATGCATTAATTGCAGAACTAATCCGAGCATTTGTATAACTTACTAAACTTGTATCAACATCATCAACTGCATTAACTGTATAGTTAATTAAAGTTGAAATTGTAGAAAGTATTGAATTAGATGTATAATTAGTTAAACTTGTATCAACCTTATCAACTGCATTAATTGTATAAGCCACTAAACTTATATCAACAGCATTAATAGCAGCAACTATAGAGCCATCTACATATTTTTTAGTAACATCTCCTAAACCTAAGCTTGCATCTATTCTGTCAATTTCAATATAAATATTAGCAAATGAACTATCTAAATTAACTTCAGTTTCATAAAGTAGCAATGAAGTATCTATATTATCTAAATCTGTATAAATATTTCCAAATGAGATATCTAAATTAGCCTTAATTTCATAAAGTGCAAACGAGCTATCTAAATTAAGTATTGTTTCATAAAGTGCAAATGAACTATCTAAATTAAGTATTGTTTCATAAAGTGCAAATGAACTATCTAAATTAAGTATTGTTTCATAAAGTGCAAATGAACTATTTAAATTAAGTCTTGTCTCATAAAGTGCTAATGAAGAATTTAATGCAGTAATTATTCTAGCATTTGTATAAGCAACTAAACTTGTATCAACATCATCAACTGCATTAACTGTATAGTTAACTAAACTTGAGATTGCAGAAAGTACTAATTTAGAGGAATAACTAGCTAAACTTGTATCAACTGCATTAACTGCTTTAGCTATAGAGCCATCAACATAATCGAAAGTAACATTATTAGCCGTAAATGCATATATTGAGTTATCTTGAATAAGTTGATATGCATCAATTCTTATAATTGAAGCATCAAGCTGATTAATATTAAGAATATTCTCATAGACGGAAGCATCAATTCTTATAATTGAAGCATCAAGTTGATTAACTTCTACATAAACCATGCCAAATGAACTATCTAAATTATCCTTAGTCTCATAAAGTAAAAACGAAGCATCTAATGCAGTAACTATTGCAGCATCTGTATAAGTAACTAAACTTGTATCAACTGCATTAACTGCTGCAACTATAGAAGCATCAACATATGCCTTAGTAACATCTGCTAAACCTAAACTTGCATCTATTCTAACAATTGAAGCATCAAGTTGATTTATTTCATTAAGATTATAAATTATTGAAGTATCCCGAGCTTCTAAAGACCCATCTACATATTCAAAAGTTATTTGTCCTACACTTGCATCTACCCATAGAGAATCACCATCCCATCTAAATTGAGGTCCTAAAGAAACTTCTGGAATATAATTCGCAAAATTAAGATTTGTTTGAGATATATTATAATTAATAGTACTAAGATTACCCACTAAATCAATTATAGTAGATTGTGCTTGAAGACCAGTATGATTAGGTCTATATAAATAATAAGCCCCAGCTTTTCCCCCTAGAGTATCAGCATTTACTGGAGTAGTTAAAGAAGCCACATAATCACTATCAATGGGATCCTCAGTAGTTATAGTAGTAACTGGATCTTGAACTGCCCCATCATAATAAAGGGTAAAAGAAGTTACTACTCCACCCGTTGAAATATATCTTATTTCTAAAAAAACAAAATTATTTTCTCCAATATTAATAGAAGATAAACTACTCTGATTCAATTCCTCCCAAGAAGACCAATATTCCCTATTAAATGACCATCTAAATTCCTTCTTAGAAAAAGTTCCAGCTGAATCATCTCTATAGTATTTTATATCCGTTATACCTGTTAAAGGATTTGAAGTCGAAAATGTAATTTTATCACCATCTACAACTCTTGTAAAATCAGAAAACTGCATTCAGTTAAGGTATTTTTATTCTATTTATTCTATTTATCTTATTTATTATAAAAGTATTCTACAAATTAAAGCCCACAAAAAAAGTCCTACTTATTAAGTAGAACTTTTTTAATACCAAATTTATAAAAAGGTAGAAGCCCCTAGCAAAGAGCATACCGTCGATCGAAGTTACCAGGAATTTTTTAACGATACCTTTGTCTTGGGAATTCCGGACCCCGCAAGGTTATTGGTTAGACTTCTGTTACCATTTTATCCTAATATTAA
>Ga0307379_10010576_pt1 | contig 12198 bp, 9 predicted proteins | sample UN2MG_FD_202237 | JGI IMG/M metagenome (GOLD analysis project Ga0307379, IMG submission 202237) | Soil microbial communities from Risofladan, Vaasa, Finland - UN-2 | ecosystem: Environmental > Terrestrial > Soil > Coastal area > Acid sulfate soil | place: Finland: Risofladan, Vaasa | collected... | reverse complement strand
GATCCGAAAGGGGCAAATCAATTTTTTAGCCGGTGCCAGAACGTCTTTTACTTTGAAGACAGCTACACAACCAGGCCAGCCTTACCTGACTTGGCCAACCTGGTCGAAAACTATCTCCTGGACGCCAAGAACCCCAGTCCGAACGCCGGGCAGGCCATCGCTGGAATTATCGGTGGTCGTTACCGGCGCGAGATGGTTAATGATCTGGCCAGGTACTTGGCTGAACTTATTCAAGAAAAGGACCTGGCCTTGCACGAGGTGGCCATTATTGCTCCCTATCTCGACAGCACCCTGCGCTATACTTTGGCCCAGGCGCTACGCAATGAGGGTCTACCTTACTTTCTTCTGCGCCGGCGATCAAGCCCGCGAGATGAGCCGCGAGTTCGAGCCTGGCTTACCTGGCTGGCCCTGGCGCACCCAGAATGGGGCATCGTCCCGGTCGTTTATGATGTGGCCGAAGCGCTCTCTTTGAGTATTGCCGGGATGGACCCAGCCCGTGCTCAACTTGTTGCGGAGCGACTCTACGATCCCGGGGGACCAATGCTCTTACCGGCAGAGTTATTGAGCCCTGAGATCGCCGGGCGCACCGGTCTCCATTTGGTCGAGCTGGTGGAAGAACTACGACTATGGCTTCGCGATAATGGCCGCGGAATGTACCCGGTCGATGTATTCTTGCACCGGCTTTTTACCATGTTGCTGGCCACACCTCGCTTCCAGCCAGAACCGGATCTTCGTGGGGCGGCCGTCTGTGACTGGCTGGTCAGAACAGCCGGTCGGTTGCGTTGGGCGGCCGAGCCCATGGGCTACCGGACCACCAGAGACCAAGGCGTCGCTTTCATCGAGGGCATTCAAAAGGGACTGGTGTCCGCCAACCCGCCCGATATCGGCGATCCTCCAGATCCTGCTGGTATGATGGTTTCGACAATTTATGGCTATCTGTTAGCCGGACGGCCGGTACGATTCCAGGTGTGGTTAGAAACTGCCGCCAGCGGTTGGTGGGATATCCCTCGACAACCGTTGAGCAACGCCTTTGTCCTGGCCCAAAGTTGGGATCCGGAACAACCATGGACTATGACTGAAGATTTTGCCATCCGTAATGAGCTGCTCAGCAGGATTGTCCAAGGGCTTACCAGCCGCTGCAGTGAAGGCATTATTCTGGCTTCCAGCGATCTGGACCGGCGTGGTGCTCGTCAGGATGGTCCCTTATGGCGAGCCCTTTACCCGGTCCGAAAGAGTGGAGTAGAGTCATGACGGAAGATAGATTGATAGTCGCTTATCAGGGAGAGCGTGGCGCATATTCAGAGCAGGCCGTTCGCCAGCATTTTGGCTCAGCTGTAACACCCCTACCCTGCCGTAGTTTTTCAGGCATCTTTGACGCCATTCACAATAAGCGGGCCGGCCACGGCATGTTGCCCGTTGAGAACTCTTTGGCCGGCACAGTAGTCCCGGCCTATGATGAGTTGGTTGATCACGACCTGCGCATCCAGGCCGAAGTGATTTTAAAAATCGAACATTGTTTGATGGTTGTGCCCGGACAAACCCTGGCCGATATCCGGCAGGTCCGATCCCATCCACAGGCCTTGGCTCAATGCGCTCAGACCCTGACCCGTTTAGGGCTCGAACCGGTCAGTCATTATGATACGGCCGGCGCGGCCCGGGACCTGTCCAATGAGCCGGAACCAGGAACGGCAGCTATAGCCAGCGTTCTGGCCGCCGAGACCTATGGTCTGGAGATCTTGATCCGAAATATTGAAGATCTTTCATTCAATTTCACCCGCTTTTTTGTGCTTGGACACAACGATCCGCCCTATAGCGATCCTTGTAAAACCTCGATTATTTTTACCACCCGTCATGAAGCCGGTGCGCTATTTTCGGTATTGAGTGAACTGGCCACGCGACAAATAAACCTGACCAAAATAGAGTCGCGACCACGGCGTAATCGACCCTGGCACTATCTTTTTTACGTTGATTTTGAAGGCCATGAGGATGACCCGGTAATACAAGAGGCTTTGTTAGGTATCCTCAAACACAGTTCATTCCTCAAAGTTCTTGGCTCCTACCCGGCTGCCCCCTCGCAACCGGCCCGTACCGATCTATGACAATTTTGTTTTATCCCCGGCCGTGCTACCATTCAGGGCTATGAATCGTCCCGAAAACATGCCCTATAAAAAGTGGGTAGTCGCCCCCGTTGTCCCCGAAACCTTAACCCAAGCGCAGGTACACCGAAACCCCATCTTAATTCAGGTTCTGTACAATCGGGGGATCAAAGATCCTGATGAAGTCACAACATTTTTAGATCGTCATTATATTGGAGCTACTGATCCCTTTAAACTAGCGGATATGGACCGGGCGGTGGCCCGTATAAAGCAGGCCATTGACCAGGATGAAATGATCGTGGTCTACGGTGATTTTGACGCCGATGGGGTGACGTCCACTGTATTATTGGTCGAAGCCCTGCGAGGATTAGGCTTACCCCGTGGGCAGGTCCGCCCCTATATCCCTGACCGAGTTGACGAGGGGTATGGGTTGAATCACGAAGCGTTGCAAAGCTTGAAGGAAGGCGGCGCCGAATTGGTTATTTCGGTTGATTGCGGCATCCGCTCGATCGCCGAGGTAAGCCAGGCCACAATATTGGGCCTGGATATGATCGTGACCGACCATCACAGCCTGGGCACCGAGCTGCCCCCGGCTGTGGCAGTTATTAATCCCAAACGTCCAGACTCCACTTACCCAGAAGAAATGCTGGCCGGAGTTGGTATCGCCTATAAAGTGGCCCAGGCTCTAAAACAGGCGATTCCCGAACGGGCCAGGTATGAAACCGAGACACTGCTGGATCTGGTCGCTCTTGGTACGGTTGCCGATTTGGCGCCCCTACTTGGAGAAAACCGACAGCTGGTCATGGATGGCTTACGGGTACTCAATCAAGGTCAACGTCCGGGTGTGGCAGCCCTGGCTAAAGTGGCCGGGTTAACGCCGGGTAATATGACGGCCGAATCTATTGCTTTCGGCCTGGGACCACGGCTCAATGCCGCCGGCCGGTTGGCCCACGCCTATGATGCGGCCCGTTTACTGGCGGTGAACAATGACCGAATGGCCAAAGATTACGCCCAGACCCTTGACCAATTGAATCGTCAGCGGCAGCAATTAACGAAAGAATTGAGCCAACGCGCGGAAGAGATGATCGAACCCGGGGCTCCCTTGTTGTTAGCCGCCGACCCTAGCTTCGTGGGTGGTATTGTTGGCTTGATAGCCAGCCGCCTGGCCGATAAGCATTACCGGCCGGCTATCGTCCTGGAACAAGGAGAGCTGATCAGCAGAGGGTCATGCCGGTCGATTCCAGGTTTCCATATCACGGATGCACTAGACAAGTTGGCGTGGTTATTGGTTAAGCATGGTGGCCATGCCCAGGCAGCCGGATTCACCATCGAAAACAAAAATCTGGCCGAGTTCCATGAGCGCATGCTGGCCATTGCCGCTGAAGAGCTCGATGAGGAAGCAATGACACCGTCTATTCCGGTTGACGCAGAAATGGCCATAGGTGCTGTCGATTGGGCTTTGTTCGACCAATTGAAGCAGTTGGAGCCAACGGGAAATGCCAATGCCGCCCCTCTCTTTATGAGCCATGATGTGCATGTCTATAGCCATCGAGCGGTCGGTCAAGATGGCGCCCATCTTCAATTATGGGTCGGCGATGGTCAAACAAAAGTCCAATGCATTGCCTTTCGCCAGGGATTGTGGGCCGGTCGGCTGCCAGACCAGGTAGACCTCGTTTATACGATAAACGTCAATGAGTGGAACGGGAACAGTAACTTGCAGCTTATGGTAAAAGATATACGAGAAGTCACCATAGAGTGAGATAGTCACGACAGAAATACGATTAAAGGTCCAAAACGAGGAAAAAAGATGAAGGTATTAGTGACCGGTGCGGCCGGATTCATTGGTAGTAATCTGGCCCACAAGCTGGCAAGACGGGACGACGAGGTGGTCGGCCTCGATAACTTTAACGATTATTACGATCCGGCTAAAAAGCGGGCTAACGAAGAGCGACTCAATGCTTATCCCAATTTCAGGATGATCGAAGCTGACATTCGCGACCGTGCGGAGATATTGGCCATCTTTGAAGAGGAAAAGTTTGAGGCCGTAGCCCACCTGGCCGCCTTGGCCGGCGTTCGTCCGGCCGTCGAGAAACCCGATCTCTATGTTGCCGTGGATTACAACGGCAGCCAAAATGTGATGGATGCGGCTCGATTCAACGGTCTTGAAAATTTCGTTTTTGCCTCAACATCTTCCGTCTATGGCGATACCAGGCAAATCCCATTCATAGAGACAGATCCTTGCGACCGCCCTTTGCAGCCTTATGCCGCAGCCAAACGGGGGGTTGAAATCCTGGGCTTTACTTATCACCATCTTTATGATCTAAACTTCACAGCTATTCGATTCTTCACCGTTTATGGTCCTAACGGCCGGCCGGACATGATGGCCTACCTGTTAGCCGATAGCGTAACCAAAGGCCGTCAAATTCCGCTCTACAACGGCGGCGAGATGTACCGGGATTGGACCTATGTTGAAGATATCACCGATGGTATTGTCGCAGCGATTGACCGGCCGCTGGGTTATGAAGTCATTAATCTGGGCCGTGGCCAACCGACCAAATTACAGGAGTTTGTGGAGCTTATCGAAGCTTTGGCCGGCGGCAAGGCGAATCTGTTCGACGCCCCCAAACCGGCGGCCGATGTGGTGACTACCTATGCTGATATCAGCAAGGCGGTTGAGCTGTTAAAATACGAGCCCCAGGTGACAGTACAAGATGGAGTCCGTCATTTTTGGGAATGGTATCGGGAGAATGGCTGATACCTAGAATTAAGCGGATTATTCAATTGCCTTGAACATGAGCATCCGCCATTGGAAGTGGGACTCAAAACCGAGGGAGGTCAAAAGCGGTTCGGCCGCCCGGTGATGGGCGCTACTGGCGAGATAAACTTCGATTTCTGTTGAGGTTTTATCCCAATCGTCGAGCAGGCTTTTTATCAGCCCACCTGTGGTCACGTGACCCCAATAATCGGGCTGGCAGGCGAGTCTAAGTTGCAGACGCCGGTCCTTCTCGCTAATCCAGGCGCAGCCAATCTCCCGGTCAAACAAGTTGCAGCGCCAATATATTCCACCAGATCTCACAGCGGTTTCAAAGTCGTTCAGGATCGGCATCGCCCAAAGATCCCCCGTTTGAACTTCGGTATTGTAGTAACGCCGGAAAAGTTGGCCTCCCTGGTAGGCAGGGAGCGATTCCACAGCAAGACCGCTCGAAACCGCCCTGGATATCGATATCCCTGCCGCCAGACGCATAAAATGGGGATGGTACGTCTGATAGCCCATTTCTTTATACAGTTTTTGAGCGGGTATATTGCCATCGTCGACTTGCAGAGCCATCCACAAATGACCGTTTTGCCGGGCAACCGACTCCATGTTTTCCATCAACAGACGGCCAATTCCCTGGCGCCGGTAAGGACGGTTAACACAAACGTTAAATACGTAGGCGCTTGTGTGGCGAGAATGGAGGAAGGCACAGCCAATTGTTCGGCGATCACGAACAACTTTGTAGCCTTGTCCAGCCAGGGCCAGGTAAAGAGGCATCTTCATAAATTCAGCCAAACGGCGCAGGGGGTTTCGGGTGATACGGGTGAAATGCCGGTCTACGCCGGTCATATTATCGAAAGTCATTCGGGTAATGGTGAGTAGATCGCTGGTTGTGACCGGGAGAATCATCGTCTCAGGCATGTCCATGATGTCGATTCTACCACTGCCTGAACACATCATGTAACCCTCTGTCATGGCTGAGAGACTGGATGGCTGGTACAATGGCGCCGTGATTGTTCATCCGCATCGAGGTTTTGCGTGAATTTACCCCCATTTAAGCTGGTCACAACCCAAAAACAATGGTTAGGTTGCCTGGGCGCCCTACGCCGAGAGCCGCGGCTGGCTATTGACCTGGAGGCCAACAGCCTTTTCGCCTATCGCGAACAAGTCTGCCTGATTCAAATATCGATTCCCGGGCAGGATTATATCGTCGATCCGACGGCCGATTTGGATCTTGGCGGGCTGGGTGAGTTGTTGGCAGATGAAAAGATCGAGAAGGTTTTTCATGCCGCCGAATATGATCTGATATTAGTCAAGCGCCAATATGGTTGGACTCTACAGAATCTTTTCGACACAATGTGGGCCTCGAGAATCCTGGGTTATCCGAGATACGGCCTGGCCAATCTGCTCCAAGATTCTTATGGTGTTGAACAAAATAAAAAGCATCAGAAAGCAAATTGGTGCCGTCGCCCGATAAATGAACAGATGCTGGCCTATGCGCAGATGGACACACATTATCTTCTACGATTACGTGATCAGCTGGATGCTGAACTGAAAGACAGCGATTGCCTCGCCGAGGCTCACGAGATTTTTGCCGACCAATGCCACATCGAACTCAGCGACAATAATTTTAAACCTGATGGATTCTGGTCAATTAACGGAATTCGCGACCTTAGCCCGAAAAAAAGGGCCCTGGTAAAGGGCCTTTATACTTTCCGCGAACAGCAAGCCCGGCAACTTAATCGTCCGCCTTTTAAAGTATTCAACAATCGAACCATCATCGAGTTGGCCGAAGCAGCTCCCAAATACCTGGAAGAATTATCGCACGTCCATGGTATGTCCACTGGTCAGATACGCCGGTATGGTCAGTCAATCTTGGAAGTACTTTCCCAAACCAGCCACGATCCGGCGCCCAAGCGACCGCAGCCAACAATCCGTCCCCCGGATGAGGTAACGGTCCGTTACGAGAAACTCCATAACTGGCGCAAAAGTAAGGCCAGAGACCGGGGCGTCGAATCAGACGTGATAATGAGCCGTGGCGCGCTATGGACGCTGGCCTGGGCAAACCCACAGTCGCTGACCGAGTTGGAAGGTGTGGATAAGATTGGTCCCTGGCGACGGGAAACATATGGCCAGGAGATATTGGCCCTACTCAATAAGTCGCGACCTCGATGATTCGTTAAAAGGGAAGAGTTAATCATGAAAATTGAGTTTTTTGGCGCGGTTCGCACAGTGACCGGATCCCAACATATGATCTCGGTAAATGGGTGCAAGATCCTGCTTGATTGTGGTCTATACCAGGGAAATCGAAACGCTTCATATGAACGCAATCAACATCTGCCGTACGACGCCAGCCAGGTCGATGTGCTAGTATTATCGCATGCCCACATCGATCACAGTGGCAATATTCCCAACCTAGTAAAGAGTGGTTTCCAAGGCAATATCGTATGCACTTATGCGACCCGGGATTTGTGCTCTATCATGCTGCGGGACAGCGCCAAAATTCAGCAGTACGACATTCAGTACCTCAATAAAAAGCGGCTCAAAAAAGGGCTTCCCCTGATGGAGCCTTATTACACCATGGAAGATGCTCTCGAAAGTCTGAAATACTTCATCGGCATTGGTTATGGACGTTCGTTTCAGTTATTGCCAGGCATTACGCTTACCTTTCACGATGCCGGACACATTCTTGGCTCGGCGATGGCCGTTCTGGATATTCAAGATGAGGAAACAAAACGAGATGTACGGCTGGTCTTTAGCGGCGATCTGGGCCGGCCGAAGCGAACTATCTTGAATGAGCCAACCTTCCTAAATGAAGCGGATGTTTTGCTGGTTGAAAGCACCTATGGCAACCGGGAGCACGCACCCACAGAAGCTATTCTGGAAAAACTAAAGAAAGTTGTCAACGATACCTGTAAACGCGGGGGCAAGTTAATTGTCCCTTCCTTCGCTGTTGGCCGGACCCAAGAATTGGTATATGGCCTACATCGTTTGGTACACGACCGTGAGATACCGCCAACGCTACCGGTCTATGTGGACAGCCCCCTGGCTATTGACGCAACAGCCATCTATCGTTTGCATCCTGAAGCATATAACCAGGGTTTGGTTGATTTTATGGCCGAGGATGTTCACCGCGACCCGTTCGGTTTTGACATGATGCGCTATACGCGCTCGACCTTGGAATCAAAGGAGCTAAACTTTCTGCGCGAGCCGGCGGTCATCATCAGCGCCAGCGGGATGGCGGAGGCCGGACGGATCTTGCACCACCTAAAAAACAACATTGAGGACCCCCGTAATACCATTCTCATTGTGGGCTGGCAAGCGCCCAATACGCTGGGGAGACGCATTGTTGAAAAGCAACCCAAAGTCCGCATCCTGGGCGAAGAATACGAGTTAAAGGCCGAGGTCGTTACGATAAATGGCTTGAGCGCCCACGCCGATCGCAGTGAATTATTGGATTGGACCGGCCATTTCAGTACCAAAGCTGCCCATACCTTTATCGTCCACGGTGAGGCGGAAGCCTCGCTGGTAATGGCTGAAGCCATGCGCGGGCAAGGGTATCGCGATGTGAATGTGCCTGAATTAGGCCAGGCCTTTTCCATTTAAGCACAGGTGAACACAGATAACAGACGGTTTCGGTGCATCATAATTGGGGCGGGATTGTCAGGTTTGGTGGCTGCAACCAGGTTGCAAGAGGCCGGTATCGAAGTTGTTGTGGTGGAGCAGGCCGCCCAGGTTGGCGGCCGCATGATTGCTACTCAGATGCCGGCAAAGAAGGGACCGGCCTCGGTTTTCGATAGTGGCGCCCAGTTCTTTACCGTGCGAGAGCCTCTTTTTGCCCAGATGGTAGACGGTTGGTTGGCTAAGAGCCTGGTACTTGAATGGTCTCGCGGATTTGCCACGGCCGACGGCTCCTATTATGCTGACGGCCATCCGCGTTACCGGGGTGTGCCCGACATGGGTGGGGTGGCCCGCCAGCTAGCGCGGCAGCTAGATCTACGCTTGAATCAAAAAGTTGATGCGGTGAGACGAGACTCAGATGGCTGGGTGGTAAACCTGGAGGATGGACAGGCGCTCCCGGCCGGTGCTGTGATCCTGACCCCACCTGTACCCCAGTCGCTGGCCTTGCTGGCCAATGGGAACATCTCTCTAACCAACTTGGAACGCGCTCGCCTGGAAAGAATCAATTATGAGCCGTGTATCGCGCTGCTAATCCAGCTTGCTGGGCCTGCGCGTCTTCCGAAACCGGGTGGTATGTGGTCACTCGGCGAACCAATTGCCTGGCTGGCCGACAATTATCGCAAGGGGGTTTCACCGGTACCCGGAGCTATCACTGTCCACGCGGGAGCTGATTTTAGTGTTAACCATTGGGAAGCAGATGACTCGATCGCCAAGAGATTGCTGTTAGAGGCTGCTGATCCGTGGTTGGGCGAGACTGTTCTGGATAGCCGGGTCATTCGCTGGCGATACAGCAAGCCTAATTGGCTGCATCCCGATCCTTTTCTCAGTTTGTCGGGTGATGCGCCGTTGATCTTTGCCGGCGATGCATTCGCAGGTCCAAGGGTGGAAGGCGCCGCGCTATCCGGATTGGCGGCGGCCGATTTTTTGCTCAGCCGTTGACAGCGTCGGCGATGACCATACAATAAAAGTTAGGATGATTCGCTGGCATCTTGGCACCATTGGGTTCAGCTATAAAGATTGGGAAGGCGTCTTTTACCCTGACGGTCTGCCGGTACGAGAATATCTGGTTCATTACAGCCAAATTTTCGACACGGTGGAATTGGATTCTACCTTCTACGGAATACCCCGGCCTGAATATGTCGAGCGCTGGGCGACTGTGACGCCGCCTCACTTTACCTTCTGTGTGAAAACTCCCCGAGAGATCACACATGAGCGGCGCCTGGTAGAGGCCATCGAACCCATGCAACATTTTCTGAATAACCTCCGGCCGTTGGGGGATAAACTGGGCGTTGTCCTAATCCAGTTGCCACCAGATATAAAATTCAGCTACATCCACAAGCTGGCCGTCTTCTTGCGTCAATTACCACGAGACATCCGTTATGCTGTTGAATTCCGCCATTCAAGCTGGCATACCACTGCAACCGGTCAACTGCTGCAAAATCATGACGTTGGTTGGGTCTCTACCGACTACATCCATCTTCCCCAACGAGTTTATGTGACCACAGATTTTATTTATATTCGCTGGATCGGCCGGCATGGGCAATATGACATCAAAGATCATGAGCGAGAAGATATGACCCCGCGGCTGGAGAGCTGGTTGGCGGATATTCAAACGCGGCAGGAAAACGTATACAAGGTTTACGGCTTTTTCAACAATGACTATTCGGGACACTCTCCGGCAACTTGCCACCGCTTTAAACAATTGGCCGGTTTGCCGACGAAACCGCTCCAGCCACCGCAGCAGCAGAGCCTCTTCTGATCAGACTCTAGCGCATCAATCTCCAGGTATTGTCTTCAAAATTTACAAATAGGGATCAAGAAACAACCGAGAGGATTCTGGGGTAAACAACAAACAGGCTGGCTAGCTAGCCGCCGGCCAATACCTGAACGCTAGAAAATACAGCCTCGCGGGCTAGTTCGATGACCGGGTTCGGATAGACTCCCAATAAGAAAGTGATCAAAACACCAATGATGACCGCCGCGGCCGCAAAAGCGGGTATCCTTATCTGTGTACTATCAGGGCTATCAAACATGAAGGAGTAATAGACGACCCGCAGATAAAAGTAGGCTGAGATGATACTGGTGATTACAGCGACTATAGCCAGCCAGGTCATGTCAGCTTGAATAACCGCTCCAAACACGCCGAATTTTGCCGTGAACCCGCCCGTGGGTGGGATGCCGGTCAAGGAGAGCATGAAGAAAGCCAGGGCCAGGGCCAGCAAAGGGCTACGCTTGTAAAATCCCTTGTAATCTTCGATATTAACCCCTTGGCCATCACGCCGCTCAACAGTCACAATGATGGCAAACGCACCCAGGTTCGTAAAAACATAGGCAAACATATAAAAGAGCGCCGCGCTCATACCCTGGTCGGATTTTGATGCGGCAGCCAGGCCCATTAAGATAAAGCCGGCGTGGGCGATACTGGAGTAACCCAACATCCGTTTGATGTTGTGTTGGGCGAGGGCAACAACGTTCCCCAGAATTAGCGTCAGGGCAGCAATCACCGCAAGGGCCGGGACCCAGGCCTCATCTAGATCAGGTAGGGCATAGAGGAAGATGCGGATCATGGCTGCGAAACCGGCCACCTTCGCCCCAACCGACATGAAGGCGGTTACCGAAGTAGGTGCGCCTTCGTAAACATCAGGCGTCCACATGTGGAAAGGCACGGCAGCAATTTTAAAAGCCAGGCCGACCAATATTAACACCGCCCCGAACAAGGCCAGGGCGCCACTATCACCGGCCCGCTCCAGGACCATTGGCAAGGATGTCGTGCCGGTCGCCCCATAAATCATGGCAATGCCGAAGAGCAGGAAACCCGAGGCGAATGCGCCTAGCAGGAAGTATTTGAGGGCTGACTCTTCTGAATCGAGCTTCGGCAGGGCAAATCCGGACAGGATGTAAAGGGGGATGGACAATAATTCTAAGGCCAGGAATACCAAGATCAGATCGTTGGCCATAGCCATTAACATCATCCCACTGACCGAGAAAAGCATCAAGTAATAATACTCTCCCCGATCGATATCGGCCTTTCTAAGGTAATCCACCGATAACAAAACGGTCATGAATGCCGTAAGCATAAAAATGGCGTTCAGGAAAAGGCTATAATTGTCAACGACGACCATCGGCACACCGCCGGCCGGCGTAAAGGTGCCGCTGTCAATCCCCCAAAGAGCGACAGTTTGGACAAATGCCAGCGTAATACCAATCAAGCTCAGCCAGGCCATCCAAATCTTATTGCGCCTGCGCACAACCAGATCCAGGAGCATCAAGAGAATGCCTGTGCCGATGATAATCAGCCAGGGCGAAATCAGTATAATGTTTAATCTAGGCGCTTCGAACATACTGGCAAAAACCCTCTCGATCCATTTTTCACAATGATACCAGAATTCCAGGTCCGGGGCTAAACTCGGGTCGCCGGCCGAACCCAAACTCGGGTGCTATGGTAGGTACTTTGCCCGGCCATGTCGGCCAGGGCATCACTGGTAAGCCAATTGAGGTTTTGAGCACCGGACAACTTAGGCCAATGCCCTTTGGGCACGGCAACAACACCTGGGCGGACCGCGGCGGTTACAACAGCCGGCATGCCGATCGAACCCCGGCCATTCTCGACCACCACCTGTTGGCCCTGGCTTATCTGTCGGGCGGCCGCATCCGTCGGGTGAATCT
>Ga0307379_10010574_pt1 | contig 12199 bp, 12 predicted proteins | sample UN2MG_FD_202237 | JGI IMG/M metagenome (GOLD analysis project Ga0307379, IMG submission 202237) | Soil microbial communities from Risofladan, Vaasa, Finland - UN-2 | ecosystem: Environmental > Terrestrial > Soil > Coastal area > Acid sulfate soil | place: Finland: Risofladan, Vaasa | collected... | reverse complement strand
CGATTCCATTATAATGAAATCGTTTCTATTATTATACATAACATTTAATTTGTCAATATAGTTTTCGTTTAGTTTTTTATATGAGTTATTCTATGTAAATGTTTTTTAAAAAATTATTAAATTGTCAGAGAACATTCAGTTAAATTACAATAATTTACCAAACTGCTACTGTTTCTAAGATCTCACAATTATCACTAACAGATTTACACTATCAAAACTTAGATAAACAATTTCATCTTCGACTAAATCATCTATTGAGAGTCTCTTCTTACACTACATAAAATACTCTGCTTTCCATATATCCCCTTGTGCAGGACCAGCAACTGTAGGCACAAACTTTCCAAACCTAACTGGGTCCTCTGATATGTATCTATAGGAATGAGGAATATTCCCTTTTTCTATTTTTAACACCTTTCCAAGCCATTAAATTAAATATCTTTACTATCCACACTCTCCCTATTTAGAGCACCAGCAACAATATCATCCATTTCTTTTAATACATCAGAAGGAAGTTCTGGAACTTTATAATCTTTTAATATTTTATTAACCTTTTCATGAGCATTATATATAATAGACGGGGGAATTTTAACATTTTTCGATTTATAATCTACTCTACATCCAATAGAATCAAGAAGATTTAGGCCGTTATTGCTTCCAATATAAATTCCAATTTCATCCAAAATTTTTATACTGGTCTTATGAATTTCTTCAACATTGAAATCCATAGCAAATGATAATATATTTTCGGCAATATTTTTGATCATTTATCTACATTCCTTGATAATCATATGCATCAATATAAAACTTTCATTTCTTTAGGCCGAACCTACAACCTACTACTTAATAATACATATTAGATAATATTCTTTAAACAGATTGATATTAACTTTACTGCCTTTCCTTCAAAAAATTTCCATTATTATTTCTATTAATTATTAGTAGTTATAAGTCTAAATTTAAAAACTAAACAAAATTTTATAATAACTATTAATAAAACATTTTTTATAATAGCTCTTTAATAGTCCTTTCAATATCAACCTCACTGGGAAGAATAAAGTCTTCTAATACTGATGGGAAAGGAATAGGAGCATCCTTTGCTCCAATTCTTTTTATTGGGGCATCCAAGTATTCAAATCCTTCATCAGCTATTATTGCAGCAATCTCACCACCTATTCCTCCTCTTAGAGGTGCTTCATGAACTATTATTGCTCTTGATGTCTTCTCAACTGATTTTAAAATTGTTTCTTTATCCAACGGAACTAATGTTCTGGGATCAACTACCTCAACTGATATTTTTTCTTTTTCTAATTTATTTGCAACATTTAAAGCTTTATGCACCATATAGGAAGTTGCAATCACACTAACATCATTTCCCTCTTTTTTAATATCAGCAACTCCTAAAGGTATGGTATATTCTTCTTCAGGAATCTCCCCTTTCATACCATATAGATATTTATGTTCTACAAAAATAACTGGATTATTATCTCTTATAGCAGTTTTTAGTAAACCTTTTACGTCATAAGGTGTAGAAGGAATAACTACTTTAAGACCTGGAATATGTATAAACCATGCCTCCAAACACTGTGAGTGCTGCTCAGCTGCCCGGATGTATCCGCCCATCGCGGTTCTAATTACTAAAGGAACACTGGCCTGGCCTCCAAATGTATAAAGATATTTTGCTATTTGGTTACATATCTGGTCCATGGGCAGCATTATAAAATCCATAAAAGGTATCTCGGCAATAGCTCTACATCCTGTTATTGAAGCTCCCAGAGCACAGCCTATAATCCCTTGTTCGGATATAGGAGCATCTTTTACTCTCCATTCACCAAATTCTGAATGTAGATCACCACTGACACGGTGCTCTCCTCCATAAGGTCCTACATCCTGTCCCATTAAAAATATATATTCATCTTTTCTCATTTCTTCTCTCATAGCTTCACGAACAGCTTCACGATATGTTAATGTTTTCATTATTTAAAACAACCTCCTTTTTAAGATTAAAATTATTTTATTCTACAAATACATCTTCCAGTGCTACTCCTGTTTTTGGCACAGGACTTTTTCTTGCAAATTCTACAGCCTCATCCACCATTCCTTGTATTTCATTCCTATAAGATTTTATTTTATCTTTGGTGATAATTTTTTCCTTTAGCATCTTTTCTTCTATCCTCTTAATGGGATCTTTAGCCTTCCAATACTCTATTTCTTGTTTATCTCTTACATCAAGGTCTCCTACAAAATGAGTACTATGTCTATAGGTCATACAATTAAGCAGGGTTGGACCTTTTCTATTTCTTGCTCTCTCTACAGCTTTTTTAGTAGCAGTATAAACTTCAATTACATCATTTCCATCAATATCTTCTCCAGGCATACCATAACCCTGTGCTTTTACGGCATAATTTTTACAAACCTTACAAACTCTTTCTGTTTTTGTTCCAACCATGTATAAGTTATTCTCTATTACGTAAATAACTGGTAGGTCCCAGGCTGCAGCCATATTAACTCCTTCATGGAAAGTCCCTTGAGTTACTGCACCGTCACCAAAAAAACAAGCCACTACCTGGGAAGTACCTCTTAATTTTATTGAGTATCCTGCACCCGTTGCAATAGGAATCCCAGCACCAACTATACCATTAGCGCCCAGGACACCTATACTAAAATCTGCAATATGTAGTGAACCACTCTTACCCTTACAATATCCAGTTAAACGGCCATATAATTCAGCCATCATTTTCTTCATATTCCCACCTTTTGCTACCATATGACCGTGTCCTCTATGAGTACTGGTTATATAATCATCCTTATTTAAATTAGCACATACGCCTGTAGCAATAGCCTCTTCCCCAGTATATACGTGAGTAAATCCTTCTTGCTCAGTTTTAAAAACCCTTTCTTGAGTTTTTTCAAATAGCCTGATTTTTAACATAGTTTCATATAAACTAAGTATTAATTCTTTGTTTAATTTAATGTTGTTCATAATTTAAACTCCCCTTATTTATTATTTTTTATAAAATAACCATCAGGTAAACTAAATAAGTATCCACATGATATCTAATATACTTTCCCAACCAGATGTTGGACATTTATAGGTAGTTTTGTCAATACTTCTACTTCAGGCCCAAATTTTCCGAGCGTTTTTTCTACAACTAAATAGTCCAGACCAGGTATTACAATATCATCCCATTTACTACCCACTCCCCTTATTGCTACATCTAACATAGTTACAATACGATTTCCTAAAGGCTCATTAGAGTTTAGTGTAATTGCCCCATAGAACTCCTGGCACTCAGTATAACCAGCATTGTGAGTTCCGGTATAAGGTTTCTGTTTTGCTAGATCTATTTTTTTACCAATTAATTTTTCAACTTCATCTTCTTTTGATTTAAAATAATCTACCAATGCTTGCTCCTGTAGTTTTGACGGCAAATTTTCTTTTGCAACTTTTCTAAAAGCTTCTAGTCCAACTTTGAAGGCCTCTTCAACAAAATCAAACCAGTATTTTTGCTCTTTTGTTATGCTTGAAGGATCATTCGTACAAACTACACTTACTCTTTCGCAGGCTGTTAGGCCATCGCATTTAGGTGCCACACCTAAATGAACCATATCTCCTCCATTTATTACCCTATTTAATGATTTCCCTATTAAAGTCCTATTTGCCTCATTTGCTGTCACCATAACATCGAAACCCATTTCTTCTGCACCTAATTCCTGACCTACCAGATACCCCCAGGAAGAAACCTGGGTCTCCATCATTCCTGGCTTTAAAACAGCCAGCATACCTTTTAACATTTCATCACATATAAGACTTGCATCTCCTATTAGATCCATTTCAGTTTGAGATTTCTCATATTTAATCTTATAGTAAATTTCCTGTGCATTTACTATCTCACCATTACCACCTAAATATCCTTTTAAAAAATCATAAATAGCAACTGGAAATACAGCTCTGGGGGTTAGTAATCCTATCAATTTAGGTTTGCATCCTGCTGCTTCTTCTATTACATCTTCTATCCTCTCTGCATCTATCGGATATTCTTCATCTGCTAGTTTTAACATTTCAACTTTATGTATTTTTGCACCTGACCTTGGTCCTAACTGTTCAGAAACATAGCCTCCCTCAAGCCCTGCCAGGACATGAAATCCATTTTTACCTATAACCCCTGCAACTGGTTCAATTGTAATATTAGTATTGCCAGCAAGGTATGGCACATCTCCATTATAGTGCTCATCAGAATAGACAAAGGCAGCATCAATACCTTCTTTAGTTATTGCATCAATGACCTTCTTCTGTCTTTGTCTAAATTCATTTTTACCTATTCTTTTTTGCTTATCAATCTTTGGAGAATCTGAAAGTATCTTTGAAATTATTTTTGCTTCCTCTAACCACTGGGAACTTCTACTATTCATTTTTAACTTCTCTCCTTATGTAGCTTCTTAGCCTATTTAGTTATCAAAGAGAAATATATTTAAAATTCTACAAATCTATTCTCTTCACTGGATTTTTTTATCATTTCCAATACTTTTACTACTTTTGCTGCCTCCTGCATGGACACAAAGTCTTTTTTCTTCCCATTTAAATATGGCACAAGATCTTCATAGAACCCACCTTCAAGCCCAGATTCACATACACCAACCAGTTTTATTTTTTCAATTTCTTTTTTACCATCATCTTTTATATAATTTATCTCTACCTCATCCCAGAAAGGCTCGGCTTTCCCCTTTACTGCAATAGTCCCTTTGGTTCCTATAACATACCATCTGGGCATATCTATCCTGCCATTATTGCTTGCCTCTATCTGACATAAGATATTTCCCTCAAACTTTAGAAAAGCAAAGAAGTGATCATCTACTTCGCTACTCCATACACCACTTTGAAGAACCCCATATACCCCTATTGGGTCTTCCCCCATAAGCTGAAGCATCTGATCTACTAGATGTGGCCCCCAGTCAAGGAGCATACCTCCACCATATTTTGCCTTTATTCTCCAGGGGTTAGCCATGCCATCTATCCCCCAGCTTGGCCACCCCTCATCACACAGCATAACTTTAGAGTGTATAGCTAATACATCTCCTATTTTTCCTGACTTTATAATTTCTTTTATAAGAAGGTATTCTCTATCCCAGCGGCTACTCTGGTGAACAAATAAGTATTTTTTATTTTTCTCTGCTGCTCCTATCATCCTTTGAGCACTATCATATGTCATGGTCATTGGCTTTTCTACAATTACATTCTTACCACTGTTTAATGCCTTTATAGACAGCTCTTCATGAACTTCATTGGTGGTAACTATAACTGCAAAGTTTAAGTTTTTTATGGCTAAAAATTTATCTACGTCACTGTATACATCAACACCATATTTTTGTTTAATCTCAGGGCATCTTTTTACATTCTTTTCACATACCGCTATAAGATTCATATCTTTATTTTCTATTATCCATTTGGCATGCTCTGCACCCATTTTCCCCAAGCCTATTATTCCCATATTAAGCATAATTTATATCACCTCTTTTAAATTAAATTTAAAATTTTATTTAAACATAATCTGGCTAATAATTATTTTATTAATCAAATTCTCAATAATCAGAAAAGTAAAAACTAGAATTTTTATTCTTTTGCCAAATTTTCAAAAAAACTTGCTAATTCCTTTTTAGCCGGATAAATAAAAAAAAATGTTCTTATAGGTTTTTTAATAATCCATTTAAGTTTTTCTCCACCCTCAGCTAAAAAGCAATCTCCACCTTTTGCTGTTACTTTCCTACTGTCAGAGACGAGTTCTATTTCTCCTTCAATAACATAATTAATTTCGTTCTGTTCTTCAATCACCGTATCAAACCAACCTACAGGAGCTTCCCAGTATCCAGCTATTAGTTTTTTGTCCCTCGAAAAGTAAAATGTGTTTATCTTAGCGTTGTATCCAGGATTACCTTCATAAGGATGCTTTACTAAATTCTTTACTAAAAAATCATTCTTAATTACTTTCATTCAATCCCCTTTTAAAAATAATAAATATTTCTTTTGCAAACAACTATTAATAATATAGGTAAAAATTAAATTACTAGGATTGATGGTCTTTCTTGCTTAAGACCGTTTACAGTTATTTCCTGATATGGCCAATTTTTATCATAGGTGATGTATTCAAGCATGTCTTTTTTTAGTAAATATACATCTTCTGCCATAACTCCAGGAAGAGAAGGATTCCAACCAATAACGTTATTCTCCCTAAGTATATAGTTTACACTCTCAGAAATTATTTGTTCACGAGGAAGGTACCCCATTGTACCGCCCTGGGTATGGTTCTTCCATTCGTCTTTGTTCAGTCCAACACTGCTGTAAACTTCTGACAGCTTATTAAAAATCTCCTTTAAATTTACTCCTACCCTGGCTAATGAATTAAGATATACATAAACAGTTTCTATCTTGTCATTATTCATTTTTAGTTTATCTGGAGGTTCACCAAAAGAAATCGTTCTACAAATAGGATAGGTAAATCCACCTTTTTTACCTACTCCTACAAAGCAGTAATGCTTTTTTATCTTATAATCCGTTACTACCTGATGTCTGTAATTAAGGGATCTGTTATCACCACCAATAAGTATTACAGCAACATTAAAGCCATTTTTAACAAATTCTTCTGAAAGCATGGCGGCAATTTCACTTTCCTTAACACCAGGTCTTGTACTTTTAGCAACTTCAGTTTGTAGCTCAGCCGCTTTTTTACCGTGTTTACGCAGCCTTTCTATTTCTGAATCCAGTAACACTGCCCTGCAGTCTGACAACATACTATCGATATTGATCTGATCCTCAACCCCTGGCAATGATACATCTACCCCTATTTTACCCTTCACAATTTTTTTAGCTTCTGCCCCAAGACCTGGACCATACCAGGATATTTTTATATATTCAAATGGATAATTAAAAAATTCTTCGTCCTGAATTCTATAAAAATCACCATTTTCTGCTAAAACAATTCCCTTATCTTTAGTAATTAAAATGCCAATTAGACTATTTTGATCATCCCACAATACATGATTGTTTGCACCAGCAGTAAGCCAGCAAACATTATACTGCTTAGTTAAAAGTATTCCTGATAAATTTTCCTCCTCTATTATTTTCCTGACATTATTAATTTTTTCTGATATCTCTAAATATTTTTTTTCATCTTTAACCATTTTATATCTCCTCTCCATTTATTTTAAAAATTTCAACTAACTCCCTTTTGCTTGATCAAATGTAAAAATTTATTTATTCCCCTTTAATTGCACCTGATGTTAATCCACTTATAAAGTATCTTTGTCCCAATAGATATATTAATATCATTGGAATAATCAATACGAAAAGACCTGCCATCAAAACAGGCTGGTTAACTCGGAATCTACCCTGAAACTGAATTAATCCCACTGTCAATGTATGTAATTCATGTTTTTGTAAGAAAATCATCGCTATCAAAATCTCATTCCAAATCAATAAAGAATTTAAAACCATTACAGTTATCAAAACTGGCTTTCTTAATTGAAGAATAATCCTAAGAAAAATGTCACCTCCTTAACCATCTCTTGCAAAAAAACTATACTGACATCAGTCTCTTTGCTAAATCTATTGCCCTAAGTGCATCAGGAGCAAAACCATCAGCCTTTATCTTGTCTGCATAATCTTGAGTAATTGGAGCACCTCCTATCATAACTTTTGCTGAAATACCACTCTCTCTTATAGATTTAATTGCTCCTTCCATACCAAGCATAGTGGTTGTAAGAAGAGCTGAAATCCCAATAATATCAACATTATGTTTTTTTGATTCTTCTATAATTTCAATTACTGGAACATCTACTCCTAAATCTATTATTTCAAATCCAGCTCCTTCAAGCATCATACTAACAAGGTTTTTCCCAATATCATGAAGATCTCCTTCAATAGTGGCCATTACAATTTTACCCATTGAAGGAATATCACTTTCTGAAAGAAGTGGCTTTAATATATTCATAGCAGACTTCATAGCATTTGCAGACACAAGTACTTCTGGAATATACATCTCATATGCTTTAAATCTTTTGCCTACAACATCCATTCCTGCTATAAGTCCATCTTTTAATACCATACCTGGATCTTTGCCACTGTTTATTAACTTTTGGGTAATTTCTTTTGATTTTTCACTATCTCCTGAAATTACTGCTTCCTTTAACTCGTCTAACATATTTATGCCTCCATATGATTATTATTATTTTCTTGTCTAATTAAATTAAAAAAAATATTTAAAATTTAAATGACTCCTCTAATTTTTTATCATTCTTTGCCTGTTCATAAATCTTGTCTAACTCTTTTTTTATATCTTCGTCTATTCTATATGTATGTTCCCTTATCTTTTTCTTTGCTATTTCATTTGCATACTGTCTTATAGATTTTGATCCCATTTCCTTCCACTGTCCTAAATTAGAGTGGGTAAACAGTTCTGGTTCCCAGTATTCTTTTCTAAAATTTTCGAAGGTGCTTTTTCTACCTATAAAACTTTTGCCTGGTCCAACCTCTGCTATTTCATCAACCATCAGCCGCTCTTCACTAAATTCTTCTTTCTTTAAGATATTTTTAATATATTCAACTATTTCATTAACTATTACTAACATTTCAGCAGAGTAAACTTCAGCACTGCTCAATAATCCTCCACATCTAAATACTCTTGCCCCGGCTAATGCAGAAATAAGCGTTGAAACTCCAACCTCAAATGCAGCTTGAGCATCTGGCTCTTTTCCTGAAGTTAAAAGCGATTTCACAGCAAATGGCATATTATAATATTTATGAATTGAAATTTTATGTAAAGCACCACGAATATCCTCAGCAGAGCCATAAACAAATGTCGAATATTTCATATCAAACGGGTGAGCTATAAAACTATCAATAACCTGGATATAATTATATGATTTTGTATTAATCAAATTAAGCATGGTTAAGCAACCAAGTGTTTCAAACATAGCTTGAAGTATTGCTCCTTGCATAGTAATTGGTGCATTTACACCAGCTATTGGCATGGTACCAGCCCACATAGGTACACCCTTATCTAAAAATCTGTATACTATTTCTAACTCTTTTCTATCAAAATTTCTCGGACTTATCATATAAAGCCCAATAGCAAACCATTTATTTGCAACCTGTGCCATTTCATATAAATAATTAGCTGCATCAACAGTTGGCTTGGGATCGTGCTGAAACATATCATTAGCTCTATATCTTGAATATTCCCATGCTATTTTATGCATTAATATTTCCTGTAAATAATAAGGCTGATCTAAAGGAACTACTGGTGCAGAACCAACAGTATTTAAAGCATCGCCAAGCTTTATTAAATCTATTAAGTCACTTAGCGTTGTTTCTCTTATTTTTCCGGTATCTAAATCAAAAAATTTTGTTTGATGGGCTCCTGCAGAAATAAGCCAGTTATCTTTAGCATAATCTGGTACTGGGTATTCAGCCTCTTTTACTGCGTTCAAAACTAAATCAGTGCTAAATTTAACATCTTCCTTATCAATCTTTACACCATTATAATTTGATAATAAATCCAACACGCCTTTATGAGGAATATGAATTCCAACTTTCTCCACTAAATATATTGACCTTTCGTATATTAGTTTCATTTGTTCCTCATTTAAGCCACCCTCTAGCGTAAAATCTTCTATAAACATCCAACCCCCTAATTAGAATGTAAATAAATTTTTTTCATCATAGGATTTATATAATTTTGTAAAACAGTTCAGATTTACTATAAGACGATTCAATTTATAATTTATAATACCCACGAAAATTTTTTTTATGTCTTAGAATTTCCAATAATTAAAGATAATATTTCCTATTTCTAAAATAAATTTTAAAAGAGAATTGAAAAAATTCTTATTTAAAATATAATATCTACATAATATTTACAATTTTAATTGAACTATTAAAAAGAGTAGCTTATAATTTAATCAAAATGCTTTATTAAACTGTTAATTTATTAATTGACAAAATTATTATTTTTGTTTAAAATTTTCAAGGTAACGTTTCCATAAATTTGGAAACGTTTGTTACTAGTAATTTTAATTTGCAACTAAAAAAATGTCAAATAAAATTAATAATTCTCCTAAAAAAAAAGTTAACATAAAATATATCGCTGAGCTGGCGGGGGTAGCTCCCTCAACAGTTTCTAGAGCATTAAGAAGCCATGATTCTACAGCAAGTCCAAAAACAATAGAGAAAATACAGAAACTAGCAAAAGAGCTAAATTATTATCCAGACTCTTTAGCAAAAAGCTTAAGAGAAAAGAAAACTAACACTATTGGAATTATTCTAAATGACTTAAACAACCCATTTTATACTGAGATACTTAGTACAATTGGGGAGATACTTAATGAAAATAACTATTCCATGATCGTTAATTATTCTAATTGGGATTTTGATCGAGAAAGGAAAAACATTATGACACTACTGTCAAAAAGAGTAGATGGAATAATAATCTCCCCTGTTGATGATAAAAGTGAAAATATCAATATTTTATTTGATAATAATGTAGAGGCCGTTTTAATTGATTGTTATCCTTGTTTTAAAAATGTAAGTTATGTATATACTGAGCATGGGAAAGGTGCATCTATTGCAACAGAATATCTAATAAAAAATGGTCATAAAGATATATTACTGTTTACCGTCCCCTATCAATTCTCTCTAGCTAACCAATTTATAAATGGATATTTACAGATACTAAAAAAATATAATATTGAAGTAAAAGAAGAACTCATAGTTAAAGCAGATAACCTTTCAATCGATAGTGGCTATGAAACTTTTAAAAAAATTCTTACTGAAAATAGCATAGGGAAAAACACATATTTTACTGCAGTTATAACTATTAGTGATTTACTTGCTATTGGGATTTATAAGGCTGCAAATGAACTTGGATTTGATATCCCAGGTAACTATAGTATTATAGGTTATGATAACATTAAAGTAACAAGTGCCCTGCATCCCCCTCTTACTACTATACATCAACCTAGAAGAAGAATCGGAATCAATAGTACAAGGATACTTTTAAATAATATCAACAGCGAGTATAAGAAAATAATCGAAAGGGTAGCTTTTGATCCTCATATTGTTATAAGGGGGTCGGTGAGGAAAATAAATTAGAAATAGAAATAAGAATTTGCTTTTGATAACAACAAGTATAAAGCAGGTATTTTACCCATAATTTGGCATTATTCTTGTAGAAAACAGAAAATTTAGGTCAGGACCTAATAAAGCAGCATTAATAATTGAGTCGGGGATATATTGCAAGGAATTAAATCTGTTTTTAAGGCAGGGGTGAAAGATTTAGAAATCTTATCTTCTAAAAATCTGTGTAATCAGTATCTATATAATCGTCACATCTGTAGGCATCAAATGTATCAGCTACAGAAAGCATTCTTGGCGGAGGCTTGTTCCTTTTAAATTCAAATATACCTAGATAATCTAGTGTCTTGTCAATCGACATTTGTCGGATAGAGCCGTGTCAGTTTTATCCTCGCATCTTCGGTTGTGAACTGCCAATTCACCTTAGCGCCCTTGTTGTTTCTGAATTCCTGCCAAGCCAACGATTCTCTTCTGACAACCTCAATGGCATCGATTCGTCGATTCAAGCATTGACCGTTAAGAACATTCAACTCTATCTCGGCCATATTTAGCCAACTCCCGTGCTTTGGGGTATACACAAACTCAAATCTATCCCATAACGCTTTTGCTTTATCTGGCTTAAAAGTCTCATAGAGCGACCCGGGAGTATGAGTATTAAGATTGTCCATCACCAGTGTCATTTTCTCGGCGCTTTCATACTTTGCGGCAATCTCTTCCAGAAAATAAGCCCAGTCACTTTTTGTTCTTCTTTCGGTAATCTTTGCCATGCGGTTTCCGGCCAAGGGTTCACAGGCAATGAAAATGTTACATACACCTAAACGCTTGTATTCATAATCATATTTAGCCGGCCTCCCAGGTGATGCTAAAATAGGAACTTTCATCTCTGCTATCAACTGTTTTGGGGATTCGTCCATACATATTACCGGAAACCGTGGATCAAGTGGGCGTTTGTAAACATCCAATATCATTTCCATATTCGCCACAAAACTGCTGTTTTGTTCTGGTGGAATCACCCATTCTTTACGTTGCCAAGGCTTAATTTCGTTTTTTTTAGAACGCGACGAATAGTTTCGTGAG